>PVBE011251707.1_pt1 | contig 13931 bp, 23 predicted proteins | sample 1631181 | NCBI WGS metagenome assembly PVBE01 (sample SAMN08397723, study PRJNA350692) | Marine metagenome, whole genome shotgun sequencing project. | isolation source: water | place: Pacific Ocean | collected 2012-04 | reverse complement strand
TCCATGGCGACAGGTGCAATACCGCAGTCAGCACGGCCTGCAATTCCCCCATCTCACACTTGAAGTTCTTGCCAAACAGCCGCCTGAGCCTTCCGCTCTTGGTGTATCGGAGGCTGTCTATTAAATCGTCACTGTCTGGATCAAAACCGAGCCAGACAATTACAGAGCGAACGCCCTTGTTTGTTATTGGTGTCATTGGAACCCCTTCCTTGACGTTGAGTGTATACCTTACTCGATAGATTGCAGGCTGTCAACCTGCCCTGTGCAAGGTGCTTTTAGCTTTCAATCTTTAAAGGTTGAAAGTTGTTTGCCCTGTATCGCGGGCCGCGTTCTTCTCTGAGGAGAATGATCGTTGATCCCTGTTGAATGAACAGGTCCTTATCGAGCATCGACATGACAAGCTCTATCCTGCCCTCTTCGCTGTCGGCTGCGTCCTTTGCTACGGGTACGCCTAGACTTGCTCCCGCCGCAGTTCGTATCTCGTAGACCAGGATGTCTATCTCTTCCTGGGATCGACGGTGTTGCCCCAGAAACTCTTCCACCGTGTGGGTCGTCTCGCCTTCCTCGCGTGTGATGTAGCCTTCCTGGACAACGGCAGGGATCGTGACCCCATCTAGGGCCAGCGATATGGCGTTGGCTCCCGTCCTAAAGCTTGGCCTGATTCGGGTGCCGTCTAGTAGTCGGTGGTCTAGTCCCCGCCAGCCACGAATTGCCGTCATTATGGGAAGCCTTAGAAGTTCTGGTGGTATGGGTAGGTATGTTGCGAAGTTCATGCTTCCTCCCTCTAGTGATTCCATAGTTATTCCAATGACAGCCGATAGGGCTTGCCTGTACTTGTCTTGTTCGCTCATGTCTTCTCCTTTGGTTTTCAACCTTTAAAGATTGAAAGGTTGTTAGTTGGATACTCGGTCGATCAGCGTTCGCTTCCCGTTTCGCACACGCCACACGCTTCCTCGCCATAGGTTGATTCCCGTAGCGTGAAACTCAGCGGCTTCACCCTTAAAGGTGAGCTTGAATCGCTTGCCAGATCGGTCCACCCCGGTCACCTCGTAGGTGTCCTGCTCTCGCTCGTAGACCATCTCTAGCTCGCCCCCTGGTAGCTCTCGCTCCACGGTCGCACGTATCGCGTGCTTGTTATGCACCTCCCAGTCCACCGACTCGATGGCCTCGGTGTGTCCCTGTCTGCCGTACTTGGCGTATTGCGTAATGCAATCCCCGTCTCGGTACATGGTGACTATGTATTTGTCGGTCATGTCTTCACTCCTTATTTCTCAACATTTATGTGTTGAGTTTTGTTGTTAGTGGCCACCGGGAAGGTCGTCACCGATCCTCAAGGTTGCTTCCCTGGAATCGACAGACGCGAAGAACGCAGCCCGTACCAGCGCCAGCCCGTATGACCCTTGCGGAGCATTGGACTCAGGCAAGATGCTATAGCGTGCTGTGGTTGGCGGACTCTCGCAGCGACAACACGCGCTATCGTTCCGCACCTTGCACAAAACCTCGTCCGTTGTTTTCAGACAAGTGAGACAGGCGATGCTTGTTTCAGTTGGATTAAATGTCTCCATGTCACCATCCTCCAGGGTGGTTTCGTTTGTACTCAATGATTCGCATGGGTGTTCCGATGCACTGGCCCATCCCGATGGTGTCGTCATGCTCTACGCATAGTCGATACACGGCTAGGTCCGTCTCATCCCTGCAATCTTTCTCGCAGGATGCGATGTAGGTGATTACCCCTTCGCCCAGCTTTAGGTTGCTGATTTCTACTCTCATGTCGTTACTCCTTTTCAACTTTTAAAGATTGAATATTTCTAGACCTCTTCGCCCTCTTCCTCTACCAGCCAGCCGTGATCAAACGCAGACTCCGCTTGTAGCTCGGCACGTGTGGCCCTAGCTGCAAAGTAGGAGTCGTCTTCGCCACATTGGCTGACTCGGTAGATAAAATCGGCTTCACTTTCGCCGCTCTTTTTTCGCAGCCTGGATACGGATTCCATCCGCTCGTGAGGCTGTGACTTGTAGGTGATTTCGGGATTGGTTGACCCAATCGATCCCCAATATCCCCGTCCCATGGGTCGCGTGCCCCCCCAGCTTTCAGGGTGACTAAGAATTGACAGCCCTTCCTCTATCGCAGAGGAGATCGACGGCTGCCAATGTTCGCCCGCGCTCCACAGGCTAGGCTCTACGTCGAGAGGATTCCCCGTGCTACACCGCTCTTGCAGTGTGAAAGCAGCGAAGAAATCGCCCTCTAATTCCTGTTGGTATTTCATGATTTACCCCTTCAATTTTTCAACTTTTAAAGATTGAAACTCTAGATTTCTACTCGCAAAGGAAGCAGGTAGACGCGATCACAGCCAGCCGACCACGTGACAGATCCATCTTCGTGATCTTCCCGTGCTATGGATTCGCCACCCCACACCAGATTCTTTTCTGCATACTTGCGCGCTGCTATCTGCTGCGCGATGTAACTGGCGCGTGCCGGTATTTCTGAAGCGACCTTGTACCCTTGATACGCTTCACCATAGGCCACGATCCACGCTGTTAGATCTTCCATGATTTACCCCTTTGGCTGGTTTCAACTTTTAAAGATTGAAGATTGAAGATTGAACGATCTAGCTAGGTGCTAGCTACTACCCTGCTAGACAGGGCACTAGGCAGCACCTAGCAAGACCACACGCAAGGCGCGTGTAGCCTGCTAGGGTGCTCCTCTGCTAGGCAGCCTTTGTGCTAGTTGCTGCTACCTCCCCGATCATGTCTGGTGCTAGCAGTCCCGCCGCTACCAGTGCCGCGAGACACTGCCGAGCATGCTCCGTGGCTGAGCCTTTGCCCTCAAATCCGATAGAGGCGCGAAACTCCCTAAGGCGCGCTCCGTCGCAGTCCAGACCCAGGGCAAGCATGGCCTTGCTAGCTGGTTTTGGTGCTTGCTTTTTCTCAGGCGCATAGCAGGGCTGGATAGGTCGCATGATCGCATCGCCTGCCTTGATAACGTCTGCGAAGTACTTCAGCCCTTCCTTGCTAAGTGTAGGCAATGGATACGAGATCGAATTGCTGCCGGTAGTGCGCTGTGGTCCTGCCTCAAGCATGACGGCTTCATAGCTAGGAATAAGACCCTTGCCGAAAGCAGAATTTGGCACGAACGAGCTTTTGATCCTGATAGCCGTTTCACGTTCCTCTTCGCTTGTGTAGTTTGCCTTTCCTTGTTGCTCTCTCTTTGCGACGGTATCGCGCTGCCTTTTCATATTCGCACGCATCGCCACGGATGCTTGTAGACTCGCCGCGATTGCTTGCGTTGTAGGACTGCCAGTCTCAGAGCAGATCCCTGCTAGGTGGTGCCTACCTGTAGCCTGATAGTTGCCGTCGTCGTGGCGCACACTAGAGATCGTGTAGCTTGCTACGTGCAGGGGCTGATCTTCCTCTTTTGTGCTCAAGGTCTTGTAGCCCGTGCCCTTGCCAGTCAATCCAGCGCCATAGCTCATATCAATGGATCGCAGCCCAGAATCCGCGAAGATCTTCTGAGATAGGAACTTAGCGGTAGCGCCATTGACGATCGACTGGAAGTCCGTGATAGCTGTCCCGTGGTCCTGTCCCTTCGCGATAGCATCGCCACGGACACCCGTGCTCTTGACGTTGTTGATCTTATTCTTTGGGGGACTGGTAACAGAAGACGTGCGCGCCTTGCCCTTGCTGGTCTTCTTAGTGGTCTTAGTTGCCTTAGTTGCCTTAGTTGCTTTTGCCATGACTTCTACTCCTTTGTTGTTGGCCTGTATGGCCTTGTTTCTGCGACATGCAGAATGGAGACCACACGCAATGTGTGGGCTCTATCTATCTGTCACCTTTTGCGAGGATTCCCCTCGACGGTGAGATCTAGCTCCCTTTCGATATCCTCGATAAGACGCTCTCTCGCGCGCTCGGGAAGGAATCGGCCTATCAACAAAGCCTCTCTCGCGTGCTCTAGCAGGTAGTGTGCTGCCGTCTTCGTTTCCTCTATCATCGCTAGAATGGCGATAGCCTCGACCATGTAGTCATCTGCTGAGAATCGCTCCCCGTTGACGGCGTGTTCCCTTGCCGTTTCGATTGCGTCGATTGCCCGCTGTACTTTGCTTCTCTCGTTATCCATGTTCGTTGCACTCCTTTTGTAATTAGCGTTTTTTCTTTTCAGCTTACACTAATTTTGCAGCATTGCAAGTGCTCAAGTTGAGAGAGTTTCTCAACGTTTAAAGATTGAAAGCTGTAGGGGTGTCCTAATGGTACGGATGCGTGGTGGTTTGGAGTGTGGGGTGATACCAATTACTTGCATCCCACAAGTAACTATCAAGGCTCCCCTAGAAACTACTTGCAGCACACAAGTAAATTAATCCACGAAGTTAAATAGGGTACGCGCGAGTGTCCCGAATAACCGTGCTACTGCTCTCCAATACGCACAGCAGGCTCTGTGCTGGCCGTAGAGCGTGGCTAGCTGTCTGGCTAGGGCTGGCTATGGGTCAAGAGGTAGACGGGAACTACCGTTGAAATGGGGGTGTGCGAACGCCTAACCCACCCCCCACCCCCCCTTCGGGGCCCTATATATATTTGTATCAACTACGCACGGTTTTCATCCCAACTACGCACGAGTCACACACAAACCACTCACGTTTTCCACAAGTTGCTACGCACATGCAAATAAGTTGATTATGATGTTGCTTGGTAGTTACAAGTATTTGTTTGCAACACACAAGCAAGGAGGTGTGCCATGGACATTGGGCTTGGATTGAGGTCGGTTAGGGACGAGCTTTGGCGCAGGTGGGAGGGGAGAGTTCCCTTCGATGCGTTACGTTTGATTCCAGAGTTGTTTGAGCTTCTTGACGAGAGAGACGCGGAGATATGTAGACTTCGTAGAGAGAAAGAGTTTCTCGTGGAGGCATTTGCAGATGAAGGATTCAAAGGAGCGTTCTGAGGAGGTCTGTAAGGGCTACAGGTTTACTATGACGGCGGTCATGTTCGGCAGGGGCGTGGACGAAGCGTTCAGCAATCTGTTGGATGCCCTTGAGTTGGGACCTGAGGACGTTCTTGAGGAGGGGGTAGAGGCGGAGGGCCTTGATTATGTCTGTGTTCTCAACGAACGGATCGTCGGAGAGACGTAGGCTAGTAGGCTAGTAGGCTAGTAGTAGGAAACGTTGTTTCCTTGTTCTGTAGGCTAGTAGGCTACGTAGGTTAGTAGGCTACTAGTAACTAGTTAGTAGAAACGTTGTTTCTATGTTCTGTAGCTACGTAGTTACTTAGCCTAGTAGGCTACTAAGCTTCCCCCCTTGGTGCCTACGGTGAGGGTACCGGTAGAATTACGGGGCGTCAACCCCCCTAGGAGAAGAGATATGGAAGGTACGGAAGAGGTCCCCTGGTGGTCGGAGAAGCTCTCTGAGGGAGCTTTGCTTGTGGAGCCTAGAGAGTTCTTCGATAAGGCTGTTGTGGGCGTCACGGCGACCCCTGGGGACCATTGGGAACGTAGGGGCGGGGAGACCGTGGCTATATACGATGAGTTGATCTGCATACAAGCCATCATGGAATGGCTCGGGTGCGGAGAAGACGAAGCCTATGACTGGTACTGCTACAACACCACCGGAGCGTGGATGGGAGAAGGTACCCCCACCTTTATCAGAAATGAAGAATCATAGGTTGACTGTGTCGGCGTAGCCCGATACGCTGTCCGTGTTTCGCTCTCTCTGAGCAAAGCCCCGCAATACGACCTCCTCAGGGTAGCTCCCTGGGGGGGTTGGGGCCGAGCGGAGAGATGTGAAACGTAAGGGGCGTTCAACAACGCTATTGTTACTCGTTTTGCCCATCTGGGTATGTGGAGGCGTTTGTGTTCAGAGATACAGAGCTATATGACTTCTTGCTTAAGGCATTTCCCAAGAGACTTGGCAACACCGACACCCTTATGGGCTGGTGTAGCAAGGCGACGGTAGCCTTTCCCGATGTGGACCTCGTTAAGGAGGCCCGAAAGGCGCTGCTGTGGGAGGCGGAGAGACCCTCTAGGACGAAGAAGGACATAAGGGCCTTTCTGAGGAACTGGTGGTCCCGGTCCCAAGAGAACTTTGAGGCAGGTGGGGCGAAGGTGATCCCAGTCGCGGCGGTCAAGTGGTTGCGTAAGAACAACAAGAGCCCTGACTACCTGCTTGATAGGTGGTGCGCGAAGAGGGGCGGCCTGAGCAGAGAGTCGATAGCTTCTTTCTGCCAGTACTTTGCAGTAGCCCCTCCCTTGTCCGCCGATGAGGTTATCGAAGTGCGCGGGAGTGAAGCCTGATGAAATCTTCATGGAACAAGGACCAGTTGTTTAGTAGCAAGAGCGTTGAGTGGTCTACGCCAGAGTGGCTGTTTGACGCCCTTGATATGAAGTTCGCCTTTCAACTCGATGTCTGCGCTAGCGAGCGCAATGCGAAGGTGGACCTCTGGATAGACGAGGACAGCAACGCCCTAGAGGTTGAGTGGGTGGGCTTTATGGAAAACTACCTGCCCAATATGGCCGTATGGATGAATCCTCCCTGGGGTAGAGAGGTAGGCAAGTTCGTAGAGAGGGCCTATGAGCAATGCAGGAAACACCGCCTGATTGTGTCCTGCCTGTTGCCCGCGTCTACAGACACGAGGTGGTGGCGTGACTGGGTCTGGAAGGCGGGGACAGTACAACTCATTACAGGAAGACTGCACTTCGTCAGAGAAGACGGTCATACAGGGCCATGCCCAAAGGGTGCGGCGATTGTGACCTTCTATCCATGGCACAGTGGATCTCCCAAGGTCTCTTTGCTGGCAAGGGAGGACATGTAAGGTGGCTCGCGATACAGAAGCAGCCATCTTGTCCGTATGTCTTAGAGACCCAGTTTGTGTAGATGAAGCAGAGTCGCTAGGCCTCAAGAGAGACCACTTCGCTCACCCACATCACAGACTTCTCTGGTCTGCCTTCATCCGAGACCGAAAGGCGGGGATAGGCCCAGACAGGGCCACTATCTATGACAAGTTTGAAGGCAAGGTAGGCACAACGAAGGCCTTTGAGTCCTGGGACGAGCTAGACAAGCTTGTTCGCGGCATAGACAACATCAACGCAAACAAGAACAACATAGAGGCCTACGTGGCTACCGTTGTTCAAGTGGCAAGAAGGCAGCACATCGTAGATAGCTGCAAGAACATCCTTGCCCACGAAGAGGATAGGTCTCCCTTCTCAGAGATACTCAAGCTCTCCTCCTCCATAGCAAACGCCACTACCTGGATGCCTGAGGGCCGCTCTGAGCCACGAACAGCGCATGACATAACCAGGGACTACCTGGAAGACCTTGAGGCACAGAGGCTAGGCCTACGAAGCAATACGCTGGTGCAAACCGGGATGCCGTCTTTAGACAGAATCCTTCAGATACGTCCTGGGCAGATGATTGTTGTGGGCGGCAGGCCGAAGATGGGGAAGACCCATTTGATGATCTCCCTGCTCAGCAGCATCTCCAGGCTTCAGGAGAAACCAACCCTGTTCGTCTCTGCAGAAATGAACGAGATGCAGATAGGAGAGCGAATAGCATCCTCAGATGCTCGGCTAGGAAACACGGCAGAGGATGTAAGCAGAGTCTCTGGAGACATCCTGAGCAAGTGGGAGGGGGTGCAGACCTACTTCGACGACAAGCCAAAGAGCCTGGGCGCTGCCCTGATGTCTATCCGTGTACAGAAGAAGCGGCTCAATATATGCGCTGCAGCCGTTGATTACCTCCAGCTACTCAAGCTACCTCAGTCTACAAGCAGAGAACGGCAGGTAGCAGAAGCCTCTAGTGCGTTCAAGAGGCTCTCTATGGAGCTTGATATACCGATATTCGTGGTCGCTCAGCTAAACAGAAGCTGTGAGTTCAGAGAGAACAAGCGGCCAATACTCTCTGACCTGAGAGACTCAGGACAGATTGAGCAAGACGCCGATGCGGTGGTCTTTGTCTATAGACACGTTGTCTACAACGAGGACCACGATCCTGCGTCAGATGCAGAGGTGATTGTACGAGCCCAAAGGAATGGTCCTATGGGGACGGCTATGTGTAAATGGGAGCCTGGAAGAGGCTGGTTTGAAGGGGCAAGGTAATGGACGCGATAGATGATTTCACAGCAATTCTTTCCTACAAGAGGGGGGAGCCAGCAACGTCTGCTGTCTATCACCTGACAAAGAAGGAGTGGTCTGACTGGGCGGATAGGCTGTACGCAGCCTCTGTGTTGAAGGCTAGGAAGAATGGGAAGAAGGGCCCCATGCTTGTGTCTGCATGGTTGTCTATACGGGCTGCACACATGGGATGGGACGGATTGTTTAGGAAGTGGGGAAGCAGGTCGCAGGAAGCTGGCCTTAAGCCAGAGCTTCTAGACTCAGACAGCTTTGAGTCTCTCTATAAGGCCCTGTCTAAGGAAGAGAGGTTTCACTCTGCCTCCGTTAACTTCAAGAGAGAGTATGAAGAGGTTGTTGGATACCCGTTTCGACTAGGGGTTGCGAAATGAGCGTATTCATAGGCATCGACCCAGGGCTAAGCGGCGCTCTAGTTGCGATCAACGGGGAGGGTGGGGTCGTAGACCAACTCATCATGCCGAGAACCAATGGGTCCAAGGGACCCCTAGATACAGGCTGCATCCTTTCATGGCTCGTAGACGTTAGGCAGGGGGGATCGATGTATGCGGCCCTGGAGAAGGTGTCCACTAGGCCGGGACAGGGGGCAACCTCTACGCTGACCTGTGGGGTCAACTGGGGCAGGCTAGATGCCTTGCTGGTGGCTCTGGGCGTTAAGTACGTTGTGCCTACACCGCAGCAATGGAAGCGAGCGCTGTCTCTGCCGAAAAGGTCTGGCAAGGAGCGGGCCCAGGGAAAGGTGGACGCTGTTCAGCTAGTCAGGTCGTTGTTTCCTGACATGGACCTCAGTCCAGGTAAGAGACGGGTTCCCCATGACGGGCTGGCAGATGCCGTCCTGATAGCGGAGTATGCGAGAAGAAAGCTTAGCTAGCCAATCTTTATGTCTGCATGACCGGAGCTAGAGCACTGACCTGTGGTGGCGGTCACCTCTATCTCGTAGGCATCTAGTTTAGACAACACCTTAAAGGCTGCGTCTCTCAGCGCTGGGCCAGACTCTGGGTCGTTGCAAATAGGGGTTATCCTCACTGTTGCCTTTGTTATCAGCGGCCTTTCAATGGTCTCGGTGAGGATGTGCCAGCAAGAGCCGACAGAGACCTTGCAGGACGGGTCTTCCCAGCGAGGGTCGTCAAATGGAAGGCACGGTGGGCCAGGGGGTATTACGCATTCGGCGCGGGCAGGCTCAGCGAGGACAAGGAGTAGGGCGGCTAGGGCCAGGGGCCTCACTCTTCCAGCTCTTCTCGGATCGACTTCACAGACTTGGTGAGCTTCTTTACCTTGCGCTCAAGGTCCTCTGGGTCGAAGTCATCCATGATGAGAAGCTTCTTCTCCATGAGTCCCACTTTCTTCTGCATTGCTGAGACCTCTGCCTCTAGCTTGGCGTGAACCGCTTGGCATGCTGGAGGAGATTGCCCGTCGTTGTTGTTGGACTTCTGCTCCATCTCCATCCGCTTCATTTCCATTTCATGGCGCTGCTCTGCCTTCTGGCTATAGAAGCTCCAGGCCTTCTTGCCACCCATAACAGCGATTCCAGCCATAACCACAGCCAGGATGGGGGCGTATTCTCCGCCTAGCTCGTTTGCTGTAACAACCGCCTGCTCGATTTCGCTTGGGACGAGGATCTGCTCTGAAACCTCCTCCTCGGCTAGGGGCTCTTCAATCTCTACAAGCTCTTTGGTTTCTTCTGGCATCTCTTTTGTCTCCACTGGCGCAGGCCTACCTGGGTCTAGAAGGTCTGCTTCCTGCTCAGTTGGTGTCCTGCTGTAGACCCTTATGACTGACCCGGTGTCTATAAGACAGTCTTTTATTGAGTGAGTCTTTTGGTCTACGCGGACATTGCTGCCCTCAAGCAGAATTGCGTAGTTTCCGCTTTTTACCTCGCACGCACTCACAGATACACGGACTAGCTATTCGGTCATCCCGATGGCATCAGCCTCAAGGAGTGCCCGCTCCCTCATCTTTCGGCGCTCTATGGCTTCAGAGATGAGGTTGGCCTCGTCCGTAGACAGTATGTCCTGATAGCGCTCCCTTATCCCCTCTGGTGGGGTGAAGTAGCCGCCAGACCTTGGCCTGCCTGCCTCGTGCCCAAAGTACGCTGCCGCAGGAGCCACAGCCGCTCCCTGTGCAGCACCTACGATAGCTCCGCGACCAAGCCCCTTGATCCCAGCCTTCATAGCAGCCTTTGCCGCACCCTCCTGAGCCATTACTGCCCTAGCCTTCTCTAGAAGAGCCTTGCCCTTTTCTAGCCCCCGCGCTCTACGCCCCTCTCCGATGGTTTCGTCCCACAACACCTTGCGAATAACAGTGTCCTGAGTTGGCCCGCTCTCTGGGTAGGTTTGGTGCCCCCCAACGAGCGAGTCTCCCCACCTTGGGGTGGCTGTGCTTTCGGGCCATATCTGTACTGGAGAATGGGGCATAGACGCTCCCGCATACGGCATTCTGCCAGCGTAGTACCTGTTAAACCCGGTTGCCGGGTCTGGGGTTCCTGGGAATAGGTGGTCTATCCTCTTTCTATAAGCGGCCTTCTCTAGAAACTCTGGGCTAGGGGGGCCGTAGTCATAGGGGCTGGGCGCGGCTTCGCTTGGAAGCAGGGTGCCGCTTCGTATTCCCTTTCTCCAGGCGTCTGCAAGGCCAGTTGCCGCCTGCTCTTCTGCTCTTAGAGGGACAAGGCGAGGAGCGTTAACCGCTGTTTGAGCTAAAGAGCTTCCTAGCGCCCCCTGCTTAGCCGCCTCTAAAAGTATCCCAGAGATGTCATCCTCTCTCGGCTCAAGAAGAGTAGCTCCCTCTGGTGGAACGACTTCGCTCCCCCCCATGGAGGGCATCGCGTTGCCAAGGCGACGAAGCGCCTCTCCAACCATTCCAGACGGCATTCTAGAAGTTACGTCGTATCCACCGGGCATGACTAGTACATCTCCTTAAGGGCGCTCTCCATAGGCCCAGAGACACCGGGCTTACGCTTCTTCATCTTCATGGGCTTCTTGTGTTCAAGCTTCTTGTGCTCAAGCTTCTTAGAGTTGTGCTTCATGGGTGCGTGGTGTCGCATGGGAGGAGGTCCACCCAGGTTGATCACAATCTTTACCCCGCTCTGCTGAGCCCAGGGAGAGGGGCCATGGGACTCATCCTTCATGGCTTTCTCAACAACATCAGATAGGTGCTTCTTGTCTTTCATCAGTATTTCTTTCTATTGCCAGCAAGGGCAAGCAGGGTGCGCTCGTAACTGTCTTCGGGGAATATTCTTTTTCCTTCTCTGGTCGCTCCTCCTCCAGCAAGCCGGTCTTCAAGGTGCTGCACGGCTACTGACCATGACGGATTCATTAGCGCTAAGTCGTTAAATCCTATTCCTCTTTGCCTTGCGGTGCTTCCCCATCCGGTTCCACTTGCTCCGTAAGGGGTGTTTTGGTCTACCGCTGTGCGACCCCCAAATAGGCTCTCCACCAACTGGGCCTCCGTCATTCCACGAAGCCGAGAGCGTAGTTCTCTGGGCGTTGACGCCCCTAGGGCAGGGCGATCAAACAAGTAGTCTTCTGGGATCTGCTCAACAGGGACATGCCTGAACGCCGAAGCAATTAGGTCGGCGTCTCTCTGGTTTTTTACTCCCATTGCAAGCTGGGTGCGGCTCGGCGTCCCCTCTACGCCAATGTCCTTGCGAAGCGGTTCATAGGACAACTTAGGCTGCACAGCGCTAAAGAGATTTTCTGACCTGGGCTCTACGTATGGGCGACCTGCGGGCGTTGCGTCTGCCCGAAGGAGGTCGCCCTCTCCTACAAGCTCTGCAGGCCTTACCGGCTGGTTTCTAGGAACGCTACTGTAAATAGAGTCACCAAAAGTCTTCCCCGTCCTGGACGCATACTCTCCACTGCTTCCGCCTGGGGTAACGTAGCCGCCACCGCCCTTCCAGCCACCAAGGGTGGCGGCACCTTTCTCAAGAAGTCCCTCGAAAAAACCAGCCATCAGTATTTCTTTCTTTTCGATTGAGACGCCTTGATGGCTCGGCCTTGTCGCGAGGCCTTCTTCTTTGCCCCTGACCCCGTATAGCACTTACCGCTAGCACCGTACTTCCGCCCAGACTTGCTACCGCTCTTGCATTTCTTCACTGGCATCGCTTCTTGCTCCAGACTAGCTGTTGGTTTACTGTGTCGGCAGAACCACTGGAGGATTCTATGTTTAATCCTAGCGAACTTACAGTTAAAGAAGCTAGAGCAAGGTTGGGAGACCTTGATATTGACGGCCTAAAGGCTGTCCTTCAAGCAGAGATTGACGATAAGCATAGAAGCTCGCTTATCGCCGCTATCGGCAGCGCCATTGACGCCCTGAAGACAGAGGCTGCCGAAGAAGCTGCCGAAGAAGCTGCTGAGGAGGTGGTCGAGGAGGCTGCTGCTCCAGAGCCGGGTATTACACAGGCGGACTGGTATCGGCTTCGCAGGCACGAGAAGGGCCTTCTCACTATCTGCTCTGACGGCCTATACCGGAAGAAGTAGTGGGGGCCGAGAAAGCCTGTACTCGCTGTGGGAAGGTTTTGTCAGCAGAGTTCTTCCACAAGGACAAGAGGTCTTCGGATGGGAGAAGGACTCAGTGTAAGAAGTGTGTTTCTGCGCTTTCAAAGGAAGCCTCGCTGCGTCCACCTGTTGTTGCCCCTGGGGTTACAGAGAAGTCTTGTTCAAGGTGCAAGCGGCTTGGCCGAGAAAGCGTTCACCCGATAAATGACTTCGGAATCGCAAGACGAAGGAAGGACGGGCGCAACTCCTGGTGTAAAAAGTGCTGCGCTGAATCGGCTTCTTCGTGGCAAAAAACCAAAGAAGGTCGCCTCAAGCACATCGAAGCAGTCAAGCGATACAACAAAAAGAAGCGCTATCGCCGCTCCGAGACAGATACCGGAGTTCGCTAACGACTACGAGCGCTATGAGTGGGAGCTTCGGCAGCGGTACCACCGACAAGACAGGCTTTACAGATGGCTTGCTGCGGATGGGGTCTACACAATCGGCCCACCTATTCCACCTGGGGCAAAGGTCTTCTTCGGTGAGTCCGATCCAAACAAGGCGTTCAAGCTAGCCACAGCAGAGGGGTACCACGGCTGTCGTCCTGCGGCGAAGATGATGGGTGTCGGCAGGATACAGGCGCACAAGTTTTTTGATCGGGTCAGGGAGGTGGATGGCGCATACTCTGTCTACATGGGGAAGAAGGCAGGCACCCGTTACCACTGCAGAATGATTCACGAGAAAAGTATAAAAATGCTTAAGGGAGACCTCCCAAAGTGGAGGACGGAGGCAAGAAAGAATGGCAAGAAGACAACAGCAGCAAACGTTTGCAGAGGTCGCAGAGATTGATCTGACCTCAGGCTCCTACGATGACTTTACGTCCTTTGCCGGGGAGCACCTCTTCATACAGACCAAGAGCGGCGAGCTTCTTCCGTTTGAACTGAATACAAGCCAGCTACTTCGACAGAAGATGCTTGATGAGATGGAGGAAGCCAACGTCCCCATCAGAGTTTGGGAGGCCAAGGCAAGGCAGGCTGGCTGTAGCACACATATTCAGGGCTGGATGTTCCATAGGTGCATCACGAAGAGAGACGAGGTAGCCCTCATAGCTGCACACGCAGACCATTCTGTTCACAGCATCTTTACAAAGGCCAAACTGTTTTATGACAATCTGCCAGAGCGCCTTCAGCCTCTAACTAAGTACAACAACAGGGCTGAGCTGGACTTCAGGGCACCAACGGGTGCCGCTGGCCTACGAAGTCGCCTTACGGTAATGACTGCGAAGAGCGCAGAAGACGCTCGTGGAACAACCGCTCGGCTAGCGCACTTCTCAGAGGTCGCCTTCTACAAGCAGCCAG
>PVBE010472615.1_pt1 | contig 13932 bp, 12 predicted proteins | sample 1631181 | NCBI WGS metagenome assembly PVBE01 (sample SAMN08397723, study PRJNA350692) | Marine metagenome, whole genome shotgun sequencing project. | isolation source: water | place: Pacific Ocean | collected 2012-04 | reverse complement strand
GGAATTCATCCTTGGCACCAAGCTTGGCCGGTACGATTTGCAGCACTTTGATTTCTCCGCCAAGCGCGTGGCCGAGAGCATCGACGTAAGCCTGCATCGCATGGGTGTCGATCATCTGGACATCATCCTTTGCCACGACATCGAGTTTGTGGACATGCAGCAGATCGTCGATGAAACCATTCCGGCCATCCAAAAAATTCGCGATGCCGGCAAGGTGCGCTACATCGGTTTCTCCGGTTACCCGATGAAGATTTTCCCTTTCATCATCGACCAGATCGACGTGGACGTGGTGCTTTCCTACAACCATTACCACCTCCAAAACACGAAGTTTGCCGTGCACTTTGACCACCTCAAGATCAAGGGCGTGGGCATCATGAATGCCGGCCCCTTCTGCGCGCGCCTGCTCACCAACGCGCCCTTGCCTGAGTGGCACAAGGAGCCGGAGGCCGTGCGCGTGGCCTGCAAACAAGCCGCAGACCACTGCTCATCCAAGGGTGTGGACATTGCCCAGTTGGCTGTTCAGTTCTGTGTTGCGAACGAAGACATCACCACCACCATCGCTGGCAGCGCCAATCCCGACAATGTCCGCAATTGGGCCAAGTGGGCCGGGACACCGATGAACGAGCAACTACTTGTCGAGGTGCTGGAAATCCTCGGCCCCATCAAGGACATCGGCCACGTTGAGGGCCTGCCGGAGAACAACTAGATTTCATGAAAGCAATCATACTCGAGAAACCCGAGCGCTTCACTGCGGCGGACATCGATGAACCGGCGCAGCCCGCGCCGGGCGAGGCGTTGGTGGAGGTGCATCGAGTGGGGATTTGTGGGACGGATGTTTCCGGCTACCTGGGCAAGATGCCGTTTTACACTTACCCGGTCATCCCGGGGCATGAACTGGGGGTGACGGTGTTGGAATTGGGGGCGGGCGTGGAGAATGTTCAGCCGGGTGACCGGTGTTCCATTGAGCCGTACATGAACTGCAGCGAGTGCTATGCCTGCCGGAAGGGCGCCACAAATTGCTGCGAATCGTTGGAGGTCATCGGTGTGCACAAGGATGGCGGGATGCGGGAGCGCTTTGTGCTGCCGGCGCACAAGTTGCATCCGTCGGAAAAACTGACCATGGAGCAGCTCGCGCTCGTTGAGACTTTGGCGATCGGTTGCAACTGCGTCAACCGCGCGGCGACGCAGGCCGACGATAAGGTGCTGGTGATTGGCGCCGGGCCAATTGGCATGGCGGCGATGGAATTTCTGAAGGTGGCCCAGGCCGAGATCACGGTGATGGACATGAATGAGACTCGCCTGCAGTTCTGCTCCGGGAAGCTGGGTGTGGATCACACGGTTGTGTTCAAAAATGACGGCACCGAGATCGACCGCCTGCGAGAGGCGAATGGCGGTGAACTGCCGAACACGGTGATCGATGCCACGGGCAATCACATTTCGATGTCCAACGCATTTCAGTACTGTTCGTTTACGGGGCAGGTGGTGTATGTGGGCATCACCACGCAGGAGTTGAGTTTCAAGCACGTGGCCATTCACCGGCCGGAGATCACCATCAAGGCTAGCCGCAATGCGGTGCCGGGCGATTTTTGCCGCATCATTCGCCTCATCGAGGAGGGTGTCATTGACACCGACCCGTGGCTTTCGCACCACGCCAGCTACGGCGATTTCATTGCTGAATTTGCAAATTGGATCAAGCCAGAGACCGGCGTCATCAAGGCGGTCCTGCACATGAATTGAAGGCAGCTTTTTCCTTTATTGGCTCCCCGCTTGGCCAAGCGCAAAATGGCTTTCGTATTATGGCATCTAAGAAAGTATTGCAACGAATGGAGCGCTGGCTGGCCAAGGCCGGTTCGCATTCCTTGGCCAAGCGCGAGGCTGACCTCGCCCTGTTGCTAGCCAATGACCCCGGTGCCTGGAAGCGGTACAGCCAATTTTACGAGGGGTGGACTCTGGAGGAGATTGCCGAGTTGCTCGAGGCGGTGCGGGCGGCAGTCTGAAAGGGTGAATGCTTCCAAATCCTGCTTGCATCAGGTTCGACGACGCGTAGCTTCTCAGCCGGATGATAAAGTACCTGACCGCGCTGGCGTTTCTTTGCGCCATTCACGCATTCCCATTCGAGGCGCTGGGTCAGGAGCCTCCCGAAAAGACCATCTGGAAAGCGGCTTCCGATGGCGATATTGAGGCGATAGAAGCCTATATCGCAGCGGAGACTGATCTCAACGAGAAATACGATACAGGTTACGCACCGTTGCATTATGCGGTGATGAAAACCAGGACGGAAGTGGTGGCTCTCCTGCTCGAGGCTTGGGCCGATCCTGACGTGGTCAACAACCAGTCCAAAACTCCGCTGGACCTGGCGATCTCCGATTCGAAGTATGAAATCATCGACCTGCTGCTTGAGGCTGGGGCGGCGGTGGAGGCGCCTGCAGACAGCATCCACGTTCTGGCGTGGAGCAATGAAGTGCTCGGTGTGAAATTGCATATTTACGCCGGAACCGACATCGATCAGGCGGATGAGTTTGGCAACATCCCGCTGTTGCTTGCCGTAGAGCAGGGGCACATCGGCGTCGCCGAATTGCTGATCCAGCATGAGGCAAATTTCGAAGTGGCCGACGAGCACGGCTTCACGCCGCTCATCATGTCCGCGGAACTCAACCACCCGGAGTTGCTGCAGATCCTGCTCGATGCCGGGGCGGACATTGAAGCCGAGGACAAGGCGGAGCGCACTGCGCTGGACTGGGCCATCATCATGCAGTCGGCCGAGGCGGAGGAGATTCTCCGGGAAAACGATGCCCCGAGCAGCGCGGAGAAATCGTTCATTGCGGCGATCCAGACCAATAACATCGATGCCGTCAAGGCGCTCCTCGAAAATGGGGCCGACGTGAACGAACCGGCCTACACCACAAAGACCCCCTTGCATTACGCCTCCCACTCGCGCAACAAGGACATCCTCAACCTGATGCTGTCCGAGGGGGCCGATCTCGAGGCCAAGACTGAGCAGGGCTTCACGCCTTTGTCCTACGCCGTCGGGTTGAACCATCCGGACAACTGCCGGGCTCTGCTCGAGGCTGGAGCCGAGGTGGACTCCGTCGACAACTGGAAACGGACCAACCTGAACGTCGCTGCCGGGCAGGGCTTGGCCGATGTGGCGGCAATCTTGCTGGAGTTCAACGCCAACCCGAACGTGCTCGACCAGTGGAACTGGTCACCACTCGACGTGGCAGAGGCGTACGGATTCTTCGATGTCGCCGAGATCATCATTGAGGCCGGCGGCATTAACGGACCGAAGATTTCCATCCACGAGGCGGCCGTCGTTGGGGATAACGACATGGTTGCGCTTCACCTCTTTTTTGGCACCGACATCAACCTGCTCAGCAACACTGCGGAAACTCCGATGGACTCCGCTGCCAACGCGGGCAAAGTCGGGACGGTTACCTTCCTGCAGGAGCAGACCCGCCTGGGATTCGCCATGGACGACGACGGCCAGCGGGTTATCCGGGTGATTGGCCCCTACGGCATTGGCGATATCGTGCCGCTGCTGGAGTTCACCATCGAATCCTCGACCAACCTCAGCGACTGGGAGATCGTCGAGTCGGTTGACACCGATGACGGTATCGGCGATATGACTTTTGTGCCGGACACCGGCTCTCCTGGCAGGTTCTTCCGCGTAAGCGTGGCGGAACTTGAGGAGTAGCCTCCTGCGCGGCGCTACAAAAAAAGGGTGCTTTGTTCGGCGTCCCGGGATTACCGTTCCCGCATGGACGTCAAGCACGACAACGAGAGGCCCTTCACGCGAGAGGATCCGTGGCGTATTTTCCGGATCATGGCCGAGTTCGTCGATTCGTTCGAGGAACTCTCCCGGCTGGAGCCGAGTGTCACCATCTTTGGCTCGGCACGAACCAAGGCACGGGATCCCTGGTACAAAAAGACGGTGCAGCTGGGCCGGCGCCTGGGGCGTGCCGGCGTGCCGGTCATCACCGGGGGCGGCCCGGGCATCATGGCGGCGGCCAACAAGGGGGCGGCCCAAGGCAAGGGAACCTCAGTCGGCCTGAACATCGAACTGCCGTTCGAGCAGTGCGGCAACCCGTACGCCAATCTGCCGATAAACTTTCACTACTTTTTTTCGCGCAAAGGCTGTCTCGTGAAGTACAGCCTCGGCTTCGTTTACATGCCCGGCGGATTCGGGACGCTGGACGAACTGTTCGAGGTGCTGACGCTTGTGCAGACGAGGAGCATCGAGCAATTCCCCATCATTCTTTTCGGCAAAAAGCACTGGCGTGGTCTGCTTAAATGGGCAAAGAACACGCTCGAAGAGGGCGGCCAAATCAGCCCGGGCGACATTGAGTTGATGACACTGACGGACGAAGTGGATGAAGCGGCAGAAATCCTCCTCAACTACATCAAGGCAAACAGCAGCCGCGAACGCATCAGCCCGACCTTCAACTAATTCCCGACTGGCGGTTCTTCATCCGATGGCAACGGCAGCATAGGGGTGTCAAACGGCAGGTTATCACCGGGGGAATTGTCCGGCTCCGGCTTCCGTCCTCTGGCCTGCAGCAGTGCAACGGCCAGCGCCTTCATTTCGCCGCTGCCGTGGATGGCCAGTTCCCGGAGGATCTCCAGGTTCTGCTCGATAACGGCCATCAGGTCACGAAGCCCCGAACCGCTCATGTCGGCCACGCCGCCTGGCTTGATTTGTGCCGGCTCCGCACTGACCCGCGGGTGGCCGCACTGCGGGCAGAACGTTGCCCGGGGGCTCAGGTCATTCCCGCACATGCTGCATGGCAAAAGTCGGCTCATGTCCGCCCCGCTCAGCCTGGTCAGCGCCGGCGCTTGGCCAAGCGCCTGGCCTTGACCACCTTGGTTGCCACCTTCAGCCGCAGGCTGTTGAGCCGGATGAAGCCAGTTGCGTCGCTTTGGTTGTACGCGTCGGTCGGGTCGGCCTCCATCGTGGCGATGTCCGGGTTGTACAGGCTGACCGGCGACTTGAGCCCGGCGGCGATCACGTTGCCCTTGTACAGCTTCACCCGCACGGTGCCGGTGACGTTTTGCTGGCTCTCGGTGACGAGCGCCTGCAGCGCCTCCCGCTCCGGAGCGTACCAAAAGCCGTTGTAAACCAGCTCCGAATATTTCGGGATCAACGAGTCTCGGATGTGCATCACCTCCCGGTCCATGGTGATCGACTCCATCCTGCGGTGCGCTGCGTGCAGGATTGCGCCGCCCGGCGTTTCGTACACGCCACGCGACTTCATGCCGACGAACCGGTTCTCCACCATGTCCACCCGGCCGATGCCGTGTTTGCCACCGAGCCGATTGAGCGTTTGCATGACCTTGAGCGGCGACATCGCCCTGCCGTTGACGGCGATGCAGTTGCCCTTTTCAAAATCCAGAGTGGCATGCTCCGGCTTGTTCGGGGCGTCCTCGGGTGACACGCTCAGCTTGTACATACCCCGGTACTTCAGCGCGGAGGCGTCGAGCCACGGATCCTCCAGCATGCCGGCCTCGAACGAGATGTGAAGGAGGTTGCGATCCATCGAGTACGGTTTTTTCATGCTGGCCTCGACCGGGATGTTTTTCGCCACACAGTAGTCGATCATCTCCTTTCGGCCGGGGAACTGGGTACGGAAGGCCTCGTCCCGCCACGGGGCGATCACCTCGAGGTCGGGCGCGAGCGCTGCGGCGGCTAGTTCGAATCGCACCTGGTCGTTGCCCTTGCCGGTGGCGCCGTGGGCGATGGCCTGCGCGCGGTGCTTGCGGGCGATCTCCACCATCCGCTTGGCGATCAGCGGGCGCGCAATGCTGGTGCCGAGGAAATACTGCCCCTCGTAGATCGCGCCGGCCTGCATCATCGGGAAAATGAAATCGGTGGCGAACTCCTCCCGCAGGTCGTCGATGTAAACCTTGGCCGCGCCGGTCTTGCGGGCCTTCGGGCGCAGACCCTTGGTTTCCTCCTCCTGCCCGATGTCGGCGCAGAACGCGATGACATCGGCGGAGTACTTTTCCCGGATCCAGGACAACAAAACGGAGGTATCGAGCCCCCCGGAGTATGCGAGAACAATCTTCATGCTCAAAACAGGGCGCGAATCATCGACAAAACCCCGGTCGATGAAAGAAAAAACCACGCCGTGCCAAGGGCGGTCGCATCCCGTTTCCTTCTCCACCGCAGGGGAGAAGGTGGCCGAAAGCCGGGTGAGGGGGTGCACTCGAGCCGCATCCCCTTCGGTAAACTCCATATTCGGTTGACTCGCTTGGGCAAGCGCAGTAGTCATCTTCGCGAAGTACCATGTTTAAAAATAAACGACTCCCGTTGTGCCCGGCCGCCGGTATCCTGCTGGCCGGGCTGATTCCCGTTTCCGCGGCCAAGAATGAGGCTGCGGCCGATCCGTCCAAGGTCGATGCCGACTACGCGTTCCAGGGCGAATACGCCGGGGTGATCGCCGGACAGTTCGATGTCGGCGCACAGGTCATCGCGCTCGGCGATGGCAAGTTCAGGCTGGTGCTCTTTCCCGGCGGCCTGCCCGGCGCCGGCTACGACGGCGCAACCGAGAAGCGCCAATACGAAGGCGCACTCGAAGGCGGCACGGTCACCTTCACCGGCGGCACCACTGGCAAGTCGATCACCGGCGGCAAGCTGACCTTCTCCCGGGACGGGGAGGAGTTTGCCGTCGACCGCACCGTTCGCAAAAGCCCGACGCTCGGCGCCAAGCCGCCCGAGGGCGCGCTCGTGCTGTTTAACGGCAAGTCGGCGGAAAACTTCAAGCCCGGCCGCATGACCGAAGACGGTCTGTTGATGCAGGGCGCCAACAGCATAAAGAAATTCCAAAGTCACAAGCTGCACATCGAGTTTCGCCTCCCGTACGAGCCGACAAAGCGCGGCCAGGGTCGTGCCAACAGCGGCTGCTATCTGCAGGCCCGGTACGAGGTGCAGATGCTCGACTCGTTCGGTCTGGCTGGCAAACACAACGAATGCGGTGGCATCTACACAATCAAGGATCCGGATGTGAACATGTGCCTCCCACCGTTACAGTGGCAGACCTATGACATCGACTTCACTGCTGCGAAGTTCGACAACGAAGGCAAAAAGACGGAGAGTGCCCGTATCACTGTCCGCCACAACGGCGTGCTTATCCACAATAACGTCGAGCTAACCAAGCGCACCACCGCAAGTCCATTGGCCGAGGGATCGGAGCCCGGCTTTCTGCATTTGCAGGACCACGGCAACCCAGTGCGCTATCGCAATATCTGGGTCGTCAAGAAATAGCGCTCGGCCAAGCGCGGCCGATCACTCGCTACAAAACGCCGTGAACCAGGCTTCCGGCTTGGCCTCGAAGCGCCACTGGCGGCCGCGCCACTGGAAGGTGAGTTTGCCGGCGTGCAGCGCGTGGCACGGCAGCAATAGCGCCCGCTGTTGCTCGTCGGTGAGCCGGCCCTCCACCAGCGCAAGGTAGCAATCCTCGTCGTGTCCGTACAGTTTGTCGCCGACGATGGGGTGACCGATGTACGACAGGTGAATCCGAATCTGGTGCTTGCGTCCCGTACGAGGCCCTACACGCAGCAGCGAAAATTTCCCCTCCTTCCGTTCAAACCGCTTGGCCACAGTGAAGTCCGTTTGAGATGCGCTGCCGTCCATGCGCACGCAATCCTTGATCGCCACCCGGCTCGTCTCGTCGCCGCCAAGCGGCTCGTCGATCGTGCCGGAGTCCGGTCCGACGTGGCCGTACACAATGGCGTCATACGACTTGCTCACGCTGCCGATCTCCCAAAGCCGCCGCAACTCCTTCGCCGCCTCGTCGCGCTTGGCCAGAAGCACGATGCCGGTCGTCTCGCGGTCGAGCCGGTTGACCATGTGTGTGCTCGCTTGGTCAAGGTGCAGTCGCACGCGGCTGATCAGACTGCTCATCTCGTCGCCCTTGGTCGGGTGGCACACCAGGTCGGCCGGCTTGTTGACCACCAGCAGCTCTTCGTCCTCATGGACGATCTCAAACAGCTCGCTTCTCATGCCGCCGCGCGACCAGGTCTGCGAACAAGCCAAGCACCGAGAAACTGACGAACCAGCGGTGAATCGCCCGGGTTGTTCGTTGTGGTTTTTTCATTTCAAATCATTCCGGCACGGTAGCCGAGCGGTAAAAAATCCGGCACTTGGGCAGCGCCTTTTGCAACCGGCGGACACCCTCAATGGACAACCGCGTCCGGTGCAGGTAAAGCGACTGCAATCGCTTGAGCTTGGCTAGGCGCGGGACGCTGGCGTCGGTGAGGAGTGTGTCGTGCAGCCACAGTTTTTGCAGTTGGTCAAGAGCGGCGAGCGGCTTGACGCCCTTGTCGGTGATGCCCGTTTCGCCGAGGTGCAAACCTGTCAACCGGGGCAACTTGGCCAAGGGCGCTACCGCTACGTCGCCGATTTTGTTGCCGCGCAGGCCAAGGTAAACAAGCCACTTCATTTTCGCGATGTGCGTCATGCCGGCATCGGTCACGCGCGTCTCGCCAATCGGCAGATGCTGGAGCCGGGGCAGCTTGGCCAAGTGCTCGAGCCCGGCGTCGCCGACCTGGGTGCGGTAGAGGTTGAGCCACTCGAGCTTGGCCAAGCCTGCAAGATGAGCGAGCCCCTTGTCGCCAATCTTGGTTTGCTCCAGCGACAGGTCGGTGAGATGCCCGAAGCCGGCGACAAGTTCCAGTTGCTCGTCGGTGATCTTTGAGAGGTTGAGGTTGATCTCGGCGACCACCCCGTCTTTTGTGAACACGCCGCCGCCAAGTGCCCGGAGTTTGTCGGCGTCGTCAGCTTGGATCGCTCCAGCCGCCAACAGCAGCAACACGCTTGGCCAGGCGGGGTTCATTGTTCCTTGCCGACGGCCTCGTGCAGCTCGGTGAAGCCTTCGCGGGCCAGTCGCTTGGCCAAGCCCTTCAGGATGGCGCGCGTGATCTGTGGGCCCTCGTAAACCATGCCGGAGTAGATCTGCAGCAGCGACGCCCCGGCGGTGATTTTTTCCCACGCATCGTCAGCATCGAAAATGCCGCCGACGCCGATGAGCGGCACGCGTCCAGCTGACTGCCGGTAAAGGTGCCGGATCACCTCGGTGCTGCGCCTGGTCAACGGGCGGCCGCTCAAGCCGCCGGTCTCGGCGTAAAGCCCGTTTTCATAGGGGCGCTCGATGGTGGTGTTGGTGGCCACAAGGCCGGCGAGGCGGTGCGGCTCGACCAGTTCGAGAATCTCGTCGAGCGCCCCGAAGCCCAGGTCGGGAGCGACCTTGACGAGGATCGGCCGCTGGCCGTCGTTGGCTTCCTGCAACGCGGCGAGAATCTCGGCCAGCGCCGACTTGTCCTGCAACTGTCGCAGATTCGGTGTGTTCGGCGAGCTGACGTTGACGACGAAAAAGTCGGCAAAATTCTTCAGCAGCTCAAACGAGTACCGGTAATCGGCGGGGGCATCGGCGAGCGGCGTGATCTTGGATTTGCCAAGGTTGATGCCAACCGGATGGGTGGGCCAGAGGCCGGAGTCGTGCCAGTCGCGCAGCCGTCCGGCCATCGCCTCCGCACCGGGGTTGTTGAAGCCCATGCGGTTGATGAGCGCCCCGTCTTCGATCACGCGGAATATGCGCGGCTGCGGATTGCCGGGCTGCGCGTGCCGCGTGACGCCGCCGAGCTCGCTGAAGCCAAGGCCCAGCGCGGCCCACGCCGGCAACGCCGTGCCGCCCTTGTCCATGCCGGCGGCGAGGCCGATCGGGTTGGGGAACGTCAGCCCGAACAACTCGACCGGCAACTTTGGCCCGCTCAATGAACACCGCGCCAAGCCCAGCGCCCAGCGCTGGCGTGATGCCCAGCCGAGCCGGCGCAGGACAAGATCGTGCGCCTCCTCCGGGTCGCGTTTGAAAAAAAGCGGTCGGGCGAACGCCTTGTAGAGCCAAGACACGCGCGGATTGTCAGGCGGAGTCGCCAAGTCGTCGAGCATCGACTTGGCGCTTGGCCAAGCGCCGGTGCAATTTCAGTTTGTCGCCAGGCCGCCGGGGCGACAGACTGTCGGTGCTCATGGAAAATCCGGAGATCTTCGTTTTCCTGCTCATCGGCGTCGCGCTGGGAGGGGTGATCGGCTGGCTGGTCGGCTCGCGCAAAGGAGTCCGGGCCCAGGCCGAGAGCCGGGCGGCCGAGCAGCGGCTCGAGGAGCAGCGTGAGCAGTCCGCGGAGCAACTGGCCGCGCTCAGGGAGTCGTTCAAGGCGCTCAGCGCCGACGCGCTCAAGGAGGCCCAGCCGGAACTGGTGCGCCTGGCCGGCGAGACGCTTAGCAGGCTGCACGAGAGCGCCAAGGGCGAACTGAACACCAGCAAGGAAGCCGTGGCCAAGCTGGTTGCGCCGCTTAAGCAGCATCTCGATACGTACCAGCAGCGGCTGAGCGAGAGTGAAAAAAACCGAAACACCCAGCTAGGCGCCTTACGCGAACAACTCGACGCCCTCAGCGAGAACAGCCGGTCGCTCTCGAGCGAGACGGAGCAGTTGCGGATGATCCTAAACTCCAGCCAGGCGCGCGGGCGGTGGGGCGAGGAAACCCTGCGCCGTGTGGTCGAGGCTGCCGGGCTGAGCAGTCACTGCGATTTCAGCGAGCAAACCGGCTCCAGTGAGGGCCGGCCTGACATGATCGTGCACCTGCCGGGCGGGCGCCACATCGTCGTCGATGCCAAGGCGCCGGAACTGTCGTTCCTCGACGAGCTCGAGTCGCGCGACGCTGCGCAGCGCCGGACCGCCATCGAGCAGCACGGCAAAAAAATGCGCGAGACCATCAAGGCGCTGGCCGACCGCAACTATCCGCATCACATCGACGGGGCGCTCGACTGCGTGGTGATGTTCGTGCCGGCCGAGTCGCTCTTCAGCGCCGCGCTCGAGGGCGACCCCGACTTGATAGTTTGGGCGGCCGAGCGCCGCATCACGCTGGCCACGCCGACTTCACTGATCGCGTTGTTAAGTTCCGTGAGGGTGAGCTGGCAGTATCACTCGCAGTCCGAGAACGCCCGGGCCATCGCCGAAGCAGCGCAGCAACTCTACAAGCGGCTTGGTACCTTTCTCGGGCATTTTGACAGAATTCGAACCGGTCTCGAGCGGGCCAACAAGGCGTACAACGACGCCGTCGGCAGCTACGAGCGGTCGATCAAGCCAAGCGGCGAGCGCGTCAACAAGCTGCAGGTCGGCGAAACGGAAGGAAAGGAACTCCCTGCCGTCGAGCCGGTGGCCGAGGTGTTGCGAACCCTCCCCGTACCGGCCGAGGACGAAACTGACCAAGCCGAGTCGGGATGAGCTTGGCCAAGCTTACTGCCCAGCGTTTACTTCGTCGTGGTCGGGTACTGGCGGGAGGCCAAGCGCCATGAAGAACGGCACGACGAGGAAGGCTGCGCCGATCCAGTACGGCATCGAGCTGTCGAATTTCCAGTAAAGTAGGCCGCCCATGATCGGGCCGAGGGCGCGGCTCAGCGAGCCAATCGAACGGAAAACACCCAGCGACAGGCCCTGCCTGTCTCCCGGCGTGTAGCGCGACACGAGCGAGTTGAGCGACGGCATGGTCATCCCGCTGCCGGATGTCATGAGGAGCAGTCCACCGTAAAGCATGGCTGTGCTCGTGGCGTTGCCGATGATGAGGAAGCCGGGCAGCGTGCTGCATACCCCAAACAGCGCCGTCCGTCGTTCACCCACGCGCCTGATGAGTTGCCGGGCCACTGCGCCCTGGAAAAAAATCAGCGACACGCCGATGAAGACAAACATCCACGCGATGTCCATCGGCTCGAACTTGAGCGTCTCCATCGCAAAAAAGGTGATGGTAAACTCGACCGACGAAAACGCGCTCCAGTACGCGAAGTACATCAGGTTGGTGCGGGCGATGCCTGGCAGGTGGATGCGCCTGAGCTGGGCGAACGGATTAAAGCTGCGCTTGGCCAAGTGCTGCCCGCGTTTCTCCGGAGGCAAACTCTCGGAAAGAAGGAAGATGACCAGCAACCAATTTACGCCGGCAATGACTAGGGCGATGATCGCCGGGCCGGAGAACGGGTGCAGCGCCAGCCCAGACATGGCTTCGCCCGCCTCGACCAACTGCCAACCGTGGGCCAAGCCGCCGATCGCCGGGCCGAGGATGAAGCCCAGGCCAAGCGCGACGCCGATGAGGATCATGCCAGAGGCGCGGTTTTTGCCGGTGGTGATATCCGCCGCGACAGCCGAGGCGGTGGAGATGTTCCCGGCCATAATGCCCCCAAGCACGCGGCCCAGCACGAGCAGTGCAAAGCTCCCGGCGAACACCCAGATCAGGTTTGCCAGCACGATGCCGCCAAGCGTGAAAACAAGAGTAGGTCGGCGGCCGTGTTTGTCGGAGTAGGCGCCCCAGATTGGCGCAAAAATGAACTGCAAAAAACCGTACAGTGAGCCAAGTACGCCGCCGAACAGCGTCGCCACGGCGTTCTTGTCGTCCCCGGCGAACTGGCCCAGCCAGGCAACCAGCGAGCCAATCAGGCTCTCCTTCCCGTCCAGTTCAAGGTAATAATCGAGCATTGCCGGGAAGAGCGGAAAAATAATCGAGAACCCGACCACGTCGATGAACACGGTCAGGAACACGATTAGCAGGGTGGGCTTCTTCATCCGACAAAAGTCAAGCGGCATCAATGGTTTGGGCCGCGGGCCGCGCAGTCTAGGGAAGCCCGTTCACAATTCAACGCCTTTCCCCCTTGTCTCAGTGCCCTTGATAAAAGCCATTGCGCGGGGTTGCAGCAGGTCGTAGATTTCCCCAAACCGATGGGCAGTGTTTTCAGGCAACATTTTTTCTGCCTGCTTGCAGCGGTGCTTGGGCTTCCGCTTGGCCAAGCGGCGACGGTTACCTTCGAGGCCGATGTGCGGCCGATTCTCAAGGCGCATTGCTTTCATTGCCACGGCGAGGATGGCACGGCCAAGGGCGGCCTCGACGTGCGCCTGCGCAGGCTGCTGCTCAAGGGCGGCAAACACGGCCCGGCCATTGCGCCTGGCCAGGCGGAAAAAAGCTTGCTCTTCCAAAAGGTGAGCGATGGCAAGATGCCCAAGGAACAGGACAAGCTGTCGGCGGAGCAGATCGACACCCTCCGCCAATGGATCGAGCAGGGTGCCGAGACCGTCCGCCCCGAGCCGGACAATCCAAACGACTGGATCACCGAGGAGGAGCGACGTTTCTGGGCATTTCAGCCGATCAAAAACCCACCCGTGCCAGGCGGCGCAGCCAATCCAATCGACGCTTTCCTGTTGCGTCGACTCAAGGCTAACGGGCTTGGCTTCTCACCGGAGGCCGACAAACACACGCTTGTCCGCCGGGCGACGTTCGACCTCACTGGCCTGCCGCCCACCCCGGATGAGATCGCGGAATTTGTCGCCGACGAAACACCACGAGCCTACGAGCAGTTGATCGATCGCCTGCTGGCCTCACCAAACTATGGCGAGCGTTGGGGACGCCACTGGCTCGATGTCGCCGGTTACGCCGACTCGGAGGGCTACACCGAGAGCGACGCCGAGCGGGGCTGGGCTTGGCGCTACCGCGACTACGTCATCCGCGCATTCAACAACGACATGTCATGGGATCGTTTCATCCGCGAGCAACTCGCCGGAGATGAAATGATCCGGCCTCCGTACACTGGCCTGGAGCCGGAGCAAGTCGACAGGCTCACCGCGACCGGTTTTCTGCGGATGGCACCCGACGGCACAGGCTCCGGCGCGAACAACGCCGTGGCCAAAAACCAGGTCATCGCCGAGACGCTCAAGATTGTCTCCACGTCGCTCATGGGCATGACGGTTGGCTGCGCGCAGTGCCACGATCATCGTTACGACCCGATCATGCAGTCGGACTACTACAAGCTACGGGCCGTCTTCGAGCCAGCGCTTGACCCGGCCAACTGGCGCACGCCGCAGAGCCGACAAATCTCCCTCTTCAACGGGGCCGACCGGAAG
>PVBE012567684.1_pt1 | contig 13933 bp, 9 predicted proteins | sample 1631181 | NCBI WGS metagenome assembly PVBE01 (sample SAMN08397723, study PRJNA350692) | Marine metagenome, whole genome shotgun sequencing project. | isolation source: water | place: Pacific Ocean | collected 2012-04 | reverse complement strand
TGCGTGTCCTGATGCGTGAGCAGAATATTCTTTGATTTTGTAGTGTCTTAACCAATTCTTTTTTCGTTTTTCATCTATCTTCATTTCTTCATCGAATGGTTCACATGATGATTTGATCCATACAGCGTTCTTTGGATTTATATCGGATAACTGGTTTATTTCCCACATACTCATAGAAACAACATATTTACTGGGATTCTCTTTAAGTTCACTGTAAATTATTGAGTTGTCTCTGTCTATAAAGTCTCTTTCCCATGTATTGTAATCTTGTTCAAGAAGCTTGGGATCGATATTTTCTTTATCAATTAGACCCCAACTCTTCTTAGGAACAAGAATCTTAACATCATCTAACTTGAATGGACAAAGGTCACCTAAACTTTGAACAAGATAAGCAAGCCTAGGATTTACCACAAACTCCCTACCATTAGCTTTCGCTGACTCATACATTGTGTTTATTCTATCCAAATCCCTCACTGGATGTTCAACAAACACCAACTCTTCAGCACCAGAAATAAGATTAGTAATCTTTGCTTTAACTTCTGATTCACTATCTTTCTTATCAGTATCTATTCTTGTTCCCTCAGAAATCAAAATTTTTGGTTTTGCTTGTTTTGCTTTCACAACAAAATCTTCACTAAGCTTCTGATGTGAACCATGAAACCTTATGTCACCAGTATAAACAAGGTTTCCTTCATCAGAATAAACAATGTACCCACATGCACCAGGCAATGAATGGTCAACAGGAACCATCTCAACCTCCAAAGCCCCCACAGACACTTTTTTTCCGGGCTCCAATATCGTGAAATCTCGATCATGAACAAACTCGCTCTTTTTTCTGGAAACCCTTGATAATACTCCTTTGTTGTTTCGGAAAAAAACAAAAGTATCGCAAGCAGAAACTAAATCAGAAAGCGGATTACTACCTGTCTCTTCTAACACTTGAAGAATAACCTTTGTTGTTTTACTGCAAAAAATGGGTATATCAATCCTCAAAAAATGGATATATTGAGCATGATCTGCATGCGCATGACTTAAGAAAACACCATCAATACTTCTCTTCTCTTTTGATTTACCCATATGTTTAAGATAATCTTCTCGGTAAACTCCATCCAACTCAGGCAACAAACCCATCTCAAAAAAATCCTGTAAAGACGAACATTTACGTGGCTTAACGAATTCAGAAAAAAACTTTCCAGACTGCTTAAAACTCATACCAAAATCCAGAAAAATCCTAGTACCTTTATGCTCAACAAGAATTTTGTTTCCACCAATTTCCCCATCTCCACCCAACAACTTAACATCCATAGTAACCAACAACCACAAGAACTGCATAATATATTTACCTCAAAAAACAGAATTAAAGACATTTGATGAATGGGACAAAACAGTGTTTCATAAAATTTTGAAGATTTAAATTTGATACGGTTTTCTTAATTTGCTGGAAATGACTACTTTAACTAGAAAAGAACTTAGAACACACATCAGAGAGCATTTATCATATCTATCAACTAAACAACAATTAGTCTAAGCTTGCAACAATATGTACAAGGTAAAAATAACTAATTTCAATGCAACCATTAATATTATATGGAAAGTTCAAATTACTCAAGGTAAGTGAAAGAAATTTAAGATAAACAATTACATCATCATCGGTATAATCATAGCTTTCATAGTTGGGGTTACTGCAATTTTTACATTATCTCCATACAATGAACAAGAAGAAATTTCAAACATTGAGCAAGAAGAAGTCAATCTACAAGCTCTTGTTGATACTGGACTTTCATATTTTAATGGAGATCAACCACTATCTAATCAAGGGATTCCTTGTAGTGATTGCCACAGCCTCACATCAATGGGGATTAGCGGAGTTAATATAGGTCCAGATTTATCAGTAGCTTTCCTTAAGCCTCCAAACTGGTTTCAGGATATACCAGATTTCAAAGGGGATAAAGATCTGCTCACAAATTATCTGAATGGATCAGAACCATCATCTGTGACGATGAGACTTGTTTTACAAGATAAACCACTAACTACAAGTGAAATTGAGGCTCTTGTGGAACTTCTGATACATACCTCCAGCCAAGAATAAGACATCATCTGTTTAATCTGCAAACGATAGTGTTATGGTGTTCCAATGGTTATCCTTGCAAACATACCGATATGACCCTCACCACAATCAATGTGTCACCAATAATGAAAATCTCTCTTTCAGTATATGCAACAAAAATAATCGTTGCCCAAATATTCTGTAGAATCCCCCCCGTTTTATAAGTGACCACATATTTTTTGAAACGATCTGAATCTGCAAGTTGATTTTATTTAAAAAAATGAAAAAAGAATTGAAATATATCAGTATTTCTCATAGTTCATAAGATATTTTTTGCCAATTATCCTTAGAGTTTCTAAAAAGTGCAGGATATTCATTTGCACTATAATGATCGAAAATTACCTGATTTTTTGGAGTCAATGAACCAGTCATACGAAGAATATTAATGATAGTGAAATCACGTTTACTTTTTCCAGACCGAAAATTTACAGTAGAGAAAAACCTGAAATCTTTTTTATCAAAAATATATATATTCTGATCAAGAATTTTCGAATAATCCTCTTTGGTATAGATCACTATCAAAATGATAATACTGCATTTCTCATCATTAATTACTGATTTACTAATTTTAGGTGAATCTTCAAACCTTAATTCACCTCTCTTAGTCTTTTTAGGAGCTGGGTTTACTCTCGATTTTACATGAATTCTTAATTTATTTAAGACAATATCGTGACCTGGATAAGTTCCACCTTTAAAATGCAAAGTAGTTTGAGGAAATCTCTGTTTAAGTTCAGAACAAATAATAAATTTGCCGAGATCTCCTATTAAAGATTCTGGGATCTTAATATCTTTCTTTGCATAAAGAGACATTAACTCGAGCGTTTTTTCTACAATATCTTGCATAATATTACTGTCCAATTAAGCTTAGTTCAACATAATTCTAAAAGAAATCATTAAGAACCTTTTCGGATTCTTCCTTATTTTTACCATATAATAAGCACCAATCGCTGAGATTATTGAAACTCCAATCAATATAAAAATTGGTAAACTAACAGATATCATTACATTCAGCTCATCATTAATACTTGCATCTCCAATCACATTTACATTCTGCCCGAATGTCTTTATTGTGGATGAATAATCACCAAGAGGGATCAAGGAATATTGGATTTCACCAGCCTGATCTGTAAACCCTTGGACAAGGGTTCCATTAGCAAATTCAGTGAAAATACTTGCACCTGATACAGGAAAAGAAAGAAGGTCTCTAACAATAATTCGAAGTGGATATGTTTCGGTTAGAATTCTCAATTCACCCGGTTCAGAAATTAAGAAAGGTTGAATTCCTGTCTGCTTTACATCAACACCCATCCACAATATTTCATTAATTGAAAAATCTTGATCATCAAACCAAATTGAATTGAAATCCTGCAGAATAACTTTTCCACCGTTTCTGCCAATTAATTGAACTGATGAAGGGTGAATCTCCATATTGGCATCATTATCTAAAAAGACTAAAGAAGTAAGATATTGAATTTGCCATAGAGCAGATATTTTCTGTGGAGATAAGATCATCAATGAACCTTCAGGTTCATCTAGAACAACATCACCAATCCATTTCAGAAATACGCTTCTGGTCTGATTTCCCCAATCTATTTCTGATTGAACACTAAAATGCGCTATTTCACCACGGTCATACCAATCATCACCATCTGTTTCTCCAATACTGGATTTTACTTCTAAATAATATTGGGTTTTCCAATTCACTTCTACTAGAAATGGTTCAGTTATGGATAATACAACAATCATATCATCTGTAATTATATCCCCCATCCAACCAGATGGAACATGGCGAGTAAAATTTTCATACTCTATTTTTTCTGGAACCTGAAGAGATACCAACTCACCACGATTATACCATCCACCACCCGATATTTCTCCAAAACTTGAAAGTACTTCTAAGAGATACTGTGTTCTCCAATTTGCTTCCACTACTGTTGGAAAATCGATTATTATTGACCCTTCAATGGAATCACCTTGAAAAAACCCAGACCAACCTGTGAAAATGCTTCTAGTATTATTTGTCCACTCAACAGGTGCAATAACTCTGAAAATAGCTTGACTACCTCGGTCATACCATCCACCACCCTCAAAAGAATCAAGACGCGACTTTATCTGAAAAAAGTATTGAGTTTTCCATTGCGCCTCTGCTTTCATTGGAGAATTCATAACAATTGTAGTGCTTGATTCATCAGATACTATATCACCACTCCAAGATACAAATACGTGTCGAGTTTGGTTATCATACTTTGATATCGATTGAACCTCAATAATTGCTGTGACACCTTCATCATACCATCCGCTTCCTAAAGGTATGTTTAGTTCTGAAACAACTTCTAAATGATATTGAATAATGCTAATAAAACTCAGTTTATGTGGAGCATTCATCGATATGCCAACAACAATAAATCGTTCTTCTTCAGACCTTAGAATCTCTTGAATATCGTCTTCGTCTAACTGCCAATGACCAAGAATTATTCGAGTTCCTTCTTGATCCAAATACCAAAGAGACTGACTGGAAACATCAATTATTGCCCCAGCATCAAACCAATAATCAGAAGTTGGAGATAATGTTGACTGAACCTGATGCCCTCCTTCAACATCAAAAAGATATTGATTTACCGAAATGAAATGAAAAGATCTTGGACCATTCATCAAGAATTCTGGTGAATTGAATCGTGAAGCATTAGATCTACTTATTTCAACATAATTTCCATCTAAAGTGTAAGCCATTAGATTAAGTCTGGAATCACCATTGATAATTCTCCAAACATTATCTGTACTTACCATGATACTTTGTCCATTGTCCCACCAACTATCTCTTGTCGGGCTAGGGGGCTCAAACTCAACATTATTACCTCCACTTATGTCAAAGAAAAATTGTGACCCTTCAATAATCTGGACTTTGTGTGGTTGATCCATAATAATTACCAAACTAAAATTATCTGCATTTGTTCTAGCTTCAGTAACCTCATTCTCATCGATTAAGATTGACTGAATTACACTTCTTGTTGAATTCAATACTTTATTCCAAATATTTTTCCCAGAAATCATCACGACCTCCTCTTGATTAAACCATCCGCCACCTACAAATGCTGCCTGATGGGGTGCATCAATACTTAGCAAATACTGTGCATCCCAAATCGATTCAATAGTTTTTGGTGAATTCATTAAAATTGTATCTGAAAGATTCGAACCTGTAAAATCACCTGACCAACGCTCAAAAACTCTCCTAGTGTCATTAGTAGAAACCGATTCTTCAATAACCGAGAAAGATGCCATTGAACCAGAATCATACCAACCCTGACCAGTAGATGACTGGTCAGGGGACTCAATCACCAATTCATACTGTTTCTTCCATTGAGTAGAAACAACTTTAGGACTATCCATAATAATTGATGCTGAAGGATTACTGCCAGTAACTGCACCTGTCCAAGAAGTGAATACTCGTCTTGTTCCATTTCCATGATCAAAAAATGGTGAAATAGAAAATGATGCTTGTGCCCCTCCATCAAACCAATCCTCTGATACTGGATTTCCATACTGTGACTGTATTGTTAATAGATATTGTTCATTAAATTCTGCAACTTTATTTGTCCAAGTACCGTCAAAAAAAAGCTCCACTACCGGAGAAATACTTCCATCACTCCATTTCTTAAAAACAAAACGTGAATCAGCTTCAGTAACCGAAGTTGTAGATAAGGAAATGGTTTGAACACTATCATCCACCAAGAATTGTCTAGGAAGAAACTGCGGTGAAATAATATCGTTTCCAGCAATAATTGAAACAATCCTCGGCGAAACATCCAGAGTCAAATATTTAGCCTCTACTTTCCCTGACCCATACAGATTGTCTTTTCCCTGATCACCCAAATCCACTGCTGTACTTTCTATTATAGATGCAAGCGCATTTGCACTAATAGAAGGATTGGATCCAACAATTAAAGCTGCTATACCTGCGACATGTGGTGCTGCTGCTGATGTTCCGAAAAAACCTCCAGAATATGAAGTAGTACTTACACCATCTGGCCCAGTAATATCAGGTTTTAATCTTCCATCAGCAGTTGGTCCTCGTGAACTAAAAGATTCTAAATCACCAGTTACCCAATTTAATGCACCAACAGATAAAGAACCTTTGGAGTCAGGAACATTTGATATACTTCCACTTGAGACAATATATTCCCGGTTTGAGCCACCTAAAATATACAAATCAAACATTACATTGATATTTGCAGAATCTCTAAGTATAGAAATATGGTAAGTATCAGTAGAATCTGCCGTATAAAATATTGATTCAGTAGGCCTTCTAAATCCTGATTGTCGATTATTTGAATAATCCACTAACTCTAAATCTGGTTCCCCATCTTTATACAGATAAATATCATAATCCTGAGTTCTAGAAATCCAATCATTCCAACTCAAATAGATAATTACTGTTTCTCCTTCATCTAAATCAAAACTATTTGTTTCATCATCCACATCGAAATTATGCCAATCATCCAAGTCACTATCTGAAAAAACACCTGACCAATGCTTATTCGCTTCATTACCGGCAGCAGTAATAGGTAAAACTCCAGAATTCCTAGCTAATTCAAGAACTTCAGATACACTACTTGACCCATCATATGCTCCTAAGTTATAGAAACCTACAGAAATCGAAATAATATCAACCTCTAAAGAAACAGCATAATTTACAGCACTAATGAAATCAAGATCTGTATCAATAGTGAAAAGATATAATTCTACATCAGGTGCCACATCAACAATAATTTCAGCACATGCCGTACCATGAGCAGGATTATCTCCTTCAATACTGCCATCAAATCTAAAAGATCTAAATTCCTGAATATTTTGCGATATTTCTATATTAGAAATATTAAAGCCACCATCTATTACCGCAACTTTCGCTCCACTACCAGTTTGACCAATACTCTGAGCAATATCAGCTTTAAGAAAACTTACTCCCTCACTAATGGTGTTGTAACCAAAAGATCTAATGGGCTCATGAACAAAATTTACAAAAGGAAGATCCACAACAATCTCTATATTTTTGGGATCAATATTTCCTTGAACCAAATTATCATAAAACCTATGCACCCTAAAACCAGATACCTCTAGAAGACCTGAGTGAAGAACATAATCACTATCAAGCTCAATCGACACCATAATCTCATTTTCTTCTGAATCACTCAACATCTTAGAAAGTTTGTACTCAATCTTAGGATTACCCAAATCAGTTTCCGTGTGATAATTTAGTGATGAAAGATTCTGGATATCACTATATGATTTTGTATAGGCAGAAACTGGAAGAAAAACTATTGTTGATAATAAAAAAAGAATTAAACATAATATAAGAAATCTATTATTAAAAAATGTGATAGATTTCGATATACGCAACAAATTACAGGCAATTTACAATTGTATCTGTAAATGATATTTAAAGTAACTGAAAAATTAAATACAATTAATACAAAAACAGAAAAAAGGAAATAACAACACCGATAAACATGCGTTTTTTAGATCAGTTTTTCTCATCAGAGAAACATATTAATCCTTTAAAACCATAAAGCACCACATACATTGTATCGATATATTCAGGAATTAAAGGAAAAAGAGGCATATTCACAGATTTAGATTAGATTAGAGGATAATGGGACGTAGATTGACTGAAACAAAAGTAGATAACAACGGGCAAATCAATACTAAGAATATTGGTCTTAGAGGCATACATGTAGCAGACACTATGATTAGTGGGGTTGATGGTGAGAATGGAAAGCTGGAATATAGAGGTTACAGCATTACAGATCTTGCAAAGTACTCAAGTTTTGAAGAAACAGCTTATCTTTTGTTATATGGAGATTTACCGAATCAGAAACAGATTGAAGAGTTTAAAGTAGAGCTTGCCAATGAAAGGGATATCCCAGACCTTGTTGTACAGACCCTAAAATCCAGATCACCATCGGCTTTATCTATGGATGTTTTACAGTCAGCCATTTCTCTATTGGCAGATTACGATCCTGATTTAGAAAGCGAAGACAAGGATGCACACAGACGAAAAGGTATCCGTCTTATTTCTAAAGTAGCAACTGTAATTGCAGCATGGGACCGTATTCGAAATGGTCTCGAATACATCAAACCGAATAAAACCCTTTCACACTCAGCCAACTTTCTATACATGATAAACGGTGAAAAACCCACAGAAGAAATAGCAAAATATATTGATATAGCATTCATTCTTCATGCAGATCATTCTTTCAATGCCTCAACTTTCGTTGCTCGAGGAGTAGCATCAACAAGAGCCCATATGTATGCAGCAGTTACAGCTGCTATCGGTACTCTTTCCGGAATACTTCACGGTGGAGCGAATACAAGAGTAATGAAAGAGCTTATAGAAATTGGTGAACCGGATCAAGTTGAAAACTGGGTTAAATCAAGACTCAACAAAGGTGGTCTAGTTATGGGAATGGGTCATGCACAATATAAAACAAATGATCCAAGAGCGATTATTCTGAAAGGCATTTCTGAAAAACTTGGAACAATAACTAACGAACCAAAATGGTACGAAATGACTCAGATGATAGAGGAGATTACAAAGAAAGAGTTCTTGAAACTAAAAAAACGGAATATTCATCCTAATGTGGACCTCTACAGTGCCTCAGTATACTATATGGCCGGTATAGATACTGAGATATTCACTTCATTATTTGCTGTTCAAAGAATGGTGGGGTGGGTAGCACATATAATCGAAGAAAAATTTGCAGAAGCCCAACCCAAAGCAGTCCTTTACAGGCCTAGTTCAACCTACATTGGAAGGTCCTGCGGAGATGAGAGCTGCAAATACGAACCTATTGAAAAAAGAAAATAAAAAAACAATAAACTAAAATACTTGATTTTGCCTAAAAAAAATTATAGGTAAAACAGAATAATGGTTTATGTAGATTTCAAGAATTATGCTTTTTGTTCTAACTGTTGTGAGAAAAGAAGTATAGTAGGAAAATTTTGTGAAGTTTGCGGTAAACAAAAAAGACATATTCCAAGAATTAAAAGATATATTCAAGACAGAATGTGATAACATTATCTAAATCATAAATAAGAAAAAGTTAAACTATTAATTGTAACCATATATTATTATTCTAACAATGAACCGGTTATCCAAAGAAAAAAGTCCTTATCTGCTTCTACATGCATCCAACCCTGTAGACTGGTATCCTTGGGGAGAAGAAGCATTTACAAAAGCAAAAACTGAGGCAAAACCAATCTTTCTCAGCATAGGTTACTCATCATGCCACTGGTGCCACGTTATGAAAAGAGAAAGTTTTGAAGATAAAGAAACAGCCAAAATATTGAATCAGAACTTCATCCCAATCAAACTAGATAGAGAAGAAAGACCCGATATAGATGAAGTTTACATGAAAGCTGTAATATCTATATCAGGACAGGGTGGCTGGCCTCTCTCAGTATTCCTAACACCCGACTTACAACCATTCTTTGGTGGGACATACTACCCTCCAGAAGATCGCTATGGAATACCCAGCTTCAAAACCATACTGGCAAAAATGCAAGAACTCTGGAAGGAACAGAGAAATGAAATTGAAGGGTCAGCAAAGAAAATAGCTGCTAACTTATCACAAGAATTTAGAAGCAGCAAAGGAAAATTAACGGTATTCCCGCTCGACGCAGCATACGCCACCCTTACTACTCAGTTCGATACTGTTAATGGTGGATTCAGTGGAGCTCCAAAATTCCCCACTCCATCCTTACTTTTCTTTTTAATCAGATACTATAACCGAACCAAAAAGACCAGAGCTTTAGATATGGTAACTAAGACATTGACTAAAATGGCACAAGGAGGCTTAAATGACCAGTTAGCAGGAGGTTTCCACAGATACTCAGTTGATCGGCATTGGCGGGTTCCACATTTCGAAAAAATGCTCTACGATAATGCTCTTCTTCCCATTGTTTATCTTGAAGCTTGGCAAGCTACTAAGAACCCCTTTTTCAAAGATGTAGCAAAGCAAGCTCTTGACTGGGTAGTAAGAGAAATGAGGAGTGATCAAGGGGGATTCTATTCATCTCAGGATGCAGAAAGTGAAGGAGAAGAAGGCACCTATTATGTGTGGAACAAGAAAGAAATTACCCAAATATTGGATAAGCAAAGTGCAGAAATATTCTCAAAACACTATGGAGTTTCAGAAGAAGGAAACTTTGAGAATAATAATAACATTCTTCATATTGTAAAGGAACCTAAGATAATAGCCTCAGAACTAAGTATATCTGAGCCTGATGTTAAACAATCATTAGAGCAGTCAAAAAAAACTATCCTTAAACATAGGAACAAAAGGATTAAACCAGCCACAGATGACAAAATTTTAACTTCTTGGAATGGTTTGATGATTTCAGCATTATCGAAAGCATACCAAATTTTTGATGATGAACAATACTTACAGGCTGCTGAAGGATCAGCTGACTTTATTCTCAATAACTTACTGGATGGAAAAAACCTTAATCGACGATGGAGGGATGGAGAAGCAGCTGTAGATGGGCTGCTTGAAGACTATGCGTTTATGGTTATGGGTTTAATCGACCTCTATGAATCAAACTTTGATATTTCAAAACTGGAAGTCGCTCTAAAGTTGAACCAGATAATGGTAGATCTCTTCTCAGATAAAGATGGCGGTGGATTCTACTCAACAAAGCAAGGTAGAACGGACATCATCGCACGAGTAAAAGATGCTTACAACGGTGCAACTCTATCTGGAAATGGAGTAGCATCTATAAACTTAGCCAAGATCAGCGAATTTACATCAGATAATGATATGCGTTTACTCTCAAAGAAAACTATTCTCACATTCTGGGATAGTCTGGAGTCAAATCCTGAACATCTCGCTCAGATGTTATGCACCTTAGACTTTCTAACCGGAAAGCCAAAAGAGATAGTTATCTCAGGTAAACTTAGCGAATCTAAAGATATGCTTAGAGAGATAAGACAAACTCTTATCCCGAATAAAGTCGTCGCGTATTCTCCTGATGAACAAAATAAGCATACAAAGATAATGCCAATGTTAGAAGATAAATTGCCATTAAATAATGAAGCAACAATATACGTGTGTCAGAATTACAGCTGCAAACGACCTGTAAAAAACATAATTGCACTTAAGAAACTCTTGATTTAAAGATAGCATAAAGTAAGAACCTAAGTTTTTGGACTTAAAATTACAATCGGAATTTTACGCGAGGTCTTTTCAGGATACTTGGCATACTCTGGACCCCACGCAGTAATTATTGGGCAAAGCCGATTTTGCTCATCATTACTTGTTATAGTAGCTTTTACTTATTTGGTAATATCCTTGATACGAATTGTCACATCCTTATTTTCCTTTAAATTATAAAACCAACCGGGATTCTTTTTAATTCCTCCATTTGAAGCAATAATCACATAATTAGAACCATCCATCATGAATGAAAGTGGAGTAATTCGCTCTTTTCCTGTCTTACGGCCTTTAGATGTAAGTAGAAGCACACCAGCACCTTCAGTACTTCCTCCTAATGATCCATTTGTTTGACGATAAATGAAAATATGTATCTTAATAGCAATCTTCAGAAAAAAAATTGTTAACAATTAATTTCATTCAGTGAAACTAGATATTTTAAGATTGAAAAATTGTATCAATTAGATTCATTTTAAAAGAAAAAATTAATTTTTAGTTTTTATAGAATAGTTTACACCATCTGTTGTTATCGATATTGTGCTTTGAAGGTCAGTTCGATAAATATTAGCTCCAACATCTTCTAATCGATCAAGTACATCTTGATGAGGATGCCCATTCTGATTTTCTGCACCCACAGTTATAACAGCAACTTCCGGACCAACAGCTGATAAGAAAGAAGGTGTAGAAGAAGTTCCACCACCATGATGACTCACTTTTAAGATCTCAGCTTGAATATTTAACGCAGATTCAACAATTTCTGCTTCACTCAATGGTTCAATATCTCCAGTTAAAAGAAAAGAAATATCTCTGAATTTAATCATCTGAACAATACTATTTTCACAATGATTTGAATATAATAAAGGTTGAGGAGGACTTACAATAACCATCTCTGTCTCTGAATCCAACTGATAAATCTGGCAACGCTCAGCTAGAGTTACACCAATCTCATTTGCATAAGACCTGAATTCACGATAAAGATCAGTATTTCTGTCCTGACCATTCTCAATAACCATATGGATAGGTATACCCAAACTAGAAAAACGCTCCATAACAGTCACTAAACCACCAATATGATCAAAATGAGGATGTGACGCAACCAAATAATCTATTTTAGTCACATTAATAGAAACAAGAAACGAAGCAATAAATTCACCATCATGCCGTTCACCAGCATCAATCAACACATCTTTATCTGAAGTATCAACAAAAATCGAATCACCCACTCCTGCATCAATAAAATAGACAGTAACATTCCCACTCTGTACACCATCAGAAACTTTACCAATAACAGTAGTCAATGAAGGGGGACAAACATCAGAAACATCAACACCATCAATTCCTTCCTGTGAAACAATATAAACACCAATCAAAACTGCAAGAAACACACCAACTAGACTCACAATCACAATTCTTGAACTAACCATCACATTCCAACATACACCAATAACATAAAACCTTTCACTATGATTTTGAGAATACATTAGGGTCAGCACTGATAATAATACTGAAAAAGGATGAAGAAGAAAAAACTTCAGAAAATCAGTATATACAGAATTTAACCAGAACTATCTATAAAACCAAAACTTCATCATGATTTATAGAAATCTGAAAAATAGATATAAATATATCCACTGTACTTTGATTTTCATTAGGAGAGTATGGGGTTTTTGAGCAAAGATTGGATGCTAGTTTCAAAATGGGTACATAAGAAAACTGAAATTTCAGATAACATATCAGTAAGGAAAGCTATTGAAATTATGGTGGAACACGGCATAGGTTCCGTTATCGTAACTTCAAATGATGAAGAACCGGGGATGCTTACTGAACGAGACATATTAATTAAAGTCATAATGAAGGAGCTCGATACTCGCAAAACTCTTGTAAAAGATATTGCTTCTAAACCACTTTTAACGATAGATGAAAATCAAACTCTGTGGTCAGCAGCTGAAATTATGTCAAAGAACCATATACGAAGATTACCAGTAAAAGGCAAAAAAGATGAAATAATAGGAGTTCTTTCAACTAGAGCAATAAGTGATGCCCTCCCAGTAATAAGTAGGTTCAAGGAAATGCAAGAAATCCTCTCCAACTTAAGAAAAATGAAACATCAAGACTAGATCAAAAGAAAGTTAGATAAATATCTTATCACTTTTTTCAAAAAATAGATTTAGATGAAACTTGTAAACAGATTCTCTTTATCGTGATCAGAATTTTATAAACGGTACTCATCAAGTTCCTTTGCCCAAGCGAGCATAGGAATTTTTAAAGACCTGGCTTCACTGAGCTTCTCTCCAAGGTTATAATTCTCTTGCTTACTCAACTTTTTCATCTTTCCTAAAGCCGTATCGCAATTATCAACATGGTTTAACAATGGCATAATATCCCACCAGCCTTCAACAATCTGTTCCATTTCGGATAAATGAAAGTTAGACAATGTTTCAGCAAGATGAGTACTTGCAACCCTAACTTCAGTATGCTCGTCAATCAAACTATCGATACTTTCACCAAACGAACGCCTTAGCATTGGATACAAAATATCGTCCTCAAACTTCATATGAGCACCCACAAGACCATTAATCGAGCCGAGTAACTTCATACCTGATAAGAGATTGCCCTTCTC
>PVBE012288026.1_pt1 | contig 13933 bp, 9 predicted proteins | sample 1631181 | NCBI WGS metagenome assembly PVBE01 (sample SAMN08397723, study PRJNA350692) | Marine metagenome, whole genome shotgun sequencing project. | isolation source: water | place: Pacific Ocean | collected 2012-04 | reverse complement strand
TTGTTTGCTGGCCAGGTAGGTTTTGGCCAGCCAAGTTCGGCCTAGGTGGTAGAACTTCTTGTCCAGTCCCGAGTCGTCTTGTTGGGCCAGGTCGCGAAGCTGCTTGAATGCCGCCAGAGCGTTTTTCACCAGGCCGGCGTTGAGGGCTATTCGCCCCTTGGTGATCAGTGCGTCCGGAAGGTAGCGGGTCTTCTTGTATTTGGCCAGCAGGGCGTCCAGCGACTTTCCCGCGTCCTTGGGCTGGCCCATGCGCAGCTGGCAGCGAGCAATGCGCCAGAGGCAGTACTGCTGGACCCAGACGTCGTCGCCTGCCTCCTTGATGCTCTTTTGGAACGCCGCGATCGCATCTGTGTAGCGTCCTTCCTTCATCGCCTCGACGCCCTTGTCATACTCCCAGGGGGGGTTGTCAAAGGTGGCGCTGGCGATTTCCTTCAGCGCTACGGTGCCGCCGCCACCGATACTGTTGCGCCAGCTCATGCCCTCATAGGTCACCCTGGTGATCTTGATGTTGGACAGCTTGCTTCCCGATCTGCCCTTGTAGACGATCTCGTCAGCGTGCAACGGCATGCTCAGCAGGAAGAATGCGATCAGGAGGGTGTGGAGGGGGTTGTTTGAAGCCATTTTTCGGTTCCCTACAAGTATTTGCTGGAAGAGCCGGATTCTACGGAGGGTCCCGTAATCTGTCAATGAGTGGTTGCAGGCTGGGGAGGCACTACATAAAATCTACGCTTCTTACGCTGTCCACTTTGCGGAGACGTTTTTGCATGGCGCTGCCCACAGATCCAAAGGAATTCCTGCTTCAGCACGGTGAGAAGGTTGCGGTTGGCGTGGCGATAGTCATTTCGGCTTTTTTTCTGATCACCACCTTCACCGGCTCGAATGCGTCGAACACAAAGGATATGGTGAGCACGCGCGAGGGCGCCATTCAGGCGAAGATGAAGAAGGGTGTGACGACCAAAGGGGCCGTTTTCGATCCCTTGGCGCAGGTCAACGCGGAGTGGGCGCCTCTTGCTCCCGCCAATCTGCCGAGCAACTGGACCTTTTATCGGATGCCCGAGGTGCGGGTCAAGCGGGACAAGGCGGCGTTGCCGGTCTACGTCACCGATCCCACCGGTCTGTCGGCTGTGGCCAATCGTGAGCAGATCGACGTCAACTGGTCGTCGCCTCCAACAACGACCACGGACGGGAAAAGCGACGCCGCCTTGCTTCAGGGCTATGTGCTGTGGAAGTGGCGTAAGGGAGACGCGGCCGAAAAGGAGTCGGTCTTCATCGACAAGAGCAACACCAGCTACGCCGATCGTGACTTCGAGCCGAAGACGACCTATTGCTATCAGGTTGTCGCGCATTTCGAGTTCAAGCGGGAGGGGCCGGTGGGCAAGACCCCCGAGGTGCTTGGCGGTACCGTTGGCAAGGGGCCCAAGGTCTCGCCGTACGAAGGCCAGGATATCCGTATCAGCAAGAAGACCGAGGTGGCTTGCGCGACCACGGCGATCAACATCAAGATCGTCTTTCGTAACAAGTTCGGGTCGGGTCAGGGGGTTTTCTTCGTCTGGCAGTACTGGAAGGAAGGTCGCTGGTGGGCCACCAAGTTCCGGATCAACACCGGAGGCGATGTGGGGGCGATGGTCAGCGCCAAGCAGCTCGTCGATGATAACCGCAAGTACAACGCGGACGCCGCTTTCTACGCCACGCTGTCAGAGGAAAAACGCAAAGGCGATAACCGGAAGAAATATCGGTTCGAGGCCGACTGCATCTATCTTGGTAGCGGCTCGGACAAGTCCGGTAAGCGCGTTGCGTACATCGAGCAGGCCGGCATCAAGATGGTCGGGCTGGGCGGACTGGACTGGGGCCACAAGCACATCGTCATTGCCCGCTCAAAGAGCGAGCGCCCAAAGTGAATCGGTAAGTAGTCTTTTCGTGAGACGTCCGTTTGCGGTGTAGTGTGACCTGTTGTACGCTGAGTGTGTCTCCCTCCATTTCTTAGGAGGAGACCCAAAATGCGGACCGTTCGATCAGGTCAGTTCTTCCGGCAGCATGGCGAGAAGTTGTTGTTGGGCCTTGCGCCAGTTGCGTCCTGCTCGCCCTCCATAGCGCATTGACACGCACAGGCGCCGAAGATGCGAGTCTGGCGATCGCTGCTCAGAGCAGACAAATCACCCACAAGATGAGCCTGGGCGTCGACGTGCTCATGCCCGAAACGTCGTCCCTGGCAGACATACAGCGCGAGTGGGCGCCGATGAGCGTTCCCGGGCCGGAATTGCCCCACTCCGTGTTCTACCGGCTGCGAGTGGTTCCCAAGCGGGAGGTCCGTCCGCCCGCGGTGCAGGTCCTCGACCCCTCGGAGCTCAAAGCTGTCGCGAGCCGGACACAGGTGACGCTGACCTGGAAGGCGCCCCCGGAGCATCGCCGTGCCCGCCTGCTCTACTATGAGTTGGACTGGGAAGGGGTGGAAGGGAAGCGTCGGCTGCGGCTGGAGCCGGACGTCGTGGTCCACCGGCAGGTGGGGACTCGGGATCGCTCCACATACCGATATCGGTTGCGCGCGGTCTATGAGCATCATCGGGCTGGCTCGATCTGTCGAAGGCGGCGTGGTCGCTGTCCGGGAAGGCAAGAACGTACGTCTGAGCGCCTCCCTCGGGCCGGTCGTGGTGACCACTCCCGCCAACACGGAGTTGGTCTACAGCGGTCATGCCGACCACCGGGGGATGTTCCTGATCTGGCGTTGGGAGAGGGGGGCTTGGTGGATGGCCCGCGTCTCCGTCTCGGTCGGGGAGCGGATCGGGGGGGCGCTGACGGCTCAACGGGTCAGCCGCGATCCCTTCAAAAAAATGGGGGATAGTCGCAAGGTCCGGTGGGTCACTGACTACCGATACATGGGCCACTTCAAACGTGGTAAGATAACGCGGATTGCCTTGCTGGAGAAACTCGGTGTCGAGTTTTGGGGGCTGAACGGTATCGCTTGGGCGGGGTGCCACCTCGAGCTGAAGATGTCCAGGAACCCCGTTCCGCAACAAGGTGGCAAATAGCGCAGGAGAGTCCGGATGAACGGCAGACACGAGAATCCTCAGACGCCTATTCGCTCGTCATCGCAGCGTCAGAAGTCCGGCAGCGTCGAGATGCTGGAGACTCGGCTAGAGCGTCTGAGTCTGGTCTGCCGTGCGCTGTGGTCGCTGCTCGCCGAGAAGACGGATCTGACCGAAGAGCAGCTGATCAACCGTATGAACCAGATCGACTTGCAGGACGGCGTGGCGGATGGCCGGCTCAAAAAGCAGGCGGACAACTGCCCGAGGTGCGGCCGGCTGATATCACCACGTCACGCCTCTTGCATGTTCTGCGGCAGCGGTAAAGCCGTATCCACCGCTTTCGATCTGGTCTGACACGCGACAGTCGCGCTCGATGGCCCTCGGTTGACCTGGGCTGCGTCGACCATTGGAGGCCCCCTGTGCCGTTGGGGGCCGAGATGTCATCGCTGACAGTGAGTCTGGGCTGTCTCAGCGACCGGGTCTGCGCAGCGGGGCTGGAGGCCACTGCCAGCCCTGCTGCATCGTCGTCGGCTCTGGTGAGCCGCGATCGGGGCGAAATGGCCTGAAGACGAGTTGTCCAGCGCTCGGTTGGTGCGCTGATGGTCGTCAGCGCGGTGATAGCCGCTGTGTCGGTGTTGACTGCAGGCGCCATGGGTGGACCGAGTAACGTCAAGAATCTGACAAACAGGTCTCGGATCATCATGGTGATTGCGTGATGAAGCCGTGCTACCCGGCGCCTGTCCCACAGCGTTCCGTACGCGTTCGCTGACCTACCCCCCGTGCGCGAAAAAGTACCTGGGTTTTGGTCCCCTCGTGGAGCACAAAACGGAAGGGCCTGCTAGCGCACGGTTTCCCAGTCGAGGAAGGGCTCCGGCTCCTGGTTGTCCGATATCAGTGGTTGCTCACCATTGGCGACTCGCTCGAGATCGATCTGCAGTTCTCGTGGGGTCTGGTAGCTTCGGCCGAGGCTGCGGGACATCAGCTTGGAGATGATCTGAGAGATGCCGGGGCTGATCTGGGAGTTGATCGAGTTGACACAGGCAGGGTCGCTGAGCAGTCGCTGGTTGATGATGCTGACGGTGGACGTGCCGTCGAAAGGTTTCTTGCCCGAGAGCGTGAAGTAAAGCGCTGCTCCCAGAGAATACAGGTCGCTGCGGATGTCCAGCCGCATCATCCCCTTCACCTGCTCGGGTGAGATGTAATAGGGAGTGCCGAGAATGATCCCGTCTGTGGTGAGGTGGGCTGTGTTTGCCCTGCTGGACTTGGCCAGACCGTAGTCGACGAGTGTGGCATGGCCGCTCTCGCTGAACAGGATGTTCTCTGGTTTGACATCGCGGTGCACCATGTTGTGGCTGTCGATGTGAGCCAGTGCGCTGGAAATCTGTAACGCGATGGCAATCCCTTCCTGCTCGGACACCGGGCCGGACCGGTTGAGCCGGCTGGCCAGCGTGTCGGCGTCGATGTACTCCATCACCAGGAAGCAGCACGCCGGGCTGATGCGCACATCGATACCCCGCGCCAGATTGGGATGGTCGAACCGCAGGGCGGCGTTGGCCTCCAGCTCGAACCGTCGGAGGTCCTTGTTGCGCTGCAAGCGCGTGTTGTCGAGTGTCTTGATGCAGACCGCCTCTCCGGTGTCGAGGCAGGTCGCACGATACACCACTCCCATGCCTCCGCGATTGATCGGTGCGGTGATCTCGTAGAGATGGCCCTGTGAGCCACGCAGGGTCTTGCCGGGCCGCATGTCGGAGTGAGTGCGCAGCCGGAGTTGACTGTCGGTATGGCGCTGGATGCGTGATTCCACACGTGCCACCAGTTCACGGGGCCTGAACGGCTTGGTGATGAAATCGTCGACCCCCTCCTCGAACCCCCGCACGACATGGTCCTCGCTGGTGTGGCTGGTCAGCATGATGACCGGCACATCCATCAGGATCGGGTCGCGGCGGACCTCGTGGATCACATCGTAGCCGCTCATTTCGGCGTTTCCGCCGAAGTGAACATCGAGCAGCAGGAGGTCGGGCTGAATGCGGCTGAACTCGCTCAGGGCTTGTTGAGGGGTCGCAGCTTCGTGAATCTGATAACCGGTGTCCTCGAAGAGAACCCGAAGCAAACCACGGAGGTTCTCGTCGTCATCGGCGATGAGAATCGCTTTTCTCTCTGTGGACATAATATCCCTTGATCCGGGATCCGCCGCCCTCAACGCGGATGGAGCCACCCATGGGAGTCGAACCCACAACCTGCGCATTACGAATGCGCTGCTCTGCCAATTGAGCTAGGGTGGCAAGCTCTCCTCCTATGAGGCGGTGCTTTTGGCACCTTTAATCTGACGATACCAGATAGTCAAACAAAAGGCAAACGACGGCGTTCAACGACATTGCAACCAGCGGCGTAGTTCTACGATGCGTTGCGGGTTGTCGCGGGCAAGTGCGACCATCAGTGCCTCGGCCTGGCCTGAGTCGGCTTGCCTGAGTCGCAGCATCCACTTCTGTAGCCCGTCGTCATCTCCGTTCTCGTACGCAATGACAGCCATGCTGTTGAGGGTTTCGGAGTGGTACGGGTCGATCGACAAGGCGCGCTCGAAGCATCGGTGGGCGGCGGTCCGCTCGCCCAATCCGTGGTGCGCGACCCCCATGTTGTGGTGCGGGCCGGGTTGTTTTGGATCCAGTCGAGCCGCCGAGCGGAAGGCCGCCAGTGCCGCCGCATGGTTGCCCTCGGTGCGCTCGATGTTGCCCAGTAGGTTGTGGGCCTTGGCCTTGTTCGGGGCCAGCTGGACCGCTCGCAGAGCGTGATTCCGAGCTTGGTAGAGCTCTTTTCGATCCAGGTAGATCAGCCCCAGGCCATACTGGGCGTCCGCGTTGTCGGGGCTCGTCCGAGCGAGTTTCTCGTAGCGCCCCAGGGCGTCGTCCAGTTCTCGCCGATCGGCCGACCGCAGAGCGAGCCAGAGCAGGCTTCGAGCGTTCCCGGGGTCGATCTGGAGAGCGTAGCGGTAGTACACCGCAGCCAGGTCGGGCCGGCCGGACTGATCTATCACCGCCGCTCGCTCGGCCCAGCGGCCCGCTTGTTTTTCGTTTGCTCGGGGCAGGGCCAGGGCGGCGGTCCCCCCTAACATGTCGGGTCGCAGCAGGGCTACCACCAGCAGCGCCACCAAGGGCAGTAGCACGTACGCCAGCGGCATCAGCGGCGGCGGCAGCTTGAACTCGTCTGGCTCCTCGCGCTTGGGAGCGGCAGGAGCCTTGGCGGGCGTGACGGCACGCAGCGAGGCCAGTGCCTGGACCGCCGTCGGGCGTCGGTTAGGGTCGGCGTCGACCAGCGAGAAGATCAACTCGTCCCATGTGTCGGACAGTCCTGGAGCGGCACGGGAGACCGGCATGATGGTGTCGGGAGTCCTTCCTGTGAGCGCCTCGAACAAGACCTTGCCCGCCATGTAGAGATCGGCCGCCTGGGCCACCGTCTGGTCGGTGCGGTAGGCCTCGCTGAAGCGCTCGGGGGGTGCGTAGAGGGGGGTCGAGACCCCCGCGCTCTCGACCGAGCCCAGCGAGTGGATCACTTCCGGCTTCTCGCTCTCTTGGACGAGCTGGCCGAACCCGGCGTCGATCAGCTTGATGGCGGGTTGATTCTCGCCCTCGGGCAGCAGGATGTTCTCCGGTTTGATGTCCCCGTGGACGAACCCCTGACCGTGGGCGTAGTCCAGTGCCTCCAGCAGCGCAGCGGCCAGCGCTCGCACCTCGGGCTCCGGTAGAGCCGTGTCCAACGCCTCCCGCAGAGTCCGTCCAGCGACCAGCTCCATTCGCAGATATGGGAGGTCCGCCTCCAGGTCGAAGTGTTCGGCCCGGGCGAAGTAGCGCGCGCGAGGATCCGACCCGCGGGAGAGAGCGTACTGGGCCACGCTCTCTGCGGCGATCCGGGGCGGCAAGCTGTCGGCTCGGAACAGCTTGAGCGCGGCCGGCTGTCCGCTGAAACGAACGAGCCAGACTTCGCCGCCGCTGCCCCGTCCCATGGATCGTTGCAGGGTGTGTCCAGCAATCTCCTGGCCGGGTGCTAGTTTGTCGATGGGCATGCTCATGGCTCTAGTGAGAGAGGCGGAAGCCTTCGTAGGAGAAGGTCTTCATCAGATACATGCCGACCGAACTCCGCCGGATGTCCTTGCCCTGCAGCGGGGCCAGGATGGTGGCGTAGCGGCCGAGAAGCTCGGCGTCGCGTAGCAGGTGGCTGTCGCTCCAGCTGGTCCCGACCTGCTTGACCAGCCGCTGCTGTTTGGCGATCACGCGATAGGCCCCGCTGGTCTCGCCGCGGCTGATCAGGTGGGCCGCCTTGCGCAGCGTGTAGCCGGTCTCGAAGCCCAGCTGGTTCTTCATCACCGGGCGGCTCAGGCTGGCCTTACGCTTGACGCTGTCATCGCTGTAGCGGCAGCTGGCGGTACGCTCTATGCGACGGTTGCCCAGCTTGACCATGTCCTTGTACTTGAAGTGGATCGTGGCGATCTCGCGCGGCTTGCTGCCCGGCGGGAGTCCGATCTCGAGCAGATAGATCTGTGCCTCGTTCTTGCGCAGCGTGGTGCGGTAGAACTTGATACCCGGTTCGTCCTTCTTGCTCCGATTCGTCTTGATTCCGTATTTGTCGGCCAGCTTGTTGTCGATCTTGCGCTCCTCCCGCTTGATCTGCGCCACCGCTTGTTGGCCCAGCTTCTCGAAGCCCAGAACGCGGTAGAGCTTGACCTCGGGGGCCAGCACGATGCGTGTCTGCAGCGCCATGGCGACGGTTCGGCCGAGCTCCTCGAACTCCTTGCGCAACAACGCGGCCACGCTCTCCGACTCCTCGATGAAGTGGTAGTTGCCGTGCCCCTTCTCGGCGATCGCGATCATCACCTGCTCGTTGTAGTCCAGCCCCATCCCGACGCTGGTTGTCTGCACGCCTCGGGCGAAGGCCTTGGCCGACAATCCACCGATCAGCCCCGGAGTGCGGGGTCCGACGTTGGCCTTACCGTCTGAGACCAGCAGGACCAGGTTGAGGAACTCGTCAGAGTGGAACTTCCGCTCCTGGTCGTAGGCCGTTTCGAGGGCCCCATAGATGTTGGTCGAGCCGCGTGGTGTGATGCCGTCGATCGTCTTGTAGAGCTGGGTCTTGTTCTTCACGGTCCCGGCGGGGACGAGCACCTCGACCTCGTTGTCGTAGATCACCAGACTGAAGATGTCGTGTTGGGCCAGTTGCCGGACCACCTCCTTGGCTGCTAGCTTGGCCTGCGTCATCTTGCCGCCGCTCTGCATCGACCCCGACCGGTCCAGCACCAGATGCACATTCAGCGGCAGGCGCTTCTCCGGTGTCTTGGGGGTGCCCTTGAGCGCGACTTGCAGGTAGGCGATGCCACCCTGGGAGGGCTGGAGGCCGTGATCGAGAGCCAGTGACACGCCAACCGATCCGGACGTGGGGGCCGGCAGATTCTGGCGGTAGGACTTGACGAAGGACTCCAGGCGGATGGTCTGATTGCCGACCTGGATGCCCGACCGGATCAGCTTGCGCGTGTGGGCCAGGTGGCCGGTGCCGCCGACGTGGCGCGTGCCGTAGTAGGCGTTCTTGTCCGCCTGTTTCTTCACCGGCTTCGGCGATCTCATGGCGGGCGGTCGCCGGCGCCCCGAGGACACATTATCCTCGCGTTGTGCCTCTTTGAACCGCCTCGGCGCCCGGCCCAGCCGACCGCCGCCGCCTCCGTCGTCACTGAGCTTACCAGTGTGGAACTTCCGCCCGCCGTCTGCGTAGGTGTCATCATAGGTGACGTCTGTGGCGGCCGATTCTCGCAACAACGCGGATTTGGTGTTGAAAACGGGGGAATTGAGCCCGACGAGTATCAGCATCATTGCCACGGTGATCGTGGTCAGCAGCGCGATGCTGCGGTTGATGGGGCTCGGTTGGTGCGCGGTGGGAGTCGTCTGTGGGTCTGGCCGGCTACTCATTCCAATATCTCCGTATGAATCCTGTTAGTACATCATTTGAGGGTTAGACGTTCGCGGTCTGCAATAGTTTTAGGAATAATCAAGGTGCCCGAGAAAGTCCAAGAACAGGGCCAATGCCGCCGGAGCGTGGCCATTGTAGTGGTTGTTAGCATAACAAAGGACCTGGATATCCCGCTCTAGCAGTCTCTTGACGATCTCGGCCCACCAGGCCAGCTCCCGCTTTCGATCAACCACCACGCGGTCCCAGCAGTGGGTGATCGTCTCGATCCAGCGACGATCGCCAAGCCAGCGAACGTAGGCGAAGTCGGCGGTCAGCAGATCCGAGTATGTATCGAGCAGGGGTTCGATAGGATTGGTTGCTGGGTGGTCGATCAGGGCCAGCGCAACCCCGTGCTCCCGCAGCAGATCCAGCAAGGGCGGGCGAATCCATGCCCGGTTGCGGATCTCCACCACATAGCGGCGCCTGGGGGCCAGGCCGGCCAGGATGGGGGCCAGGCGCTCCAGGAACGGCTCGACATCGGGGAAGATCGACCGGGCGTCGTAGTGCTGGAATTGAAACAGGATGGGGCCTTGTTTCTCTTCCAGGATGTCCAGGGTACGCAGGAACTGCGCTAGCTCCTCTTGGCAGTCGAGGAGCTTCTTCTCGTGGGTTATCTCGCGGGGGACCTTGCAGGCGATCAGGAAGCCGGGAGGGGTCTTGGCGTACCAGCCCTCGACCGTGCGGGCCATCGGCGTCCCGTAAAATGTCGAGTCGATCTCCACCGTGTCGAGTCGGCCGGCATACTCGGAGAGGTAGTCTTTCGGGCGGGTGCCCGGCGGGTAGAAGACGCCTAGCCAGTCCTTGCTGGAGAAGCTGCAGGTGCCCAGTCTGAGGTTGTTGCGCCTCATGTACACTGCTTCAGAGGTAGACCCGAGCACCACGGCACGGCGGTCTGGCCCGGTCGGGGCCGAGACGGATCTGGGCTGGGGCGGCTGGCGGCGCTGCGGTGCTTGGGGGATGGCAGGGTCTGCATCTGTCCATTGGCGAAAACGCCAGCGTGTCTTAATCTGAGCCATTGATCAAGAATTCAGCTAGGATCGAGCCCATGGGTGAGCACACTGAGCGGCTGTTGCCACATCTGGAGACCGCACGTCGGTTTCAGCAGAATCTCGAGAAGGTGATCGTCGGAAAACCAGATGCTCTCCGCCTGACGTTGGTGGCGCTACTCGCGCGTGGTCATCTGTTGATAGAGGACGTTCCCGGCGTCGGAAAAACCACTCTGGCAAAAGCGGTTGCGCGCTCGATCAGCGGCCAGTTCCGGCGTGTGCAGTTCACCTCCGATCTGTTGCCGATGGATCTCACTGGTTCCTCGATCTACAACCAGAAGACGCGGGATTTCGAGTTCAAGCCAGGGCCGCTGTTCACCAATATCTTGCTAGCGGACGAGATCAACCGCGCCACTCCTCGAACGCAGTCCGCCCTGTTGGAGTGTATGGAGGAGTTCCAGGTGTCGGTCGACGGACAGACCTATCCGCTACCGTCTGTGTTTCAGGTGATCGGGACCCTCAATCCGGTAGAGCAATCGGGAACGTTCGAGCTGCCTGAGACCCAGCTGGATCGCTTCCTGTTGCGGATCTCGATGGGTTATCCGGCGGCGGCCGAGGAGGTGCAGATCTTCGATCTGCAGGCTCGGCGCCATCCGCTCGAGGAGTTGCAGCCCGTGCTGTCGCTGGAGGAGATCGAGCAGCTACGCGCTGCGGTCCTGGAGATCCATCTGGGGCATTCCGTCAAGGAATATGCGGCCGATCTGGTGCGGGCGACCCGCGAACACGAGAGCGTGGTGCTCGGCGCGAGCCCTCGCGGGACACTCAACTTGCTGCGCGCCGCCCAGGCCTTCGCCCTACTATCGGGGAAGACCTTCGTCACCCCGGAACTGCTCAAGAGGCTCGCCCCGACCGTTCTTTCACATCGAATCCTGATCAAACCCCAGGCCTCGATGCGTGGTGTCACGGGTGAAGATGTGGTCGGCTGGGCGATGAGCCATGTGAGTGTGCCGATCGCGCAGCCGTGAACTCGCACGCGGGGGTTGGTTCATCAGCGCGTCTGGCGGCCTTCGGTGCACTCTGCGGAGTTGCCTGGGTGCTGGGGTTGGTGGCCCGCAACTCGCTGACGATTTCACTGGCTCAGGCGCTGCTGTTGCTAGGAGTCTGGTCTTACGTGCTCTGTCGTGGGTCGCTGGCCCGGCTCAGCTGCTACCGGGAGTGTCCCGAAATAGTCGATGCAGGACAGTCTGTCGATGTGCGGTTGACGGTCACCAACCAGGGATGGCTGCCCGGTTATCTGGTCGAAGTGACCGACTGGTTTCCTGCAGACCGGCAGCCGCTAAAGCGCATGCTGCTGTCTGGTCTCGCGCCCCGAGCACGGGCTGCGTCTGTGGGCTACCAGGCAGTCTGCAACGCTGGGCGCGGTGTCTACCAGCTCGCTCCGCTGGAGTTGGCCACTTCTGACCCGCTGGGTCTGTTCCGAGCGCGGCGCGTGGTGTCACTGGAGCAAGAGGTGGTGGTTTATCCGCAGCCGCTCTCGTCACTGCCAGTCAACTGGGCCAGCCTGGCCGTCGGTGACCAGACGACCCGCGCCGAGATCTCTCGATCCGGTCGTACGACAAACCCATTGGGGACCCGCGAATACCGCGGCGGTGCGACGGTGCGCCACATACACTGGCGGGCCAGTGCCCGGCGGGAGCGCTTGGTGGTCAAGGAGTTCGAGTCCGGGACCGGGATGCACCTGTCGATTTTTCTCGATCTGTCGCGAGACAGTGTGCGTGGCGAGGGGGCGAAGTCCAGCGTGGAATGGGCGATTCGCCTGGCAGCCACGATTGGGCAGGTGGGTTCGACCGAGGGAGTGATGCTACAGCTGATCGCCGACGACGGTGAGCCGCTGGTCATGCCACCGCTTCCTGGTCGGCGGCAGTACCTGCGTCTGCTCGACAGGCTGGCGCGGATTCGGGTAGAAGGTCGAACGTCGCTGGTCGACGTGTTGGATCGAGGTGTCAGCCTGGTACCCCAAGGCGGCACGCTGGTCGTGATCTTCAGTCAGCTGGACCTCGAGCTGGAGCGTCTGGAAGCCGTTCGCGCCCGTTTGCGTCGACGCTCGATTCAGCCGGTTGCGTTTCTGTTAGATGGAGCGTTTGAAACCGCGGGGACCCTGGAGCAGGCCTGCAGCGCGCTGCGGGCGATGGATGTCGTGGTGCAAACCCACGACTGTCACGCGGAGCCCGCATGAGGGGGATCCCCTACGTTTTAGCCTTCTTCTGTGGTGCGATCGCGATCGTACAGATCCACCTGGCGCTCGGAGAAGGCCCGCAACAAGAGGCCGTGTTTCGGTTGGCTCTCTGGGTGCTGGGTTTGGGCTGCACGATCAGTTTCGTGATGCGCAACCGCGAACAGCAATGGGTGGCGGCGAGACTTGGGGAGCAGATCGGCGTGTGGGTGCTGACGTTGTCTCTGTTCGCGACCAGCTGCTTGATCGGTCTGGGGTACCTCGACTGGCAGATCGAGGGTTGGCAGCTGTTCCTCGTTTTTCTGTCGCTGTCCAGCTTCCTGCTCCAATCGCAGAACTCGTTCATCATTCTCGGGGTCACCTCCGGGGTCGTGCTCTTGATCGCTCAGTCCTTACGCCCCTGGGTCGTGGCTACCGTCTTTTATGTCATCTCGTTTCTCGGCTTGCTCGGTTCACAGGCGATGTTAGAGCGTGGCGAGCGGTTTCGGAGTCGCCTTGGCTCCTCTGATCGAGGGGTCTGGCTGAAAGCCACCGCGGCTGTCGCGGGCTGCCTGCTTTTTCTGCTGTTTGGGATCTACCGTTTCAAGCCGCCGGCGAGGGCCACCACACCCGGGGAACTGGCGCAAAACTGGAGACGCGAATTCGACCGTATGGCGGGTCGGGGTCCAGCCGGTAATCAGCCGGGGAACATCAGTGCGTCGGGTTCGGGTGGAGGCTGGCCGGGCAGTCACGAGAGGCAGACTTTTCATTTCGAGCGCGACCTCAAGTTCGGCGACCATGATCCGTGGGTAGAGCAGCGACCGAACCTATATCTGCGTCTGCGGTCCGAAGATGGTTCGGTCCTTCGGCCGGACGAGACCTTGCTCTACCTGACGATGTCTGTCGCGGCCGACTACGATGGCCGGGCCTGGGTTGGTGATCGCGAGCGCCCGCGCCTGCTCGAGGGCGGTTCTGGTGGGGTCTCCTTCGAGGCTCCCCAGCGCGGTCGAATCGTGGAACAGCAGTATGTGCTCCTCCCTTTCAAGAAACCGGTGCTGATCGGGATGCATCCGGTTACGAGAGTGATGCTGCCAGCGCTGAAGGTCGATCGCGAGGGGAGCCTCTTGCGGACTCGCGCCCAGGCAGTGCCGGTCAAGTATCGACTTCTCAGTCGGATCTACCGTCCGACACCGCAAGAGCTGGGGCGAACCGGGGTGAGGTCGCCCGCCCCGCGCTATCTGGCCTATCCCAAGAAGATGCTTCGCGATCCCTACTTCAGTCAGATGATGCGGCTGGCGGGTCGCGTGGGTCGTCCCTATTGGCGGGTTCGATGGATCCTGGGGCAGCTACGCAGCTACCGCTACACGCTGAGGCCGGCGTTCGACAAACTCAAGGACCCGACCCTCGAGTTCCTTCGGTTCCGGCGGGGCTACTGTCAGCACTTCTGTTCGGCGATGGCGCTGGTGTTGCGCGCGGTGGGGGTTCCGACCCGGATCGTCATCGGCTACGCCGGTGGGGATTGGAACTCGAAGGGCCAGCACTACGTCGTCCGGAGTAGCCATGTGCACGCCTGGGTCCAGGTGCACTTCGAGAAGTACGGCTGGGTCTCGTTCGATCCGGCTCAGTCGCCGGTTCGATCCTTCCTGGACTCGTTGGAAAACCCCGGGCCAGAGGATCCGCGTCCAGAGGATCCGCGTCCGGAGGATCCGCGTCCGGAGGATCCG
>PVBE011423908.1_pt1 | contig 13933 bp, 11 predicted proteins | sample 1631181 | NCBI WGS metagenome assembly PVBE01 (sample SAMN08397723, study PRJNA350692) | Marine metagenome, whole genome shotgun sequencing project. | isolation source: water | place: Pacific Ocean | collected 2012-04 | reverse complement strand
TCAAGGGCACGTATTGGGCCCGGTCGCCCGAAGGCTTCAACTTCGCGTGGGGACTCGCGGGCAAGGTGCAGGTGCAGGAGCTGATCGAACTCTTCACCGGAGGCGGCTTCGACCTCGACCTGCCGACGATCCTCGGCGTGATCCTGCCCCTCTTCGAGTCGTTCGATCACGGCCTCGAGTTCTACGAGTCGCGGTCGGAGCCGCTGGTCGCGGACGACGACGACTTCGACGGCGACGGAGACAGCGACGAGCTGGTCCCGGACTTCGGAGAGTTCCCGGAGATCGACCTCGAGCCCGCCGTACCTCAGCGCTACCGGACCGAGGTCGTGTGGCCGGCCCTCCCGGTGATCGAGGGTGAGCAGACCGAGGTGGCCGTGCTCGTCGGCGGTGTGGTCGTGGATGGCGTCGGGTTCATCCCGACGGGGATCTCCGCCGGCCGGTCGACGGGCGGAGCGGCGCCGGAGCCGGTGATCCTGCGTATGGCCCCCTCCCATTCGGGCCTCGGCGTCGGCGACTTCGCGGTCGTGGCTCTGGCATTCGGGTCCGCCGGTGCAGACATCGGGACCGACGGGATCTCGCTGCCGGCGAACATCTCGGCGCGGATCTTCTCCGGGAGCCGGCTCCCCGAGACGGTCTCGTTCGCAGATGCCGAGTTCGCGACGTTGGGCGCCCAGTCGTGGGACGGAGACGACCGCCACTTCGAAGGCGACACCGGCGACGTCGGGCTGACCCGCGTCACGGTCGTGGGACCGGACGGTTCGTGGGCGATCTACGCGGCCGGCGGTGCGGTCGACTTCACGCTCCCGACACCGCCCGACGACCTCGACGATTGGAGCGAGGGTGGGTTCGCCCGGGTCGACGGTATCCAGCTCGACGGAGCCGATTTCGACGAGCTGATCGAGGCCGGCGGGGTGACACTGCGCAGCCTGAACAGCGTCTCCACCGGTTTCGCCCGCAGCGAGCTCCGGGAGTAGGACCGCGCCCCGGATCCGGGCGCGACTCGACCGACGCCGGGCGCGATCGGCGTCACTACCCGGGCGAAGCTCCCGGCGGCACGTGTGCCTCGACCCAGTCGAGGACGTTCTGCTCGACGCTGAGGCCGTGCAGACGATCGACCTCCTGAACGCCGGTCGGGCTGGTGACGTTCACCTCGGTCAACCGGCCGCCGATGATGTCGAGGCCGACGAACCAGAGCCCGTGCTCCGAAAGCCGGTCGCTCACCGCCGCCACGATCTCCCGGTCGCGGTCCGTGATCGGAGATGCGGTGGCTTTCCCCCCGACGGCCATATTGCCTCGGAACTCGCCGCGCGCCGGCACGCGGAGGACCGCCCCCAGGGGCTCTCCGTCCAGCAGGATCAGGCGCTTGTCCCCCTCGGCCGCCTCTGGGAGGAACTCCTGTACCGTCACGTAGGTGCGCTCGTGCTCGGTGCTCGACTCGATGATCGAGTTGAGGTTCGCGTCGTCACGCCGCAGCAGGAAGATGCCGGTGCCGCCCATCTGGTCGAGTGGCTTGATCACGCTGCGCCCGTCGTGGTCGTCGAGGAACGCGAGGATGTCGTCCCGCGACTTCGTCACGATCGTCGCCGGGATCACGTCTCCGAAGCCGAGGATGAACGATTTCTCGTTCGCGGCGCGCAGGCCGGCCGGCCGGTTGAGCACCAGGGTCCGCTGCGGGTCGGCCAGGTCGAGGATATGGGTGGCGTAGAAGTAGTCGAGCGTGACGGGGGGGTCCTTGCGCATCCAGACCGCGCCGAAGTCCGCCAGCGAATGGCGCTCGGTGCCGAGGGTCTCGAAGTGGGCGCCGACCGTGCGTTCCAGCCGGACGCGATCGGCGGTGGCCCACACGTCGGACTCCGATGCCCCGAGCGCATCGACGGTGCACCAGTAGACCCCGTGGCCGCGGCGCTGGGCTTCGAGCATGAACGCGAAGGTCGTGTCCTTGTCGATGTTGATGGAGCCCAGCGGGTCCATCACGAAGAGCATGCGCATCAGGGATCCTCGACGCGGTCTGGGGGTGGGCAGAGCTGGCGGAGCGGGGTCATGAGCAGCCGTGCCGTCGACGAAGGTAGCTCGACAACCGGGCCGGCGTCGACCGAAGCGAACACGGGCGAGCCGACGTCGGCGCGGGCGAGCGCCACCGTGTGCTCCCCCGAAGATCGGAGCGTCAGGGTGATGCGCCGGCCGACCGCGGCTGCGTCGAGCGACGATGGCGATTCCGGGAATCGCTCGGCTCGGAGCGACGCGAGGGCCCCGACGAAACGACCGGCCGCTCGGACGTCGGTGAGGCGGCAGTCCGGCTCGAGCACGGTCCAGACCGGCGGCCGGCCCTCGCGGCACGGGGCCGAGTCGCGGATGGCACACGGATCGTCGGCGCCGAGACGAATCGGGAGCGCGTCATGATCCTCGATCTCGATGCCGGCGATCCGGTCGGGGGAGACGTCCAACACGAGGCGCGGCCGCAACGCCCGTGCATCGACGTCGAGGTCGTCGGCCCCTTCGATCACCTCGAATACGTCGCCGCCGCTGCCGATGGCCACCCACCGACCGTGCTCGGTTCGCGTGCCGGGTTGCAGCACCACCGAGTCGGTGGCGGTCCCGATCGCGATCCGGTTCCCCGCCAGGCCCGCCTGCTCGCGAGACACCTCCGTGGCTACCCGGGCGGCGCGGAGCGCGACGAGATCGTGCACGATGCGGTCGACGAGCAGGTCCTCGACCGGCGGCCCGTCGGGATCGGCCGGTACCCAGCCCTCTCCGACGCGGCGAACGCGCCATAGGTCGGTGTCGCTTCCGAGCTCAATCCACGCGACATCGGCCGAACTGAAGGCGACGAGTCTGAGATCGCGGTAGCCATCGGGCGACCGGTCGAAGATCGCGCGCAGATCCAGCTCTACGGCCACGACCTCCGCCGAACCGTCGGGCCAGACCCAGGTCCGGACGGTATCGTCGCGGGTCGTGCGGTCGCCGATTCGGAATCCGACGAGGTTCCCGGCATCATCGGTCGACTCGACCCGGATCTCGGGCTCGGCGGCGACCGGCGAGAAGCCGAGCGCGTCCGCACTCAGGCGCGCCTCGCGGCGGTCGTGCGTGGTCCACGGGAGGGCGAGCGCGGCGGCGAGCGCTTGCACGACTTCAGGGTCGGCGCGTGCCGTGTACGGCTCCCGCACCTCCCACCAGCGCAGACCCCGAACCAGGACGACCCGCTCGTCGCCCCTCGTGACGGTCAAGCGCGTCGGTCGCTCCCATCGTCCGAGCGTCGGCGCCGGCTCGGGCTCGGGGGGCGGCGCGGTCTGGCAGGCGGTGACCGCGGCGAATATGACGAGGCCGAAGGACGCGACGCCGAACGCCCGGTGGCGCATGCGCGACCGGGGCATCAGGCGACCGCCGCGGCTTCGGACCGGAACGCGGAGCTACCCACGCACAGCGGCCCAGATGACGGGCGGTAGTCGCAGGAGCGAGGCGGTCTCCTCGAAACGAAGTAGGCTGCGGCCGAGCTGATCCTGGGTCTTGTGATCGGCGAACCACGCCGGCTTCGGGTTGATCCGGAACGGCGCCCGCACGACGGTCTTCTGGACGTGGTCGAGCAGGTAGGTGTTGTGGACGACGCCCCGACCGGAGCGGATGTCCTCGAGGGTGTGTCCGGGGTGTGCGCCCCACGGGGTGACGACGAGCCCGTAGACCAGGCCTGCCCAGGCGTTGATCGCGATCCCTCCGTAGCGGAGAGCGGCGATGGCGGCATCGAAAGCGGCCGCGTGCTGCTTCTCGGTGTCGGGATGCACGAGGATCATGCAGGAGAGGGTTCCCCAACACGTGTCGTTGCCGAACGCGACCATCGCGGTCAGGAACTCCGCCGCGTCGTCTGCCTCGAGGGCGGTCTCGGCGAGCACGCCGCAGAACGCCTCGGTGGTCAGCGCATACTCGTCGGCTGACGGCGTGACGTCGGGGATGATCGTCCACGGGACGACGTCGTCGGACCCGTCTCCGAGTGGGCGCGCGGTCGGGTACTTCTCGACGAACGACGCGTAGCGGGCTTGGGCCCCGGGGTAGTAGGCCTTGCGAGGCGGCACGGCTCCGAGGGCGTCGTGCACGGCGGCGACGAAGCGCTCCCGCTGGCTCCAACCGGCGGCGGTGACGAGCACCTTCGCGGCGTTACAATTGAAGCTCCCGTTGTTGGCGACCATCGACGCGACGTGGCGCGCCTGGAACTCGATGTCACTGGCGCTCCAGTCGCCCGGGACGACGAAGACGGGCGTGACGCAGCCCAACTCGGACGAGATCGGTCGCGTGTTTTGCGGGTCGCCCGAGGCCTTTCGATGCGCGCGCTCCTCGGGGTCGACGCCCCAGACGATCGCGTCGTGGGTCTGGTCGGAGCCGGTGATGTGGATGGTATCTACGCGCGGGTGTTCACAGAGGTGCTTGCCGATGGCCGCCCCACCGTGAACGACACCGAAGAACCCACGATCGGCGAGCGCCCGGAACGCGCGGTCGATGAAGGGGCCGAGGTATGCGTTGACCGGGTTGGTCTTGAGGACGACGACCTCGTCCTCGGCGAAGAGCTTGTACAGCGCGTCCATCGGGCCGATCGACGCGACGTTGCCGGCCCCCAGAACCAGCGCGACCCGTCCTTCCGGAGCCGCGTCGCCGGCCTTGTCGCGGTAGATGCGCCCCTGTGTCGGCGACTGACCCGGCTCGATCCAGACGTCGGCGGTGATCCCCGTGAACATCAGCTTGTCGACGGCGCTTCCCGGGAAGACGCGCACGACGTGCTGGCCGTCGGGCCGGGTCGACGTCGACGGGGGCGTGGGTTGCCCGCCCGCTTCGAGGGTCTCGATCATCAAGCGGATGTTGCGGACGAACGTCACCGGGCCGCCGAGCCACTCCTCGCCGGCGCGTGGCGAACCTTCTGGGATCCCCTTGGCCCGACACGCGGTCGCGACCCACTCCTCGGCAGTGGAGACGGCGTCGGAGAGCGTCTGGCGCAGCAGCGCGATGCGCTCGGCGATGTCGACTCCGACCCACGCGTCCTTGCTCGCGGCGATGCGTTCGACGAGGGCGTCGACCTCATCGAGGGGCGTGGGTGGGACGACGGCCGGAGGCTCTGGGAAGTCGGGGGACGACATTTCGAATCCGTGGTTGCGCGGGTGCGGGTTGATTACCACGACTCGCCGCGGTCGCGCGAGGGGCGGAGTCGCGTTCGGAGTCGGCGCCGACACCGCGCCGGACCGGGATCGGCGCCTCGATCAGTCTGGCGGCGGGGCGGTTTCGGACGGCGTCGCACCGGCCGGTTCCCGGTCGCGAAGAAGGGGCACGATCTCCGCCGCCAGCGTCTCGCCGATCAGCGCGTTCGCCCGTGCGGTCGGATGACCGTCGCCCTCGATGCCGAGGGTCGGATCGTCGGCCCACTCAGCGCCGGGGTGCTCGCGTCCGGGCGGGATCCAGTCGGTGTGACGGACGACATCGGTCCAATCGACGAAGTGGGGGACATCGCCGCTCCGGTACGGGTCGAACTCCGCCACGGGCGTCTGCGGCTGCCACACGACCAGGGTGTATCCGTGCTGCCTGGAATGCTCGATCAGGTCGGCGAGGCGATCGGCGCTCCGCTGGGCGGCGCCACGGCCGAGTCGCGTCGATGCTCGGAGCCCGGAGGTGCGGGCCCCGTGCCTCATCACGAGCCGATCGACGCCGAACGCGCGCCACGCGCGATCGAGGCGCGGGGTGCCTCTGAAACCGAGCTGGCGGAGCTCGAACGCTTGCAGGTCGAAGTGCAACACGCTCAACACGACGAACTCCGGCCCGATGTCGGACGCCATGGCCTGCACCGCCTCGACGTAATACCAGAGCCCGGCGGGTACCTGTGCGAGGTTGAACACCTCCCACGGGTCGCCGGTCGCCTCCGACAGCGCCTGCTCCATGAAGCGGTCCAACATCCCGGTGGACTCGACGCCGTGACCGAGCACGAACGAGTCGCCGATCACGATGCCGCGGCGGTGCCCTTCCGGGACCTCGTCCCACGCCCGGTCTCGCATCCCGAGGTCGTTCGTCACGACCTCGTAGCCGGGGACGCTCTGGCCGGGCCCATCGAACGTGATCGGGGAGTCCGACGTGTAGGCGGGCACGAACCCGTAGCGCTGCCAGAGCAACGGCCGCTCCGCGACCGGGCCGGGCCGCAAAGCGATGACGACGGTCGCGACGGTCGCCAGCGCGGCTGTCGCGTAGGCGAACACGACCCAGCGCGGCCGCCGCACGCCGCGTCGCCGCGACCGAGCCCGACCGAAGCCGACCCAGGCGACGACGACCGCGAGCGCGGGAAGCGTGGACCCGTCGGACGCGATCATCCCCAGGGTGTACACCGGGGGCGATCCGGCGGCGATGACCGCGAGGATCAGCGCGGTCCGACACGCGGCCAACGTCAGCCCGATCACCACGACCAGGCCCACCAGCACGCCCAGCGCCCGGAGCAGCGGATGGAGGATCGGTGTCGCTCTCGTGACCGTTGGAGTTGTTTCTGGCACCGGGGCACCTTCCGCGACCATCGGTTACGCGGGAGCGCGGGCCCGGGCCGGGCGCGGAACGTCCCACGATGCTCTCATCGGGTCAATCGGACCCGCTACTCCCGGACGAATCCGCCGTCTCGGAGCACCACCCGGGTCGGCCCGCGCACTGGCAATTCACTCGGGTAGAGCGGGTCGCCGGGAAGCAGGAATGTCAGGCTTCCGTCGTGCAGCTCCATGCGGGGGCAGATCGGGACCGCGGTCTGGTCGCGGGCCCATACCAGTGCTTCATCGACGGTGTCGTGACGGGCGAGATCGTCGAGGGTGCACAGCGTGGGGGGCATGAGCAGGAGTTCCCCCTTCGCGGCGAGGTCGACCGCTTCACGCACCCCGTACCAGGCGCTCGACACGAGCTCGGCGTTGTCGTGGATCGGCTCCTGCCCATCGGGGCAGCGGGCGACGAAGAAGCGGGCGTCGAATCGGATCGGTCTGGTTTCCGGCGTGATCCAATGGGCGAAATACTCGAGGCCCTCGGGGGCCAGGACGAGGTCGTCGGCGAGCAGGATGTCGAGAAAGGCGACGCTGCGACCCTGCAGGGCTCGCCGCTGCCGGTCGATCCGCTCACGGGCCTCGACGGTGTCCCAACGGACGATCTCACCGTGGGGGCGTCGCGCGAACAGGATCCCGGACTCCTCGAAACTCTCGCGCAGCGCCGCCACCACGAGCCCTGCGGCCCGGTCGGGGTCGACGGCGTCTTCGTAGGCCGCCCGGGCCCATGCGAGCGACTCCTCGCCGAGCCGCGCGAGGAGAGCGGGGTCCGAGTCGGCGGGGTCGAGCTTGCCGCCGGGGTAGACCGAGACGGACGCCATGAACGCGGCCTCGCGGGTCCGTACCGACAGGAAGGTCTCAGGGCCGAGCGGTCCGTCGCGCAGCAGGACGAGGGTGGCGGCGTCGCTGGCCTGGACCCGGGTCAATGCACCGCGGCGTCGAAGTGGCGTTGCCAGCGATCACCTGGATCTCCGGCAGTGTCCCGCTCCAGCGTGTGGAACATCGTCGCGCTCTCGATCACCGCGCGTGGGGCATCCGACGCCTCGCCTGCGAGGAGATCGAGCAGGTGCTCGTAGGCGATGTACAGATCGAAGGCCAAGGCCTCGATATCGGGGGTCGGGATGATGACCGGGAGTGCGTCGAGCGCCCGGGCCTCGCGGCGGGCGAGCGGCTCGCCGATGCGTTGCACTCGGCGCGTCAAGGCATCGACGAGGGTATCGCGCGCCGAATCCTCAGGCGGGGCGAGGCGCGACGCGCAGAGCTGTTCGACCTGGTGCCTGACCCATTCGACGCGATGAATCGCGTCGCCGATGGCGGCGGGGTCGGCGCCGTGGAGCGCCGGCCGGTACGACCGCTCGGCTTCGGTCTCGCGGAGGATGTGGGCCACGAAGCTGCTGAGCCCGGTAGTGGTATCGCCGGGAGGCAAGACGGTCGTCAGCGTCGCCATCGGGTGCATCATCACCGCGTCGCCGGCGATCGATGCCAGGGTCTCGCCAGGCCCCACGGGCCCGGTCACGATCATCGTGAGCTCGCGACCGTATTCGCGGAGCAGAGAGGCGATGCGGGCCGCGACCGCCGACGTAAGTCCGCCGCCGATCAAGAAGAGGTCGATGCGATCGAGCGGGCGCTGAGGAAGTTCGCGGAAATGCTCGTAGAGGTAGCGGACGCACTCCGCCATCCCGATGGTCGCGTCGGGCCGCGTCGCGACGACCACGGCTCGGGTCTCCCGCGCGGCTTCCCACCGGCCGAGGAGGTCGAGGCGATCGATGCGACGGGGATCGGGCATGCGGAGTCGTTCGGGGGCGGACGGCCACGAGCGGCGCAGACCGCGCGGCCTCTGGGCGAGGTCCCAGGCTAGCGCAGGCCGGGCTGACGGGGCAAATTGTCCTGTTCGGCGCCCTCTGGTAGGCAGTGGGTCCTCACCCTGCCCTTCGAGCTCCGTCTCGCCGTGGCCTACGACCCCGAGCTGTGCTCGTCCCTGCTGAGGCTGTTGTCCCGCGTCCTCGGCGCGCGATACTGCGCGGCTGCCCGTGCACGCGGCACGCGACGGCCCGAGTGGGGTGGGTTCACGGTCACGCAACGTTTCGGCTCGGACCTGCGCCTCAACCCGCACTTTCACACCGTCGCGCTCGATGGCGTCTTCGACGTCAGCGCCGACGGGCGTTCGGCCGCGTTTCACCGGGTCGAGGGCCCTGGCGACACCGAGGTCGCGGAGCTCGTGCGCCGGATTCACGGCGGTGCCCTGCGGGTGCTGCGCCGCCGAGGATTGCTCCCCACAGCGGGCGACACACCGGCCGACTCCCGCGCGCTCGACGAGCCGGGCTCTCTCGACAGCGAACCGGGCGAGCCGCGGACCGCCCGAGCCCGAGCCCTTCGACGGCGCTCAGGAGAGCCTGTGGGAGGTCTGGTGGTGACCCGACGCATGGCTCATTCGGCTGACCCGAGCGCCGCGGACCGACCTCGGCGCGCTTGCCGCCAGCCTGATCCCCGAAGCAGCATGACCGAATGTCCGAGTTACGTGATCAGCCGTCTATGTGTCGCGCGGGTCGATGATCCCAGGGAACTCATGGCAGAACGGGCGGTCGGGATCGTAGTCATGGGGGTGGCGGTCCGAGTTGTTGGGGTCCTCCTCGGTGCACGTTGTCGCCACGTCGGTGCCGAATGGGCCGAAGGTCCACCCGTGGCCATCGCAGACGAAGAGATACCCCGTCGCCCGACCTACAACTGGCGCATCACAGCACTCGACGAGGGACAGCTCTGGTCCACACGGGCAACGCCCTGTCCGGACGACGCAGTCCGGCGGTGTGTCCGCCAACGACCCGTCGGGAGTGTCGAATGCATCCATCGCCACAGCGTCGACATCGAAGACGTCCTGGACATCGCCGCCCGGTGAGTCGACCTCGGCCTCGTCCCCTGTGTCGGGGGCTGATGACTCGTCCAGCGTGACGTCGGTGTCCACGCCCAGATCGTCGACTTCCGCGGCGTCCTCGAGTTGCGGTGCATCCACGGGTGCCGGCGCACGGGTCCCACATGCCCCGACAAGCACCAGACTCATAAAGACTCTACGGGGAAAGGACATCGGTGTCTCCGCAATCAGTTCGGTCCGGCGTCAAGCGTCCGCATATCCTGTCTTCCATGATCCTGAAATCCGAGTTGACGCGCAGTTCGATATCCGGCGTGCCGTCCGCGTGGGGATAGAAGTAGATCCGGCTGCACTTTGACAAGCCGTCTGGGCAATCGTCACCCGTCTGCGACACCACGCCCAACCCGAACATCGCGCCGACGACCTCGACGTCGACGAGTTCGGTGGTAGTCCCCAGCGCAGGCCGGGCTGACGGGGCAAATTGTCCTGTTCGGCGCCCTCTGGTAGAGCACCAATCAGGTAACCTCCCGTCGCACGCCCGACCGGTTCGCGCGATCCCAGCGTCGCTCGTCGAACACGTGCTACCAGCACGCTTTCTCCTCGCTCCTTGGCCTCGAACGAACCGATCTGGACCCGCTCGGTCCCGTTACCTGATCGGTGCTCTAGTTTCCGCGGCGCGCGAGCCTGCGTCGAAGCGCCGCCCCCTCCCCCCGACCACTCGGAAACCCGAATGAACGTCACGACGCGCTTCTTCCTGACCCTCTGCGCCTGCGCGCTGCTCTCGGTCGTCGGCTGCGGCTCGGACGATACGCCGTTCCGGGTGCCGACCACCGACACCGGCGGTGCGGACGGCGGCGGCGACAGCACGGGAAGTGACGACGGTGGGGGCTCCGACGACACCGGCGGTGCGGACGCCGACACGACGCCGGAGGACGGCGCCGGCGACGCCGACACCGACACGACCGCGACGGACACGGTCTCGCCCGACTTGCCGCCGCCGGAGTTCTCGACCGGGTTCCGACTCGTCCAGCTCTCTCCAGACGCGCCGGAGCTGGACTTCTACATCGACGGAGAGCCGATCGACCTCTTCGACGACATGGCGTTCCTCGATACGCGTCCGAGCGAGCGCGACGACGACCCCTACTATCGGCTGGAGACCCGCACGATCTCGGTCGCATTCGTGCCGGACGGTGGCACGCTCGACGACGCGATCTACACGGCAGATTGGCCGCTCGCGCCAAACATCGAGTACACGATCTGGCTCCACGGGCTGGCCGCGGACCCGCTGCCCGAAGGGGCACAGCCGTTCAACATCGGCTTCACGGTGGACGACACGGGCGAGCTTCCCGACGGCGGGCAGCGGATCCGGTTCTTCAACGCGCTCGTCGGCGCCCCATCGCTCGACTTCTTCATCAGCGGGACGGCGGCAGCCGAGGACATTCAGTTCGGCTTCTTCCTGCTCGACTACCTGCTGATCGAGGTCGGCAACTACACGTTCGCGTTCGCGCCGACGGGCACGCGTGACTTCCTGCTCGAGACGACGATCGATTTCGGTCAGATCACGGCGAATGTCTTCGCGGTCGGCAACCTGCTCGACGGAGAGGTCATGCTCTACGGCCTCCGCCCCACCGGCGAGGTCACGCTGGTGCGCGAAGAGGCGCCCGAGTTCACGCAGGTGCGCTTCGTCCACGGGTCGCTGGCTCTCGACGCGGCGTCCGTCGACGGGCTCGATGTCTACCGCGGCTCCGAGCTCCTGCAAGAAGCGATGAAGTTCGGCGATATGGCGACCTGGCACGAGATCGAGACCGGGCGCCATCGGTTCGCGGCGTACGCTGCCGGCGCCGATCCCGACGCAGACGAGCCTCTCGCCGAGGTCGATGCCCGCAACTACGACGCCGACGGATCGTACACGGTGGCCCTGCTCGACACCGGGTCGACCCGGATCGATCAGAGCTCCGAGGAGACCGGAATCGACAGCGGCGCCCGCCTCTTCGTGCACGGCGCGACGGGGCTCGACGCGATCGCCGTCAGCGACCTCGACGGCGACATCCTGGTCGACTCCATCGAGCCGGGCGGGGCGTCGGACGCGATCGCCCTCGAAGCGGGTGACTACCGGTTCGGCGTCGACGACGGGAGCGCGGCCGCCTCGTTCTCGACGACCCTGGCCGACGAAGCCGCGACGGTGCTGGCGGTGGTGAATACCGCGGGCGAGGGAGAACCCGTGGCGGCGACTCTCCTCGTCGTCGGCGACGACGGCCTGGTCTCGACCGTGGCCGCGGACGCGGACTGACCGGCGTGCGGGTCGCCTCGGTCGACATCGGATCGAACTCGTCGTTGATGCTCGTCGCCGACCGCGATCCCGGGGCGCCGGGAGGTTGGCGACGCATCGAGGATCACGCGACGATCACGCGGCTGAGCGAAGGACTGGATCAGTCCGGCGTGCTGGCGTCCGCGCCGATCGAGCGCACCGGCGCGCAGCTCGCCGCCTTTCGCGCCCGCGCTGCCGTGCTCGGCGTCGACCGCGTGCTGGCCACCGGCACGGCTCCCTTTCGGCGGTCTGACAACGGCGAAGACGTCGCAGGCGTGCTCGCCCAAGCGCTCGGGGCCCCGATCGACGTCGTCAGCGGGGCACGCGAGGCCGAGCTCTCGCTCCTGGCCACGCGGCGGTCGTTTCCGGAGTTCGAGGAGATGCTGGTGGTCGACATCGGCGGCGCCTCGACGGAGCTGATCCACTCGCGACCCGGCGGAGGGGCCGCGATGGAGAGTCTGGACATCGGGTCGGTCCGCCTGACGGAGCGGTTCGTCACCGCGCACCCGATCGCCGCCGCCGAGGCAGCGGCTCTGTGCGAGACGGTCCGGTCGGAGCTGGCTCGTCCCGAAGTCGCGGCGATGCTGGGCCGGGGGATCTCCGTGGTCGGGATCGCGGGGACGGTGACGACACTCGTCACGGTGTCGCTGGCGATGGCGGAGTACGACGACACGGTCGTGCACGGCGCACGACTCTCGCGTGAGACGGTGTCCGGTCTCGCGCGCTCGCTGTCGGCCATGGACATGCCGGCGCGGCTGGCAGTGCCGGGGCTCCCGGAGAAGCGTGCCGACGTCCTCCCGGCCGGTGCGCTTCTGCTCGGGGAGCTGCTGGCTGCAGCGGCGGTAGACGAGCTGATCGTCAGCGACCGCGGTACCCGCTGGGGGCGCCTGTACGCGGACGGATGAGCTCCGATCGACGCACGCACCGAGCCAGGACACATCGGGTAATGGGCCCCCGCTGACGCGCGTGCGGGTCAGTCGTGGATGCGGAACTCGGCGCGTCGATTGCGGTTCCAATCGGAGGCGACGGGCATCTCGGCCCCATAGCTCACGGTGCGAATGCGGGCTCCGTCGACCCCCATAAGCACGAGGTACTCCTCTACGGTTCGTGCGCGCCGCTCGCCGAGGGCCAGATTGTACTCGATGGAGCCGCGGGAGTCGCAATGCCCCTCGACGGTCATGCGGTACTCCTGGTTGGCGACCATCTGCTCGGCGTGTCGGTCGAGGATGGCGCGCCCTTGGGGGGTGATCGACGACTGGTCGAAGTCGAAGAAGACGGCGACCCACTCGTAGTCGGTATCGATCGGGGTGGGCTGGCGCCGGGTGTCCTGGAGCTCGGTGACCTGGTCGGTCATGTTGTTCCGCCGATCGCACTCTTCGGCGTTCTCGATGGCGAGCTGCCGGGCGCGTTCGGCCTGCAACGCGGCGGCGTCGGCGAGTTGGCGGGCACGCCCGTAGTCTCGGGCCTCGAACGCCTCGTTGGCCTGCTCGAGCAGGTTGCGGGCGGCCCGGTACTCGGCCTCGGCGCAGCGCTCGCTGTCGGCGGCGCCCTCGACGGCGCGGCGTGCGGCGTCGAGCTCGTCGGTCGGCTGGCGACCGCCGCAAGCCACGAGGGAGATCGCGACGAGCGCCACGAGGATGCGGACGAAGGTGACGGCTGTTGCGGGCTTCATCATGGCCTCGCTATCGCTCCCACACGGGCGTCTCGTAGCCGGCGCCGTTCGGGGTGATGTTGTGCTGGAATTGGCCGTCTTCGGTCATGACCCAGAGGGAGGTTCCCCCGCCGCGGGTAGACTGGAAGACGAGATAGCGCCCATCGGGAGACCAGCTGGCGTGCTTGTTGTCGCCCTGGTCCTGCGTGAGGCGCTCGATGTAGTTGCTCGATGGCTCGACGGTGAAGATGTCGAAGCGGTTCTCGCTGTCGCGGCCGGTGAAGGCGATCCGATCGCCGAGGGGCGACCAGTCGGGCTCGGTGTTGTGGTTGCCCTGGAAGGTGACGCGCGCCTGTCCGGAGCAGTCCGCGTTCATGACGAAGATCTGGGGGTTGCCGCTCCGATCGGAGACGAAGGCGATCCGGTCGCCGCCCGGGGACCAGGTTGGCGTCACGTCCTCGGCGTTGTTGTTGGTGCACCGCCGGATGATGTCCCCGGACAGGTCGAGGACGTAGATCTCGGCATTGCCGTGCACGGACATCGTGACCGCGATCTCGCTTCCGGACGGACTGAGC
>PVBE011564294.1_pt1 | contig 13934 bp, 21 predicted proteins | sample 1631181 | NCBI WGS metagenome assembly PVBE01 (sample SAMN08397723, study PRJNA350692) | Marine metagenome, whole genome shotgun sequencing project. | isolation source: water | place: Pacific Ocean | collected 2012-04 | reverse complement strand
GGGTGGGGCTGAGACAATCAAACGACTGGCAACTCCGCCGGATTCAATCGCATCGTCACGCCGTGACAACGCAATCGGTCAGCCGTGTGCTGTCTCCCTTATGAGTTAACTATTTTGATTTTCCCATCACGGATAGCCTTGGAATGCCTGCCGAGTTCATGGGGTGTTGGATCCTTCAAAACTCTCCCGCCGATGGTATCGCCCGAGGCAACGCTCGGAACGGCTCCGCCGCCGGTGTTATTCCCGAACGCAAAGCTAACCTCTTGTGTCTGTTTTTCGATCCACTCAGTAACGGGTAGCGCGTCCCCGGCATTGCGTGAACTGTACTGACCTGGGCGAGCCTGAACCTTGCCGTCCACGACCTCGAATACATCGGATGCCTGCTGCGTGATATAGCCGAGTGCCTTCGGCAGGCCACCGACATCGAGGAACGCTTGGCTGATCTGATCGCGTAGCAAATTCTGATCGTTTTTTTCCTGTATGCTGATACGCGCAGCTCGCTCCGATTCAAGTTCCTGTTTCAGCGGGGCGACCGCTTCGGTCACGATGGCCCGGATATCTTCGGGCTGCTTCACGCCCTTGGTTGCCAGTTGTGCGGCATTAGATTTAAGCCTTTCATATTCATCGAGATCGACCGAGCGGTACTGGTTCAACAGGCTCTCTACTGGGTCGAGTGTTTCCGTGCGTTCAACGCCGCCTATTCTGGCCGCGTGACCCAAGAGGGTATCGTTCCGTTCGCGGAACTCCTGACGCTGCCCTTTGACTTCCGCAAAATCAGCAGCCGTAGCGTAGCCTTCCGGGGCATTGCCTTCGATCTGGAGCACGAATGAACCATCGCGCTCAACGTACGCATCGCGCACTTCTTCGGCGACGTCATCAAGGTTCGCGACGTGGGTCTGTAGCTTCATACGCTTGTTACCTTAGTTGATTGCATCGACGTTGCCAAGTCCCTGCTAACGGATCAGCACTTCGTAACATCGGCAATTGATATGGAAGGGAGGCCCGGGGACCCATCGCTGTCCCCAGACCTTACCCTTTAGCACCTTGACCCCGACACGATACTGCCGGAGCTTTCCGTCCTTCGTGAAAACAGGCATCGGTTTGGAATTACCAGCCTTGTTCCATCGTTTACCTCCTGGTGGCCCTTGCCGTGCCTTGATCCGCTGGCATATCGGACAAGCCTCTCCCGAGATCCGCACAAACTTCCTGGCTGTTCGTTCAAGCGTTCCGGCCTGCATGTTTTCGAGCCACCATTGGCGCTGGATTGTGTACGCTTCTTTCCTGGTCTCATAGCCACCGATCATCTTGGCCCGGTATTCGAGTTTCTTGGCCACCAGCTTCTTAAACTCTCGCGCCACGTCGTCAGGAGCCATCCCTGCCCGGATCAATTCCGCCCGAAATTCCAGGGCCGCATGTGCTTGCCCCCGATAGAGCCCGACAAGCTCCTTTGAGAGTTCGGCATGTTGCGTCGGGGACATGGCCAACCGCTTCGCCGCTTCACGCTTCAAGATTGAAGTGGCCTCGCGTCGTGCTTCTGCCATCGTCATCGGTTGGACGGATGCTGGGAGTTGAATGGGTGGGCGCTTCAGCAGGGCGCGAGCCTTCTTGTCGATCATCGACTCGCGAACGGTCGGCGACAGCTCCATCCATGCCGCTTCCTCCGCGACTATTCCAGTGATCTCGCCGATCCCCATCGAGACCTGCTTGATTGCCGACTGTACTGTTGATCGGTAGCCCTTGAGCGTGGTGTCTGCGATCTCCGACAGGGCTTCGTCGGCCAGCTTCGCCGCCAGTTTCTCCAGCTTCGCCGCCATTTTTTTTGCTGCCTTGGCAGCCTTGATTGCAAGCGTCGGCGGCGGGGTTGATCGTTTACCTTTCGCCACGATTAGTCGTCTGGAAGCTTGCCGGTAATCCCGATTACCAACATTGACGATTCGATGATCAATTCTCTAACCGGCTGCATCGATTCGATGATCTTGTCACGGGATAGCATCTGGTCGGCGTTGCGCTGCGCTCCGAGCGTGATGGCGGTGGCTAGGTCCGTGATTGATATGTCGTCCTTCAGCTCCTGAACTGATCGCAGCCAAGCTCGGGCGATCTTGTTCTCGTTTCGTATGATCTTTGCCAGCGGATCAGTCGGCGTGGCCATCGGTCGTCTCGCCCTTGTGGGTTTCCAGCAATTGGTGAACCAAGCATACCCAATGCACCCTCACGTCCATCGAAGAAGCCCATGTCCCCGGGGGATCATCGGCACGCTGCTCGGCTGTGTATAGCAGTTCACAGATTACCGGATACAACTCATGTTCCGGTTCGTCCGGTCGATAGACAATCCGCTTCAATCCTGCCAGTGCATCGATGACATAAGGGTCCTCGGATCGCATGACCGGTTGGCACCGTTGCCGCATGTAGCGAATTCGTTGCTTGGTGCCGATCACCCAGTCTCGTCCTCGTCCGGCATATCAACGCTATCGGTAGTCGGCCACTCCTTCGGGCCGGTCCTTGAGTTAATGAAGGCGATACCTTCAACAGATACCGGCGGGAAATTAACACTGTCCGGCACGATCTCGCCGTCAATTATCGGGCGTGCCACAAGCCCTTCGTTGACCTTTCCCGCTCGGTTGAATTGCAGACATACCATCTCTGCAATTACCCGGTCACGCTCCTTCAATGTTCGGCGTAGCCTTACAATTTCCCGTTGAGCATCGCGTAGGTTCTTCGGTGCCCTCATTCCTCCTCGACCCCGTCGATATCTTCCTCAACGCTTTCGATGGGTTCAGGCTCTGCCACGCCTTCGGCGATCAACAGCTGATATTCCTCGGACGCATCCACACCGGGTCGGGTCCATTCGCCCTCAAGCAGGTTGTGGTAAAAAGTCTCGAAGCTTATGCCGCCCGACTGCCAAAGTAACATGTTGGCTTTTACGTCATCTGGGGTGGCGCGGCTGCTGAAGTAGTCACGATTGAGTTCGATGCCGGCCTCGACATCTGTCGGGTTTTCATCCGTCCCCGTCCACCATGCGTGCCACTGGAATACCTGAGTCAGGCCAGTCTCGACGCTAGCGGCTATCGTGCGGATACTGGCGTTCTCCCCGGCGTGCTTCATCCTGACAGCCGTGGCCGTTTCAGCAGGACCACCGGACTCCTCAAGCAATCGCGCACCAAGGGTCGCCATGAGTGCCTGCATGTCCAACTGGTCAGTACGGATGGCACCCAAACCAGCGCCTGTGAATTCCACCATGCCAGCACGGCCGCCGCTGTCGAGCATCCATACGACGCTAGGACCGATTGTGATGGCCCCGTCGTCCGAACCTTGCCCCTGGATGCCAGAGGCCCAGGGCTGCGGTAGGGCGACCTTATGGAGCCCGTGCTTCAGGTCGGCGCTGCCCCTGTAGTGGCTAAGATTCACGTTCACTAAATCCAAGAGGGGTGGCTTGCTGATTTCTGGTGAGATCGAGGTCGACCCAATGGCAACAAACGGAATAAAGTCCAGCGGTCGGTCGCGGCGCATGGGTACGAATTCCTCGACGGGTATCCAGTTCTTTGACCCTTCATCCTCGCGCCAGATGGTCTGCCTGTAATAGCGCCCGTCACCTTCTTCGTCCCCCAGGGAGAGCACCCGGAACTGGTCGATCTGGTTCTCCTTGAATTCGTCCTCGGGATCGTTCTCTAAGTGGCTTTCCTTCAGCACAACGCGGGTCAGCACTTCCTCGCCCTCGCGGCGTTCGGTCTTGAAACTACAGATATCTTCCGCTCGGTAACCAACCCAGTATGGCCTCGTCGCATCGGGTTCGTTCGACCATTCGACGAGCACCCCGTAGCGACCAGTTGTCAAGATTTCCTCGGTCGTTTTCAGGGCGAACAGCTCGGCTGTTTCCGAACTCATCGTGATGTCTTCTTCGTGCCCTTCGATCCCCGGGGTAAGCAGGAAGGTTGGAGTCTTGTTGAAGATCAAACCGGCGAGGCCCTGGATCGTTCGGGCCGTGGCGTTGTAGAACATCGCACGGGCGACATATGCCAGATATTCCGTCTGGCCGCGTGTGGAATTATCATGTGAGCCCAACGGTGGCAGATATTCCCTGCCAGCGGCCTTGACGGCGTCGGCTCCCTCCCGGCAATCGCGGCATCGCTTCCACAGAGGGACAGCTGCGTCGTATGATTCTGGCGGCACGTTTACTGGCATCTGTTACTCCTTGTCATGGTTTTCGTGCGTTGGCTTTCCATCGCTGAACAGTTGCAGGATGTACGCCAAGTTTGTCAGCGATCTCGCTCACGCTGGCGGCATCATCAACTAACATGCTTAATCCCCGTTCACGTCGTCGTTGTTCTTCTACCCGAGACAGCCGGAGGCGATGGCGTTTTCGTACCTGTACCGGATGATCAGCCGGACCCTCAGCCTCGAATACATCGGCGCTACTGAGCCAGATTCGAACCAGGGCGGCTCCCAGAATTTGGTACGCATGTCTACGGTTTTTCCCAGCAGCCTCGGCGTAAACTAACTGTTCGATCTCGTACGGGGCGACCCCATCCTCAAGGAAGTTACGCAGGGCGGCGACGGTCATCTTGTTGACGTCGATCACGTCACTATACCAACCTTCGTCCAGCGCCAAGGTAATATCGTCAGGGCGTACGTAGTGATTCCTGTGATCGTTCGATCCGTTAAGCGGTAGAATAACGCGGCACGTGCGATGAAGGGACGGGTCGAATTCGTGAGCGTTGATGATGACCGACTCCATGGTGACGTACGAGTAGTCCGTCGGGTCTGTTGGTTCTGATGGTTTTGTAAATCGTACTTTGATTGTTGGAACTTGCGCCATGATTTCCCTCCGTTTATCCCCACCGGGCCTCGACCATCCGAAGTGGTCCGGGGCCGCTTGTGAGTTCATTGAAAGCACAACTACTAGCATCAATCTGGTCGTCGTGTACCCCTACCGGGAACGCCTCCAGCTCGGCGAGGTAAGCGTCCGTCCAGGGCGCGCGTAATATCTTCACATTACCAGCCTGTGCCTGGGCTCGTAATGGGCCTGCCCTTACAACCTTAGCTCCTGTCGTTGTTACGCCGCCATAGTCGTACCCAGCCAGGGCGCGCGAGCGAGCTGCTATGACGGCCTTTCCCGAGCTGCCCGGTTCTTGTTCCTCGCGCTGCTTGCACCTTTTCCCATCCAGCGCCGTCGTCTGGGCGATCAAGCTGTCAACGGCTGCGGCGCTGAGTTGGCCTCGTCTGACATCCTCTATGAAATAGTGGCCGTTATTCTGGGCGATCTTCACCCCCACAGTCCAGTCCCCGCCGCCAGGAGTTGCCGCTGTATCCCATCCTCGGCATCGTTGGGCCTCGGCAGGGATGGCATCCACAATTTCGAACCATTCACGCTGGAATAATCCGGCCCCCTCTGGTGCTGGTCGTTGCTGTAATTGACCGGCAGTTCCGTACGGCCCGAGATCCGTCTCAAGCTGCCCGACAACAGCGTCGGGAAACATCTCCGGCCACATCAGCTCGCCTTCTTCGGTTCGTGGGTCTAGGGGGTCTGCCCGGTCAGATTCAAAACGCATGGGTAGGCAGATATGCTCCCAGCCGCCCCGCGCCAATAAGTGCCCCGATAGGTCACGCTCATGGAGGCGCTGCATGATGACCACGACCCTGACATCGCGGATCAGTCCGCGCGTGGCGATCGTCCGATCAAACCAGCGAAGCGCTCGCTCTCGTTCCACATCGCTTCGTGCCTCTGCCTCCTTGTGTGGGTCGTCGATAATCACGCGGTCGGGATGTTCTCCAGTGGCGACCCCTCCAACGCCCGTGCCTATCCGCTGACCCCCGGCTGTTGTGCTGAACCTGGTTTTTTCTCGCTGATAATCGGCAAGCTCCAACGGGAACCTTTCGCGGTACCAATCGCTCGTGATGATGTCGCGTACTTTGAGATTGTCACGTATGGCCAGGGCGTCGCTATGGCTGGCGCATAGATAGCGAAGGTGGGGCTGTCTGGCCCACTCCCAACAGGGCCACATTACGGAGATGAGTAGTGACTTCATCGAACCCGGACTGATATTAACAACCAGTCTTTTCGTCTCCCCAGCGGTCACGCGCTCAAGCGCCCCGGCCAGTGCTTCGATATGCCAATTTGTTCTGTATTCAACATACGGCTCAACCAGGGGCCATGCCTCGCGAGTGAAGGCTGTCAGCGATTGAAGGATTACCCCGTACTTGCTGCGCCGATGCTTCTCGTCTTTGATGTGGAAATTGCGGCAGCCACGGTCGGCTTTATTCATCCGAGCGTGCTATCCCTTCGGCCTTCGCGGTCAGTCGATCAAGCTGGTCTAGTTCGTCGTCTGTCAAGGTTGCCAGGTTGATCGGGGCGATCCCCACAACCCCGCTATGCTCCCGGCGTTCGTTCCTGCTCCATCTGTCAGGCCATCGCCGCTCCATAAACGTCATGGCGGCCTTCCAGTCGAAGTTCCCGGGGTTCTGCTCGTCGTATCGCGCTACCCGTAAGCAGCTCGCTATCAGTTCGGACTCGATCAGGGACTCGGCCTTTTTTATGGACTCCACAAACTCCGAATGTATTGTTGTTTTCCCTTCGGCCAGATCATCCTCGCCGCGTTGCTTCCATGCGTAGTATGTGCTCTCAGCTATCCCAACCCGCTCGGCTGCAATCTTGGCGTAACACCCTGACCGAATACCAACGCAAACCTCGTCACGAAGCTCGGGAGTTAACTTGGTCCGTCTGCCAATGGCGCGTTGTTCTGTCATGCTTTCCCTCCTTGGCATAGCGCCAAAAATTCGGAGCGAGCTTCGGGGCCGTCTCTCAGCACGCCGAGCATTGTTGATGTAACCATAACGGCATCCTGCTCCCTTACCCCACGACATCCCATGCAGGAGTGGTGAGCCCGTAAGATCACCCCCACCCCAGAAGGGGACAGGGCTGCTTCGACTGCCTGGGCGATCTGAGCGCCTAGCCTTTCCTGTAGCTGTAATCGCCGGGCGAAGCAATGCGTGACCCGGGCCAGCTTGGACAACCCAACCACTCGACCCTGGGCGACATATCCAACGTCAGCGGTTCCGACGAATGGCAGCAGGTGATGTTCACATAAGCTGACGAATCTAATCCCTGTCAGTACGACCATCTCATCGAAGTCGTCGGCATCGAATTGTTTGCTGAGAATCTGCTGTGGGTTTTGATTGTAGCCTTCGGTCATTTCCTCGAATGCCTTGACCGCCCTCTCTGGGGTTTCCTGCATGAGTGATAAGTTTTCGGCATTGCTGGCCAGCCGTAGTCGCAATAAGGCCCGGACACCAGCGGTGGCATCGTTTCGAAGATCAGTCAAGCCCGACCACCTTGTGAGTCTGAACAGAGAGCTTCCACCCGGGGTTTATCATGACGAATTCCGCCGCCGCCAGCATGTGTTCGGGGTTCAGGTCTTCGCCGTCCGCGAGGGGCTGAATATATCGGCGCGTTGCTAAGTCTTCGTAGAGCTTCGGGTCGTAGCTCGGATACACGACTTTCACTTCACTACATAGCTGCTTGGCCAGGGGATCGATTCCGTCCGGGGCTGTCTTCGGGGAGATGGTCAGATAAACAGTCGGTGCTGTTTCGATATTCCCCCATTGAGGCGCGATTGTGCCGTTGCTCTCAATCTGCACAAGCTGATTCCCCTGACATGCGTCTAGGAAGTCCATATTCAACTGTAGAAGCGGTTCGCCACCCGTTATGACCATATGGACCCCGGAAACCCTCCGAACGATCTGACGCGCTGTCAGGCGTTCGCCGCCAACAAAGTCGGTGTCGCACCATTTGGGGCATTCGGCCTTGTTTCGCTTGTGATCTCGCTGGCGATCCTGCTTGTGGCCGCTCCATAGATTGCAACCGGCCAGCCTGACGAACGTCGCCGGGGTTCCGGCGTAATATCCTTCGCCCTGTATCGTGTCGAAGATCGACTTAACCATGTAGCTCATTCTGTGCGCCAATCCGCGTAGCAGTTCGGTGTCTCCCATACCCTGACGGCGACAATCTGGACCCCTGTCCCGTGGAGGCATTCGGGGGCAATCTGTTCCCCGATGAATGCCGCAATGTTCTCAGCCGTCGGGTTGCTTGACATGATGAAGTGCTTGTGATCGAGTTGGCTCCATGTCTCGACAAGAGGATCGTTCGAGGCCAACAACATCCCGTGGTCCCAACGGTTCTCTATCCAGCCGCCGACGCGCTCCTTCAGAACCCCGAAGTCGATCACCCTGCCGATGTCGTCCAGCTCTGCCTGTGCTGTGATCTCGGCGCGATATCGGTGGCCGTGAATATGGGCACATTTACCCTCGTGCTTGTAGACCCGATGCCCTGCGTCCCATTCAACGATCCGGGTGGCCGTAATCATGTCTTTCAGTTCTCGTATTCCAGGGGGTCTGTTAATCCCGCCTCGGCGAACGCCTCAAGCCGCTCAGTACAGGCTCCGCACTTGCCACATGACAGCTCGCCGCCTTCGTAACAAGTCCACGTCAGTTCGTAAGGTACGCTGAGTGCTCTCCCGAGGCGAAGGATGTCTGCCTTGTTCATGTTTAGAAACGGGGCCTCTACGCGAGGCGGTTGCCAATCACTCAAGCGCACAAGCTCCTGATATGCCTGTACGAATCCCGGGCGGCAATCCGGGTAGATGGCATGGTCGCCTGAATGCGCTCCGTAGTACACCTCGACGCAGCCAATCGGGATCGCATGGGCAACGGCGACCGAAAGGAGCACGGCGTTACGATTCGGCACAACGGTCAGCTTCATGTTCCTGTCTTCGTAGTGACCATGAGGCACAGCCACTTCCTCATCAGTGAGGGCGGAGCCAGGGACGTCCAGTTCCACGCTTCGCCTTTTCCAGCTCTTAGCCATGAGCGCCGAGACATTCTCCGCCGAGCGGATCTCCTTGGCGTGCCGCTGCCCGTAATCAATTGTGATGGCATGGGCTTCTCGAAACGTACTCACGTAAGCCAGGAGCGTTGATGAATCCATACCACCGGACAGGACAACCATGGCTTTTTTCATTGGTGTCACCCTTCAGATTGTGCGAGCGGATTCTTCTCGCGGCGAGCTTTCGCTGTGGCCTCAATATCCATAACGAGAACACCACCGCTTCGAGCGCAGCCAACAACTTTCCCTTCTGGTGAAATTACAGCCGTCATCTGATCCAGATGAGCGTCGTGGCAAGCGAGCACAGCCCATACTCCTTGTCTCAGGCAAGCCCCGGAAACGAGCACGGCCCACTGGTCCCAGTAGTCGCACTCGTAGTGGTCTGTCTTGGCATCCATGCCGAAACCGATGCTCACAGTCACAATATCGACATCCCCTCTCCATAGTTCCCCGTGGAGGCACTCCCAACATTCGAGCATCTGTAACTTGACTCCGCCCTCGATCACAACGACGGATCCCGGTTGGTTGTCAGGGCCGCAGCTGTATGTGGACTTGTGGTGATCTTCTAGCCGCCTCTTGCGATGCCAGCCCACAACGCGCCCTTGTCTCATCGCGGCGACGGCTAGGTATCGACGTTCGCGGGCCTTCACGACAACGGCTTCGTCCACACCGGCAATGACCGTCGTCTTTCCGGGCGACAGCTTGCACGCCCGTGTCTCGATATGCTCTCTAGTGTACGTGGCCCCAGGGTTCACATACGCCGGAAGAATCCGCGACGGGAACACCGCCAGATCCACGCCCAAATCTCGGAAGGTAGACGTGTAACGGGCCACTTCTCGCCGTCCCGATCTGTGGGGGTTGGCGCTCACGGCTGCGACCCTCATTCGAGGTCTCTCATTACATTTCTCCAGCGCCATCGCGCCTTACGTTCTAGCTCCATGTACCATTCGATCTCGCCCTTCAAATTCTGGGACGAGCCGCGTACGGACATTTTCCCGTACGCTTTCCAGCTCCCGAAGGCGCACGGGCCAAGCTCCCACGATGTCGAGTCCACGCTATGGAATGGCAACCTCATCACGGCTGCCTCAGAACACATGGCAAACCCGTGGATTTTCTTGGGCCAGACAACACCGAAACATTTCTCTGCCCACTCAAGCTTCTTTCGTGCCGTTCGATCAGCAACACCGCCGAGGGCAATCTTCGGGTATGTCTTGCCGATGTGTTCCAGATGCTCTTGGGGTGAGCCGAGGTGGTATGTCGGGATTGCCTGAATTCCAGCCTCCCACATACGCTCACAATTACGCAGTGACGCTTCCCCGTCGCCGATCACATCGAGCGCGTAAACCTCGGTAAGCGTCTTGTCGCTCTCAAGTAGTCTGTTACATGTGTCGATATAAAGTCCCAGGTCAATCTCCACGCCGGAGTTGAACGCCGAGAACGCCCCGGAGTCGAGTGCCCAGTCACGGTAACAATATTTCGATCGATGCTCGTCCCAACTATCAATGTAGTAGAACGATACAAGCAGGGCCGGGGCCAGTTCGGGTTCGATCTGGGGTACCCCTTTTCTCCCGACAAGCGTGTTGGTCCCTTGCGCCCCATCGACATGAGCAAGTCTGACGGTCGGGGCGAATGCTTCGGCGATTGTCTTACCTTTCCTGCCTTCGGTCGCCATCGCTAATCTGACGGTCGGGGCATCATCGGGCATGAGCGCTCGCCCGGTCATCGGTTGGCCTCCGCCAAGAGCAAGCCGTATCGTTGTCATTTTCCAACGCGCCACTCCTGGGCAATCAACACAATGGTCTCGGCATCCGTGTAGCTTTCATTGTCCCTTTCCGACGCTTGGTTTTTGGCCTGTTGGAGAATCTCGTAGTCGTCATCGGTTAACCGAATTGTATTTGTCGGTTGGGCTGAAAATTCCCCGAGGTCGGCGACCTCAATCGGGCTCCAGTCCGCCGCGAGAATCATGTCGAGCTGGTGCTGTTCCCACCCGAAGGTCAACGGGTCGAAGTCCGCGTCTATCAGCGACGACAGCTGCCCGGATAATGTTTCGTAATCCCAGTCGGAACTCTCGCCGAGACGATTGTCGGCGATGGCGTAATTGATGGCGCGTAGATCGTCGGCTGTAAATTCATTCGCGGCCAGATATTCCCACCCCAACTCACGGGCAGCTTTCAACCTTCCATTGCCAGCGATGACCTCGCCGTTCGGTGTGAACTTTACGACATCCTGCTGACCATGCTCCCGCAACGATGCACAGATGCCAGGAACGTCATGGTTGCGTCGGGCGTTATTCGGATGCAGCGTCAGTTTGTCGATGGGGAGAAGAAGTTCCTCAAAGTTCTTATGGCCCCGCCAGACAGTCCTGCCGTCGTTGGTCTTCTCGATGTATTCCACTTTGCTCCCTTATGTGCTAGACGTGGATCGTAGCCGGGTCGTCATCGTCCCTGATTGCCTTGTATTCCTCGGGGGTTCGGCGCTCCCGGACGAACTCCAGGCAATCACTTCCCCCGACAGGCATTCGTCGGCAGATATCCGGGCGTTCGTCGTAGATTCCACAGCTACCCTGCTCTGTTAATTTCGTGCATTTGCAGTCGAATTGAATTGTGCTCCAGTAGGGGTCTGGATTTAGCTTACTAACCCCATGCAGGACTAGCCAGCCGAAGGCATCCTCGTTCGGCGGTTGGATGTCCCGAAACGGTAGCTCGAACACCTCGCAACATGCACCCTTACATTCGGCACACTTCATTTAATGGACATGGCCACTGGTATAGAAAAAACCGGGAGGAATGTCATCGTTGAAGTGCTCGAAGTCGACGCCGCACTTTTTGCATCGAAATACGTTCTTGGCCGATACTGGTTGGCCTTTTAAGAACAAAATATCTATATCGGCCAGCATTACCAGACGATCGTCACATTGCTCGCATGTCAACGTCATGTCCTCTGGTAGAGCTATCTCGTCACCCTGGGAATGTCCGAACACCCTGGCTTTGACAATTGTGGGCTTGTCGTCGTCTGGACTCATGGGACAGAGGGCCTCCATTCCTCTACCGCTGTCTTGATCTTGTCAACAAGCACACGTCGAGCCGGGCCGTTACTGGCGTGATGTCCGGCTACCCCTTCAACTCCCTTTAACCAGAAGCGAGCACCGGTAACTTGTTCTCCCAATCGATTCTCCCCGGTCAGGTTTCTCAGGACATCTTGCACGGGGGCATAGAAGGATGGATCGAGCAGTGAATCCTGCCCCGTGTCCCTCTCGATCAGGTCAACCAAAAGTGTGTGCATCGTTGCCGCGCCGGTCGATCTTTGTAAGAGATAATTCGTCGCCTCCCCGGGTAAGAAGCACTCTGGTAAAGCCCGTGCCACGGATGACCAAAAACATATAAGGATTGATGTTAATTGTTTGGCTGTGAATGGCCCCGATGTTAGGAGTTGCTGGAGGGAATTTACGAACCCAGAGTTCCCGATCGTCGTGCCTGCTATTGGCTCATGTGGAAACTGGATACGCCCCTGCCAGTGCGGGGAGCTTTTCGCCAGACGCTCCACAAGCTTCTGCCCCTTAATTATCCACTCTTTGCGTTCTTCCTTGATGGCCTTTCTGTAGGCAGGATCTTTGCCCCACCTTTGTAGCATAAGGTCGTAACGTAGGTCTGGTTTTATTCTTTCCGCCGTGGTGTTCGTTTCGTGAAAAACCTCCATCTCGACGGCCTCGCTGGAGTCGAGTATGAAGTTGACATTGATCTTATAATCGTCGAGGGAGCCCTCGTATTCGTCGATGACTTTCTGGAGCGCCACGACCCGATGCTGCGCGTCGATGACATGCGCCTTATGTCCATTGAGGTCGAGATAAAGTCCACCGTTTTTTTCAGACAGCACCTCGCTAGCTGGTGCCCTTACCCCAACCAAGAACGACGACGTCAGATCGAGCGGGCCGTTTCTCAACAACCTTGCGATCCTTGTTACCCGGTTATAGTTGGGCCGCCGCTGATATCCGCTCTGTTCTTGCCAGTCTCTTGTGTTGATGGAAGAACGGCGAGCCAGCTCGGTCGCATCCATGACCCCGACAACGACCCGGTTACCACGATTTAATGGTTGCGATTCTATTACGTTAATCGTCTTCATTTTTCATCTCTCCCCTGTGTCACCTTCTTTGCTGGCGTTGCTCTCGTGCCTTGAGGTAGTCGTCCAGGTCAGAGCGCCGAATCAATCGTTGGCCGCTCGGCGTGGACATCGATGGAAGCGCGCCAGATGCCGTCCATATTCGGACGGACGCCGGGGTTACATCGGCCAACTTCGCAGCATCGGCGGAGGTCAGCAGCTCGGTCGCTGCGGGTGGGTTGCTCATTTTTCGTCTCCCGTTGATGAGGTGAATTGGTGCACCATCTCACCATAGTGCATGCAGCCTACATTGTCGATTTGTTACCGCCTGGATTCATGGGGTAATGGGTTACCGAATAGAGCTTGTTGCCCCTTCGGGGTCGGTTCCTGCCGGGATGCATGATCCATGTTCAAGGACTGAACCCTGGACACCCCTGGGTACCATGTATATGCCAGACGATTCGTTATTCTGCACTTCCTGTTCTGCCCCTTGTGGGCGCGTCCGGCGAGGCGTAAATCGTTAAGCCGTTTGCGGACTTCCCCATCTCCCCGCCCTGAAATCTGCTCAAGCTCTTTGGATGTCGAGCCGGGATGCTCCACGAGCAGGGCCAGGGCCTGTTGTTGTTTTTTTCCGAGGGTAGTATCGGCGATAATCCGCGCCGCCTCTTTGGAAGTATCCGGGTCCAAGCGTCGAGCAAGATGTCGCCCGTTTCGCCTTGATCTCATTGTTCTATATCTCCCCCTGTTAAATGGTTCACTTCGATCGTCACTCGTGGGGCCTCTCCCTGGGCAGCCGTGTAGTGCTCAACCATAAGTCTGGCGACCTGTGCATCATCATGCCAAAGGTATCCCCCACTACAGGCATCAAGTATGCACTTCGCCACGTTGTCGGCGTCGGGTTTTATTGAGCGCCAACGCTGCGGAGCTGGCGACCTGATCCGCTGATCCGACTTCGGGCATGAAT
>PVBE010762419.1_pt1 | contig 13936 bp, 12 predicted proteins | sample 1631181 | NCBI WGS metagenome assembly PVBE01 (sample SAMN08397723, study PRJNA350692) | Marine metagenome, whole genome shotgun sequencing project. | isolation source: water | place: Pacific Ocean | collected 2012-04 | reverse complement strand
GATATCGTCATCAACAACAACATCATGGCCATCGGCATCGGCATCGGCATCCGCATCGGCATCGGCATCGGCATCCGCATCCGCATCCGCATCGGCATCGGCATCGGCATCGGCGTCGGCGTCGGCATCGGCATCGGCATCGGCGTCGGCATCGGACTCGCCGACACTGTTGCGACGATCGAGGTCATCGTGGCGCCACTTCTCTTGGCCCACAGGGGGGGGGGCGGCACAGGCACCGAGCAGGATGAGGGCGATGATTCTCATGATAATGATCCTCCGGGTCGCCGGTCTAACTGGACCCGGGCGGTGTGCTATGACCATCTGGTGACAATCGGGCCTGGAATGCCGAGAAACGAGCGCGTGTACTGGGTCTTGCTTGCCCTTGTGTGTGTAGCGGTATTGTGGTTCCACGCTCGGGGAGCAGACCACCACCTGCCGTACCTGCAGTACTCCAACGAGGCCAGCAATATCAGGCAGGTAGCGGTGGTGGTCAATCGAGGCCTCGAGCCGGTCTCTCTGCAGCGCCCCACCCTGCCTGTCTACATCCTGGCGGGCGTGGACTGGGCGATGATGAAGGTCGGTCAGGCAACAGGAGCCTATGAGCCCGGGGCCGGAATCCCCTTTCCCCGGATGCTCGATCTGGGGGTGGCCATCGCAGAGGAAGCCCCGGAAGTGGTTGTCGCCAACCGGGTGGTCTGTGCCGCTTTTGGAACAGGGACGGTGTGGCTGATCTTCTTACTCACCCGGGAGTTGTTTGGACATTCTCGGCCAGCATTTGTGGCGGCTGTCTTCTCCGGGGTCTCCGGTGTGCTGGCCCAGGGCAGCGTGATTGTGCGTCCTGAGGTCTTCATGTGTTTCTTTGTGGTGCTGGCCCTGTTCTGTGCTGCACGCATACTCAAACGAGGACGGTTCTCCGATTACCTTTTTGCAGGCTTGGCGGCAGGGTTTGCGTGCTCATCGAAGTACAACGCCGGCTTGGTTGTGGTCTCCGTGTGTGCAGCGCACCTGTGGACAGAGGCCAAGGATACCCGTCGGCACAGGTGGCTGATCGTGGCAGGGATTGCCTGCACGATCGGGTTTCTTCTGGGCACACCCTATGCTGCCATCGATCCTACGCGGTTCCTCAGCGATCTCACATTCGAGATCAGGCATTACCAGGTGGGCCACCTGGGGCGGGATGGCGGGGATGCGTGGGCCTACTTTCGTGTCATTGCAGTCCAGGAAGGAGCCGTCGGGTGGTTGGCCTTGGCCGGCGTGCTTCAGGCGCTGGCTCTTCGGTCACGGTCGCTCCTCATTCTCTTGGTCTTTGGTGTGCCCTACCTGCTGGCCATCTCCTCCTTGCCGGTTCGGATGCCTCGACATCTCACCCCTCTGGTGCCTGTCCTGGTGGTCTGCGCAGTGGCCCCTCTCGAGCTTATGGCTATGGTTTTCTTGCGTCGATTGCAGGACACCGGGTGGTGGGGCTGGCGGGTGGGGTTGGTTGGCCTGATTGCGGCCGTGATGTGGGTGGTTGGTGCCGGCGTCATACAGAGCCAGGCCTTTATCGATTCCCTGGTGAAGGAAAATGGGCGGGACCAGGCCCGTATCTGGATCGAGGAGAACATTCCCAAGGGATCAGTGATCGCCGTGGAGTCTCGGACTCCGTGGATCAGTCGGAAGGACTATCGAGTCCGACGGATCCCTGTGTCGTACTCGACTTCTGCACTTTGGGTTCGGACGCCGAAGTGGTACGCCGAGCATGGATTTGAGTACCTGGTCACCAGCAACCGTGTTCAGGGCCTCTACCGCCAGGACCGGGCTCGTTACTGGGAAGAGCTGACTGCGTATCGCCAGCTCAATAGGGAATTTGAGGTGGTGGCCCACTTCTCTGGGAAGGCTTGGGCCATAGCGGTGCTCCGGATTCCAGATGAGCTTCGCTCTCGACCTCTCGCTCCGACACCACCCTGGTTCATTTGGTCCGGACCCAAAAGGCCCATGCCCCTTCGGCCGGGTGAGCCCTGGTCTGTGGTGGTGTGGCGGGGACCCAGCCCACCCATATTGAACTCTTTCGTGGCGCTCTCCAGGCTCAGTGAGGAGGCCAGAGAGTGGCTGGAGCATGGGAGGAAGGAGGGCCTGTTTCTGTCCATAGAGGAGTATGAAGATGCGGAAATAGGCGGCGTTGAACCAGCACAATAATGATAAAGGCTGGATCTTAGAGAGCTTAAAGTTCAGCCACAGATGGACACTTAAGTACTTCCACAGGCGGTCATGGAGCACATTGAGAGCGTACCGAACGAACCCCCTCTCATTGGAGAATCCAAATGTTCAAGACCACGACCATCACGGCCCTCACCGCACTCACCCTCTCCGCCACCGCCCATGCCGGATCCGGCATCGCGCTGGACAGCATCATCGTCTCCGGTGATCAGGTGCTGGTGCAGTATTCTTCCAAGATTCGCGACTGCGGCATCCTCGTGGACAGCGAGGGCTACAAGGCCCAGGTAGCCCCCAACTTCTTCTGCCGTCCGGGCGTCGACAACATGCGGACCCTTCCCGCCCGCGCCTTTGATCTTGAGGTGGGCGACTCCATCCAGATGTGCGCCAAGGAAGATCTGAGCAACTGCACCGACTACGTGACCGTGCGCGCCGCTGGCGACCTCAACGGTGACGGTGCCCACAACGTCCTGGACCTCATGCTCATGCACGACGAGATCATGGGCGAGGACATGTACAGCTGGCCGGTCAACGACACCGATCTCCTGGCCGCTGACATGAACTTCGACGGCGAAGTCAACGTCATCGACATCCTCCTTCTGATTGAGGCCATCAAGGCCGACGCCTCGTAGACCCAACTACCGCTCCCAAGCCCGCCTCCCGGTACATCCGGGAGGCGGGTTTTTCTTTGTGGGCCCGGGCGCATAGGATGGTCCTCATGAGCAGGAGTGAACCTCAGGATCGACCGGTGGGTGGCGGAGTGTTCCTTGGCCGGGAGTCGGAGCTCTCGCAGCTGACGGAGCTGCTGGAGTCGGGTGGCGGCCTCATCACCGTGACCGGCCCGCCGGGCATGGGAAAGACCTGTCTTGCGCGGTGCTTCGCCAAGAAGGTGGTGGATGAGGGACATGTGGCGTCGGATGCTGTTGTCTTCTGCGATCTCTCCCAGGCCTGGTCTGTCGCGGACATCGTCACCAACCTCAGCGCGGCACTGGGCGCGCACCTCTCGGGTGCGGATGGCGAGACCTCTACGGTGGAGCTCCTCGGTCAGGCCATCCAGGGACGAGGACGGGCGCTGATCATCCTGGACAACTTCGAGCAGCTCGTCGAGCTTGCACCCCAGACCGTGAGTGTGTGGCTGCGTCTGGCACCCTCGGCGGGCTTCCTCGTGACCTCTCGGGATCGCCTGCGTCTCCGCGGGGAGACCTGTCTGGCCTTGCCACCTCTTCCACAAGCGGCAGCAGCCGACCTGTTTGCTGCCGCAGCGACGGCGGTGAACCCGGCCTTCTCCCTGGATGCCGAGGCGCTGCCCGCAGTGCAGGAGCTGGTGCAGCGTCTCGATGGGATTCCGCTGGCCATCGAGCTTGCTGCTGCTCGAAGCGGGGTGATGTCGGCAGGTCGGATGCTCGATCGGATCGACAGGCGCTTCCAGCTCCTCGGCCACGGACCCTCCGATGGAGTCGCGCGGCAGGCCACGCTCAGGGCGGCGATCGACTGGTCCTGGAACCTGCTCGAGGATGCCGAGCGGGCGGTCATGGCGCAGTGCAGCGTTTTCCGTGGCGGCTTCTCCCTGGATGCTGCGGAGGCGGTGGTGGAGCTCCCGGGGGATGTCGATCTGCTCGACCTGCTCGAGAAGCTGCACCGCAAGTCGCTCATCTACTCAAGGCGCCTGGACCGGGCGGGCGGAGAGATGGGCTTCGACATCTATGAGAGCATCCGCGACTATGCCTCAGAGCACCTCGGTGAGGACGAGACCTGTGTGCGTGGCCGTCACGCGGACTTCTTCATCCGGAAGGGGGAGCTGCAGATCGATGAGTTTGGTTCCCCGGAGGGCACGGATCTGGGCTGGCTGGAGCGCAATCGGGACAATCTGCTTGCTGCAGCTCATGGGCACCAGGCCACGGATCCTACCTGCTGCGCCCGCGCAATCTTATGTCTAGCACACGCCCAGATACGCCGGGGTCCCTACGACTCCCTGCTCGATCTGCTCTCGACTGTGCCCCGGGGTGCGGGGATGCCCAGAGAGGTAGCAGCCAGACTCAGCTTTGCTCAGGGGGTGGCAGAGAGCATTCTCGGGAGGACCGAGCGGGCGGCAGGGCTCATCGAGACCGCGCGTACGCTGGCCTCCGACAATGGACTGGGCCGACTCGAGGCAAAGTCGACCCTGCACCTGGGCCTCAACCAGCTCCGGATCGGGCAACTCGACGCCGCGCGGGTCCACCTCACGGCTGCGCTGGAGCTCTCGGAGGCAGGAGGGCTCGATCGCATCCACGCTCGGACGCTAGCCTCCATGGGCATGACACACGAAGCCACGGCGGGCTTCGATGAGGCTGAGCGGTGCTACCAGGCGGCTGGCACCATCGCTCGCCGGGTCGGGGACACCTGGGAAGAGGCGCGCTCCAGGAGCAAGATGGGAACCCTGTGCAGCTTCATGGAGGGGCGACAGGAAGAGGCCCGGGGTCACCTGGAGTGGGCCCTGGAGCGGAGTCTCGGGGTGGGCGACCAGTTCATCGCGGCTACCACCTCCTACAACCTTGGGCGTCTGGAGCTGAACCTGGGACACCTCAGTGATGCTGAGGAGCACCTGTGTCATGCGCTGGTGGAGTACCGGGACATGGCCAATCGGGTCTCGGAGGGCTTTGTTCGGATGGCGCTGGGCCTCCTGCATCTCGATCGGGCTGCCACAGACAGCGCCCGGGCTGAGCTGGAGATCGCCTGGGACCTGCTCCGGGCCATCTCCCATCCGCTCGCCCAGGCCTTCTGTGAGGTCACTCTGGCGATGGTGGATCTCATCGAGGGACAGCCTGCCGCCGCCATGCGCCGGAGCAGCAGCGCACTTCAGACCGTGGTGGCCCGCAAGCACGCGGTCCTCGAGGGAGTCTCAGCCAGCATGTGCGGAATCGTCGCTTTCGCGCAGGGTGATGCAGAGGCATGTCAGGAGCATCGAGATCGAGCGCGGACTTGTCTGCAGGAGTCCGGCTGGGGAGAGGGAGTGGCAATGCTCCAGGTGGTGGAGGTCTGCGCGGGCGGGTCAGAGGAGATGCCGGATCTTGCGGGTGTCCGCTATGCCCGTGCACGGGTGGGCTGGCGCATTGTGGAGCAGCTACAGAATGCGGGTGCGGGAAGTCCGGTGCAGGACGGGACTGAGGTAGCTCCTCGGCGAGTCGGGACCGAAGATTCCCTGGTGATTCACAGCACAGGTCGCTGGTTTCAGATGCCTGGCACAGAGGCTATTGACCTGAGCCGGAAGCGGACACTGAAGCCCATGCTCCTGCTGCTCGCTAGACAGCGCCTCGATCACCCTGGTGAGGCCCTGGACGTGGACCAGATCTTCAATGGTGTCTGGCCTGGTGAGCGGGCGCTTGAGCGGGCCCGGAAGAACCGGGTCTACGTCTCGATCGCCACCCTCAGGAAGATGGGACTGGAGGAAGTCCTGACGACTCGGGGGGATGGGTACTTGCTTCGCCCGGATCTGTCCGTGGTGATCGACGGATGAGGCTGGGCAGCCGTTCCCATGGCACAAAGCAGGCGAAGGCCAGGCCGGTGAGCTGGTAGGGGAACACGATCCCCATGATCCAGAGGATCCCCCAGTGCAGGCCGATGAGTGAGAGAACAAAGCCGGCGGCCCATCGCCCGCCGAGCAGCGCCAGAGGTGCACCGAATTCGACGATCAGTGTGGCTACGGCCAGGAAGGTGAAGACCCAGGTCCAGTGGGAGGCCTCGAAGGTCATCTCGTTCGCGCCGCCCCGGAGCATCTCGTAGTAGATGCCGTTCATCATGATCTGGTCCCGGAGGTTGTCCCCCAGTGCCCAAGCCCAGCCCGCCTTGCTGCGGACCTTGGCTACAGCCGCCACCACGTAGGGCACGGTCGCGCCGATCTGCAGCATCTTGAGCGCCCAGCCTGACCTCCAGTCTGGGGCACTGGGCTGGCCGGGTGCTGCACCGAGCCATCGCAGCCATTGCCAGCGACGCCTCAGCCACGGGTCCAGTGCAAGCGCGCCGGCGGCAGGCATCAGCCCCAGGACGAGCACATGGAGCGCGAGCATGTTCTCGTGGTGGAAGATCATCGACCAGCTGTTGCGGTAGGTCAGCGTGTACAGCAGCAGGCCACCGAAGGCGGGTCCGCTCAGACGCCAGAGAAATCCCAGGGCGTACATCACGCCGGCCACTGTGGTGATGATGCCGAGGGTGGCGAGGACGGGATCGGGGATCGGTGCGGAGAGGTGGGAGGTGGCACCGATGGGCACGAACACGCTCTTCGATAGGCCCTCAAAGCGCGCTAGCCACCGGCCATGTTGGCTGATGTACCAGACCGCGAAGAGCCCGGTCAGGAGGCGTACCGCCGCGAGTCGTACGGGCGGAGCGGGTACGAAGAGGACCCGCTGTGTGATTCGGGTGAGGGCGCTCACCTGACCTCCTCGAAGCGGAAGACCTCTCCGCGTTCGGGCACGCGAAACGCCTTACGGCCAGGCACCTGGCAGGCCCATCGGATCTTCTCGGATGCGGGCGCCTTGTGGCGTTCCTTGAAGTAGCGATCCAGATCGAACTTGCCTCGGACCACACGAATCTGCACGATTTCGCTCATGGTCCCCCGTCGGCGTTGGGCGAACTTGTCAGCTACCTGCTCGCAGAGCTTCTTTGCCGTGCCGGGACGCTTTGCCAGTCGCTTGACCTGTCTGCGAGCCCGGTTCATGGCGCCGCGGACATGGTGGCGGGAGTGCACGATATGCCGCTGGCCTGAGGCGGTGATTCCGATGACATAGACCACCGGCTCCAGTGCTGGACGTGGCCGAGAGAACATCGGGTACCAGCTCAAGGGAAAGCTATCGCCCCGCTTGCCCCGAAGAGACTTGTGGATGGGAGCGAGGATCGCCAGCACAAGCCCAATGCTGAGGATGGTGGCCCAGGTCTTGTTCACACACCTTCTCCGAGCGGCCCTTCTATCTCATCCAGACCTTCGAAACCGGTGCTTCTCTCTCCGAAAACCACCGGCAGGTGCCTCATCGCAACACTGTTCCCGAATTGAATGATCTAGCTCGGGTGACGGGCTGCAAGAAACCTGATGGTGATCAGGCGAAGGACCGCGCAATTGAGCTATGCGCCGCGGCCTGGTTCCAGGTCACTCCATCCACTCTGGATCAGCCACCAATTCTTGCCACGGCGGGCTATTTTCCGCAGTAGCGCTTGAGCTCTGCGACGATGGCCGTGCGTACCTTGACCACCTGCTGGGGATCGGTCCAGGTGCTGGGCGGTGCGTGCTTGACCATCAGCGGGAAGCTGCACTTGGCCTGATGGATCTTTCCGTATTGGCGGGTGTAGCCGGCGACATTGTCGGCAGCCTTGCCAGCCCAGTCCTTGATTGGCCCGTCGTATTGCAAGGTGATCTGTTCATCGTTGACGAAGATCTCAGAGATACGGTCGCAGTTCACCGGACAAAAGGCAATGCCCGCGGTGTCCGGTCCGATGGACTTGAGTGCCTGGGTGGTGTGGATCTTGGAGATGCCCACAAAGTGGACATCCTTCTGGAGCTTGGAGCCCCAGACGGCAGTGACATCGTGGATGTCCCAGATGACCAGGGGGACACTTCGCTGGTAGACCAGCTTGCCCTTGCCCTTGGTCTTGACCGGCTTTGGAAGCTCGTTGAATATCTCCTGCAGCAAGGCTGCCTCTTTCTCGCGGGCGTCTTTCTTCCACCACCCCGAGGCATCTCCCTGCTGGACGGGTTTTTCCTGCTGGACGGGTGTTTCCTGCTGGACGGGTTTTTCCTGCTGGACGGGTGGAGCCGGTGGGGGGGCACCCGTAGCATCTGTGCATGCACCAGCGGAGCAAATCTGCTCCCCCTTACAGTCCGTGTCCTTCTCGCAGCCAGCATGTGCAGCAGCACTGTGGAGTCCCAGCCCGAAGAGCAGGGAGGCAGCGATGACACGGGAAGAGAACATCAAGGAGTCTCCAGACCGGCTTGGACGACCTTGTGAGTCTCCAGAACGATAGTTAGCGAACCCTACACCGAAATGGACGGAGGTGGAATCCAGATGGCAGGACATTCACACTCTGCAAACATTGCAGTTCGAAAAGGAGCCCAGGATAAGGCGCGTGGAAAGCTGTTTACCAAGCTCTCAAAGGAGATCATGGTGGCGGTCAAGCTGGGTGGAGAGGATCCGGACTCGAATTCTCGTCTGAGACTGGCGTTGGCCAAGGCCCGTTCCAATTCCGTCCCAAAGGACACCATCAAGCGGGCCATCGACCGGGCGTCGGGCAATATCGAGGGACTGGTCTACGAGGACCTGGTCTTCGAGGGCTATGGCCCTGGTGGAACCGCGATCATGGTGGAGTGCCTGACCGAGAACCGAAACCGCACCGCAGGGGAGGTGCGCCATGCCTTCTCCAAGGGCGGGGGCAACATGGGGAGCACCGGCTGTGTCGGCTACCTCTTCCAGAAGAAGGGCATCATCTTCGTGGAGGGCGGAGACGAGGATGAGGTCATGATGCTCGCGCTGGACCACGGTGCGGAGGATGTGACTGCGGAGGAGGGAGGATTCGAGATTGTGACTGCGCCCGATGATTTCGTGGCCTGTAGCGATGGCCTCACCGATGAAGGGCTGGAGATCGCCAGCGCCTCGGTCATGCAGGTACCCGATACGCGCACCTCGGTGAGCGGTGAAGCCGCGGGCAAGCTGCTGAAGCTCCTCGAGCTCCTCGACGACTGCGAAGACGTACAAGCAATCCATCACAATGGCGACATTCCCCCGGAGGAACTGGCCGCCCTGACGGGCTGACTGGACCCCAGGGCTCGCTCTGCATATACTGGACACCTGTTCACCCCCAGGAGCCCATGCGCGTCTTTGGAATCGACCCAGGCAGCACGGCGACAGGCTTTGCGGTGGTCGATCGAAGTGCGGGCCGCTTCCGCCTCCTGGCTGCTGGTGTCATCCGCACGCGGTCCGGCAGCCCGGTGCCGGAGCGCCTTGCTGCCATCCACGCCGGACTCACCGCTCAGCTCGAGAAGCACCAGGTGGACTGTGTGGCCATCGAGGCCATCTTTCGGCATCGGTCTTCGGAGAGCGCGCTTCGGCTGGGGCAGGCTCGTGGCGTGGCGCTGCTCGCGGCAGCACAGGCAGGACACACAGTGCACGAGTACAACCCCATGACCGTCAAGAAGACGGTGGGTGGGCACGGACGAGCCGGCAAGCCAGAGGTGGCCCGTGTGGTGGGTCGCCTGGTGGGCACGGAGGTCAAGCTGGCCGCAGATGCATCGGATGCGGCAGCTATTGCCATCACCCACCTGATGCACAGCCCCTTCCAGCAGCGGGTGGCAGCACGATGATCGCGATGCTTCGGGGTGCAGTGGCCCACTGCGGCGTCGATTCCGCAGTGATCGATGTGGCTGGCGTGGGCTACCTGGTCCACATGCCCGCAAACGTGGCCCGAGAGGTGGGTGAGGGCGAGGACGTCCTGGTTCATGTCTCTACCCAGGTGCGAGAGGATGCCATCACCCTGTATGGATTCCTCTCCGTGGATGACCGAGACACCTTCGAGCTCCTCAGAGAGGTCAACGGCGTCGGGCCGCGCACCGCGCTCGGCATCCTCTCCCAGATCTCCCGTTCGGAGCTTCAGCGGGCCATTGGTGAGCATGATGTGGGCACGCTGACAAAGCTCAAGGGCCTGGGCAAGAAGACCGCAGAGCGTCTCTGCCTGGAGCTGGAGAACAAGATTCCCCAGACCTTTACGCCGGTCACGGTGGCAGGCGGTCGGGTGGATCCGGAGGACCCACTTCCCCTGGCGCTGGCGCGCCTGGACTACCGCAAGACCGAGATCGACAGGGCCATGTCTTCAAGAGATGTGCCGGGTCCTGAGGAGGCCCCGGTGGGCGCGCGGCTGCAGGCGGCGCTCCGGGTCCTCTACCAGCCCATGGGTCGGAACGGATAGGGAGCACTTGTGAGCGAGCACGATCACTTTGACGACGGCCTGGCACGGGTGGTGGACCCCGAAGCCCAGGAACGTGCGGACCCGGCGCTTCGGCCACGGAACCTCGATGAGTACGTGGGGCAAGAGCGCGCGGTGGAGAACCTCCGGGTCTACATCAAGGCCGCCAAGTCCCGGGGTGAGTCTATGGACCACGTCCTGCTGGCGGGCCCGCCCGGCCTGGGCAAGACCAGCCTGGCCCACATCGTGGCGGAGGAGCTCGGCGTAGAGATCCGGCCGACCTCCGGCCCGGTCATCGAGCGCGGCGGGGATCTGGCAGCGATCCTCAACAGCCTCCAGCCCCGGGAGGTCCTCTTCATTGATGAGATCCACCGCCTGAACCGCGCGGTCGAAGAGGTGCTCTACCCCGCACTCGAGGACTTCCGGATCGATGTGATGCTGGGGCAGGGGCCGGGTGCACAGTCGGTGAGCATGGACCTTCCTCGCTTCACGCTGGTGGGGGCGACGACCCGCTCCGGCTTGCTGACCCGTCCGCTGAGGGATCGCTTCCAGATCCAGTTCTCCATGGAGTTCTACAGCCCGGAGGAACTCTCCAGGATTGTGAGACGAAGCGCGGAGCGCATGGGCATCTCCATCACACCGCGAGCAGCGACAGCGCTGGCTTCTCGGTCCAGGGGCACGCCTCGTGTGGCCAACCGCCTGCTGCGCCGTACTCGAGACTTCGCTGAGGTCGAGGGAGAGGGTGCGGTGGATGTGGGCGTGGTGGAGCTCACGCTCGATCGCCTGGGAATCGATGAAGAGGGCCTGGATGCGATGGACCGAAAGGTGCTCGAGACCGTGGCGTATAAGTTTGACGGCGGACCGGTGGGTATCGACTCACTCGCCACAGCCATCGGTGAGGAAGCCGACACCATCGAGGATGTCTACGAGCCCTTCCTCATCATGCGCGGCCTGCTCCAGCGGACGCGTCAGGGGCGAATCCTGACCCAGACGGGCAGGCGTCACCTGGGGCTTCCAGCGGCTGAGGGCCAGCTGTTTTGACAGCCATTGTCCTTTGCTGGTTGCTCAGCCTTGCTGCTGCCTCTGGTCCAGTGGAGCTGGTGATCGGCGGCATCACGGTGACGGCAGAGGTCGCAGATGAGCCTGCTGAGCGCCGGCAGGGCTTGATGGGGCGTACCGCGCTGCCCAAGAATCACGGCATGGTCTTTGTCTACCCAGACGAGGATATCCGGACCTTCTGGATGAAGAACACCCCGCTTCCCTTGAGCATTGCGTTTTTGGACCGCCTTGGGCGGGTGGTTCAAATCGCCAAGCTCAAGCCACACGACACCCGCTCGGTCTCGTCCGAGGTGCCCGCGATGTATGCGCTGGAGATGACGGCAGGGTGGTTTGAGGCGCACAGTGTGACCATTGGCCAACCCGTGGCTGGTCTGCCCACGCAGCCACGCTGATGCAGCAGCAGACCATTCGCCGACCAGTCCTGGTCTCGGGGGTGGGGCTGCACTCCGGCGCCCCGGCGCGCGTAGAGCTCCGGCCAGCCGGTGCAGGAGTGGGGCTGCGCTTTGTCCAGCTGGGTGCACCTGATGCGGGCGCAATCCCGGCGGCAGTCGGGGCGGTGAGTGACACCCGCCTGGCCACCACTCTGGCGGGATCAGGGTGGTCCATCCGCACGGTGGAGCACCTGCTCGCCGCGGTGTCTGGGGTGGGGCTGGACAATCTGGAGATCGCCGTAGATGGACCTGAGATCCCGGTCCTGGACGGGACGGCTGCTCCCTGGGTGGAAGCCCTTGTCGAGGCGGGAACCCAACTCCAGGAGGCGCCCCGCAGGGTGCTGGTTGTGGACACACAGGTCCGGATCGAAACAGAAGAGGGCTGGCTGCAAGCGGAACCATGCGATGAGCTTCGATTGGACCTCACCATCGACTTCGATCACCCGCTTATCGGCACGCAGCGGCTTGAGTGGGTGGAGCAAGCCGGTGCCTTCTCCCGGGATCTGGCCTGGGCCCGCACCTTCGGGTTTGAGCGGGACATCGCTGCGCTCCGCCGAATGGGTCTGGGGCTGGGAGGCAGCCTGGACAATGTCCTGGTGTTCTCCCAGGACGATGTGCTCAACCCAGGTGGCCTGCACCGGCCCGATGAGCCCGTGCGCCACAAGGCGATGGATCTGCTGGGAGATCTTATTCTTATTGGCAGTCCGGTCCGAGCACGCATCCGAGCCCACCGACCCGGCCATGGGCGGGTCATCGCCCTGGTGCGGGCGCTCCTTGCACGTGAGGACGCCTGGCATCTGGAGTCTTCGTCGGCCACACCTTGACAGGCCGCAGAGTGAGGGGCAAGCTAGCGTCCACGAACCCCATCGGAGGATGCCATGAACTGGCGGCCATCTCCCCGTCCCAAGCCACGCCCGCAGGACCCTCGCTAGCCCCGGGTCCTCAGGTACATCTCCTGATCCCCTCGGGGGCGTGAGTAGAACGATGGCACTGGTCCATGCCCAGTCGCTGGACGGCAGCGCATTGCCGGATCTCCCGGGTCCCGGGCCTCACAGATGTATTGATCTGTTGCCCTGGCGTGGTCGGCGGTTCTCGCTGCCTCCAGGGGATCCTTGTCTGCAGGCGCTTCACGACGGTGGGCCTGCCCCAACGCCGGCCTGGGACAACCTGGTGGGGGCCGTGCGGTGCTGGGCGGAGCATCCCGACTGGATGGACCTTCACCATCCGCAGAGCCCGGTCCGAGAGGACAAGTACCTGGAGCGTCAGCTGTATCTGGATCGTTGGGCTGGTCACCTGCCTCCCGGCGCTCGGGTGCTGGATCTGGGCGGGGGGGTCGGCCGCTTCACGCGGTGGCTGCTCGATCAGGACTGCGTGGTAGATCTGGTGGATCCGGATCTGAGGAGCCTGTGGTGCGCGCTCGACAACCTGACGGGCAGACAGGGAGCCCTGGATCTCCACTGGGGCACGGGGGAATCCCTCAGCGGGCTGGACCCGGTGGACCGAGTGCTTGCAGCAGAGGTGCTCTGCTATGTCGAGGACCCGCTGGCGGTCCTCGCTGAGATTCGCAAGGTCCTCCGTCCAGGCGGACTGCTGCTGCTCAGCGTGGAGGCTCGGCTGGGTTGGGCCTTGGCCAAGGACGCAGGCGAGGGCTCGATGAGAGAGGATGGTGTGGTCCATGTGCCCGGGGATCGCTGGGTTCAGACCTACACAGAGGAGAGTCTACGGATGCTGCTGGAGGGCTGGGAGATCCTCGATATAGAGCCCTCGCACTATGTGCTGAGCGGTCCGCTGGAGGCCAGGGCCGATGGCATGGGCATAGAGGAAGTCCGCGCGCTTGAGGCTGCGGCCAGAGAGGATCCACAGACGCAGAATCTCAACCGGGCGTGGAAGGCGGTGGTGCGATTGAGGCGGGAGAAATAGGATTCCCACCCGAGCACTCTGTTTGGCTGGAGAGCTCTGATACGAGGCCTGTATGAGTCGCTTCCTTTCCCTCTTCCCGCTTCTCTTGCTGGGTTGTCCAACGGAGGTGTCGGAGCCGGTCCAGGCCCGACAGGCCAAGGTGAAGGCACCAGAGGGACTCTTCCAGCCGGATGGAAACGAGCCAGAGCTCAACCCGGAGGCCTCCCTGGTCTGTGCCAAGGGTGACAGGAGTGCCTTCAGCGAGGTCTACCCGCCCAACATCATCGATGTGGCGGAGAGCTACTATTTCGAGGACGTCGGCGGTCAGATCGTCCGGCTCGAGACGGTGATGTTCGACAAATACTCGCTGGCCGTCTTTGTAAAGATGATCCGTGACCACGGAGAGCTGGTGGCGACGGACAAGGTGCTCGATG
>PVBE011200286.1_pt1 | contig 13937 bp, 10 predicted proteins | sample 1631181 | NCBI WGS metagenome assembly PVBE01 (sample SAMN08397723, study PRJNA350692) | Marine metagenome, whole genome shotgun sequencing project. | isolation source: water | place: Pacific Ocean | collected 2012-04 | reverse complement strand
CGTCGACCAGATCGGTTGTCGGTCTGGGACGGGCCATTACCTCTCGCAACAGGAGGTTCAACATGTCTGGGATGCTGATCAGGACCAGGGCAACGGCTTCCAGCCTGTGGTGTCGGAACCAGAAAACCGCCACGACCAGCAGGAGCACGGCACCGGCCGCCCCCTTGACCCCCATCCAGAGCACCCACCCGCTCAGGAATCTAGCCGGACCCAGGCTGAAGCCCTGCATCCACCGAGTGATCTCCAACTCCCAATCGTAGAGGTCGACGGTGACGGCGAAGTAGGTTGCGGTCGCCACTGCGGCCAGGCTGGCGAGAATTGCCGCAGTCAGATACCGGTCTCGCGTGGCATCCTCCTCACTGGGCGGGACCCAAATGCCAGGTGACTCCTCGGTTCGAGCGGCTGGAGTAGAGATGGTGAGTTACAGGCCGATGGCCGGTCAGAGGTTGCGCCCGGCCGTCCTGAGAGCAGTGGCCGGCCATCAACCGTTATATAAAAAGGGGCCGGACCGCTCTAGTATCCGTCAGCCCTGATACAGGCTCCCCAGTGGTCCGGGGAGACCTCTTTCAACTCGGGGACTCCCATGTGGCATTCGTCGACGGCTATCGGACACCGGGTGTGGAACACGCAGCCCTCCGGCGGGTTCATGGGGCTGGGCACATCGCCTGTCAGGATTATCCGCTCCCGTGTCTGTTCGATAACAGGGTCAGGGATAGGCACAGCAGAGAGGAGCGCCTTGGTGTAGGGATGCAGAGGGTTATCGTACAACTCGAGCCGGTCTGCGACCTCGACGATATGGCCCAGGTACATCACGGCGATCCGGTCGCTGATGTGACGCACGACCGACAGGTCGTGGGCTATGAACAGGTAGGTCAGGTCTAAGTCCTCCTGGAGTTCCTCCAGCAGGTTGATCACCTGGGCCTGAATGGATACGTCCAGTGCGGACACGGGCTCGTCGCACACGATGAAGCTGGGTTTAACCGCCAGTGCCCGGGCAACTCCGATGCGCTGTCGCTGGCCTCCGCTGAACTCGTGGGGGTAACGGTCGGCCATGTAAGGGTTCAATCCGACGGTTTCCAGAAGTCTGGTCACCTCGTCCCGGTACTCGCCTTTGCCGTGGGTGAGTTTGTGAACGATCAGCGGTTCGCCGACGATGTCGCCGCAGGTCATCCTGGGGTTCAGGGAACCGTAGGGGTCCTGGAAGATGATCTGCATCTGGCGCCGCATGGCCCTCATCTCGCCCGAACCCATCTCGATCAGGTTCTTTCCCTCGAAGAAGATCTCGCCCGCGGTGGGTTTGTACAGTTGCAGGATGCACCGTCCGGTGGTGGTCTTGCCGCAGCCGCTTTCGCCCACGAGACCCAGGGTCTCGCCCTTCCTTATGAAGAAACTGACATCGTCCACAGCCTTGATATCGGCGACCACGTGCTGAAAGATGAGCCCCGATGTGACCGGAAAGTACATCTTCAGGTTCTTGACTTCGACCAGAATCTCGGCGGCGGTCTGCTTCTCTTGGGTTTCTACCTGAGTCTCGACCATGTTTGTCCCCCTAGCTGGTTGCGGTGACCAGTCCCCTCAGCTCGCCGGCCCTGATGCAGGCTGATGCATGTCCGTCTGTGACCTGCTCCAACGCAGGTGTTTCCTGGGTGCATTTGTCGATGGTGTATTTGCAACGCGGGGCGAAGCTGCACCCCACCGGCAGGTCTATCAGGTCCGGCGGCAGACCCTCAATCGGGTCCAGCTTTACCTTTCGGGTCTCATCGAGGCGGGGCACTGAGTTCAGCAGGCCCAGGGTGTAGGCATGACTGGGATTATGGTAGATATCCTCCGCACTGCCGGACTCGATTATCCTTCCCGCGTACATCACGATGACCCGGTGGGCGTAGCGGGCCACGACCCCCAGATTGTGTGTGATTACTATCATGGCAGTCCCAAACTGGCCTGACAGGGAGCGCATAAGCTCCAGGATCTGTGCCTGAATGGTTACGTCCAGGGCCGTGGTCGGCTCGTCGGCGATAATCAGCCTGGGGTTGCAGCTCAGCGCCATGGCGATCATCACACGCTGTCTCATGCCGCCGCTGAACTGATGGGGGTAGTCTTTCAGACGTCGCGCGGCGTCCGGTATGCCCACCAGACGGAGCAGTTCGGTGGCCCGCTCGTTGGACTGCTGTTTGTTCATACCCTGGTGAAGCTCCAGGGTTTCCGTGATCTGACGCCCGATGGTCAAGACGGGATTGAGCGAGGTCATCGGTTCCTGGAAGACCATGGCGATCCGGTTGCCCCGGATATGCCTCATCTCGGTCTCATCGACGTTCAGCAGGTCTTCGCCCTCGAAGACGACCTCTCCGGCGACGGTCCGTCCCGGCGGCGATGCCACCAGGCGCATGACCGACAACGCGCTGACGCTCTTACCGCATCCGCTCTCGCCAACGATCCCCAGAACCTCACCTTCGTCCAGGTGGTAAGATATCCCATCCACCGCTTTTACCACTCCATCCGGGGTGAAGAAGTGGGTGGCAGGATCCCTTATCTCAAGTAGTTTTGCCATAGGGTCCCCTTTCGACGGTCGCTCTGGCCAGAAGAAGTGTCGCCTGATTACCTATCTATCGAACCACAATTTCACGCTGGGCACAATAGTAAATGCCAACGAGACAGCAGAAGCGTTGGCCTCTCTCATTGACACATCAATTGCAACACGTTGCAGTATTGTAGTAGATAGCCTTGGCAAGTGCAACCTGGCGGATTCCGCCCCTATTACACCGAGGGCCAGGGCCCTATTCACATTGCACTTTCGGCGGCCCGCCCGGGCTCGTTGAGAATCGGTGAGAAACTAACGAGCGCAAGCCGGCGTCAGACGGAGGCCGGTACTTTCGGCTCCAGTGTGCCGTCTTCCAGTGCCCCGGACGCCTGGATCACGACATCGGCAGCGTGCTCTAGGCTTATGTCGCTGGCGTTGATCACCATGTGGAACAGCTCCGGATTGTCCGGATGGTCGATGCCGAAGAACCGTTTGAAGTAGTCTTCGCGGGCCAGGTCCCTGGCCTGGATCATCTTTTCAGCGTCCTCCCGGCTCAGCCTTTCCCGTTCCATTATGGTCGTCAGCCGGTCCTCGTAGTTGGCGACGACACCGATCCGCAGGACGTTGGGCATGTCCTTGAGTATGATGTAGGCGCCGCGGCCGACCAGCACGACGTTTCCATCGGCCGCCATGTCCCACATCGACTTGCGGACCGCCTCAATGTACTTCTCGTCCTCCAGCTCGTGGCCTCGAGTGATCGTTGGCTGCGGCAGGTCCTCGTACTCCTGGGTCAGGAAAGCCGCCACACCAGGGCCGAAATAGGGGTCTCCGCCGGCACCGGTCATAGCCGATCTCTCCAGAATGCGCTGGATTATCCTGGAGAAGCGCTCACCTCTGGTAGGGGGCCGCTCCTCCCTCTGGTGGAGTGCCTCCACCGTTGCGCCCACCTCTCGCGCCACGTTGGTAAGGATCAGCCGGTCCACATAGTCGGCGCCTAGTTTCTCCGCCACCAACGGCCCCAGGGACCGTCCGCCTCCTCCTGATAGTCCGCCCATCGTTATTACAGCCATGGAACACCTCCGAGTCTACCCAATCGACGGAAGGCCGGGTCCAGCGGCACCGCCAACTAGTTGTATTTTAACCGTTACACCGGTGCCCGGTCGTTTCTGAAATTACATCCCCTCGGTGGATTAGTTGGTTATACTTCGGAACTCAATGAAAAGTGAGGGGGCCGGTAGATCGGGATGTACTACGCCAGTATCCGATTACCTATCCGGCATGCTCATGCTTGCAGAATTTCACGGAATTGTCAAGTAATCGGGGTTGATTACACCTGTTTCGGATTCAAATGCGCAGTTTGACACGGTTATCATATTACATGAAAGCAGTATCAAGTATCTTTCGTCTTGGTTAGAGCCGGCCCTGGTCGCTAGAGGTTCCAACAGGGCGTTCCGGCCAGTAGGTAATCAAATGAACCCTGCCGGGTGTCACCACTTCGGTGAGTGTATTTCAGAGATGGGGCACTAAGATAGGTTTGAAACCGAAAGGACGGGTTGTAGGGGCGGGTTTGAAACCCGCCCCTACATTGGGTATCACCCGCCCGATAGGTTATTCTACCCCGACAAGTCGGGGAGTCCCCCTTGACCCCGCTGCAACGGACCACGAACGAGCCTTGCCATGCGACATGTAATCGTAGCGGTATTACTCAAACCAACCGGCTAGTAGGTGATCAGCGATTCTACCTCGTAGCCCCTCAGACGGGCTCTGCCTTCGAGGTCGGTCAGCTCCACCAGCACGGCGATGGATGACACCCGACCGCCGGTCTTCTCCACCAGCCTGGCCGCGGCCGCCATGGTACCCCCGGTGGCCAGGAGATCGTCAACAATGAGCACCCGCTGACCCATGGAGAAGCCGTCCATGTGGACCTCCACCGTGTCAGTGCCGTACTCCAGAGAGTACGTCACGGTTATGGTCTCGAAGGGCAGTTTGCCTTTTTTGCGGACCGGGACCAGCGGTTTGCCCAGGCGGTAGGCCAGGGGCGCCGCCAGCAGGAAGCCTCGCGCCTCTATCCCCACCACGGCGTCTAGTTCCTCGTGCGCATAGCGGTCTGCCAGTCTGTCGATAGCCTCCTGAAAGGCGGACGGATTTTGCAGCAACGGGGTGATGTCTTTGAACAAAATCCCCGGTTTCGGAAAGTCCGGTACATCTCGTATGTAGTCTTTCAGGTCCACGTTGGTCCACTCTCCGTTTCGATCTTCCAGACTCGGTTGTCTCAGCGCCCTTATCGGCGGGGCAGTTACCTCTCTGTGGATGTGCTCTCCGTTCTACCCAACCGGGTGCGATGACGCTCCCATCCGACCCGTCCTACCGCCGGCCGAACTCGCGCTCCAGGTGTCCGGCGCTCAGGTGGATCATAGTCGGACGGCCGTGGGGACAGGTGTTGGGTTGCCGGCACTCCTCGAGCTGGCGGGTGAGTTCGGACATCTCCTGGGGTGAGAGGGTCTTGCCCGCCCGGATTGCGCTGTGGCAGGCGATGGAGTATGCCGCCCGCTCCTCCCAGGACTCGAATCCTCCTCCCTCTGCCATGGTGTCCAGGACGTCCAGGAACGCCTGGGCCGGGTCTCCATGGGCCTGCACGCTGGGCACGCCGCGAAGCAGGTAGGTCCTGCCGCCGAAGGCTTCCACGTGGAGTCCCATCCGGGCCATCAACTCCCTGTGCGACTCCACCAGCCCCTGCTGTCCCGGGTCCAACTCGACGGTCGCCGGCTCCAGAAGACTTTGTACATCCGCCCGTTTAGTTAGAGTAGCGGCCATTACCTTCTCGAAAACAACGCGCTCGTGGGCCGCGTGCTGGTCGATCAGGTACATGCCGTCGGGCCCCTCTGCCGCGATATATGTGTTCTGCACCTGGCCAAGCACCCTGAGCGCCGGCAGGGCCTTCCTGGGCGTCGGCGGCTCGACCGATGGGCCCAGCGGCATGGGCCGGGTTTCGGGCTCCCGGCCGTGTTCCGGAAGCGGCGAGGTCGCGGCGCGGAAGGGCTCGACCGGCCAGAAGGTCGCTCCGGCTCGGGCCGGGGCCGGGCCGGACCTTGGCGTCGTTGTTGGGTGGACCCGACGAATCTCCGGCACCGGCAAGAAGGCCGTCAAGGTCTGGCGTACAGCCTGCTGGAGAGCACCGAACACCTGGCTCTCGCTTCGGAACCGTACCTCGGTCTTGGCCGGGTGCACGTTCACGTCCAACTCGGTGGGCGGTACGGTGACGTTGACCGCCGCCAGCGGGTAGCGCCGCTCCTTCAGGAAGCCGTGGTAGGCCTGCTCCAGGGCGTAGCCGAGCACGCGACTCTGCACCCACCGGCGGTTGACGAAGAGGCTGACATAGCTGCGGTTGGCCCTGTCTATCGAGGGTGGGCCTATCATGCCCCAGATCACCGGCCCATCGGCGGGTCCGTTTCCCGTCGGCTGCGAAAGCTCCAGCATGGCCTCGGCCACCTTCAGGCCGTAGACAGACGCCAGCGCCTCCCGCAGGTCTCCCGACCCCGGACTGGCGAAAGATGCTGACCGCTCCGTATTGAGCTGGAACCTGACCTCGGGATAGGCCATGGCATAGCGTGTCACCAGGGTCTGAATGCGCGATGTCTCGGTGGCGGGCGTGCGCAGGAATTTGCGGCGGGCCGGGAAGTTTCTGAACAGGTGGCGGACGGTCATCGAGGTCCCGGGCGTGGCGCCCTGGGGCTCGTGGCGTATGACCTCTCCCTCGGTTATGTCCAGTCGGGTGCCGAACTCCTCGTCCCCGCTCCTGGAGACCAGGGACACGGCGGCAACGGTGGCGATGCTGGGCAGCGCCTCGCCCCGGAAGCCCAGCGTGGAGATGGACTCCAGGTCGTGGATGTGGGCGACCTTGCTGGTGGCGAACCTCTGGAAGGCCAGCTCCACCTCGTCGGCAGGGATGCCGCTGCCGTTGTCGGCCACCCGGATGTACTCGACACCGCCGCCGGCGACCTCGACCGAGACCTGAGTCGCCCCGGCGTCCAGTGAGTTCTCGACCAGCTCCTTGACCACCGATACAGGGCGTTCGATGACCTCGCCTGCGGCGATCTTGGCGGAGACATCGGGGCGCAGTAGATGTATCGCCATCTGGCCTGACTACAGGGCGGCGGCGTGGCCGTCGGTACGTGGGTCCGAGCCGCCGGTTCGCACACTGGAATCTCCGTCCACCATGATCAGCTTGGTCGAGCCGCCCAGGCCCTCGGGCGGCGCGTCGGAAAGCTGGTGGCCCAGTGCCCTCAGCTTTTCGGCCTCTTCCGGCGCCATCCCGGACTCCGTTTCCAGGGTAAACGGGTCGTCGAAGTCGCGCGGGTCGGTACCCGGCATGCTGACCCACCGGGGCGCCTCCACGGCCTCCTGGGGGTCCATGCCATAGTCCAGGACGTTGGCGATGACCTGGGCGTTCCATTGGACCTGCCGGTCACCGCCCGGTGTTCCGCCGATCAAGTAGGGTTTTTTACCCTGGAAGACCATGTAGGCGTTCAGCGTGTGCATGGTCCGCTTTCCGGGCTCGACCACGTTGGGGTGGCCCTCGACCAGCGAGAGCCCGCTGCCGGTGCGGTCGTTCAGCACGATACCGGTGGTGCCCGCCACGAACCCCGAGCCGAACCCGTGGAACAGGCTGTGTATAAAGGAGACGGCGTTGCCCTCGCCGTCGACGACGCAGAGGTAGCTGGTGTCGCCGTCGCCCGGCACCGGGGCGGCCACGGGCCCGGCCTCGACGCTGGAAAGCACCCTGTCCGGCGAGATGAGCCGCCGCCGCCGATCCGCAAAGTCCTTGGAGATCAGCTCGTCCACCGGAGCGGACACGAATTTCGGGTCGCCCATGTAGGCGTTGCGGTCGGCGAAGGCCAGCTTCTTGGCCTCCACCATGGCGTGGACTGCCTCCGCTGAATAGAACTCCATCCCGGCCAGATCGAAGCCCTCAAGGATGTTCAGCATCTCCAGCAGCATAAATCCCTGGGACGGCGGGGCGGTCTCGTAGACGGTGTACCCTCTGTATTCGGTGGCTATCGGCGGCTCGTACCATTCGGTCTCGTGCCGGGCGAACTCGTCCAGCGTGAACAGGCCACCGGCGTCCTGGAGGGACCGCACGATCTCCCGTGCGGTTTCGCCCTGGTAGAACTCCTCGGCGCCGTCGCGTGCGATGCGGCCCAGGGTCTCGGCCAGGTTCTTCTGGACCAGGATGTCGCCCGCCCGGTAGGCCTCGCCGTTCCTGGTAAATACGCGGGCCGTGTCGGGGTAGCGGTTCAGCTTGTCCAGGGCATCGCCGAAGCCACGGGCCAGCCGTGGGGACAGGGGAAACCCTTCCTCGGCGTAACGGATGGCCGGCTGCAACAGGCTGTCCAGGGATCTGGTGCCGAATCGCTCCAGGATGGACGCGTAGGCGTCTACCTCGCCCGGTATCGACGGGGCCAGCGGGCCCTCGGAGGGCAAGAACTTGTGTCCGCCTGCGATGAACAGGTCACGGTTGGCCGCCAGCGGCGCTTTCCCGCTGCCCGAGATACCATAGGTCCTTCCGGTGCCGGCATGGTACATGAGGGCGAAGGTCTCGCCTCCGAATCCACAGCTATGCGGTACCGTCACGCACTCCGCAGCCGCCGTGGCGATGGCCGCATCGAAGGCGTTGCCTCCGTCCCGGAGGACGCCGATCCCCGCCGACGCCGCCAGCGGCGAGATGGAGCAGACCATGCCTCTATTGGTGTACACGGTGCCTCTGCCGACCGTTATCTCGGGTCTTGCCATTTCGTCCTCCATTCGACGGGGCTCGACACGCGGAATGGTACCAGCATTGTCAACGGATAACCACGAGTAGGTGACACGGAACGGCAGCGCGGCGAAATCTGTTTTCACAGGTAGTTAAAATAGGGTATCATATTCCGGTTGCCCTTGGACGCCAAGGCATGTTTTGTTAACCCAGGAGAACCGAAATTGGACGAAAGACCCACCCTGAACGACGTTATCGAGGCAGGGCGAAGGATTTCTCCGTACGTGACCCGTACTCCCCTGCACCGCTACCTGTCTCTGGACAAACTCCTGGACGCCCAGGTCTACGTCAAGCACGAGAACCACCAGAGGCTGGGCGCCTTCAAGATGCGGGGCGGCATCAACCTGGTCTCACAGCTAACGGAGGAAGAACGGCGCAGAGGTGTGGTCACGGCCTCGACCGGCAACCACGGCCAGTCCGTCGCCTATGCCGCCGGTGTTTTCGGTACCAGCGCCATCATTGCCGTTCCCGAGGGCAGCAATCCCGGCAAGGTGGAGTCCATGCGAAACCTGGGGGCCGAGGTGGTCTTTCACGGGCAGGTGTTCGACGACTCTCTCGAATACGTCGAACGACTGGCCAGGGAAGAGGGCTATCGTTTGATCCACTCAGCCAACGAGCCCATGCTGATCGCCGGGGTCGGCACCTATACGCTGGAGATCGTAGAGGACCTGCCCGAGGTGGACGTTATCATAGTCCCCGTAGGCGGGGGCAGCGGCGCGAGCGGGGCGTGCATAGTGGCCAAGAGCACCAACCCCGAGATCCAGGTGATCGGGGCCCAGGCGGCCAGCGCGCCGGCGGCGTACCTGTCCTGGAGGGAGGGGCGCAGCGTGGAGGCACCCATGGAGACCGTGGCCGAGGGCTTGGCCACCCGCACCAGCTTCGAGCTGCCCCAGTCCATCCTGCGCGACATGCTGGACGACTTCGTCCTTGTCACCGAGGAGGAACTCAACCGGGCCGTGGTGTTAAACCTGAAGGAGACCCACAACCTGACCGAGCACGCCGGGGCCGCGTCGATGGCAGCGGCCCTGAAGATCAAGGATAGGCTCCGGGGCAAGAACGTCGCCCTGGTCATGAGCGGCGGCAACATCTCGCTGGAGCAGCTCCGGGACGCCCTGGACTAGGCGGACACTGGGCCGGACCAGTTGCAGTAAGGGTCACAGGTGAAACCGATGGCCCATCAACCCCTCGCCGACGACTCGCCGGGGAGCGCCCTGTTCCCCGAGTATGCCACACTCTACGACGTCATCGCCGCCGAAACGGAAGGGCTCATCACACTTCGGCGATACCCTCCAGCCGGAGTCTGACCTCGTCGGGGACACGGCGCATACGCTTTCGGGTCGGCGACTCCGCCCTCCGCCCCACGCTCTTGGCCGCCTCCGCTATCAGTCGCACGCCGCCCAGGAAGTCTGCTAGCTTTATGTACTCGGCGTCAACGCCGCCGTCGGGGTCGGGGATGCTGGTCGTCGCGTTGTGATGGTGACCCAGGGGAAACGCCAGGCCGGTGGCGCGGTACCCGAAGACTGCGAAGGCGGTCGCCTCGCAGGCGCCACCGCTCATTAACTGGCGCTGGCACTTGAACTCCGGGTCGCGCTCTCTAATGCTCTCCCTGGCCGCGATCAGCACCTGCTCGGCGTCGGCGTCGAAGGTGTAGGCGGCGTCGCCGGTGCGGATGACCGGCCCATCCCCCTGCACCACACCCGGTATGACCGGGCTGGCCTCCAGTGACACCACCAGCGTTTCTCCGGGCAGTGTGCCCGCCTCGGCCATCAGCCGTGCGCCGAAGAGGCCACCCTCCTCGGCCCGGGTGAACACTGCGTACATGTCGGCCCCGGCCCCTTCGGAGACGACGCTCTCCAGCGCCGCCAGGATGGAGGCGCATCCGGCCAGGTCGTCCAGGGCGCGCATGCGTATTGTGTCGCCGTCCATGGCGAAGTCGGGCAGGTCAAACACCACCGGCACCGGCGGGCTCAGGGCGACGGAACTCTTCAAGACCACCCTCACCCGGCGCTCAGGGCCCTCTTCAGGTGGAGGCCTCTGCCAGGGATGCAATGTCGCAGGCAGGCGGCCGCCATCGGGTGGGAGCACCAGCGCCGGTGTTGAGTTCTTCAGCGACACGGCGGGCACGCCGCCCAAGGCGCGCGCAAAAAACTCGTGCTCCGTGTCGCCTACCGAAAATATCTCGAAGCCGGGATGGTCCATGTGGGCCACGAACGCGATGGGAGGCTCGGAACCGACCGGCCCGCCCCGGTAGTGCGCGACGATGTTGCCGTAGGAGTCACGTTGGGTGTCCACGCCCAGGGGCGCCAGGACCTCCATGACGTACTCCGCAACCGGTCCCTCGAAGAAAGGCGCGGCCGGCCGCGCACCCAGCTCCCGGAGGATCTCCACGGCCCTCTCGTCGCGTTCGTCCATGTCGCGGGCCTCCTCTCGAAATTATCGGGTGCTATGAGGTTAGCAGCCTCCTCAACGGCACACAAGCCAACGAGCTACACTTGAGAACCACACCTCCTGTTCTGGGTTATGATGAGACGGCGTTTACCAAAACATCAAGCGAGGGATACATGCAGCCGGGTGAGTTGCTGGTCGCCCGATTGAAGGGCGGGGCCACCGTCGCGCAGTATATAGGCCGGTCCGCCAGGAGCACCCGCGTCCGGATAACCGCCGGACGTAAGCGTACCGCCGATATCCCTCTCGACAGGGTCGTCCTGGCCACGGGCCTGATCGCTTCGGGCGAGGATGGGCTGGCCGAGTTCCAGCACCGGTGCGATGAGCTGGCCTCCGAGATCGACCTGACCGAGGTGTGGGAGGTCGTCCGAGAGGAGTCCGCGTCGATGACCTTGGACGAGCTGGCGGAACTCCATTGGGGCAGCCCCCATGATTTGGCGCAGAGGGTCGCTCTCCTGCTACACCTGGACAGGACGGCCCGGTACTTCGTCGCCGACAAAACCGGCTACACTCCCCGATCCCAGGACGCCGTCCGGGAGGCCGAGGCGCGGCAGAGGCGTGAGGCGGAGAACGCTCAGGCCGCGGCTTCGCTGATGGACGGTCTGGCGCAGGGCGTGCTCCCGCAGCCCTTGACCCGTCACCAGTCCACCCTCCTCGAGCACCTGCGGGGCTACGCGGTGCACGGCGAGAACTACACGCGCGGCGCAACTGCCCAGAACCTGCTGGAGAAGTTCGAGCAGGGTACACGCGACCATCAGCGGCTCAGCTTCGAGCTGCTGGTACGGGCGGGCGTCCTCTCTCCTGACGAGCCCCTGGAGCTGGAACGGCTGGAGATTCCTCGGGAGTTCGGGGAGGACACGCTGGCCGAGGTAGACGCCATAGACCTGTCCGGGCCGCTGGACGACCCGCGACGCAGGGACCTCTCGGCGGTAGACGCACTTACCATAGACGACGCCACGACCGAGGACCGGGACGACGCGCTCTCGCTGGAGGTCGATACGGGGCCGCCCACGCCGGTCGAAGATGCCGAGGGGATTGGGCCGGTCTACCGGGTGGGTGTCCATATCGCCGACGCAGGGGCGCTGATACCCCGTGACGGCGCCATCGACCGAGAGGCCGACTTGCGCATGGCGTCCCTCTACCTGCCCGAGCGCAAGATACCCATGCTGCCTCCGAAGATATCTGACCGGATGGGAAGCCTGGCCCCCGGCGAAAAGAGGGCAGCGCTGAGCCTGCTGGCACGCGTCACTGAGTCAGGCGATGTCCTGGACTGGGAGGTTACCCCATCGGTGGTCCATAGCGAGGCGGCCCTTTCGTACGAGGAGGCCGACGATGCCATCGCCGACACGGGCCACCCGTGGCACCAGACGCTGGCGGCGATAGACCGGGTGGCGGCCTCCATGAGGCGACGGCGAGAGGAGGCCGGGGCCGTTGTTCTGGAGCGCCCCGAGATGTCCATCGCTCTCACCGAGTCAGGCGACGTCGAGGTGAGCGTGCTGGCCCGGACGACGCCCGCCCGGCAGATGGTGGCCGAGCTGATGATACTGTGCAACTCCCTGCTGGCCGAGTACTGCCGACGAGAGGGCCTCCCCGCGGCCTACCGAACCCAGGACAAGGCCGACCTGGATAATTTCGATGCAGATATCGCCGATGGACCTCTCCGACGACACATGGTGATACGCCGGATGCCGCCGGCCGATGTTGGGACCGTTCCCGCCCCTCACGGCGGACTGGGAGTGCCGGCGTACGTCCAGGCGACGTCGCCGCTGCGACGGTACTCCGACCTGATAATGCAGCGACAGATCAGCGGCTACCTGAGGTCCGGCCAGGCATCCTACTCGAAGGAGGTGGTGGCTTCGGTGGCTCACCGGTCCGACGTACAGGTGCGAGAGCTGGCCCGGCTGGAGGAGGACCGAAAGCGCCACTGGTTCCTGAAGTACCTCAAGCAGTCTCTCGCCGCCGATGACGAAGACGGAGTCTTCTTCCAGGCGATCGTCCTGGACAACCCGCCGCGACGGGGCGCACTGCTGGAGCTGGCCGAATACCCATTCCGGTTCAGGGCCGAGCTGCCCGGCGTCTGCGCCCCGGGCGAGACGGTGACCTTGAGATTACGTGGCGTCGATCTCTGGCAACGGGTTGCACAGTTCGTGCACGTACCGCCGGCCGGGTAATCCCTGCCCATGACAGGGACCTGAGTGCCGTGGGGAGCACTCATCTCCACCTTCGCTAAGTAATTAACTCAACATCATTATGGGGGAGTGCAGAGGGGGACACCCCCTCTGCCAAGGGGTCCGGGGGATGTGCCCCCAGGAGAAACCCCTTGAGGGCGGGCGGGTGGGTATAAGTCACCTCCCCTTGAGAGATAGTTTCTAAGTGCTCCAGAATCCACGGCCCGACCAAGGCCAAATCGCCTCATAGCCCCTGTGGACTGAATACAAGCCGTTCGCCCTAACCAAAGGTTCTGACTCGCCGGCGTGTCGACAGACCGGAAGCAGCCCTGGAACCGCCCCGGCGGGACACAGTGGGGTGCCGCCGGTGGCAGCAGAGTAGAAGGCGAAGGTCACGGTGTAGTCCCCATTGTTCACCAGGGCACCGGTAGAGTCAGTGAGCACGGCCTGGAAAGGTATCAGGCCGGGAACCTGTGCAGAGGAGTCAGTCCAGCTGGTGAAGGCCGCGAGGATATCGTCGCTATACCTGGTTATCACAACCGTGGCGGCGATAACGACAGAGACGAGGGCTACTAAGCCAAGCAGTTTCATCATCCCACTAACCTCAGGAGATGATTATGCGTATGACTTCAGCTTGATAGAGGGAACGATACCACCATAGCCACAATTATGCCAAGTGAGCTGCCTCCGGTGGCAGTATAGCCTAGGGCACTACGGCCTAACACCCCGTCTGCTGCCTGAGGTCAGCCGCAGCGCTACGACCATCACCACCAGCATTCCCGCCACGAGTGCAGCCAGACCCCAGCTGGACATGATGCTTTAATCAGCGAGGTCGGGACATTCTTACCAAGATGGGCACTGTTATGGTACCAAGGGCATCCAGAACACCTAGTGCGCCGAAGAGCCGCATCATCGTCTCAGGCATCTCTTCTGTCCAGATAGCGACTAGTATTAGGACACCTACAGTTACGATTAACAGTGTTGTGGCCCATTG
>PVBE010265449.1_pt1 | contig 13938 bp, 12 predicted proteins | sample 1631181 | NCBI WGS metagenome assembly PVBE01 (sample SAMN08397723, study PRJNA350692) | Marine metagenome, whole genome shotgun sequencing project. | isolation source: water | place: Pacific Ocean | collected 2012-04 | reverse complement strand
GGATTAATAACTTGAATGCGTGCGGAAACACGGTCCAGGAGAATAGACACCGCCTAGCCGTGCCGAAGCACGAACGGCTGCAGGCCCCCATCGATGCGCGGGTGATAGAACGATTGCGTCAGTAGGCCAGCCGTGTTAGCCAAGTAACCGACGAGGTGCTCAATACCAGGTTGATTGGGGTTTAAGAATTGGATGCTCCCGGAGGATGGCCCCCCCGGGGGCGCACAGCCACCCACCCCAATTTACATAAAGTAGTTAGTTGCATTTATTCCTGCACAGTTCATTTTGACCACAGCATACGCAGCGCACACGCGCCACACCGTTCTCTGGGATGCCGCCACTCAAGAAAGGAGAAAACCGCACTCTGGACTTCCTTGCGCAAAAAACGTAACGCGCCTCAAAATCCTCCGGCCAGTTCCTTGCGAATGCCTCGAAACCGGACTCGAGAAACCGGTAGTAGTCAGAACGTTCCGGATGCCTCCGTCGAAAAAAACCCATGCTGTTTCAGGGGCTGCAGCTCTACGATCTGGCCGGAAGGGATCATACCCGACTATAAGTGAGCGATCAGACCTTCTATTTTGACTCGAACAGTCCATTGGTCAATCTGCCAGACATGAAAGATCGGCGGAGTACGAGGAACTTTGGCGTCATCGCTCGTCTCTGTATATTTCTTTGGTGCGGGTAACACGCTATATGAGATAGCGCGGTCATTCTTTTAATAATAGTTGATCAATTTTCTCTAATAGCTATAGATCGACTCTACTAGCAGGCTTTTATAGGGTCAGCATTTTTCATTTAACACTGACCAGATGAAATAGATAAATTGTTTCCTGTCTGCAATGCGTATCCAAACAATCCCGCTTGAAATCATATACTAGGATCAAATCACTTAACCAAATCTCATCAAGACTATCCCGGAAGGATCCACATTCCTTGATTAGACCATTCATTATCGTGCATAGCTTCACCTCTTTTGTGAGCACTGCTAATGGGGAAACGTACAAAGGCTACTCGACTCTAATCAACGTCACGGTAGCAACCAATCACGACAGCGGCGGAACAAACCCATGAAATTCAAGATTAGAGACTAACGTTCCTGCGCTACAAAGGCGTCAACCGCGTCTAGAATTTCCGCCACTTCCTCTTCCAGACTTTTGCCGGCGTCGGTTGAATAATGGATATCTGCGGCCGCCAAATAGCTGTCTTTGTGTTCGGCCAAAATTCGCGCCAGGTCCTGCGCTTGACTTAGGTTCGCATTGACCCTTGGCCGTTCGTTTCCTCCAGTACGCGCCGCCAGGACCTCCAGGTCCGCAGTGAGCAGGACAATAATGCCGCTACCGGCCAGTCGGTCCATGTTCCAGGCATAGCGCGGCGTGCCGCCTCCAAAGGCCAACACCAAATCATTGCGCCCGGCACATTGTTTGACGAGATCATATTCCAGCATGCGGAAGCCAAGCCACCCTTCCGCCGCGACCAGATCATGTAGTGAGCGGCCATCGGCAGCACAAATGGCTTCGTCAAGATCGATGAAGCTCCGTCCCATGCGTTCCGCCAGCAATGGCCCCAGGCTAGATTTTCCGCTACCCATAAGGCCGGCGAGATAGATATTGCCAATGCCGGCCCGGCTCATGCTGTTGGATCGGTGACGATCAGCCGGCAGCATGACGCGCCATCGGCCAGGGTCGCCGGCAGTTCCATTTTTAGGCCATGATATTCCGCCCGGCCCCGGTCGCCTTCCATGGCGATATCACATAGCAGCGAGACTTCTACCGCGCTGCAGCCTTCCTCACGCCACAGATCGACCAGGGGGCAAATTTGCATCTGCTGTTCATAATGGCCCGTGCCACGCACTTGGTTGCTGTCAAAAACATCGGCCGAGCCCTTGTTCCTGTGATTATCGGCCCATTTATCAGCATTGAAACCGGCCGCGTCATTGCGCCCCTTGCGGGCGCCAAACTGGCGGATGGCTGCCCGCATGCGCGCCTCCACCTCCTGCGCCGGCAGGATCTCGGAAAAACTTCGATAGAGATACAACAGCCACAAGGCTCGGTCCTTCACCGCCGCCCGCACCTTCGGTACCCAAATATGGCGGCTCGCCAATTCCTCTTCATTCATCGGACATTTCTCAAATAACACCAAATTGCGGTGATAGTATAAAGGCAGATGGTGCCCCTCCCGGCACCATATATCTACGCTGAACCCCAGACAACAGCCAATTTTAGCTGGTTTCTTGCGTGTTAGCTACAAAGTTAGCTACAATATGGAGGAATGCAGCTTGCTCAACGTGGCTATGAAATAGGATGATGAGTAAGTGGTATGACAATCAAAAGAAACCTAATAGTAACATTCGAAAGCTGCTGCATGAATCCATTGATAAAACTAATCCGCGTCACTAAACACTTCCCAAAGACGAAGAAAAAAGACTTGAAATGCTTAACGGCATTTTAGCCACGCTAAAACGTGGAGAAAACGTGTAAAACCTTCAGCTCAAACGCTGGTTTACAGATGATAACTGTTAGTAGATTGAAGCTTAATGGGAAACGAAAAAGAGTTTCATAGATGAACTCAAAAACAAGTCCAGTGAGTTGAAGTAGTACGAAGATAAACTCAAAACTAGCATTATGCTACAAAAGATCAGAATGTTAGAGTTCTAAAAGCAAGCACAACACTTCGAAGTTTATTAAGACTAGAGCAAAAGTCGAAAGCAAACTAAGTGCAACTCGGATAAATATTGAAAGGAGGTTTGGGGTTTTCTGAATAGCATATCGAAAGTTACAAATGCGAAGTGTTACCTATACGAGAAATGTGATTATTTAAGAGATTATCGAAAAGAAAGGACATACGATGAATAAAAGAGAATCAGTTTTAAGTTTATTGAACAAAGATAAGAAACAAGAATACATTCCTGCTGGAATCTTTCTGCACTTTGATGAGATATACCATCGAGGTCAGGCGGCAATAGATAAGCACATAGAGTTTTATCAGCATACAGGAATGGATTTTGTGAAAATTCAATATGAAAATAACTTTCCTTTTATACCGGAAATCAAGAAGCCGGATGACTGGGCAAATATGCCATTGTACAAAAAGGATTTTTATGAAGATCAGTTGAATATCGTTGATGGTTTGGTGAAGAAAGCTAAGAAAGAAGCTCTTGTAATTATGACGCTTTATTCTCCCTTTATGTGCGCTGGGCTTACATCCAAAGACCACATCACGGAGAATATTAAAGAAGATCCCGAAAAAGCTAGAAAAGGAATAGAGATTATTACGGAAAGTTTAATGATTTTCGTAAAAGAGTGCATTAAATTGGGCATCGATGGATTTTATCATTCTACACAGGGAGGTGAAAGTTTTCGTTTTGATGATTTTGCTTTATTCAAAGATTGTATCAAACCTTATGATCTTATCCTCATGGAAGAAATTAATAGATCATGTGAATTCAATATCCTGCATATCTGTGATTACCATGGTGGGTACAACGACTTAACTCCTTTCTTAGATTATCCGGGTCATGTTGTAAATTGTAGCCTAGAAATAGGGTCGGAAAAACTAACTGCAAAAGAAGCTTTCAATATGTTTGGTAGACCTTATATGGGAGGCATCGACAGAAAAGGAGTGATTGTCAACGGGAACAAAGACGAAGTTAAACGTATGGTGAAAGAGGTCTTGGATAATGCACCAGAAAAGTTCATCTTAGGTGCCGACTGTACTGTTCCTACAGATAACTGGGATAATATAAAGATTACAATTTCAACCGCACATGAGCATAAAAGAAAATAATATCAGACGAATCTACCCTTCATTTTCTGACACATTTTGAGTTAAAAAATGAACAATGGAATTTGTGATATTTACAATATCTATACGTAACAAACTCTAAGAATATGCATTTAGCCTGGAAACGAGCCGGGCTAAACGCAAAAAATCCTTCAAGGAATATAACATTGACGCAGATTAGCGACCGAATACTGCGCATTGTCATAATGTCATAGGCAATTTCCCGCCTTTTCTCGGGGTTGGGAACATCTGGGAGAAAAATTGTTATTATTTCTGCTCAGTCTTATCTTTTTCTCTTGCAGAGTTGGTGGGAGGAAATGGGTTTCTCGCCGCCTTTTCTGCCGGTCTGACACTCGGCAATACGTCTCGATCCATCCGCACGTGTTAAAGTATAGGAAAATCTTCCCTTGACTGGTTTTGATTTCCCTATACTTCTTAAATATTTTTTTCATTTAACTTACTGAACTAAAAAAACACTGGTAAGGGATAATTAGTGAGTTTGTATCTTATTCATGCTAATTATTAAGATACATTTATATTAATCTGAAAAAATATGAAAAATCACGAACTACTTTCTACCCTGCAATCAAGTTTCATCGGAACAGATACGCAGTATCCGACAGTAGACGGCAAACGTGGATCTCGCATATATCTAGATTCAGCTGCTTCAACACTTATGATGGAACCCGCTTTTAAAGTTGGGCATGAATTCCTGATGCATTACGCCAGTACGCATTCAGATTTGCACTATTCTGCAAAAGGTGCATCACAGGCTTTTGAATGGGCACATAAGTGTGTGCTTGAATTCGTCGGCGCCAGTGAAGAAAAGTATTGTGCTTTCTTTGCTGGAAATGGTGCCACTGCTGGCTTTAACCGTATGGCCACAAGTCTTTCAAAAATTCGCCCTGAACGTGATTTGGTACTGGTTTCCGAAATGGAACACCATTCCAATGATTTACCTCATCGCGAACATAGCTCTCAAGTAATCCATATTCCATGTATGGGTGAGTTGAGTCCTACGGCGGCTTTAGTATGGAATGCTTACAAGAAAGTATTCAAAAGTATGGCAAAAAAATTAATTACGTTGCGGTTACAGGTGCTAGCAATGTAACAGGTACTATTACTCCCTTGGAAGAAGTAGCAAAACTAGTTCACTCTGTTGGTGCTTATACGATTGTTGATGCGTCACAAATGATTGCACATGCACCTGTGTGTATGGATGATGCCGATTTAGATGTACTTGTATTTTCCGGTCATAAGATTTATGCCCCGGGTTCACCTGGTGTTGTAATTGCCAAAAAGACTCTATTGAATGCTATCAGTCCCTCTGAACTCGGTGGTGGCATGGTTGACGATGTTAGTTTGGCAGAATATGTACTTACAAATAATCTACCTGACCGAGAAGAGGCTGGCACACCAAATATTGTTGGTGCTATCACACTCGGTGCTTCACTTGATTTGTTGATTCGGGTTGGAATGGATACGATCCGTGAGAAGGAAATTAATTTGATCGATTATACCTGGAATAACCTTACACTTATAGATGGGGTTACTGTATATGGTCCAAACCCTGCCGAGATTCCCCGAACCGGTACGATTTCCTTCAACATCAAGGGATTTGACCACGGATTGACAGCTGCCGCACTTAATGATTATTACAATATTCAACTGCGGAATGGTTGTTTCTGTGCGCACCCCTATGTGAGAGAATTATTAAAAAAAGAACTATGGGAAGTTGATTTAGATCCTGATGATCCTAATGTGGAAGTTCTTATAGAACGAAAGCGTGGAATGGCTCGAGCGAGTTTTGGTCTTTATACAACAATTGAAGACCTCAAGAAATTAATTGCCGCAGTAAGTGATCTTGCTAACCGTCGAGAAGAAATTTTAGGGCAGTATGAACCAGTAGGTGCCAATGGTTATCGTCACAAGTACTATGCGCCTGATGCTGAGGATATTTTCAATCCTGAGACTGCGCTTGCGCAATCAATTGAATGGTCTCGATTGCAACAAGACGTTAATGCCCATAGAACTACGAAAAATTGAAAAAGTCCCTAACACTTTATTAATGTACATAAGTCAAGAAGATAGTTGATAATCTTGGTCGTTAACTACACGGTGAATACCGTAAAATAGTTGACGGCTCATTACAGTATTTTAATTAATGAGGTTACATATGAATAGACGTGAGCGGTTTTTTGGTGCTGTTGAAGGTGGAAACGTGGATCGTGTCCCTGTCACAGTATGGATGCATTTTGTTACTCCTTACCTTTCTGGTGCGGAGTCAGCAAGGCGTCATTGCCAATTTATTAAACATTATAACTGGGACTTAGCCAAAGCAGTTAGCGACTATCGATTCCCTTTACCTGAGGAAACAACAGGAATACGTACGATTGAAGATTTTGCGAAAATTAAGAAAGCATCCATGTCACACCCGACATATTCTGAGCAAATAAGTTTGTTAAAAGGAATGCGAAAGGAATTAGGGGACAATTGGCCTGTGATAGATACAACATTTGATCCAATTCAACAGATTTTGCGACCGTCCGGTTTTTCTACGATACAGCTTATTCTTGACAACTCTACGAAGGCAAGGCCAATGATTGAAGCTGCAACTGAAACTGTAATAGATTATGTTCGTGAACTGAAAAAAAATGGTGTGGACGGAGTATTTTATTCTACAAGAGCAGCTGCAACCGAAGCTTGTTCTCAAGGTTTTACACAAGTAGCATTTGAAGAGCTCTTGCGTCCTTATGACATAGCGATTCTTGAAGAAATGAAAGGGATGATTCGCATGCTTCATGCCTGCAAAAGTCACCTTGATTTGAATCGCATCAAATCTTATCCTCATGAAGTTCTAAGTTGGGCTGATAAGGATTCCACATGCCCGACTATGGCTGAAGTTCGCGGAATTTCAGACAAATGCCTTATGGGGGGAATTGATCAATCCAGTGTAATTGAACAAAGTATTGATGAAATTCAAAGCGACATCAATTCTGCAATTTCCGTAAATGAAAACAAAAACTTTATCTTGAGTCCAGGTTGTACTATTGGTTCTAACGTGCCGGGACATGTTTTAGATACAATCGCGAACTACACCAAGATTGTTTGTGAATAGTGAATTTAGCATACGGGAAGTGCAGAAGATTCTTAGGAAAAAATTGGAATGTGTTAAATGTGTGGATGTACTGATCTTAAAAAGTGAGTCTGCTTTGATACGGCAGCAGTAGCCGAGTGTGAATGAACAATTTACAACACTCCCTCATGTTAAAAGAAAAAGCATAATTTGTTAAAAGAAAAAGTATAAAAAATGTCAGTCTATCAGTTTCTGGACTGGGTTAAATATCTTTTGTTTCCTTTCCCAAACTATTTGAAAAAAATGGGATACATAAGGGAAATGAAGGCTCTTAGAGCTCGACGGAATCGTTGTAAAACTGCCTGGAGTCCTCATATCGAATGTTCTAAGGCATTAATTCTTGAAGCTGCTGGAAATTGCAATCAAAAACGGAAGGCACTTATAGTTGGGTCAGGCTTACTTTTTGACATTCCTTTGAAGGATTTGTGTAAGTTGTTTGACAATGTTGTTCTTGTTGATATTGTGCACCTTTGGAAGGTGCATGTGCAGGCCGGTCTCTATCCAAATATTAAAATGGAGTCGCTGGATGTTAGTGGTGTGGCCGACCGAATTTTCAATTTACAGCGAAACGAAGACCTAACTTCGATTCAGCAACCACAGCTGGATTATTTTCTTGGTGAACAATTCGACTTAGTGGTTTCAGTTAATATTTTATCACAACTTCCAGTGCTACCAATTAGATACTTTTCACGTATGTCTCGGTCAGTGAAAGATGAGCAACTGGAAACTTTTTCGCGAACACTGTTGGAAAACCATCTTGACTGGATTAGTTCTTTTTCTGGCGTTGTGGCACTTATAGCTGACTTAGAACGTCTTCAGTATAGAGGAAAAGAGTTGGTCAAGAGGGAATCATCTTTGTGGGGTATTGATTTGCCGCCGGGTTACAAGCAGTGGTTTTGGGATCTTGCACCTAGCCCGGAAATAGACTTTTGTATTGATGTCCGTCACCTTGTTGCTGGATATATTAATTATCCAAAACAAGTCTGGTTAGATAGAAACCACAAAGAATCAGGCCCGAATGGTGACAACTAATCTGTAAAGTGATTCCGGTAAGTTGAACCTATTGAAGACTTAGATTTTTCACCACCACAGAAATCAGATCAGTAGAGCCCATCATAAGTGCCTTCATGACTTTTTCCTGACCTTTTCGCAATGAAGTTTCGACTATTTGGCCTGCGCGCTCACCATCTCCGTTTATCAACGCTTCAACAAACTCATCATGATAGTGTAGAAAATCCTGCCTGCGATTCTGCTTTGCAAGTCCTAAATGTACTATTCGCTCATGTTGTTCCATCAAATTACTTGCCAAAACAGCTAATCTCTGGTTCCCCGAAGACTCTGCAACATACCGATGAAACCTGTGGTTGGCCCTCAAAAAGTCTGACATGTTGTTTCTCTTACCAGTCTTGGATTTTGTGTGTAAATCTTTATTCAAAGCTCGTATTTTAGAGACATTGACATTACCTGCTGCAAGCTTTGCTACTGTTACATCAATTAGTAGGCGCAATTGAAAAATTTCTTGAACATCACTAAGCATTATCCTTGAAACCACAGATCCCTGTTGGCCGCGAGATGTAATTAAACCTTCCTGTTTCAACCTTATTAACGCACTTCGAGTCGGTGATTTACTCAACCCATAACGTGTGATAAGTAGCCCTTCGGAGATTGCCATCCCAGGAAGCAATACACACGAAATAATGTCACCTTTGATCAGATTATAGGCAAGTTCGTTAAGGTTATGTTTGGAGATCTTGTCTCCCTTTTTGTTCTCCATTCCTTTACTTACTGAATTTACGTTATAATTTTCCATGAAAAATTAAATATTAATTTACATTGTAACAAAAATTTTAATCAGCGTTTACTCTTTTTTATCAACTCAAAAATACTAGTAGCTGGTATTAACGTAGCAACACTGATAAGAATGAAGATTCAAGTGTAAACCACAATTTATCATCAACGATTGAGTCTGCGTGACGCCCGTCCATGGATACCTTTAGTTCAACAATATGATCATTACCAACAGCAAGTTTAAATGTTGTGTAACTACCCTTGAAAATACGTTGAATTACACGAGCCTCAACGCTTTTTTCCCCTCTGGGTTTTGTTGCACTACAGTCAATATTTTCCGGCCTTATTGCAACAATCGCTTTTTGTCCGATTTCCGGGTTTCCTGACCAGCACTTGCCAGATAAATTGTGACCATGCCATTCAAAAAAAACCTGTTGGTTCTCTGCACCTGTTATATCACAAGAGAGCATGTTTGTTTCACCAATAAATTCAGCAACAAAACAACTTTCAGGCTGGGAATATAATTCTTTAGGAGTCCCACTTTGTTCTAATCTACCTTCTTTCATTACCACAATACGATCAGATATTGTAAGTGCTTCTTCCTGATCATGAGTTACAAAAACAAAAGTTTTTCCAGTTTGTTTTTGGATGTCCTTCAATTCAATTTGAACCTGCTTTCTCAGTTTGGCATCAAGTGCTCCAAGTGGCTCATCTAGAAGCAATACCTTAGGGTCAGGAGCAAGTGATCGGGCTAATGCAACCCGCTGACGCTGTCCTCCGGAAAGTTCATCAGGCTTTCTATCTTTAAATCCTTCAAGTTCCAAAAATTTTAGCAATTCTTCAACACGCTCAGCCGTTTCTGTTTTACTTTTTCCCTTCAACTCTAATCCAAATGCAATGTTATTTCCTGCAGTCATGTGAGGAAATAGTGCATAATCTTGAAAAACCATATTCACATTGCGCTGATTTGGCGGTGTGTTTGTTACATTTTCATCGTCCAGAAAAACTTGTCCCTTAGTTGGTGATTCAAATCCTCCTAAAATTCGGAGTGTTGTGGATTTTCCACAACCCGAAGGGCCAAGAAGTGTGCAGAATTCTCCAGGTTCAACGTTTAGATCAAGATTATCTAGGGCAACAGTAGATCCAAAATGTTTTGAAATATTTACAAATCTTACACTTGAGTTTTTCATTTTAGGATTTATTTTTTCAATTTTGCCTTATGATTCGTTCTGCCATCAGACCAAAAATAACGGTTATTAGTAGAGCCACCGCAGAAATAGCATTAATCACTGGAGACATTCCAGTTCTTAACTGTGAAAAAATATAGACAGGTAGAGTTGGTTCATAACCTCCAAGGAAAAACGAACGCACAAAATCATCAAAACTAATGAGCATGCAAAAGATACCAGCCCCAATTAGTGCTGGTTTTAAATAGGGTAATGTTACCCTGAAAAAGGCAATTAAATTATCCGCACCCAAGTCTTTTGCGGCATCGATATGACTAATTGGTTGAGTATTTAGCCTTGCGATGACCACCAGCACAACAAAGGGAACATTATGAATTGTATGTCCAATAATTATTGCAAGCGTACCAGGGCTTAAGTTAATTGTTTCAGCAAATATCCGTAGAGCAATAGCAGAAATAATTCCTGGTATTACTGCTGGTAAACATACTAAGGCGAAGACGATCATCTTACCTCTAAATTTTGTAGGTCCCAGCAAAATAGCAGCCCATGTTCCTATCATCAAAGCAATTACTGTTGAAGATAACGCAATTATCATTGAATATCCAAAGATAGAAAGTACCTCCATATCTTGAACAACAATTGTATACCAATGTAGAGTCCATGATCGTATTGGGAAACCTATAAAATTAGAATCCTTGAAGCCCATTAATACCATCATTATCAAGGGAACAAACAGGTATATGACAAATGCCCAATACAGAATTGACATTAAAATGCGGGTGTTTCTCGTCATCGAATAATACCTTTCCCACCACGGCCCATGATCTTAAGAAAGGTTGCGGCTATCACTAAAGTTGAAATCAGCATTATACTCGAAAATGCCGCACCTACAGGCCATCGGTCAGCTGCGACATTGAAGTGACCCGCAATGGTTTCGGAAAACATGGTACTGCTTGGGCCACCCAGCATTACAGGAGCAGCATAAAAACCCATTGAAATAAGAAAAACCAGTGTGCAGCCTGAAGCAATTCCATCTTTTGAAAGTGGAAGAGTCACCCGCCAAAAGCGTGTCCAGGGTCCTGCTCCTAAATCAGCTGAAGCCTCTAAGAGGTTTTTTGGAATTTGCTCTAGGATTGAGTAAAGCGGTAATAGCATATAGAGTGAAGTTAAATAGACAATGCCAATTCCCAAGGAAAAATAAGTATACATGAAGGGTATGGGTTTCTCTATTAACCCAAAAAATTGTAAAATTAGATTAATCAGACCTCTATTTCCAAGCAGTATCATAATTGCATAAGTGCGAATAATTTCTCCAACCCAAAAAGGTATCAACAAAATTAGTAAATAAAGCAATTGTTTAGATTTTGGAAGGTGCTGTGCGAGAAAATAAGCAATTGGGTATGTAAGTATTAATGTTGAAATTGTCAGTATAATTGAGAAAACGATAGACCGAAGAAAAGGAATGGTATAAACATTTAAGAGAAAAAACTCTACCCAGTTGTCTAAGGTATAGACAATTTCTCTCCCCTTTGAAAGTGGATAAGCTTCGTAAAAACTAATTTCTAACATTTTGAGGAGGGGAGCAAAATTGGCAACTAATGCCCATAGGATAGGTACGGCGGCCAAAAATATAAACCGTTTTCTATGAGTTCCAATTAGGAACAGAGAAACCGAATGGTAACTTTGGTTTGATGATAGCCAGCTCCAAAACCCTCTACTATCACTGGCACTAATTCGAGAGTTGTTGATAGGCATTCACAGAGAAATGATAAATAAGTAAGGAAGAGCATTTATGGAGGCTACTTTGCAGAAGCCTCCACACTAATTTGAGTTGTTTACGCAGCTTTGATTACCTCAACCGCAGGATCAACTAGACTGTATTTCATCTTGTTTGCCTCTGCACGGAAAAATTGGAGACCCGCTAATTCTTCTTCAGTAAATGACGATGTACGCCTTTCTAGATCTGTAAGATATTTAGATGAACCTTTGAAAGTTGATATATAACCGGAAGCTTTGGTCATATTGGCACCGATTTCTGGTCGAGCCAGAAGCGCATCCAAAAATTTGTATGCATTATCTGTATTTGGTCCATTGTTAGCTATATTGTAACAATATATGAAGCCATAGCTTCCTTCCTTCGGGATGGTCATTTCTGCAGGGAACCCATCCATTATTAATTTGGAAATGGAACCTGACCATGCATGACACACTACAACGTCCTGATTGATGAGCATCTGTTGAATTTCTGCACCAGAATCATAGTATTTACGGACTTTATCTTTATGCTTAATCAAAAAATCTCTTGCTTCATTAACAATAGATTTAGCTTTAGCGGGATCATTTAGATAGGCAACCATGTTTCCGTCATAACCAAGATAAAGCATAACAATTGACATCATGTCCTGAAGAATTAACGCAGTTTGCCCTTTGTACTTTTCACCAAACATCACGTCCCAGCTTCTTGCTTCTTCTTTGCTAACAATGTCACTATTATAACCCATTACTTCAGCACCAGAGAGTATGGGCACACCCCATTTTTTGCCATTTACAACAGACCAATCTGATTCAGAGTATATTTTATTGACTGTAGACCAGTTTTTCAGTCTACTCGTATCCAGAGGTGCAATTAATTCAGAATCAATGAACTGGCTGAAACGATGCCCTGCAACAGTACAAATATCTGCAGTAGGATTGTTTTTTTCTGCTGCTAACAGATTAAATTCTTTACCTTGGTCATCAACAAGCCGTTCACGGATTTTTATGCCAGTTTCCTTTTCGAACTCTTTCTTGAAATCTTTAGGAATAAAATTAGCGTAGGTCCAAACGTTCACTGATTGCGATGCAGCAATTGTTGGAACCCAAATTGTTGGTGCCGCCACAGCGACAGTAGTAGCAACACCAGACTTTATTACTCCACGACGGGTTATTTTTTTGCTTTTCATCTTACATCCTCGGTTAAATTATTATTACTAATTAATTTTCTGTTGAATTGCTCATGCAACACCCAATATTCAAGGCGCAGAAGAAGCCTTCCCCAGCATATATACTCATCTGCTTAATCGCAAATGGGGCCTGCATGCTAAAAGCTAACTATTTATGATTGCTTCGGAATAGGAGTCTAATGTTAAGACTTTGACATGTCAAGTACTTTCTAAAAAAAATTGAACTGACATCTCAAACACTCAGGCATTTATTTTTAGGTCTGACATGTCAAAGGCTAAAAACATCTTATTTTATAGAACACCCATTCCACAGGCTAGTAAGCCTATTATATAACTAACATGTCAAGCACTTTATGGAAAATACATTTACCCAACATGTCAACAGCATCCTTCCATAACATATGAACACTTTATCAGGTTTCTCCCTTCGATCGAGATGACATTCAGCAGTCAATAATGTCAGTATATTATGATAGTCATTCATTTCTGGGTTCTAGCTTCTACGGGAATGATAATCTCAAGAGAGCGTTTGCAGACGCTTCAACAGAAGTTGATGTCGGGAATTGAATAGTGCTCTGAAGGTCAGGATAACTTTTGACTTGTTCTCCCTGTGGTGATGTCCGTAGAATGCAACACTTTAGCCTATTCTTATTTCATTTCCGAGTCATTCTTTATGTCAGTTAATTCTTCTCTTTTGAAGCGCAAGCACTGGATTTTTGATCTTGATGGTACACTTACTGTAGCAGTTCATGATTTTGATGCTATCCGAAAAGAGCTCGGAATTCCAGCAGGACTGCCAATTATCAAAACCATTAAGTCTCTTCCGGAAAAAGAATCAGTACTATTACAGAACAAGCTGCACGCAATAGAAGAAAAACTTGCGCGTAACGCGAGTCCGGCGCAGGGTGTTAAAACCTTACTGGAAAACCTGCGGCGAGGAGATTACAGTCTGGGTATCCTCACTTTGAATACAAGAGAAAATGCCTGGTTTACGCTTGAAGCTCTCGGTTTAGCACAGTACTTCAGGGAACAATTTGTTATCGGGCGCTGGTGCGAAGAACCAAAACCGTCCCCGAAAGGTATACACAAAATGCTGAAACAGTGG
>PVBE010980957.1_pt1 | contig 13939 bp, 10 predicted proteins | sample 1631181 | NCBI WGS metagenome assembly PVBE01 (sample SAMN08397723, study PRJNA350692) | Marine metagenome, whole genome shotgun sequencing project. | isolation source: water | place: Pacific Ocean | collected 2012-04 | reverse complement strand
ATTTTTTCTTCACCAGGCAATAAGATAAAGAAATTATCGGAGAATCTTTCTTCTGTCCCATGTAAATAAAGCTGAAAGGTTGGCATATCAGTACTGAGTTTTAGTTGACCACCTATATACTTATATTGAATATTTGATTTTGGAAAGTCATAATTTTTAATCGGTTCTGTAAAGCCAACTTTTGATTGTACCTTTTGATGTTTTAGATTACAAATAATAAATTCATCATCTTTACAAAAAGGAACAGAATCAATTAGTTGTGATTTAGTTTGAATTTTTACAAACTGCTTACTACAAGATATTAATTTCCCTTCTAAGGAAAAAGTACTGACAAGCAAAGTATCATAACAATTTGTAGTATCTGAGATTATCCAAATATTAAAACTATTGTTTTTAGTTTTTTCTAAAGAGATAGATATTGGAGCAAAAACATCTTGTGCGGTGTAGTGAAGCGCTTTCCAATTACCAAAATAGTCCCTACTACTCCAAGAAGCAACAGGCCAGCAATCGTTTAATTGCCAATACAATGTTCCCATACAGTAGGATTGACTTCTTCTGTGTGCTTCCAAACCTATTCGCATGCCTTCAGCTTGCAAAACTTGACTTGCATAAATGAACTTTTTAAAATCTTTTGATACATTGAATTCTCTTGCCATATATTCAGTAATAAGAGAATTCCCTCTTAAATGTTTTTGATGACTTTTCATCACATCTGAACTTAAATTCCAGTCAGCATAATCTGAGAATGTGGCTATAGTTGTAATTTCAGGGAATGATTGAAAGCCAAACTCACTCATAAATCTCGGTACTTTTTTCTCTAAATTTTCAAAAGGCTCCGCATCATGCCATACTCCCCAATAATGCGCATCTCCTTCAAATTGATGCCTAGGGTTACCTCTTCCAAATTTTGGGGAGCTTTCCCAATAAGCAGTTTGAGAATTTTCAGATACAATAGTTGGAAGTATCTTCTGAAATGTTTTTTGATAGCCTTTCCAAATTACTGATTTCTGTTTTTCTGTATAAGAATCTTGCCACCCCCATCTATGCCATCCTTCAGAATTTTCGTTGTTTCCACACCAAAGCGCAATGGATGGGTGATGTCGTAATCGTTTGATATTATCAATTACCTCTTGCTTAATATTTTCTAAGAACAAAGAATCTGAAGGGTACATTGCGCATGCAAACATAAAATCTTGCCAAATCAAAATTCCTAGTGAATCACACAAATCATAAAAAATATCTTCTTCATAAAATCCTCCACCCCAAACTCTTAGCATATTCATGTTTGCAGCTTTTACATCATTAAGCAAGTTGCGATATCTACTGTTTGTTACTCTATTTTGTAAATTATCTTGAGGAATATAATTTGCTCCTTTCATAAAAACAGGTTTATTATTTATTTTGAAATAAAAACTTTCTCCTATTGAATCTTGATCTGTAATTAATTCTATTTTTCGTAACCCGATCTTTTTTTTCTGACTATCAATTAGCCCATGTTCATTAAATATAGAAACTGGAATATCATATAATTTCTGCTTTCCATAGCCATTTGGCCACCATAATTCAGGCTTTAGAATACGAATGATAATGGAAAATTTATTATTTCCTTTTTTTAATTTAAAATTCTCCCAGACTTTATCATAAGCCTTAATGGTAATTGATTTCTCAGATGAAGATTCTATCTCAATACCAATGGTTAAATTAGCAAAGGAATCAGTTAAATTATCTTGTATCACATAAATATCTTTTATTTTGCAAGCATTCCAGCTTTTCAATTCTACCTTTCTCCAAATTCCAGACGGTGTGATTTTCGCCCCCCAATCCCAGCCGTAATGAAAGCCTGCTTTTCGGGTAAAAACTCTACTTCCTCCAGGAAGGCTATATCCTAAAACTGTTTGCTTTTCATTTTCAATTTTTGAAACTGCATCAAACTTAATCAATAGAGTGTTTTCTTCTTTTAGTATTTTGCTTACATCTATCTCCCAGGATCGGAACATGTTATCAGCTTGCAGAATAAGAGAATCATTTAAGAATACTTTTGCGTAAGTATCTAAACCATGAAAACATAAAAGATGATTATTTTTTGTTAGAGTATCTTCTAAAACGCTAAACTTTGATTGATATATCCAATCATTTTCAGCTACCCACTGTACTGAGTCTTCATTAGTACCATAAAAAGGGTCTGTAATAAAACCATGGTTTAGTAAGTCTGAGAAATTATTTCCTGGCACTTTTGCTTCATACCATTCACCCTTATATTCAAATTCCCAATTAGTTAATTTTTTAGATAAGCTATCTGTTTCTTGTTTTTGACAAGAAAAAAATGCAACTAATAATATGATTAAATATTTAAACAATGGTGTTTAATTCTTTTATTACTGCTAGAATATTTTTGCTATTTGTTTCTAAAATGCCATCCGTATTTTTCTCACTCCCAGATAAATGAAAGTTCCTAATTCCAATTTTAAAAAGATCTTTTATGTTTTCATGACATACACCACTTCCAGCTAGGATATTGATTCTTCCTTCAGAAATACTAACAAGTTTTTTTAAATTAGACATCCCATGACTTACATTATTATTCTGCCCAGCTGTTAAGAGAGTATCACAACCACATGCGATTACATCTTCTAAATTCTTTGCTAAATTATTGCCTTCATCAAACGCCCTATGAAAAGTAACGTGCATAGGTTTTGCAGAATCTACCATTGCTTTCGTTTGATTTTTATTTATGGATCCATCTATTTTTAGAGCCCCAATTACAATTCCAGAGCAACCAATATTTTTGCAAAAAGCAATGTCAGTAAGTATTTGGTTAAATTCATCATCATTATATATAAAGCTTCCTTCTCTTGGCCTGATTAAAATATGTAAAGGAATTGTTAACTTTTCTTTTGCTTTAATAATATCTTCATGTTTTGGTGTAACTCCTCCAACTGCTAAGTTCTCACAAAGTTCAATTCTGGTTGCTCCACCTTTAGCCCCATTTATGGCAGATTGCACATTATTCGCACAACATTCTATAAGCAAGTTGTTCATGGGTTAAATGTATAAAAAAAGAGGTGATAAAAAACCCACTTTTAAGTGGAATCTTTTATTTTAGATTTCAGATGTTTCCATAAATTATGTAGTATAATTACATTTCCTGAAGTTTTCATCTTTTATAAATTTTGAAGAGAAAGAGTATTATAAAAAACAGTGATTGAATAGTATTTTTTGAAAATCATTTCTTCTATAAAAAACTAAATATCAAATAGAAAGGAGTAGCTTTGCAAAAATTTTACAGATGACATTTTCTGATATTGGGTTAGATAAAAATATTCTTAAAGCTATTTCTGATTTGGGCTTTGAAACTCCAACTCCTATTCAAGAAGAAAGCATCCCTTATTTGCTTAGCAATGAGAATGATTTGATTGCACTTGCACAAACAGGTACGGGGAAAACAGCTGCTTTTGGACTTCCTATTTTACAACAAATTGAAACTGGAAGGAAACTTCCTCAAACAATAATACTTTGCCCAACAAGAGAGCTCTGCCTTCAAATAACTAAGGATCTTGGATCTTATGCAAAATATATTAAAAGATTAAAAGTTACAGCCGTTTATGGAGGAGCAAATATCCAAACTCAAATAAAGGCCCTTAATGCTGGAAGTCAAGTTATAGTTGGCACCCCAGGAAGAGTGATAGATTTAATCAAACGAAAAAAATTAAAACTATCATCTGTAGAGTTTGTGGTTTTGGATGAAGCAGATGAAATGTTAAACATGGGTTTTAAAGATGATTTAGATACCATTTTGGCAGAAACTCCTGAAGAGAAACAAACACTTCTGTTTTCTGCAACTATGCCAAAAGAAGTTATGCGAATAACAAAGAACTATATGTTTAGCCCTAAGAAAATTGAGGTGGCAAGCCGTAATGAAGGGGCAGAGAATGTAGAGCATCATTATTATATGGTGAATGCACGTGACAGATATAAAACGCTTAGAAGAATTTGTGATGTCAATCCTGATATCTATGGAATTGTTTTTTGCAGAACACGTAGGGAAACCAAGGATGTGGCAGATAAATTGATGCAAGATGGTTATAATGCAGATGCTATTCATGGTGATCTTTCACAAAACCAAAGAGACCATGTGATGGGTAGATTCAGAAAAAGAAATCTGCAAATGTTAGTAGCAACTGATGTGGCTGCCAGAGGAATTGATATTGATGATTTAACACATATAATTAATTACAATTTACCAGATGATTTAGAAATATATATACATAGATCCGGAAGAACTGGAAGGGCTGGTAAAAGTGGGATTTCTATCATTATTGCACATAGCAGAGAAAAAAGAAAATTGCAAGCTATTAGTAAAATGCTTAAAAAAGAACTCCTTCAAAAACAAGTCCCAAATGGAGAGGAGATTTGTGCTATTCAGATGCTTTCACTTATTGATAAAGTTGTAAAAACAGATGTGAACAAGCAAATTGAAAAATATATTCCTATTATTGAAGAAAAGTTAGCTCATTTAGATAAAGAAGAATTATTGAAACATTTTGTTTCAGCAGAATTTAATCGATTTCTTTCCTTTTATAAAAATGCTCCAGATTTAAATATTAGTGTAAATAATAAACGTGAAAAAAGAAAAGAAAAATCTAAAAGAGAAAGAAAGACTGGGCATGCAGAGGCTGGTTATACGCGCTTTTTTATCAATTTAGGAAAACAACAAAACTTAGAAACACACAACCTAATTGGCCTAATAAACGAATATACTAGGCAAAGAAATATTTCTGTCGGAAAGATTGACATTATGCGTAAATTTTCGTTTTTTGAAGTAGATTCCAATCATGAAAAAGATGTTTTATCAGGGTTGGCAGATGCTAATTGGAATGGGAATAGAGTTTCTGTAGAAATATCTAAACCTCCAACATTAGATAGAGATGGAAAAAAAAATTTATCAGGGAAAGATAGAAGAAGATTTGATGCAAAACGCAAGAAAAGTAAGCCTGCAAAAAGAATTAAGAGTAGTAGAAAAGGTGGGGATGTAGGTTCTTTCAGAGACAAATTTAAAGCCAGTACAAAAAGAAGAAGACGTTAGGATTTCTTTCCTGCTACAAAATCTTTCAAATAAAATGGTTCAAAATAAGCTATATCTTCAAATTCCTTTTTTTCAAACTTCTGAGAAGAGAAGGTGCTCATATATTCTGAACTTGGGAAAACTCCATCAATAAAGCGTGCATTTTTATGTTTTATAATTTTTTTACATTTAAAAGCTCCGTCACCAAAAAATAGCACTTTATTTTCTAATTTATTTTTGTAAGAATCCTTATTAATAATATCCGCTTGCACTCCTCTAATTTCATTATTCATTTGATCAAAAAAAGCGTTATAAACCTCCATCCTACGCGCATCAATCATAGGGCAATATAAATCAGAATCTTCTTTCTTTGCCATTCCAAAAGCCATTGCTTTTAGAGTAGAAACAGAAATAAATGGAATTCCTAAAGCATAACAAAGTCCTTTTGCTGTAGAAACCCCAATACGCAAACCCGTATAAGAACCAGGACCTTTACTTACTGCTACAGCATCTAAATCTTTTATTGAGTATTTATTATTCTGAAATAATTCTGTAATAAAAACATTTAGTTTTTCTGCATGAGAGTAGTTTTCGTTTATCTCCTGTTTTATAGTAATAATCTTAGCATTAACAGCTAAAGAAACCGAACAATTTTTTGTAGCTGTTTCTATATTCAATATAAGTGCCATTTACTTTATTTTCCTCTCTACTCTAAAAGCTAACTCCTATTTTTTCCTTATTTTCAATCTCTTTACGCTCAACTTTTGTTCCATCTCTCAAATTTTTAGAGATTAATGAATAAGGACCCGTTATAACCAAATCAGAGTCAGATAATCCTTGTAAGATCTCAATAAATTTATCATTTTGAATACCTGTTTTTACTTTAGTAAATTTTGCAATTTTATTTTCAAATTTAAAAACACATTCTACTTTTTTATTATTAGAATTTTCTAAAGTGTCTTTTCGGGTTGTTACTGCTTGTATAGGTACTGAGATCGTGTTTGTTACTAATCTAGTTTGTATTTCAACTGTAGCAGTCATTCCAGGTCGGAATTTTGCATTGTCCAATATTCTAATTTTCACTTCAAAATTAGTTACTTGATCTGCACTTATGCCACTTACATTTGCAGAATTAGCAATTTCTGATACAATTCCTGTAAACTGTTCACCCAAAAACGCATCAACCTCAATAATTGAAGTGTCGCCAAGATGCACACGAACAATATCATTTTCATTTACTTCAACCGCTACTTCCATTGCATTTAAATCTGCCAAACGCATCATCTCAGTTCCTGACATTTGTCCAGTTCCAACAACTCTCTCTCCAAGTTCAATGTTAAGCATAGAAATACTCCCCTCAACAGGAGCATAAATGGAGGTTTTATCTAAATTCTCTTCTGCTTCATTTAATGAAGCTTCTGCACTAATCACAGCATATTCGGAACCTTCAACATTTAGTTTCGCTACTTTGTAGGATGCTTCTATTTGTTGGAATTCAGATAATGAAATTGCTTGCTGATTATAGAGTCTTTTGTTCCTGTTAAAATTAGCTTCATTCTCAGCAAGTTGCGCTTTTGATTTGGATAAATTGGCTTTGGCAGTATTAACAGATGCCATACTTCTTTCTAAAACAGATTTGTAAATATCAGGTTTGATTTTTAAAAGTAATTCCCCTTTTTGCACTATATCTCCTTCTTTTATCAGTAGCTCAACAATTTCACCAGAAACATCAGGAGAAATTTTTACTTCCACCTCTGGCTGGATTTTTCCACTTGCCGAAACAGTTTCAATAATGTTTCTTCTTAAAACTTTTTCTGCCTCAATTTCTACTGATTTCTCTGTTTTGATTAATCCTGTAAATGTTCCAATCAGCAAAATGAATGCTAATACAAAAATCCCAATCGCTAATTTTCTGAGTTTAACATTTTGTTTTTTTCTTCCAAAAAAATAAAAGATAGATGCGATAAAGAATAAGATGAAAAATATTTTCATAGCTATAAAGTTAAAGGATTCCCCATGAAGAAATCCAAGATTTTAATTTTGAATAAATAATCGTATTTAGCTTGTAACAGGTCCGATTCAGCTTTTGCCCATTTGTTTTTTGCATCATTATAATCATACACATTTAACATTCCTTCATTAAACTTTTGCTCATTATAGGTGAATGATTCCTGTAATGCTTCTGTTGATTTCTTAGCAAAATCATATCGTTTTTCTACAGCAATTACATCTGCACGAATTTGTTCTACTTGTTTTCTAAGTTGATTTTTTGTTCTTTGCAATTCGTTTTTTGAACTCATTACACCAATTTTTGCATTTGTAATAGACATCTGATTCATCCACCCATTAAATAACGGGATCCTCAAAGAAAAAGTTAACGATTTGCTCAAATTATCTTTCAATTGTTGATTAAATGGTGTTATTTCAGAATTGTAATTTAATAGTGGCATTAATATATCTACATTTTCTCCTTCAGATAGTTGATAGCCTGAAGGAATCATTCCTAAGGAATCTATTCCTGTAATTCTTTCTCTTGCATTGGAATATCCTGAACCCATTGCTCCTGATACAGTAATTATAGGCAGAAGTCTTCCTTTTGCAATAGATAAAGTTTTATCATTTCCTTTCAATCGATATTCTGCACTTTTAACGTTAGGAAAAAGTTCCAGGACTAATTTATAAATTTCATTTGTAGATAGGATGTTATTTTGACCTGGCAAAGAAATTGTTGGAATCACAATATCAAAATCTGTGCTAGCTTCAATCTCTAATAACTGCTTTATGTTTAACAGAGCTATATCTTGCTGGTTTTTAGCTCTCACCAATTGTAGTTGCTCAGAAGCTACTTGCGAACGAGTCTCTAATAAGGAGCTTTTTGCCAATTGTCCTTCATCTACCAATTTGCTAATTCTTTCTTCTTGTTTCTTTGAGATTTCCACCTGTCTTTCAGCTATTTTAACCAATTCCTTATTAAAAAGTATTTGCAGAAAATCGGTTGCTACAGTTAGAGAAATATCATTAATCACTTTTTCGATATCGTATTTTTTCGCCATAAATTCATAATCATCACGCTTTATTCTATTGATGTTTTGGAAACCATTAAAAAGCGTAATAGAAGAATTGACAGAAAAATTATTTGTTTTTACATTCATTGTTGTAAAATCATTGCTGAAAGGATCAACTGTTCTTCCATAATTATATCCCTGTGACCCTCCTCCATTTAATGTTGGGAGCAATGCCAACTTAGATTGTAAGAGTTGTTTTTCAGAAGAAAAAGCTGCAAGTTTTGCTTGTTTTATGTCCAAATTTTCTTCTTTAGCTCTTTTAATACATTCCTCTAAAGTCCAGTTTTGAGGATATCCATAAAAGCTGAATAAACTAATACTCAAAAAAATGACGATTTTTTTCATTTCAAATTTTGTCTAATGCAAATGTAAGAAGATTTTATCTCTCGATAGAGGATAATTCAATAATGCCTAAAAATCATAATAATGATTAAACAAATCCGTCTTTAGACTTAAAGAGTAATACATAGTGTTAAGTTCAGATAAATCATTAGTAAAGTTGCGTTTTGTAATTCCTAAATCAATCTTAAAATTAGTTGTCGGATTAAGAATATAGCCAAAGTTTAATTGTAAATAATTAACATTTGTTAAATTCCCTTGATATAATTCCATGCCATATTCATCTAAAACCTCATCATTATCTCTATCCGGCCTGCCTACACCAACATTCAAAATTGTTGTATCATTACCAGTGGACATATACACATCATTTCCATATGATATTGGGTCTCCCTTTATTTTTCCACCATATTTTACCATCATTAATTGTAGTCTTGCAGTCCATCTGTTTTTTCTGTAATTTACAATTAATAGTTTCTCAGAAAAATTTGCTCCAAGTGGATGTGCTAGAGGTTGATTGTAATGTGCATAATTCTGGACAGGATTATGATGGGCATAAGTATATGGTCTTACTAAATTAAATTCTGATTGTATTGTTAGATTTTCAAGTTTAAGCACATCATACATTTTTGCTCCTATTTGATATCCAAATTTAGAACCGTACCAATCGTTTCCTGAACGCATCTCGTTTAACGAAAACTCATCAAAAACAAATTGTCCATAAAGTTGTGAATTGAATGGTAGTTTATATCTGGTATTAATCCCAACAAGCACATTATCTGGAGAGTTAATAGAATACTCTAAAGGACGAAAAAAAGCAATGGGATTTAAATAATTCACATCAAAACCTCTTGAGCCTGGGGCATGATTAGCTCTCCAAATTACTGATTCAAAAACACTAACACTTAATTTTGAATTAATATTAGCACTCAAATAATGAGAAGACATATACTTTTTAGCATAACCCATCTGATCATAATTATCAATTCCATTATTTTTAAAATAATTAATATCCTGCAACTCGGCATATAGATTAGTATATTGCAGCTTCCAAAAAGAAGTTTGAATTCTTAAAAAAGGGTAGTTGAAAGAATTATCAGAAAGAAGTAATGAGCGATACCCATCCCCAATAAAATGTTTACCGTGTCCAAATTGAACTACGAAATGTTTAGCTGATTTAATTGCCACATAACCCGAAGCCATTGCATAATCAAATCCAGTTTCTTTAAAATCTCTGGCATAACCCTGTCCAGGAACTACATTATTTTTTGTAATTGATGAATCTAAATAATGTGGAAAAATTGCTTGATTTTCGGCAAATGAGGAATAAAAAGAGAGTGATTCCCCTATATCTCCTTCAATAATAAACCCTCTTGTATTAGTAAAAGTATTTGTTCCTTTTTCTGTTTCTTTACCTATAGAAAAATGAATGATTGGAGAAGCTGTTACATGATAGTCTTCATTTTTTATAATAATCAGATGTCCAAAAAAAAGTTTGTGGTTGTACCAATTCTTCCACTCTTTTTGGAATTTTTCTGCCAGCAAAGAGTCTGTATTTAACTTCTTACTTATAGTAGATTTTATTAAGGGGTTAAAAGAAGTGTGAGCATCTGTAAATGAAATTTCTTTTTCATACATTAAATTTATTCCATGATTCAAAGGTAAATTAGTGTGTTGTGCTTCTAACCCAGAGGATAAAACAATGAAAACAATTATTAGAAAAAGTTTATTCATCCGTTTTTTCCCTTCTTTTTAAAATAAAGAATGGAATAGTCATGGAAAAATAAGCGATTAGGGCTAAAAGGGTTATTGAAAAATTAATATTCATTTCTAATAATAACAGAGAAAGAAATATCATTATTACACTTGCAATATAGATAATAATTGCAGTTTTTTTATGCGAAAACTCTAAATCAATTAATGCATGATGAATATGATTTCTATCGGCATACAAAGGTGGATTCCCTTGAAGAGAACGAATCACAAAAACTCTTAAAGAATCAAAAAGTGGAATTGCTAAAATTGAAATTGCCATTAACACCCCTCCATGAGAATAGTGTATTTCATTAAAAGTAAAACCGGTTCTTATAAGATCAATAGCTAAAACTGAAAGTATAAATCCAACAACTAAAGATCCAGCATCTCCCATAAAGATTCTTGCAGGGCAGAAATTATATTTTAAATATGCTAAAAGTGATCCTGTTAATACAAAGGAAAGAATAGCCATTTCATGATTAGAAATCATTAAATTAATTATGCCAAACGTAGTTGAAGCTATTATTCCAACACCTCCGGCTAAACCATCTATTCCATCAATTAAATTATATGCATTAGTAATAACAATAACCGTAAAAGCTGTAAATAATAAACTGATCCAATCTGGAAGATTAACATTAATACCCCAAACTCCATACATTTTAGTTATTTGAAAATCTCCATAATAATATATAATGAAAATAGCTATCAGTTGTCCTATCATTTTTTTTGTAGGAGAAAAAGATGATAAATCATCAAGAATTCCAACGATAAATATGAAAAAAAGAGCCGTTAAAATTACAAGCGGTTCGAGGTGTATACCCTCAGTTTCTATCAAAAGCATTCCAGCAGCAAGCATTGCGACAGCTATTCCTACAAAGATCCCAATTCCTCCAAAGAAAGGAATTTTATTTTCATGTGAAGCTCTTTCTCCAGGTATATCATAATACCCATTTTTTTTAGCTATGTGAATTATTTTAGGGATAAGAAGGTATGCAATTATAAAGGAAGTGAAAAATGCAAAAAAGTAAATTATATTATGATTCATTACTTATTTTATATAATTAAGTGCAAAAATAATCAAAAAAAATTAGTAAGCAATAATTTGCTGAGACCACTCATGCAAAGTGAAAATATTATCTACTCTTTTTGCAATAAGACCCGCCGAAATACCTGCTTGAATATCTGAAGGAGAATCTCCTACTAAATAGGAGTCCTTCATTTCAATTGACGGAAAATCTTCTCTAGCTTTTTCTATCATGCCAATTTTAGGTTTTCGACAAGAACAGTTTTGATTTTCCAAATGCGGACAGTGGTAAATTCTATCAATTTTACCTCCAATTCTCTCAATTTCCAACAACATTCTTTGATGCAAAATCCCTAACTCCGCTGTACTCATTATCCCTTTCCCGATACCTTGCTGATTAGTAATCACCAGTATTCTTCTAAATTTTTTAGAAAGTAATTTTATGGCAATTAATGCATTTGGCATAAATTCAAATTCTTCCCAATTTCTTATATATTTTCCCTCTAATTTTTTATTGATTACGCCATCCCTATCTAGAAATAATGTGTCCAGTTTAGTTGGTTTCACTAAAATAATTCTTCTTCAATTAGCTGGCAAATAATATGCCCTATTAAAATATGTGCTTCTTGTATTCTTGGAGTATCTTTAGATGGGATATTAATCAAAATGTTGCATATTTCTTTCATCTTTCCTCCACTTTCACCTGTAAACCCTATAGTTGTCATTCCTATTTCATTTGCTTTTTGCAATGCTTTCACCACATTAGATGAGTCTCCAGAGGTAGAAATCCCAATTAAAATATCCCCCTTTCTTCCTGCTGCTTTTGTCATTCGAGCATAGGTCTCATCATAGCCATAATCATTTGCGACTGCCGTCATGTAGGAAGAATTAACATGTAAGGCTTCGGCAAAAAGAGGATCTCTATCTTTATAAAATCTTCCGCTAAGTTCTGCAGCAATATGTTGTGCATCAGAAGCGCTACCCCCATTTCCACATAAGAGCATTTTATTGTTTTCTTTAAATGCCATAATACTCTTTTGTACAACTTGTTCAATATTTTTAAGCAAGTTCTCTTCCTTCAAAATTGCATTAAAATTCTCTGCTGAATCCTGAACACAAGTTAATATTCTATTTCTCACTCTCTATTTTTTTGCTAAAATACAAATTATACTGTTTGGTAAGCTTCTTTTGTTTTTCTTCCAATCCCCTCCCAATTGTAGTTTGTTAAAATGAGTTTATACCCTTCTTTTCCTACTTTCTCTAAAAGCATTTTGTCTTTCAAAATAAAATTGATTCTTTTTGTTAAACTTTCCACATTCTCTGTTTCAAATAAGAATCCATTTTTATTATCTGTAATAATTTCTTTTATTGGAGAAAGATTGGAAACTAATATAGGTTTCCCAAAGCTAAGCGTCATAATGAGTACGCCACTCTGATAGATCTTTTTGTAAGGTAAAACTACCAAATCAGAGGCACAATAATAGTGTGCTACATCTAAATCAGGAATAAATTTAGTGTGTAAAAGACAAAAATCTTGTAAATTATTCTTATCGATAATTTCTTGATAATGCCCAAAATCATTCTCCCATACCTTCCCTGCTATAAGTAATAAAACATCTGTATGTTTTTCTTTTACTTTTACTAATGCCTTTAATAAAATTTCTAAGCCTTTAACTTTCTTAATCATTCCAAAAAAAAGCAACACTTTCTTGTTTTCAGGAATACCTAATTTTTTTCTTGATAGTAACTTGTCTTTCTGAATATCAATAAACGGAATGTAATTTCCGTGTGGAATAATTTTTATTTTAGGTAAATTAAAATTATTTAATTTCAAAATTTCAGTTTTTGAAAACTCATTATGTGTAAGAACTAAATCTGTTAGTTTGTAAATCCATTTTGAAAAGAAAATTACATCATTATTATTAGCAAAAGCACTAATGTCATGAATTGTTAAAACAACCTTTCCAAAAACCATTTTTACTAATATTAAATTAAATAACATATAAATTCTAGTACGAAAAACATGAAAATGAAATATAGTACATCCTGAAATTCTACCATGAAAAACAGATAATACGCTTCCTGTCAAATACTTAACCCCACTAACTATTTTATATTTACTTGAGAACAATTTGCCATAGAATTGATAAAGTTTTAGTCCTTTATTTTTTTTTACTTTTGTTTCTTTGTTAGTATATAGGATGACCTCAACATCTGACTTTATTAGCCCATCTGCCTGCCCAAACAAATAGTAATGATGCGAACTGCCATGCGCACCCAAAGGATCTATAATTGCAATCTTTCTTTTCATTTTATCAGGTAACAAATATAAAATCTTTTCCTTACAAACTATTCTTATATTTGCGTGCAAAACAAGAAAACTGATAATCTGTATTAAAACAAAATGCTTTTCAACTCCTTACAATTCCTGATTTTCTTTCCAATTGTGGTTATCATTTTTTTTATGCTACCGCAAAAAAGAAGATGGATTTTACTTCTTATAGCATCCTATTATTTCTACATGTGTTGGAAAGTAGAATACATTGTGTTGATTATAGCATCTACACTTGTCGATTATTTTGTAGGAAGAAAAATGGCTGCTCTTTCAGAAAAAAAGAAAAGAAAAAAATGGTTGATGATTAGTTTGATTTGTAATCTTGGTATTCTTTTTGGTTTTAAATATTTCAATTT
>PVBE010336732.1_pt1 | contig 13939 bp, 9 predicted proteins | sample 1631181 | NCBI WGS metagenome assembly PVBE01 (sample SAMN08397723, study PRJNA350692) | Marine metagenome, whole genome shotgun sequencing project. | isolation source: water | place: Pacific Ocean | collected 2012-04 | reverse complement strand
GTAATCTAGATGATTATCCAATTCCGGATTTATTGATACTTGATCCACCAAGATCTGGCATTCATAAAAATATGGTAAAATCATTACCTAAGTTCGGTTCTCGACGTATAGTTTATGTATCATGTAACCCTACGACTCAAGCGCGGGATATAATTCAATTAATTCATTGGGGCTGGAATTTACAATCAATGACCTTGGTAGATATGTTCCCGCATACTCCCCATATTGAAACCGTTGCATTATTGACAAAGTAATTAAAGATGAATCGAACCTTTATATATTATTTTTTCTTGACTTAAATTTTTATCTATGAGTCGTTGGTTTAGACGCTTGATACGAAACAGTTTTTTCCAGGTAGGCGCTGGTTTGTTAATAGTCATGGTGCTTGGTGGATTAATAGTTATGTACTTGGAGACTGGACCTATCACCGAAAAAGAAACACCTTTTTGGTGGGCGATAGTAACCATGACAACAGTAGGTTATGGAGATTTTTACCCGGCAACCCCTGAAGGTAGGTTTTTCGCAGTAATTATCATGTTTGCGGGTATATCACTAGTTTCGCTATTAACTGCAACGATCTCATCCATTTACGTAGCAAAAAGAATTCGGGAGGATAAAGGTTTGGAAAAAATAAACATAAGTGATCACATCATTCTTTGTGGCTGGAATAAAAATGCAGAATCAGTTATTGATTCATTAAGGAATTTAACTGATCAAAAAACACTTGAACTGGTTCTTATAAATGAAATACACGAAGATGTAGTTAATCATTTGAAAAATAAGTATAAAAATGTAGATCTTCATTTTGTTGCTGGAGATTTTACTAGTGAGGAGATTTTAAAAAAGGCCAGTATAGAAAATGCCAAAACAGTAATAATTATTCCTAATCTTGATGACGAAAATATTGGTTCTCCGGATGAAAAGACAATTTTTGCGACTCTTACCGTAAAAAGTATGGCTTCTAGTATCCGGGTAGTTGCATATCTCATGCAACGTGAAAATCTAACTCACATAAGACGTGCGAATGTTGATGAAGTAGTCCTTAGTGACGATTTTGGTGCATATATGCTGGCTTCTCATGTTATGGATCCAGGTATTCCTCAAACTACTAAAACATTACTTAATGCAAGCTCAGACGCCAGGTTGAAACGCGTTGATATTCCCGACCAATTTGTTGGTAGAACATTTGATGACTTATTTAGCTATTTTCGGTCGACCAGCGCCTGGATACTAGTAGGTCTTTTTTCGGAAGAGGAAAATTTTGGAATTGGTGAAGTTCTATCTGCAGATACTTCAGCCCTAGATGCATTTATTGAGCGAAAGTTAAATGAAGGGGGAATATCCTTGCAGGAAGAGAGCAAAGTCACAACAATTATCAACCCAAAAAGCAGTTTCAAAATCGAAGCAGGCCAGCGTGCCATCGTAATTCCTTGAGGTAGTTATGGATATTAATGTATTAAAGCAATTTCAGATATTTAATAAACTGGATGAGAATGAAATAAAAAAGTTTCAGAAAATAATGAAAAATATAAATGTGCCGGAGGGTCAGAATTTTATTGTAGAAGGGGAAATTGGCGACTCTATTTACTTGTTGTTGGAAGGGCAGGTAAGAATAAACCAGGCATTGACCCTTTCAATGCACAAGGGCGGTCTTGATAATCGTGAAAAAGCGATTATTAACCTTTCAGCTAATATGAAGCCACTTTTTGGTGAGATGTCTCTTTTTGACAAAGATGACCGTCGTAATGCCAGTGTAAAAGCAATTACAGAATGTAAATTGGCCCAACTTATGTCTGATGACCTGTTGGCTATCTGTGATGAATTTCCAGATATAGGCCACAAGGTTATGAGGAATTTGGCTAAGATTCTTTGCAAGAGATTGGCTGAGACTAATCAGAATGTATTAAAGTTAACCACAGCATTTAGCCTCGTATTAGAAAGATAAATAATAAAATTTTACTGGATGATTACGGCGAATGGTCCAACCCCAGTTAGAAAAAGTTTATGATCCAAACCGGGTCGAAGATAAATGGTATCAACACTGGTTAGACCAGAATTATTTTCACGTTGAACCAAATCCTCAAAAAAAACCTTACACAGTAGTAATACCGCCACCTAACATTACAGGCATGCTTACAATGGGGCATGTATTAAATAATACTATCCAGGACATACTTATTAGGAAAGCAAGAATGCAAGGAAAACAAGCTTGCTGGATTCCTGGAACGGATCATGCTTCGATTGCGACGGAAACAAAAGTAGTTGATATGCTAATGGAGCAAGGAATAAAAAAAGATTCTCTATCGCGAGAAGAGTTTTTAGACCATGCCTGGAAATGGAAGGAAAAATATGGCGGCCTGATTATACAGCAATTAAAAAAACTAGGTTGTTCTTGTGATTGGGAACGAGAGAGGTTTACCATGGATGATGGTTATACCCGTGCTGTATTAGAAGCCTTCGTTAAGCTTTATGAAAAAGGGCTTATCTACAAAGGGCATAGGCTGGTCAATTGGTGCCCCGTTTCTAAATCAGCTATTAGCGATGAAGAAGTAACTCACAAGGAGGTCACTGGACACTTATGGTATTTTCGTTATCCGATAACAAATTCTGGTGAATTTTTAGTTGTAGCTACGACACGTCCAGAAACAATGTTAGGTGATACTGCTGTAGCAATTCACCCAAATGATAAACGCTATAAGCATTTGGTTGGGGAATCAGTATTACTGCCATTGGCCAATAGGGAAATACCAATTATTGCTGATGAGTTTGTGGATCCAGAATTTGGAACCGGTTGCGTAAAAGTAACTCCGTCTCATGATCCAAATGATTTTGCTATTGGCGAGCGCCATAATCTTGCGTTCATCAATATAATGAATGCTGATGCTACCTTAAACTCTAACGTACCGGAAAAATATAGGGATATGAATCGGGAGAATGCGCGTAAAGCAGTGATCAAGGATATTGAGGCTGCAGGATTGTTAGAAAAAACAGAGGACTATGTTCATAAGGTTGGGTTTTCAGAGCGCGGTAATGTTCCCATAGAATATTATATGTCTGACCAATGGTTTTTGAAAATGACAGAATTATCTAAACCAGCATTGGATGCGGTAAATAAAGGCCTGATCAACTTCCATCCCAAGCATTGGGTAAAGACCTATAATCACTGGATGGAAAATATAAAGGATTGGTGTATCAGTAGACAATTATGGTTGGGACATCGCATACCTGTGTGGTATCACAATGAAAATCCAAAAAAGATTCATGTTTCATTAAATGGACCTGAAGACAAAAATAATTGGACTCAAGATGAGGATGTCTTGGATACTTGGGCTTCATCTTGGCTGTGGCCCTTTGCAGTACATAAATGGCCGGAAAAAGATCATGACTTAGATTATTTCTATCCAACCGCATCATTAGTAACAGGTCCAGACATCATATTCTTTTGGGTAGCACGAATGATAATATCCGGGTACGAATTCATGGATAGCGTGCCTTTTAAAGATGTGTATTTCACTAGTATTCTCCGCGATAAAAACGGTAAAAAATTTAGTAAGTCCTTAGGGAATTCTCCGGATCCATTTGACTTATTTGAAAAGTATGGCACTGATGCTGTACGATTTGGCACTATGCTTATGGCCCCACAAGGGTTGGATGTATTATTCTCATCCAAGCGGCTTGAAGTAGGCCGAAACTTCATAAATAAATTATGGAATGCTTCTAGATTTGTAATGATGAACGTAGATGATCAATTACCTGAACTTGATTTTTCTGTAAAAGATCTGAATCTACCTGAACTTTGGATCTTAAATCGCTTACAACGTACAATAGAACGTGTAGATAAAAATTTGAGCCATTTTAAATTTAACGAAGCAGCGAAAGCAATTTATGAATTTACGTGGAGTGATTATTGTGATTGGTACATTGAAATTGCAAAAACACATTTTAGTAATGATGATCAAACCGGTGCCGATACGGCAAGAGCAGTAACTGTGCATGTTTTGCGTAATATCATTTTACTGCTACACCCATATGCTCCATTTGTGACAGAGGAGATATGGTCCCAAATTAAAAAAGGAAATGATGTTGATGCTATTATCTCTTCTTGGCCAATAGTTGATGAGGGTTGGGTTGATGAAACAACTGAGTCAAAAATGGAATTATTAAAAGGAGTGATTTCATCTGTAAGAACAATTCGTGCGCAAATGAATGTTCCTCCAAATAAATATGCGGATATGATTGTTCATTGTAAACCTAAACAAAAATCAATCTTAAATTCATATAGCAAAATCATTTGTTCATTAGCAAAGATAGATAAGATCACTGCATCTGAAGGTGGTAACAAGCCGCTGAATTCGGCAACTTCTGTAGTTGATGGGATGGAAATATTTATACCTTTAGAAGGACTTATTGATTTTGATTTGGAACGGAAGCGAGCGCAAAAACGTATTGATGAAATTCAATCTCATTTGGAAGTTTTAAATCAGAAATTAAATAATAAAGAATTTCTCAATCGGGCTCCTGAGGACGTTGTAAAACGGGAAAAAGAAAAAAGCGAAGAGATGTCAGAAGAATTAAAAAAAATGTTGTCTAATCTTGCAATGATCCAATGAGAATTTCTCTGATTTCAATTTTAATCATCTCACTTGCCCTTGGTCAGTCTGAAAATGCAACCATGACAATTTATAAAAATGGTTATGCATTAGTTAAACAACCTCTTGAATGGACTATTAGAAAAAGTCCGGGAGAAGTAGAATATTCTGTACTTCCTGAAGGGATAAAGGAAAGCAGTCCTTATCTTAATCTTCAAAGTGGACAAGTCATTAATCAAAAATTAGACGGCAATTTGTTCTCGGAAAGTATTTTACTCGAGGAGTCTCTTGGTGAAGCTGTGACTATTACGACTATTGATGATGAAGATGAAAATGGTACGTTAATTGCCATTTCCCAAGACGGCTACACTATTCAGACTCGTCGTGATGTGGTTTTTTTAAAAAAAGAACAGATAAAAAAAGTGACATTGCGTAAAGTTGTAGAGAATCCACAATTTCGACCATTGCTACGATGGGAAATCAGTTCGAATGATTATCATGTAACAGGAGATCTAGTTTATATGTCTAGAGGTTTCGATTGGAATGCGGTGTATCGGATGGTGGTGCCGGATTATGGCCCCGCAACGCTTATTACAGAAGCATTTATATCTAATTACAGCAGTATCAATTTCAATGGTTTAAAACTCAAGCTAGTTGAGGGATCAGTTGGTGAACAAATAAAGACACAATTCAGAAATAATAGAAAATTTTCTTCAACTGCTATGACAGCTAAACCTAGTATGCAGTTAGCAAATGAATCCAGCCTAGGTGACTACCATATTTACGATTTTCCTGATCGATTTGATCTTGGGAAAAATGAGCATATTACTGTTCGACTTTATGCGCCCAAATTAATTGATTATTCAAAAACTTATGTGTTCAAGAACGCCGAGCGGAGCCAGAAAGAAGAACCATTGGAAATTGAATACCAAGTGAAAAATACCATAGATAATAACCTTAACATACCCCTTCCACAGGGCCGAATCGAATTATATCTATCTACAAAAGATGGATTAGAATTTACTGGTGAAGACCAAGTTAAACAGACACCAAAGGGTGAAACTGCAACCATTACAGCGGGTCGATCTTTTGATGTTATTGGCAAGCGAAAAGTTTTGGATTTTGAGCGGCAGCGGAAAAATGAAGAAGCATCTATTGAAGTAATAATTACGAATACAAGAGATGAGGAAATAACTGTAAGGTTAGAAGAACAGATTCGTGGTGATTGGGTCATAAAAGAAGCATCTGATAATTATATAAAAAGAGACGCCTCAACAATTAATTTTCCATTTTCCTTAAATGGAGGTCAGACAAGGTCGATAACCTATACCTATCGAAAGGAATGGAATTGATTCTTTGTGTCAGAATTTAATTCTGATTTAAATACTCCTATACAGTACATTAAAGGGGTTGGCCCCAAAAGAGCAGAAGCTTTAAATAAAGCCTCTATTCAAACTGTAAATGACCTGCTACATTATTATCCGCGCCGCTATTTGGATCGTTCAATAGTAAAATCAATAAAAGATATTCAAATAAATGATGAGGTAACTATTATCGGAAATGTGGAAGTTTGCGGAGAAAGAAAAACTCGCAAGGGGAAATTATTTCAGGCGATGCTTTCTGATGGAACGGGAATAACCACTTTAATATGGTTTAACGGTGTTCAATATATTAGTAATTCAATTAATAAAGGTGATCGCTTAGCCGTACATGGAAAAATTGAGTTTTACAAAGGTTTACAAATCGTCCACCCAGATTATGATAAACTTGACTCCGATGCTGATCCTGTAAATACTGGTGCAATCATCGCTTTGTATCCTCTTTCTGCTGAACTTAAAGGAGCGAAGATGGAACACCGTAGTTTTAGGCGCATAATTAACAGTATAGATTCATTTATCGTATCTACAACTGATTATTTAAATGAAAGTATAACAAAAGAAGTAGGATTAATTACGCTGCGAAGAGCGCTCAAAGGTATTCATTTTCCTAAATCAAAAAGTTCCTTAGCAGCCTCCGTTAAAAGACTAAAGTTTGATGAGCATTTTTTTCTACAATTATTGATGTTTTTACGCAAATCATCTTTTGAGAAAATCGGTACAAAATCTCTCACTAAGTCTGGTCCACAATTAGATATCATCATTGATGAACTAGAATTTGAATTAACTTCCGCACAAAAAAAGGTCATCAAGGAAATAAAGAATGATATGGCTAAACATAATCCAATGAACCGCCTTCTTCAAGGCGATGTTGGATCAGGAAAAACAATCGTTGCCATAATTGCTGCTGTAACTGCTGTTGCCAATGGTGTTCAGGTGGCAATAATGGCACCCACAGAAATATTAGCGCAACAGCATTATAAATCATTTACAAAACAATTAAATAAAGTACATATAAATTGTGCTTTGTTAGTTGGTAAACAAAAACCGGCTGACAGAAAAAAAATATTATCAGCAATTGAAAATGGAATGATCAATGTAGTAATTGGAACACATGCATTGATCCAAAAAGATGTTAAGTTTAATAAATTAGGTTTTGTAGTTGTAGATGAACAACACCGTTTCGGTGTAGTTCAACGCGGAAATTTACTCGAGAAAGGTTTTCATCCCCATTTACTGGCCATGACTGCTACACCTATTCCAAGAACTATGGCCATTACTTATCATGGTGATATGGATTTATCTATTATTGATGAAATGCCAAAAGATCGTCTAGCTGTCACTACTAAAGTGGTTGATAAAAATCGTATGGTAAAAGTATATAAGTTTATCATTAATGAGATGGCTGCAGGTCGGCAATGTATGGTTGTGTATCCCTTGGTTGAAGAGACTGAAAAATCTGATCTTGCGGCGGCCACCGAGGGGTTTGAATATTTGGAAAAACAATTCAGCAGTTTAAATATAGGGCTTATCCACGGCCGCATGAAAAAAGATGATAAAGATGGAATCATGGAGAACTTTGCAAAAAATGAAATTAATATTTTGGTTGCTACTACAGTAATTGAGGTTGGGATTGATGTTCCTAATGCATCTGTAATGCTTATTGAACATGCAGAACGTTTTGGACTAACACAGCTCCATCAACTTCGCGGGCGGGTTGGTCGAGGAAGTAACAAGAGTTATTGTATCTTAGTTGAAAGGAATGTTACACCTATGTCCCGTAGACGACTGACTATTATGGAAAATACCAATGATGGATTTATCATCGCTAATGAAGATTTGAAAATGCGTGGTCCTGGAAAATTTTTTAGCACTGAACAAAGTGGTTTCTTCAGGCATAAAATTGCAGATATAGTTAACGATGGTCCCATTATCAGGAAGGCACGTGAAGCTGCAAAGAAAATTGTAAAAATGGATCCATTATTGAAAAAACATTTTTTAATGAAAGAGAGATTATTAAAAGAATATGCTCAATATTTAGATACAGTGAATATTACCTGATGAATAAACAGACTCATTGTCCTCTTTGTAAAGATGAACTGAAAAAGATTTTTTCAACTAAAGATTATTTGATAAGTGGAGAAAAATTTGATATAGTTGAATGTTTAACTTGTACACTGCGAATCACCAGTCCCTTCCCTAGTGCCGATATAATTGGCGATTACTATAATTCCAAAGACTATATATCTCACTCTGACGAATCAAAAGGATTATTTGACTTAATTTATAAATTTGTGCGTTCATACATGTTAGATAAAAAGAGAAAATTGATAGAAAAGTATTCAGTTAATAGAAATGGGAAATTACTTGATATTGGATGTGGTGCAGGCCATTTCTTAAATGCAATGAAGAAAACGGGCTGGAATGTTCAAGGTGTCGACGCTTCAGAGAAAGCAAGGGAATTAGTCAGCAATAGTTTTAATCTAGATATAAAAAGTCCACTTGATTGGTTGAACTCTGATGAAAAATACGATGTTATAACATGTTGGCATAGTCTAGAACATATTCATGAGCCATGGGTTTATCTTGAAAAGATTCGGACACACTTAAATTCAGATGGTGTATTAGTTGTGGCATTACCTAATTATAATTCAACTGATGCTAAAAGATATGGGTCTAGTTGGGCCGCCTATGATACGCCTCGGCATCTGTACCACTTTACAATAGAATCCATGGAAAAGATCGCTTCTTTGTGTGGCTTTTCGATACAATCAATGCATAGAATGAACTTCGATTCATTTTATGTATCAATATTAAGCGCCAAGCATATGGGAAAATCTTTTTTTTCAGGTGTATTAAATGGATTTAATTCTTGGTTATCAGCAATGTTTAACAGGAAAAAGTGCAGTTCGTTAATTTATATAATGAAATAGAATCAATCATTCATCTTTTGCGCCAATAACTATAAATTCGCTGACTTTATAAGTTTGAAACATCATTCGAATTATTTCGTTAGTTAAAAATATTATGACTCTAGAAAGTAAATTAACAGAACAACAATTGTTTGATCAACTGATCTCTTCTCTGGTACATAGTGCTTGGGTTTATCTTGGTAAGGTAAAAAACCCTATGAATGACAAGCTGGAAAAAAATATTGATCAGGCTTCAGTCCAAATTGATATGCTAGATATGCTTTTCAAGCGTATGACTGGTAATTTGTCTGAAGAGGAAGAACAATATTTGAGTAATATTATTCGTGAATTAAAAATGAATTTTGTAGAAGAGAAAAATAACCCAGAAGAATCTAATAGTTCTCAATCTGGTGAGGAAAAATCAAAGGAAGAAAGTGATTTAGAACCTGAAAAAAATAATACAAATGGTAAGCCGGAAGATGAAAGAATAGATAAGACAGAGGTTAAAAAAGATTGAATCATCCTGATCATATTCGCCTAAATAAAACTTTTGCAGCACTCGTGTTGGCCGTTTCATTCATTGTATATTATTTGACTATGGCACCAACAGTTTCCTATTGGGATTGCGGTGAGTTCATTGCCACTTCCTATATTTTGGGCGTGCCCCATCCACCAGGTAGTCCTCTGTACTTAATCCTGGGTCGAATATTTTCCATGTTACCGACTAATCCGGATATAGCTTTTAGAGTCAATATTATATCACCTATTGTTAGTGCTTTAGCTTGCATGTTGTTGTATTTAATCATTGTCAAAATAATTTTGCACTGGCGTGGTAAGATCAGAGAAAACAATGATATTATTGTTTCCTTCGGAAGTGCATTGGTTGGTTCCTTGACATTTGCGTTTACTGATAGCCACTGGTTTAATGCTGTTGAAGCAGAGGTATACGCCATGAGCACCTTTTTTACTGCGATAGTTGTTTGGTTAATATTATTATGGTCTGAACGTGCCGATGATCCTGGTAGCGAGCGCTATATATTAATTATTGCTTACATGTTTGGATTAGCTACTGGCGTGCACATATTAAACTTGTTAACGCTTCCATTTATAGCTCTTATTATATATTTCAGAAAATTAAAATTCGAATGGAAAACTTTCTTTTTTACTATGGCAATAACTGGTGTGGTATTTTTGGTGATCCATAATGGTATTATTAAAGGATTGCCAAAAATAGCTAATGTACTTGGCTTGGGCGGTGTAACTGCTATCATTGTTCTTACATTTGTAGTAACTATTTGGGCGATAAATAATAAACAACGCCTTTTATCATTGATGTTCAGCTCAATCATTCTCATTTTGGTTGGTTACTCAAGTTATGCGACAATATTTATTCGTTCTGGGCAAGACCCTAGGATTGATGAGAATGATCCAGAAACCATTACTCGTGCCATTTCTTACTTGGAGCGAGAGCAATATGGTGCAATAGGTCAACTACCCAGAAAGTATATAAAAAACAAGGTCGGAACTCCAACGCATAAAGCGGAAATTGTTGGCAATCCAGAAAATGTAAAACGTGATCAAAAAGGCCGAATTGTTTCAAGGGAATTTTCAAGTCGACAAAATCGTAAATATATGTTTCATAACTTCGGAACTCAGTGGGAATTTTTCTGGGGCTATCAAGTGAAAAAAATGTATTGGCGGTATTTTCTTTGGCAATTTGCTGGACGTGGACCTACTGGTGAGCCTGGTGTAACTGCCTTTGGTGCTAATTCACCGGCACATCCTTCTCCGCAAGATGGCGTCTACTGGTTTCATTATGGACTACCACTAGCGTTTCTATTAGGCTTGCTTGGGATATTTTACCATTTTAATAAGGATGTTGAAGAGGCTTTTTCTGTTCTGACATTATTTTTGATGATTGGACTTGCAGTCATTCTCTATCTTAATCAGGATAATCCACAGCCTCGTGAAAGGGATTACTCCTATGTTGGTAGTTTTTTTGCATTTTCCATTTGGGTTGGTATTGGTACTGTAGCTATTTGTGATTGGGTATCACAATTTTTTAAAAATAAACAAATGGGCACTCGCGTAACCAGTTTTCTGGTAATATTCCAATTACTTGCTGTGCCTGGAATGATGCTCAAGGCCAACTATCATGAACATGATCGTTCGGGTAATCTGGTGGCATGGGATTATAGCTATAATTTATTGCAATCCTGTGAACCAAACGCTGTGCTTTTTACTAATGGTGATAATGACACTTTTCCTTTGTGGTATTTACAGGAGGTCGAAGGAATTCGCACCGATGTAACTGTTGCTAACCTTAGTTTGTTAAATACACCATGGTACATTCGCCAATTACGTGAAATAAGAAACATTCCGCATCCTCTTCAGGAATCTGCCATTGCAGCTCAACCAATTATCAAACTTTCGGATAAACAAATTAGAGACCTAACTCGTGGATTAACGCCTTGGCAAAAGCGGGAAGTGACTTTACCGGTTAATTCACAGGAAAAAATTACCTGGACTGTAAAGCCTACCTATGCAGGACAAGCATTGAAAATACAAGATATGATGATCATGCAAATTATCAATGATGCAAAATGGGTTTCTCCAATTTATTTTGCTGTTACAGTGTCTCCTAGTAATCGACTTGGGCTTGAACCCTATCTGGAAATGGATGGTTTATCATATCGTCTGCGACCATATAAGACAAAGGGTTTAAATCCGGAAAACATGTCTAATCACTTGGTAACTGAATTCGGACAGGAAGAGTGGTCTAAACCGTTTAATCGTAAAGAATGGAATAAAGATGAAGGCCGTATTTGGTTTAAAACTTATGATCCAAGGTATCTCTTTCGTCATCTTGGGAATGAAAACGTTTATTATAATGAGCAAGTAATACGGCTTTTGCAGAATTACAGGAGTGCTTATATGCAATTGGCAGTTCATTATTTCATGGACTACCAGAAATTATCTAAGGATCAAAAGGAAGGAGACGATGGTTCCTCACTAAAAACAAAAGTAATGACTGTTCTGGATGAGATGAATGAAAATATACCTGAAAATACAATTCGAATGGCTTCAAAAGAATTATATTACCAAATGGGTAGATTGTACTATGGTGTAGGGCAAGAAGAAAAATTGCGAGAGGTATTACATAATTTGTTATTGCGAGATGATATTACAATAAAAGACAGAGTGGGTTATGGTCAATCATATCTGGTTGAATTAGACGAACCTGCTATTGCTAAGGATATTTTTGAAACATTATACAATTCATATAATAGGGCAGAGTCTATTGTTCAAACTAGAGGTCTAGAGAAAGCTGGCCTATCATCAAATTCCTGGAAACAATGGCAGAATAATTATTCAAATATTGTTAGTCACTTAGTTATTGCATATCAAAGACTTGAAATGGAACCAGAAGCGGAAACAGTTCTCACAGGTTGGCTTGATCGTAATCCAAACGACCGACAGGCCAAAAAACTACTGAATGAAATAAAAGGTATTGCGCCCTAGTCTTTGAAGGGCATTTGCCCATGGATTCTCTAGTTTCCATTATTATTCCACATTGGAACGGAATAGATGTTCTTTCAGAATGTCTTGATTCTCTAAAGCAAACAGCCTACCCTAACTTTGAAATCATTGTTGTTGATAATGCTTCAACTGATGGAAGTGGAGATTGGATAAAAGATCATCACCCGCAAATAAAACTGATAAAAAATGATCAGAATTATGGGTATTCCGGTGGCTGTAATCGTGGTATACATCAAGCCGATGGTGATCTAGTGGTATTTTTGAATAATGATACAGTGCAAGATAAGTACTGGCTTCGAAATTTGGTTTCATTTATTAATTCCCATCCAGATTGTGCAGCTGTACAGCCCAAAATATTAAATTATTATGAACGAAATCGATTTGACTATGCTGGTGGATCTGGAGGGCAAATGGATGTACTTTGTTATCCATTTGCCCGTGGCAGAATATTCCTGGAACAGGAAATTGATTCTGGTCAGTATGATAATGATGATCGTTGTTTTTGGGCTTCAGGTACAGCAATTATGGTCAGAAAAGATTATTACATGGAAGCTGGGCAATTTGATGAAAACTTCTTTGCTCATATGGAAGAAATCGACCTTTGCTGGAAACTACAGCTTATGGGGTATAAGGTATTTGTTCATCCAGAGGCGGTAGTTTATCATAAAAATGCTGTTTCTTTACCAATGACCTCATTAAAAAAGTTCATGCTTAATCACCGTAATTCTCTTGTAATGTTATTAACCAACTTTAAACTTCTGACTACTTTATACCTTCTACCTTTGCGGTATGCCCTTGAATGGGTAGCAATATTTTATGCAATATCTAAATTTGACTTTCGTCATGTGTTTGGTATAGTCAAGGCGCATATCTGGATCTTATTGCACCTGCATATCATTTATTCTAGACGAAGAAAGATAAAACAAATTCGTGTTTTATCTGACCGTGATATAATGAAAGCTTTTTATAAAGGAAGTATTGTTTTGGATTATTATATAGCTCGTAAAAAAACCTATGGCGATATATCCTTCAAACCTTTCGAATAAATATCCTTATTAGAAGGATCAAGTTCAATAAGGTCTTGAATCATTGTAGTTTGCCTTAGTATTTGCAAAATCTGTGTTATTTCGATTGCGTGCGATTTCAGAAAATATAAAGTATAGTGTTCGCGAGGTATACGATCATAAACTTCATCAATCCCAACTATCATTTTTTTGAATTGCTTTATCGATTCTTCTATTTCACCATCTTCAAATAATTCTAAACCATAATAAAAAGCGAAACGCGCCTTACGCAAACCATAGTTTGTTGATGTATCATCCGTAAGCTGTATACGTTTTGACCAACCCATGGAAAAATTACTTGCCGAACCCCGCAGTGCGATTGATCGAGCGAGTTCATATTGTTTTGATCCTTCATTTGGTTGATAGGTATCTATTTCTCCTGCAAGGATCATATTACCATAAAATGATAGAAAACTAGGCAGTGGTTCGAACATTACCGGATCATAATAAAGACTACC
>PVBE011106891.1_pt1 | contig 13941 bp, 10 predicted proteins | sample 1631181 | NCBI WGS metagenome assembly PVBE01 (sample SAMN08397723, study PRJNA350692) | Marine metagenome, whole genome shotgun sequencing project. | isolation source: water | place: Pacific Ocean | collected 2012-04 | reverse complement strand
GGTGGTCCCCGCACGACGACTGTCGTGCGGGGACCACCGCTAAGTGTCAAGTGGCTAGGCCTGACCCCTCTGCTTGATTGACCTGACCCCTCTGCTTGATTGACCCCTCTGCTTGATTTTATGAGGTCAGCGGCGACGGCGACGGACGGCGCCCAGCAACATCAGCAAGGCCCAGCCCGAGACCGGCCTGGAGCGCGTGGTGGAGCAGCCGTCGGCGACCGGCGGGGCGTCGGTCCCGAGGCCGATGAGCCTGTCGTGGTCCGATTCGTCGCCACCTCGCTCCCGGTCGTCCCCGGCCGCCGGCCCGTCGCGGTCGTGGCCGCTGCCGTCGTCCGCGCGGTCCGAGCGGCGCATCCGGCGGAGATTCCACGGGCCGCCCTGATGCTCGAGCCAACGCGGGTGCGCAGCCGGACCGTCGTGGCCACCCTCGTCGTCGTACTTCGGGTCGTCCGAGTCCACCCCGGGATCATCGACCGCCGGGACCCACGGATCCCCGTCCGCGTTCTGCCCATCCCCGTCGTCGTCGCCGTCGCCGGCCTCCGGCGGCGGGCCATCGTCGCCCCCCGGCCCGTCCCCAGAGTCGCCGTCGCCCTGGGGGTCGTCGTCCGCGTCGGACCCGTCGTCATCCTCGGGCTGCGGACCGGGACCGTCCCCTTGCTGTCCCCGATCCCGGTCGATGGACCGCGGGTCATCGCCTTCGTCCCCACCGTCACCACCGCCCCCGTCGTCATTGCCCCCGGCACCGCCCTCGCCCTCTCCTTCGCCGTCTCCCCCGGCGCCGCCCTCGCCGCCGTCTCCCCCGGCACCGCCCTCGCCGCCGTCTCCCCCGGCGCCACCTTCGCCTTCTCCCCCGGCGCCGCCCTCGCCTTCGCCCTCACCGCCGTCTCCCCCGGCGCCGCCCTCGCCCTCACCTTCGCCCTCACCTTCGCCCTCACCTTCGCCTTCGCCTTCGCCCTCACCCTCACCTTCACCTTCGCCGTCGCCTTCGCCCTCCCCCTCGCCCTCGCCCTCGCCACCGTCGTCGTCCGAGCGACTGTCGCTGTCCCGCCCGCCATCGTCCTCTCCCTCACCTTCACCCTCGCCACCGCCGTCGTCCGAGCGACTGTCGCTGTCCCGCCCACACTCGTCCTCGCCGTCACCGTCGCCTTCTTCCTCGCCTTCTTCCTCGCCTTCGCCGCCGTCGGAACGCCCGTCGTTCGATCGGCTGTCGCTGTCCCGGCCCCCTTCGTCCTCGTCGTCGCCCTCGCTACCGTCGTCGTCAGATCGCTGGTCACCCGAGCGACTGTCGCTGTCGCCGCTGTCATCATCGGGCCGGCACCGCCGGCCCCTCGAGCGGCTATCGTGATCCGAGCGGCTGTCGTGGTCCGAGCGGCTGTCGTGGTCCGAGCGGCTGTCGCTGTCGGAGCGGCTGTCGTGGTCCGAGCGGTCGTGGCCCGAGCGGCTGTCGTGGTCCGACCGAGCGTCGTCCTCGCATTCGCGTCCGTGGGACCGGCTGTCACTGTCGCGCGTGCCACCGTCGTCGCTGCGCGTTCCAGAGCGGCTGTCATCATCCCACCGGGCCCCGGACCGGCTGTCGCTGTCGCCGCCGCTTCGGTCGTCGTCCTCGGAGACCTCGTGATGGCCGGGTCGCCCCGCCTGGCTGAAGGACGGCAGGGCGGCCACGGCGAACGCGATGAAGTACACGCGTGAGAACATCGACTTACACCTCCAGGTTGGGACAACTAGAAGGTATAGAAGATGTGGGGCGTTGTGAAACTTTATAGCCTTGGTGTTTTCCGGTGGCGTCAGTCCGGAGGGAAGTACGTCCTCCCCATCGCCGCGACGATGCCTGCCGCGCCACCGGTGCCTGGACCGACGCGCTCCATCTCCTCGACGGCGACATAGGTCCAACCGTCGAGCTCGGCCTGCTTGCGCACCAACGCTTCGGCCTCGGCCTCGCTGCCCGCGACGATGTCGTGGGTGACCAGGAAGCTCCCCGCCTGGCTCGTCCCCTCGCTCATGATTCGGTAGAGGCTAGTCATCCGCATCGCCATAGAAGGCGTGACCGCCCTTTCGATCGACTCCGTGGTAATGCGGGTGGCGGCCCTCGCTGGAGCCCGTGTTCTTGTCCACGTGCGCGCCGTCATGGACCGGCTGTCCGTGACTCGCCTTCTTCTGCAGTTGCTTCGCCTTCGCCTTGCTCGGCGTGTAGACGTCATCCCCGCGCCGCAGTCGCTCCACGGCTTGCTTCTCTGTGAGCTGCCCGCCCGACTCGAGGCCGCCGTCGACGCGCTTCGCCGTCGCCATCTCCCCAGGCTTGATCTTCGGGTCAACCTTTGTCCGCTTGGTCGGCGGGATGTCCGTCTTGACGGCGTCCGTCTGGGCAGTGCGGTTGTTCCGCGGCCCCTTTGGCGGGGGCTTGTTGCCTTTGGTCCCCGTTGTCGACCCGTTCGCGGGCTTCGTCCCGTGCGTCGCCAGGCCCAGCGGGTCAAAGCGATGGAGTGGATCCCCTTCGACGTAGCCGTAAGGGTTCTCGCCGCCCTCGATTCCGAGCGGATCCGGGGTCAGGTAGCGGCCCCATGCGCCCACGTACCAGCGGTAGCGGTTGTAGTAGATGCCCGTCGTCGGATCTGCCCACATCCCGGCCAACCGGAGCCTGTTGTCGAAGCCGCGGTCGCGCGCAAAGCAGACCCCGTGCGGCGAGTACTCCCCGAGCCAATGGACCGCGCCCACGCTGTCGGTCGCCGCGACCACTGCCCCGCGTGCGTCCGGATGCAACAGCAGCAGCTGGCCAGCCACGTGCGGCGCCTCCACCCACGCAGCCCACGGCACCCAGGACGCGGCGTTCAACCGTAGATACCTGACCACGGTCCCATCGGGGCGATGCTCGCTGATGAGCCGATCGCCCACCCACCCGAAGCGCCACACGCTCGGTCGCCCCGCCACGGGGTCTTCGATGCGTTCGACCAGGCGCCGTTCGGCGTCGTACCGGTAGCGAACTACCGTCCCGTCCGGATTCTCCACCTCACGGAGCCGGTCGAGGTCGTCCCACCACAAGCGCTGCACGCCGGCCGCCAGCCGCCGACTCGTCACGCGCCCGCGTACGTCGTGCTCGACCCCGCCGTGCTGGTCAGCCGACAGCCGCTGTCCCTCGCCGTAGGACATGTCGTCGACGCAGCGGTTCCCGCTCGCGTCGAAGGCCTCGTCGATCCGCCCGTCCGCGTCGTGCGCGAAACGGTGCACCCACTGGGATCGACTCTCCGAGACGATGAGCCGCTCCTCGCGAAGCGTCCCGGTGTCGTCCACCTCGGAGAGATAGGCCGCGACGGATCGGTCTCCGGTGTCACGGACCAACCACGCGCCGGGGCTGGAGAGGACCCGGGCGCCATGCGGAGTGATCACCCCGCCGTCCGCTACCCGGTACTGACCGTCGGGAGCGTCCACCCTGACGACGCGTCCACGCGGGTCGCGGTTGATCCGGAACGCGACTCCATCAATGTCGAGGTGCACCAGCCGCCCGGCGGTCGCGAAGCGCAGACGCGCACGGCTGTCGAGCCCCGCCTCGGCCGCGATTTGACCCCCTGCATCGTATCGACGCTCGAAGCGGATGTGGCGGCCGACGGGCGCGTTCTCGTCGTATGGCACCTCGCCAGCCGGGGTCTCGACCGCTCCTCGACAGCGGCCCAACGCGTCACGCTCGAACGCGATCGTCGTCCCGTCCGACAAAGACAGCCCGACCGCGTACCCGTCACCGTCACGCTCGAAGGCGCGGGCACCGCCGCCGGAGTAGTCGATCCGATCGACCCGACCGGCGGCGTCGCGTCGGTAGCGCTCGACGGCGCCGTCGTCCGTCTCGTGGCGGACCAGGCGACGCGCACGGTCGTACGCGTATCGATAGCCGTGGCCCGCCCCGTCGAGGTGGGACGCGAAACGGTTGTCGAGTCCTCGGGTGGTCGAGCGCGACTGACCCATCGGCGTGCGGACACCCGTCGGCCGCCCCATTCGATCTCGTTCGGTGTGCCACGTATTCTGGGCGGCGTCGGCGTAGCTCGTGACCTCGCCGTTGGCGTCGTACGTCCAGCGCTCGACACCGCCGTCCGGCGCCTCCTTCGCCACGATCCGACCGTCCCGATCATGTGTGTATCGGATCTGTTGCTCACCCGTGACGGTCGCCCGCCGCCGACCGAGCATGTCGACGGTGTGTTCCTGGGACACACCCTCGTGAACCTCTTCGACGAGATTCCCTGCTTCGTCGTATGCGAACGCGTGCTCGGTCCCGTCGGCGCGCAGCTCGGCGATCAGCAGGCCCCGTCGGTCGAAGCGTCGGCGCGTCTCACCGCCGTCAGGGTGACGCGTGCGCACGCGGTCGCCTTGAGTGTCGTAGCCGTGTCGCGTAACAGACCCGCAGGGGTCGACATGCTCGACCAGCCAGCCCCGGTGGTCGTAGCTGTATTCATGTTTACCGCCGACCGGAAGCATGTGTTCCAGCAGGCGGCCGTGTTCGTCGTACTCCCAGGTCGTTTCATGACCGAGCGCGTCAGTCTCCGAGACCTTGTTGCCGGAGGGGTCGAAGGCGAACCTGGTGACACCGCCCTCCTGATCGACCCACACCTCGACGCGACCATCCTCGTCGGCGGCGAACCGCTCGACGCGCCCGGAGTGGTCGGTCACGACGGTGGTCTGCGCACTCGGCTGATACTCCAGGGCCGCGTATTCGTGCAGATCCTCGCCGTACGTGTGGGTGACGCGGCCCTGGTCGTCGTAGTGGAAGTGCCATGAATAGCCGCCCGGCTCCTGCTCACGCACCATGCGCCCGGCCGCGTCGTATACGAAGCGACGCGCGTTGTCCTCCGCATCGTACGTGGCCCCGAGCCGCCCGTCCTCGTCGTACTCGTAGCGGCGTACTCGATGGGGTTGCCAGCTGTCGCCGCGCCCCTCGACCCACAGCTCGGACAAGCGCCCGGCGGGGTCGAACTCGAAGCGAACGTGGCGTCCGCCCGAGTCGGTCAGCCCGGCCGGGACGTACGGGTCGTCCTTGTAGTGGAGGCGGACGGTGTTCTGGTGGCGGTCAAACCACTCCACCAGCCGCGCTTCGCCGTCGGCGTGCACGGCAAAGCGCCAGGTGAGGCCGTCCTTGTCGCGCAGATCCCAGAGCAGGTCGTCGGCGCGGCAGAACTCGAGGCGCTCTTGCGGGTCGTGATGCCAGGCGCCGAAGTCCTCGAGGTAGGGCAACCGGATGACGCGCATCTCGGCGTCGTGAAGCGCCCAGAACCGCGACGTACGCCGACTTCCGAGTTCGACGGGCTCGGTGTGCAGCGTCAGGTGCGTCTCGAAGTTCATCCGCCAGCCGACGCCGAGCACGCCGCCCCAGGCGACCCGGGTGACCACCGAGTTGTAGTTGCGCTCGAGGCGCAGCGGGAGCGGCCCCGGCAGCGCGAGGTCGGTCTGCTTGTCGAAGAGCGTGCCGCTGACCGGGTCGACCGGGTGGCCACGCCCGTGGCATTCGCCCTGAGGCCGCGCGGGCGAGTTCTGCGGCTTGCGAGACGGCGCGTTCGCGTCCGGCGGGGCGAAGCGGCTGTTGTTGAGGGTGTCGGGGGTGCCCGGCTGGACCCGGTTCGCACGCGTCGTCCCGATCTTGTTGAGACCCTTGGCGGCGCCCATCGCGAGGGCGCCGAAGACAGCCTGGAACATCAGCTGCTGCACGACTGCGGCCAGGTCGACGCCGACCTGCACATTGCTACCGGAGGCGACCATCGCGTTCGGGATGATGGGGATGTCGCTGCACGAGTTGCTGAAGGGCATCAGGCCCATCGACATCGGCACGTCTTCGGCGATCACGTTCGGCGCGCCGATGCTGATGGAGCCGCTCGCGACCGGGAACGGAAGCAGCTGGCAGAGCATGCCGAGGAAGGCGCCGTAGCTCGAGAACTGCGGGAACGCGCGAAGGAGCCACTGCGCCTTCGGGTCGCTGCCGGCGCCGACCTCCGACACGCCACCGGCGACGGCGTCCACGCCCGAGACAGCGACGCCGACCGGGTTGGCGGTGCCGAGCAGATTGCTCGTCATGCTCACGATGCTGGAGCCGGCCGCCACGACGGCGGGCAGGAAGCCGGCGACGATGGCCATCGTCAGAAAGCCGCGGAAGGTCATCGGGATCGGCGACCAGGGCAGCGGCAGTATCGGGATGTGGATGCCGATGGCGGTCGCGCCCACGCCCGCCGCGGGCATGTTGTTCACCAGCACCGTCGGGCGCGTGTCGATGAGGATCGGGTTCACGAACGCGTGCGGGAAGAACGGGAACGGCGGCAGCAGCGGGCCTGGGCCGGCGTGGTGGAAGTCGGCGCCGATCATCAGGTCGAGCTGCTTGGTCGCCGGGAAGGTGAACATCCCCGGGTTGAGCAGGATCGATCCGGCGACGAATTGAGCAAGCTTGGCCTTGGCCATACCGGCGCCGTCGCCCTGGTCGGCAGCGAAGATGACGTTGTCGCCCTTCAGCATGAACTGGGCGGCCTGGACGGTGACCGGGCCACCCGCCTTGCAGACGAAGGTCTGGTCGCTCTTCAGGTCGAGGGCGCCGGTGGTGAGCGTGAGCGGCCCCGAGGGACCACCGCTCTCTGTCCGGAAGCTCTTCACGTCGATGGTCGACTTGCCGGCGATGGTCCGGGTGACCGGACCCTTCATCTCCATCTCGAGCTTGGGGCCGATGTCGGCCGACGCGGTGGCGATGTTCGCCGAGGTCGCGCCGCTCGTCATGTTGAAGGTGACGCAGCTCTTCGACAGGTTCGGCGTGGTCATCTTCAGCGAGCTGCCCGCCGATTGGGTGAGCATCTTCGCCGAGTACGTGCGCGTGCCCTGAACGGTGATGTCGTGGGCGTTCGTGACGTTGACGGTCGTCGTCTTCGTGCTGTGGAGCAGGAAGTCGACGCACTCCATGCGCACCAGGCCCTCGGGCGCGGTGATGGTGATCGTCCCGCTGTCGGCGAGCCAGTGCACGTGCTCGCCGGGCACGTCGATCTTCGTGTGCAGCTTCTGCTTGCCGTCGTGGAACTCGATGTACCCGCCGTCGTCGCCATCGTTGAAGATCAGCTGATGACCTTCGCGGCTCTGGAAGAACTTGTGGTCGTTCTTCCCGTCCGGGTTGCCGGGTCCCGGCGGCGGGTCCTGACCGTTCCACAACGAGCCGAGCACGAAGGGCTGGTTCGGGTCGCCGCGCTCGAACATCACCAGGACTTCGTCACCGATCTCGGGACGGATGAAGTTGCCGCGGCTCTTCCCCGCCTGGCCCGCCGACACGCGGCACCAGTGGCTCTCCTCCTGGTCGTGCAGCCACGGGAAGCGGACCTTGATGCGGCCGGTCTGGTCGGGGTCGTTGAGGTTCGTGACGAGGCCGACGGCGGAGCCGTAGAAGCGGCGGGGGTTCACTCTGCGTCCCCCGCTGCGTCGTCGTCGTCCTCGGGCTCGTGCGAGCGCCCCTCGGTGAGCAGGTCGATCGGGAAGTCGGTGTCGAGCAGCTGAGCCGGTGCGGTGAGCTGGCCGTCCACCTCGATGCGCACCTGGTGCGGCTCGTCGAGGCGGTAGCCGTCCGGCGCCACGAGGGATCCGCGCCACACACAGTCGAGGAAGTCGATGTCGGGCTCGATGAGCACCGTGTCCATCTGCAGCTTCACGGGCGCGAAGTCACCCTCGCCCCAGTCCCAACGCAGACGCGGGCGGTCGGCCGGGAGCCGGAAGCGCAGCTGCTCATGGGTCGGATGCACGTGGTCGAGCACCACCAGCTCACCGCCCTGCGGGCACGGGATGACCTGGCCGTTCGGCGCGCCGTTGAGGAAGTCGAGCTGCATCTCGAGGAAGGGCAGCGGCTTCTCCGCACCCTCGGGAGAGACGCCATGGAGGGTCTCCCACAGGTCGCGCAGCTTGGGATCCATCCCGGCCAGCTCGGACCGCGGCGCCCAATGCTTCGGCACGACCCCAAACCCCCACGGGCAGGGTCCGGCCCGCCAGTCGAGCGGGTCGACGAGGAGCGCGTTGAGCTGAATCGGGGCGGCCGGGTTCTCGATATTCGGGAGCGGCCCGTGGCGGTCGACGTCCTCGAGGCCTTCGATAGGGGCGGCCCAATACCCCATTCCGGAGGGGTTCGCCGGGTGCGGGATGGGTCCCGTGTCGAAGGAGCGGTCGATGCCGCCGTACGCCAGATCCCAGCGCAGCGGCATCACCGAGAAGGGGCGCGCCGGGGTCAAAAGCGCGGTCTTGCGCGTCTTCGGCTTCCAGACGGTGCGGTCGCCCAGGACCAGCACGCGCTTGTCGTGCTCGCCCACGCGCAGCCCACACTCGACGGTGGTCTGCTCGCCGCCTGGGGCGTGGCAATGTCCGTTGAGGAGGACGTCGCACGCGGCCCGCGGTGGCATCAGGTCGGTCTCGTAGCGGACCGGCGAGGCGAGCGGGTCATGGTGGTTCTCGTAGTACGCGTCCGCCATCTGCATCACGCGCTGCAGGGTGCGCGGTTGGGCGGGGCGGTCGGGCTCGATGCGATAGCTGCGCTTGACCACGAAATGGAATCCGCGCACCCCGTCCGTACCGGACTCGGGCAGGTACTGCACCTGGTAGCCGTCGTGCTCGAGGAAGCGGCGCGGCTTGCGCGGATCGGCGGCGAGCTGCACGGGCGGCTACCGAGCCGCCCGCGTCATCGCGCGCACGGCGTCGGCGATGACGCGCGTCGGCACCGCGGGGCCCGGAGCGGGAGGCGTGCGCGCGTTGAGGTTGATCTGCCCCGACTTCATCAGGATGTCGCCCGCGTTGATCATGAGCGTCTCGCCCAGCAGCGAGAACTGGCCGCCCGTGGCGTCGCCGACGAAGGCGGGGGTGTTGAGCGTGATCGGGCCGCTCGCGTCGAGGGCGATGTGCGGGCCGTGCATCTGCGCGGTGCCGATGTTCCAGGTGCGGCTGTCGGCCTTCTCGTAGACGTGGTCGGCCTTGAGCGTGAGCTCGCCGGCCGCGTCGGTGGTCGCGCCCTCGACGGTGATCTTCCCGTCGACCTGGTTGGTGCAGCTCACCGAGCCCGTGCCGCCGGAGATGGCCATCGAGCTGGCGGCGCCGACCTGGATGGTCTCGGCGGTCCCGGTGATCGAGGTGGCGCCGGTCCAGTCCTTCGAGGTGCCCTCGGCCTCGGTGGCGGAGTCGACGACCGTGGTCGTCTCGTTGCCGCCGACGGTGCGCGTCGCGTTATTGCTCGCGAGCATCACGATGTCTTTGGCGAGCATCGAGATCTTGCCCTTGGGCGCCTTGATGTAGATGTCGCCGGTCTTCGCGGTGATCGAGATCGCGTCGGTCGCGGAGTCCCAGCGCACGATGTTGTTGAGCGTGCCGTCGTGCAGCTGGATCGACTCGGCGCCGGGCGTGTCGTCGAAGTGCAGCTTGTGACCGAAGCGGGTCTCGATGACCTTGTGGTGGTTGCTGCCGTCGGGGTCGCCGGGCTCGGGCGGCTCGTCCTCGCCGTTCCAGGTGGCGCCGACCACGAGCGGCTGGTGCACGTCGCCGAGTTCGAAGGCGAGGATCACCTCGTCGCCGACCTCGGGGATGAAGAAGAGGCCGCGCTCGTTGCCGGCGTACGGCTGGACGACGCGGGCCCAGTGGCTCTCCTCCTGATCGTCCATCCACGGGAAGCGGACCTTGATGCGGCCGATGTTCAGCGGGTCCTTCGAGGTCGTGACCAGGCCGATGTAGAGGCCGTCGAGGGGGTCGTCGCCGCGGAACATCAGGAGAGCTTCGTCATCTCAGCGAAGACGCCTAGGGCGGTGGTGGGCATCAGCTGCATGGTGCCGCCGTTGATGGTGAGGATGGCCGGCGTGGTGATGGTGGCGTCCGGCGACTTGATGTTCTGGGTGGCGCTGGTGACGGTGATGGGGCCGTTGGTCACGTACGACGCCATCTCGGCGACCTTCACCTCCATCGTCGCGGCGGTGACGGTCTCGGGGGCCGAGGTGCGGCGGACCTCCTGCGAGGTGACGCTGCGGCCAGCCATGTTGGTCATCGTGAGGGCGCCGGTGACGGAGACGCCGATGACCTGCGCGGCGAGGCTCGAGACCTGCGCGTTGACGGTGGTCGAGGGCGCAGTGATGGACCACAGCTTCTGAACCGCGATGGTGTCGGGGCCCTGGATCACCTCTTTGCGCGTGTCGCTCGTCTCGCTCAGCTGGGCGTCGACCTTCCAGGTGCTCGAGTTCTTCACGTCGATCTCGAGGTCGACGCAATCGACGGTGAGCGTGTTCTTGGGCGCCTCGTAGGTGATGTCGCCGGGGTCGGCGGTGAGCGTGATGGTGTCGGCGGCTACGTCGATGACGAGGTGACGTTTGTTGGGACCGTCGATGATGGTGATCTTCTCGCTGCCGTCGGTGTCCTCGAAGATCACCTGGTGGCCCGCGCGCGTGCGCCAGATCTTGTGGTTGTTGACGCCGTCCGGGTTGCCGGGGGGCGGGACCGCGTCCTCGCCGTTCCAGACGCCGCCCAGGATGTAGGGCTGGTTGGGGTCGTTGCGGTCGAAGACGACGACGACCTCGTCACCGATCTCGGGCAGCCAGAACGAGCCACGCCCGGCGCCAGCGTAGGGCTGGGCGATGCGGGCCCAATGGCTCTCTTCCTGATCGTGCAGCCACGGGAAGCGGACCTTGATGCGGCCCCATCCGTCGGGGTCGGTGTTGTTGGTGACAATCCCGATGACCGCGCCAGCCGGACGCTGCCGGAAGTCGCTCGCGCGACGCTTCCCGAAACGGTCGACCCGGCGGTTCTTACGGCCCTTCACGGATGAGCCCCTCGAAAAAAGGTCGGCGTCCGAGCACCCCCCTGGCACGCCGCCTCGCGGCGACTACATGTGGGCCTGTGCCTCGGGCACAGGCACAACATCCAGTAGCCACGACTCGACGCACCATGACGGCACTCGCCCCGCCCCCCTTTTTGCGAGTGCCTCATCAATCCGCCGGAAGCACCAGGACGGGGGAGCGCGCCTCGGCGCCATCGTGGCGGACCTCGAAGACGAGCTCACGGAAGGGCGGCTTCTTCGGGACCTTCCAGGAGGCCTGCGCCACGTCGCCGTCGCACAGGCCGCTGAGCTCGGCCACGGGCGAGTCCTCGACGAGCGAGCGCACGGTGAAGGTCAGCTTCGTGTCGGCCGGGATGCCGTCGGCGGTGGCCACGAGGTCGACCGTCTCGCCGGGCGTCGCGTCAGAGGGGACCCATCGCGCGCGCACGAGGGCAACCGAGTCGAGGTCACGCGGGACGGTGTGGCGCGCGACCGCGGTCGGCGAGGTCGGCGGCGGCGCGGCGGCCTGCGCTTCACGTCGCCGCTCGAGACGCCCGACCCGGTGGTCGAGACCGGACAGCTTCTGCTGCCACTCGGGCGACTCGGGGTCGCGCGCGCGCTGCAGCGCGTCAATCGACTCGCGGACCTCGAGGAGTTCGTTCTCCCAGGCAGCCACGCGCCGCTCGAGGAGGGTGCTCTTCCGCCGCAACAACTCGAGCTCCGCGAGGAACTGAAGCGGCTCTTCCTTCGCCTTGGCCATCGAAGTCTCCGTAGACGAGACAGCGTCCGGGAAAGCGGCGCGGGTTTCAAGGCGAGAGGGCGGTCGATGGCCAGTCGTTTGGAGGGCGCCGCCGTTGCGGGTTCGGTCACGGACGTGGCGTAGTGCGGCGATGAACGCTCAGACGCTCTCGCTGCTGCTCGCGCTTGCCCTGTCTGCCTGTGTGCCATCTGGCGGAGGCGATGGTGGCAATGGCCAGGTCCAGGTCGACCTCGACGACGGGGTGACTCCGCCCGTGGGGGACGCGGGAGTCGGCGGTTCCGACGCCACGGGCGCGACCGACGGCGGCGCGGCGGATGGCCCTCAATTGCCCCCGGACGCTGGGGGTCAGGCGGCGCTCGAGTCGCGGCTGCGGGCCCATGTGGAGCACCTCGCGACGACCATCGGCTCGCGCAGCAGCCGGACGCCGGAGGCCCTCGCCGAGGCGGCCGACTACCTCCAGGAGCAGCTGTCCGAGGCCGGCGTCGTGGAGCGCGAGACCTACGAGGCGCGCGGGCAGACGTTCACGAATCTCGTGTTCGAGGTGGTCGGCACCGACGTACCCGAAGAGGTGATCGTCGTCGGCGGGCATTACGATTGCGTCCCGACCACGTCGGGGGCGGACGATAACGCGACCGGGGCCGCCGCCACCCTCGAGCTGGCGCTGCGCTTCGCGGCTCAGCCGGCGGCGCGAACGCTGCACTTCGTCTTCTTCACCAACGAGGAGCCGCCCTTCTTCCAGGACGACGACATGGGGAGCGTGGTCCACGCCCGCGCGCTCCGGGCCGCGGACGTCAACGTGGTCACGATGTTCTCGCTGGAGATGCTGGGCTTCTACTCGGACGAGCCGGACTCACAGGAGCTGCCGCTGGGCCTGGCGGGGCTGTTCCCGACGACCGCCAACTTCATCGCCTTCGTGAGCAACGGCGAGTCGACCGACCAGCTCGTCGAGGCCCACGAGGCGTTCAGCGAGAGCGGGTTCCCCTCCGAGCGCCTGGCCGCGCCGGGAACGATCCCCGAGGCGGGCTTCTCGGACCACTGGTCCTTCTGGCAGGAGGGCTACCCGGGCGTGATGGTCACCGACACCGCGTTCCTGCGGAACCCGCATTACCACGAGGGCACGGACGTCCCCGCGACGCTGGACTTCGAGCGCTACGCCGCCGTGGTTGAGGGCCTGGCCGGGATGCTCGAGGTGCTCGCCAACCCCTGAGTCACCTCAGCGGTCGGGGCCGACGTTCGAGACGGTGACCGACTCGGTCGCGGCCTCTCCCGGCGGCACGGATCCGAAGTCGATGACCCGAGGCGCGACGTTGATCTCGGGTCTGAGCTCCACCACGACGATGGGTACCTCGAGCTCCCCCTCGCCACCGAGGTTGGTCTCCAGCAGGAGGACGCCCTCGTCGAGGTTGCCGGAGGACGTGTATCCGATGGTGATCTGGGCGTCGTCGCCAGGCTGAATCTCGACCGCTCCGTCGTTCAGAGCGCCCGCGTGGCGGGTCCCGTCGCTCTCGACGAGCCACCACTGGAACGCCGCGGAGGCCTCGAGGGCGACGCGCTTGATCTCCAGGATACCCGAGCCGACGTTGAGCACGGTCACGACACGCTCGACGACCTGGCCGGGATCGGCGCGGGGGAAGGTGAAACTAGGCGGTTCGAACTCCATGTGAGGCGTGCTGCCGTCGAAGAAGCCGCTCTCGTTTGGAAAGAAGCAGCTCGTGGTCACGATGGACGTGGCCAGCACCGCCCAGATGCTCAATCGCTGCATGCCCCCTCCCGTCGACGCTGCTCCAACAGATGTCGGGGCGCTGCGTTCGGGATCACCCGAGTACCTATCGGCTGAGCTCGCGCTCGGCGATGCGGCGCAGGCGCTCGGTCAGGTCGTGGCGGTCGTCCTGGGTCAGGCCGCGGGTGTCGATGGCCTCCAGAGCGGTCGAGTAGATGCGGCCGGGGCGGACGCGCCAGGCGCCCATCGGGAGGGCCTCGCGGGCGCCGTGGAAGATGAACGGGACCACCCGCGCCTGGGTGGCGATGGCGAGGAAGGCGGCGCCGCCCTTGAAGTCCGAGAGGCGTCCGTCCGGGCTGCGGCGGCCCTCGACGGACATCCCGAAGGAGCGGCCGCGGTGGCGCATGTCGTGGGCGACGCGGTCCATCGCGCGCTTCGCCTGGGCCGGCCACTCCATGTCATCACGAGCGTGCTGGCCTGGCCGTATTCGACGGGCACCGGGAGCAGGGCCTCGCCGTGGATGGAGAGCAGCGTTGCGCGTAACGCGTGGCGGCCATCGACGCCGGTCCAGCCCGCGCCCCAGCCCGATTGCGTGGCCACGAGCATCGGCACGGTCTGCCACACGATGTTCGTGTCGAGGGTGACGGGCGGGCGGAACGACCCATCGGGCTGGACCAGCGTGAACAGCAG
>PVBE010303835.1_pt1 | contig 13941 bp, 9 predicted proteins | sample 1631181 | NCBI WGS metagenome assembly PVBE01 (sample SAMN08397723, study PRJNA350692) | Marine metagenome, whole genome shotgun sequencing project. | isolation source: water | place: Pacific Ocean | collected 2012-04 | reverse complement strand
CGGGTTCTTCACCGTCGCGGCGTTGTCCGGCTATCTCGCCGAGAAGCTCGGCCAGGTCGGCAGTGAGCTCGAGCGCCGACGCATGGACATCAAGGAGCTCCGCGCCCTCAACGAGAACATCGTCCGTTCGCTCGCCTCGGGACTGCTCACCCTGGACAACGAGGGCCGGACGACCTTCTTCAACGAGGCCGCCGAGCTGATCACCGGGTACCCGTTCAGCGAGGTGAACCTGCGGCCGCTGGCCGAGGTGATCCCGGAGTTCGAGAAGGTGGTCGCCGCCGCACCCGCGATGGCCGAGCTCAGCAGCCGGCCCCGGGTCGAGCAGCGGATGATTCGGCCCGACGGCGCCGAGGTCTTCATCGGCATCTCGATCTCGGCGCTCCGGAACGCCCAAGGAGATCAGACCGGATACATCCTGATCTTCCAGGATGTGACGGAGCTGAAGACGATGGAGGCGGCGATCATTCGCCAGGAACACCTGTCGGCGATCGGAAAGCTCTCCGCCGCGATCGCGCACGAGATCCGCAACCCGCTGGCGTCGATCTCCGGGTCGATCGAGATGCTGGCGATGCTGCTCGAGCCACCGGCAGAAGAGCGGCAGCTGATGGACATCGTCATCCGCGAGGTCGATCGCCTGAACGGCCTGATCGAGGATTTCCTGGAATACGCGCGTCCGGCGCAGACGCGACGGAAGCTGATCGACCTCCGGGAAGTGATCGCCGACACGATCCAGATCTTCTCCCGCGACCCGGTGGCTCGGGACATCGAATTGCGCCTGGACCCGGAATACGTGCAGCAGATGCCCGTCTACGCCGATGCGGCACAACTCCAGCAGGTGCTCTGGAATGTTCTTCGAAACGCTTGCGAGGCGATGCAAGACGGAGGCATCATCACAGTTGCCCGGTCTCGGCACTACGACCTGCGAACTCGTCGCAACAAGTTCGCAATCGAAGTGCGTGATACCGGGCCTGGACTCCCCGACGCTGTGCTACCGAGCTTGTTCGAGCCGTTTTTCACGACCAAGGATGATGGGACCGGCCTCGGTCTCGCGACCTGTCACCGTATCGTCACGGCTCATCGTGGGGAGCTGGAAGCACGCAACGTGGCCGCCGGTGGCGCGGCGTTCCAGATCACGCTCCCGGCCGACGACCAGTCCGCCGATTCCGGCGAGAAAGTGGTGCCGAAGACCGCCGAAACCGGCGACCAGACCGAAACCGCGGACGTCGACGAGAGCAGTGGGGCCGTTCCCCGGGCCGGGAGGGTCGTGCTCCAATGAGTCGTATCCTTGTCGTCGATGATGAGCGCAGCATGCGCGAGTTCGTGTCGATCCTGCTCAAGAAGCAGGGGCACGACGTCGACCTGGCAGACAGCGGCGAGAACGCCTTCGCCAAGATCGACGACGAGGATTACGACCTGATCCTCACCGATCTGAAGATGCCCGGTGCGTCCGGCCTCGACGTGCTCGCGTACACCAAGAAGCGCGACCCGAGCGTCCAGGTGATCCTGATGACCGCGTACGCGACGTCGGACACCGCGGTCGAAGCGATGAAGCGGGGCGCCCGTGACTACGTCACCAAGCCCTTCAAGGTCGAAGAGCTCCTCGTCCAGGTCGACAAGGCGCTCGAGATCCGGGAGCTGGAGCGGGAGAACTTCTACCTCAAGCAGGAGCTCGCCGGCCGAAACCGCCTTGACCGTCTGGTCGGCAAGAGCGGGGCGATGAAGCAGGTCTACGACATGGTCCTGCGGGTCGCGCCCACACGCACGACCGTGCTGATCACCGGTGAGAGCGGCACCGGCAAAGAGCTGGTCGCGCGGGCGATCCACACCAACAGTGACCGCGACAAACACCCCTTCGTCCCGGTGAACTGCGGCGCGATCCCCGAAGCCCTGATCGAGTCGGAGCTCTTCGGCCATGTCAGGGGTGCGTTCACCGGTGCGGTCGGCGACAAGAAAGGGCTCTTCACGACCGCCGGGGGGGGCACGCTCTTCCTGGACGAGATCGGCGAGCTGCCGATGCCGATGCAGGTGAAGCTCCTGCGGGTGCTCCAGGAGCGGGTGCTCAAGCCGGTGGGGTCCGTCCGCGAGATCGAGGTCGACATCCGGGTGGTCGCCGCCACCAACAAGGATCTCAAGGCGATGGTCTCCGCGGGGGAGTTTCGCGACGACCTCTACTATCGTCTGAACGTCATTCAGATCACGCTTCCGGCGCTGCGTGAGAGGCGTGAGGATCTGCCGCTGCTGGTCCAGCATTTCCTGGAGAAGTACGCGTCCGACATGAGGAAGGACATCCTCGGCGTCGAGAGATCGGCAATGGACGTGCTCCTGTCGTACCCCTATGATGGGAACGTCCGGGAGCTCGAGAACATCATCGAGCGCGCCGTGACGCTGGAGACGGCGGAGATGATCACCGTCGACTCCCTTCCGTACCACATGCAGAAGGGCGGCGACCTCGTCCAATGGGCCAACGACCTCGCAATCCCGGAAGACGGGCTGGAACTCGACGCGATCGTCGAGAACCTGGAACGCAACCTGATCACCAAGGCGTTGCGGCGGACCAAGGGCGTTCGGAAAGAGGCTGCGAAGCTGCTGGGAATCACGTTCCGGTCGATGCGGTATCGCCTGGACAAGTACGGGATCGACGCCGACGGCGTAGACGACGACTGACGCTCCGGAGCCAGGACATGCACGCGAACCGCACCTCTCGAAGCCGCGGCTTCAGCCTCGTAGAGCTGATGATCACCGTCTCCATCATCACCGTCCTCGCGGCGGTCGCGATGACGGCGTTCAAGTACCAGGCGCAGAAGGCGAAGCTCGCGCAGCTCGACACCTTCATGGCGGCGATCGGCGCCGGACAGGCGCTGGCGAAGGCGGCCACCGGCGACTATGTCGGCGACTCCGCGGTGTTCTGCCCGTCGTACGTCGGCGCGGGACCCACGATGTGGGACACGGCCTGTGATCCGGTGATCTGGTCGCAAGTCGTCGCCAATCCGCCGCTGCAGACCTACTTCCAATTCGGCATCATCGCCGGCGATGGCATCACCGCAGGCGATACGTGCACGCCGTTCCTGGGCGTTCCCGAGACCTGTGACTCGGTGACCGCCGGAGAGGCTTGGTGGGTGGCGGTCGGCCGGGGTGATCTCGACGCGGACGGGGTCTTGTCCACGTTCATCACGTCGTATGCGATGAGCGGCGCCATCTTCAAGATCGACGAACACGAGTAGCTCGGGTGTTCAGCGTCGTCGGGTGGGCAGGTCGGATGGTCTCGCCGGGGTTGTCGGCTGCGGGGTGGCGATCTGCGTCACTCGGCGGAGCGCCGCGGGGTATGCGGGTCTGCGCCGACCGGATCACATGTGCGACGGTGTCAGATGACGCGAATTGTCACCGGGCGACCGAACACGGTGACGTCGATTGTCACCGGATGTCCCGATTGGGGTGGGATCGTACATTCGTACACCGTGGTTCGGAGCGGCCGCGCGACGGGAATTGCGGTCTATCTGATTGGATTTCGGGCGATTTCTCTGTTTGGCCCAGAATCGTGGACGAAGATCCTCTTGCTTGGCATACTACTGGCAACTAGACCCCAGCGAGTTCGGATGGTTCAGGTGGTCTGAGCCGTTCATCGACAGTCCCCTCCTCAACGTCAAACGGAGACAAACTCATGTTCAAGAACAAGAAGGGCTTTACGCTCATCGAGCTCATGATCGTCGTCGCGATTCTCGGCATCCTCGCCGCCGTCGCCATCCCCGCCTTCCTGAAGTACATCAAGCGCTCGAAGACGACCGAGGCGACGATGAACGTCCGGAAGCTCTACGACGGTTCCGTCGCGTACTTCTCGTCCGAGCACGTCGATTCGTCCGGCGTCATCATCCAGGCGCAGTTCCCGACGTCGCAGCCCACGAAGCCCACGTGCTGCGTTGGCGCCACGAAGGTTGAGGTCAACAACTGGGACGACAACCCCACGTGGGAAGGTCTGCAGTTCTCGGTCGCCTACCCGCTGTACTTCTCGTACCAGTACAACTCCACCGGCACTGAGAACACCTCGGTGTTCACTGCGTCGGCCTTCGCTGACCTCGACGAGGACGGCGCGGACTCCACGTTCGTCCGCTTCGGCTCGGTCATGGAGATGGAGGTTCGCGGCTCCGCCGGTCTCTACATCGCGAACGAGCTCGAGTAATCCGGTCTGACCGGTACTCACCGAAGGTCGGCCTCGTGCCGGCCTTCGGCCGTTTTTGGCCTGAAAACCCCTGCGATTCCGCCGCGGTGACGTGCTGCGTCACCGCGGCGGAAACCCGGTCACTCCTCGGCGCCCGGGTCCGACAGGTGACGGCCCAGCCAGTCCAGATACACGCCCCGGTCGGCGCCGTTCGGGAGCTCCTCGTCGAGGATCGCGTCTCGCACCCGCTCGATCGCCTCCCCGACCTGCTCCCCCGCGAGGTCGAAGCGTCGGCGAAGGTGGCTGCCGAACCGATGAGGCAGTCGCGGGGCCGGGTCCTCCGTCGCCAGCAGGTCGTCGAGCGCCGCACCCAGGGCGTCGCACCGCGCCACGTGCGTCGGCGCGAGATCGCCGAGCGCGGCAGCCAGCCGCAGCTGCTGGTGACAGGCGTCGCCGAACGCGATGTACCAGCGGCGCAGCTCGGGCCGGGTCCAACGCCGAGAGAGCGACGGAACATCGAGCGATAGAGAGACCAGCGCTACGAGAGCGGCGGTCTCCTGGCGGCTGAACCGAAAGCGCGCCGCCACCGCGGTCGCGGTCTCCTGTCGGGCCCCGAGCGGGGGCCAGTCGGCCGTCGTGACGCCGTCTCCCATCGCATCGACTCCGTGGCCGGCGAACAACGACGAGAGCAAGAGCACCGCCCAGCGTACGCCGACGTTTGCCGGAGTCCCGGCGATGCGCGCACAGACTCCCCGCTGCGGGTCCAGGCGCCCGAGGGCCGCGGTCTCGGGCAGAATCACGGCCAGAGCACCGACCTCGGTCAGCCACGCGAGGCCGTCGCCCACATCGGGGGCGACCAGGAGCTTGTCCATCTCCATCTTCCAGCGCTCCCTGGAGATGGACTGAAGCTCGACCGCAGTCTCACGGGCCGCTGCCGTGGCGTCGGCCGTCGGCCGGTACCCGAAACGAGCAGCGAAGCGAGCGATGCGCAACAGGCGCAGCGGATCGTCCCGCAGGATCGAGATCGTCGTCTCGTAGCCGCCGCCAGGCACCTCGAGTACCCCGGCCCCGATGGCGCGCCGGCCGTCGAAGGGGTCGACGATCTGACCGTCGGCTTCCATGGCCATCGCGTTGATCGACAGGTCGCGGCGACTCAGGTCCGCCACCAGGTCGTCGCCGAACTCGACGTCCGGGTGGCGACTGCCCGCGGCGTACTGCTCGGCGACCCGGTAGGTGGTGATCTCGGCGTTGACCCCGTCGACGATCGTCGCCACCGTGCCGAACCGCTCGCCGAAGGCAAAGACCTTGAAGCCGGCCTCCCGGAGCACGGCCTTGATCTCGCCGGGACGCGCGTTCGTCGCGAAGTCGACGTCGCCGGCGTCGTCGTTGTCCATGACCACGTCGCGTACGCAGCCGCCGACCAGGAAGAGCTCGAAACCGCCGGCCGCGAAGGCCGAGAACAGCGGTCGATAGCGTTCGAAGCGGGGATGCATGCATTCAGCTCGAGACGTCGTCTTCCGCGGTCCACCCCCGGTGTCGCCACACCGTGCGATGGTCAGAGGGCGAACTTGAGACGTGGGTCGCGACCGAGCAGCGCAGCGAGATGCTGGCTGCCGTTGAGACCGGTCTGGATCTGCGAGAAGAGGTTCCACGCGTCCGTCCAGAATGCCAGCTTGTCGTACTCGAGAACCTGGAACACCGTCCGGTTGTCCGCCATCACGACGCTCAGCGTGCTCGCGAACAGACCGCCCCACGCCTGCTGCAGGGCGAGGCGCTCCAGGTTCGACCGACCGTGCATCTCGTCCCGCAGATGATCGATGTGGAACCCCAGGTGGTAGGCCTGATCTTCCAACACGATCTCCAGAACCTCCTTGACCAGAGGGTCACCAGCGTTGTTCGCCAACACCCGGAAGAAGGGCATCGACGCCATCTCCGCCGTCAAGATGACCATCACCTCCCGTGCCCAGTCGAAACGTCGGCGGAGGTGGCGGAACATGAAATCCACCCACAGACGCTTGCGGGGACCCGATTCCGCCGTCCAGAGCACGCGCATCAAAAGGTCCGAGTGCACCGACTTCTCGCGCACGTAGAGGTCGACGCATTCCGCGTACTCCGGCTCGCACTGCTGCCGGACCTTCGTTCGCAGATTCACGGCCGATGACGTCAGTCCGCGCTGAAACGTCTGCAGCGATCGGATCACGGGGTCACGAAGCTCGGCGTCGAGCTGGACCCCTACGTCCCAACGCACTTCGCGTGGCCGGTCGACGGACGCGCGGAAATGCTGGAGCCATTGCATCGTGCGCATGGCCTGCCCTCGGGCGGAGAAACGAGTCATCGAGCGTTAGCGGGTCGGGCGGCGTCTGTCCACCGCACACCGTCACGCGCCCGGCCACCCATCCTTCGTTTGAAGGCCTTGTTGTTGCAATTGAAAATCATATTCAATTGAAGCATAAGGGGCCAGCACGGAGGAGCCGGAAGCCGAGATGGTCACAGGCTGCCGGGATCCCCTCCCGCACCAGGGTGACGTACATGCGCAAACGCAGCCCTTCGTCCACCTCGCGGTCCGGCCCGCAAACTGCCACCCTCGAGGAGCCCTCCTCGCCCGGCCGCCCAACGAGCGCCCGCGCGTGGTTCATCGCCGCCGCCCTCGCCGTGCTCGTGACGGCGCTGCACGCTGGCTCCGCTGCTGCGGCCGACACCACCGAGACGTGGGACGTCGGGGTCTCCGACTTCGAGTTCTTCCTCGGGGTCGACGGTGTTGGTCCCGAGGGCGGTGACCGCATGATCTCGTCGGATCTCCTCATCGGCGTCGGTGTGGTCGACGGCCTGTCCGCGTATATCGGCAGCACGCTCGCTGGCGAGGACCTCGTCGGTCCGGGCGAGGTTGCGCTGCGCCTCGGGGTCTTCGGGACCCCGGTCGACACCGACCACTTCGACCTCGATCTCTTCCTCGACACGAGCGCCGCCGGCGAAGGGTTGGCGGACTTCCAGGTCTCGCCGGCGCTGGAGGTGAACTTCGACGCGAGCCCGAACCAGGAGAGCTGGGGCACTTATCTGAGGCTCGGCGTGCCGGTATACGGTCGCCCCACCGGGAGTGACACAGGCGACGACGCCGAGCACGAAGCGGCGGTCTCCCTGGTCGCCAACCCCGGTGTATACGTGACGCTCGCACCGGGACATCAGCTGTTGGCGGAGTTCGACGCGTCGTTCCATGACGCGTCGGCCGACGAGCACGCGTTCGACCTCGGTGGCGTGGCCCTCGGCTACAACGTGTTCCTCCGCGACAAGCTCGAGCTGGTTAGCCAGCTCTACGTGGATCTGCCCCAGGCGGACGAGGTTGCCGTGGTCGGCGTGACGACCGGCTTCATCGCGACGTTGCCGACCGGCCGCTGAGCGGTCGCGCCCGCGCCCGCTCGTTCAGCGACTCGCTCGGGGTCGCCAGGCAGCCCGGAGCAGGGCGAGCGCCGCGGTCTTCCCACCGTCGGTGATCAGCTCGGTCGGGCCGACGCAGCTCGGGCATCCGGCCGGGCAGCTGCACGACTCGATCAGGTGCAATGTGCCGGCGAGGAGCTCGGCGTGGAGCTCGTAGAGTTTCTCGCTGAAGCCGACGCCGCCGGGGCAGTTGTCGTAGAGGTAGACGGTCGGGTCGTCGAGGATCGGACCGGCGATCGGCGCCGGGGGGACCGCTTCGTCCGACCGGGCCTCCTCGACAGCCAGCGCCGCCCGTTGCTCGACGGTGGACCCGTTCGCGCCGCGGGGCAGCGGGTCGACCGCGTCCGGCGTGCGGCTTCCCACCGTCATGTGGAGGTCGCCCGAGGCGCACATCAGGTGGACCTGGGCGACCGTCTTCATCGCCCGCCCGATCCCGTGGATGCCTCCGCTCAAGGTCGTCGTGTCGAAGGGGAGGTCGACGAGGAGCGGGGAGGGGAACGTCGCCCAGTAGGCCGTCGTGTGCTTGTCGAGGTCGGGGAGCTTGATGTCGCCGTAGCCGACGTTCTCGAAGGTCTTGAAGCGGATCTTCTTGTAGCCGTCGAATCGGGTCGTGACCCGGACCTCGCCCCACCCTCGGGGCGCGGCGAGATTCCCTCCGCCAGGAACGCGCGTGGTCTCTTCGCCCAGCTTCTCCAGCACGAAGACCCGGGCGTGGTAGATCGCCATCGTGAAGTACTCCGGCTTCACCGATCGGACGTAGGCCTTGCGCTCGGCGTAGTCGAGTCGGTGGACCTCGTACGGGCGCGCGGCGTGCTGATAGATCGCGTTCAGGTACACGGTCTTGTGAGCGGCTTCGAAGTCGATCTCCCCCAGGACCTTCGGTCGCTTCGCGCTCGTGTCGATGATGACGAAGTTCTCGTCATGGATGTTCCGGATGTTCACCGACGATGCGGGGTAGTCGTCCGTCGCCCAACGCCAGTGCTCCCCCTCCAGGTGGAGGAGCTCGGCGACCTCGGCGAGGTACGCGAGCACGTCCTGCACGTCGTCGAGTGGGAGCGATCCGAACCCTTCGTCGATCCGGAAGGGCAGCTCGAAGACCGCGCACTTCAGGTGCTCGGATAGAACGCGCAGGTTGTCCGGGTCGATCCGTGCGTGCTCTGGAGACGCCCTGAAGAAGTAATCCGGGTTATTGACCAGGTACTGGTCGACCGGATCGTCTCCGGCGACGAGCATCGCCAGCGACGTATCCTGGCGTCGCCCCGACCGTCCCGCCTGCTGCCAGGTCGACGCGATCGTGCCCGGGTATCCCGACATGATGCATACGTCGAGGCTGCCGATGTCGATTCCGAGCTCCAGGGCGTTCGTCGAGATCACGGCCTTGACGTCACCGGAGCGCAGGCCTCGTTCGATGCGGCGACGCTCCTCGGGCAGGTAACCGCCCCGGTACCCTTCGGTGCGCTCGGCCAGCCGCTTGTCGCCCCGACGCTGGAAGCCCTCCTTCAGCTTGCGCGTCAGGATCTCGACCCACTTGCGCGAGCGCGTGAATACGATCGTGTTGTGCCCGTTGCGCAGGAGCCGGTCCGCCAGCTTGCGCGAGGCCGCTCCCGGCGACTGACGGCGCTGGAGCTCGGCGTCGATGATCGGTGGGTTGTAGAGCACGAAGAGCTTCTCTCCGGTCGGGGCACCGGATCGATTCACCACCGCGGTGCGGCGACCGGTCAGCGCGTGCGCCAGCTCCGCCGGATTCGCGATCGTCGCCGACGTGAATACGAAACGCGGCTGCGCCCCGTAGTGCGCGCACACCCGCGACAGCCGGCGGAAGACGTTCGCGACGTGGGAGCCGAACACACCCCGATACGTGTGCATTTCGTCCACCACGACGTAGCGGAGCGAAGCGAACACCCGTCGCCACAGGTCGTGGTGCGGGAGGATCGACGAATGCAACATGTCCGGGTTCGTCAACACCGCGCGGACCGACTGTCGGATGCGGCGCCGGATGTCCGATGGCGTGTCGCCGTCGTAGACGTGCGCCTGCTCCGCGACCCCCGCGTCGCCGAGCAACTCGTTCAGCTCGGCGCACTGGTCCTGGCTCAGCGCCTTCGTCGGATAGAGGTAGAGCGCGCACCCGTCCGTCGACTCGTCGAGCATGGAGACGATCGGCGCGTTGTAACACAGCGTCTTGCCCGAAGCCGTCGGGGTGACGACCACCAGATCGTCACCCGCGGCCAGGTGCTCCCATGCGTCCGCCTGGTGCCGGTAGGGTCGCTCGACGCCACGCCTCTGGAGCGCGTCGCGCAGCCAGTCCGGGGTGGTCGCCGGCCAGTCCGCGAGATCCGGCGGTCGGGCCTCGATCCGGTGGATCGCGGTCACGTTCGTGCGCGACCGCTTCGGGCGCGCGATGCGGTCGACGAAGGCGTCGATGCTCATGGGCAACTCCTGCACAGCCTCGCCCCGAACGGGCGACTCCCCTATGCTCTCGCATGCCGCGCGCGGCTGCGCAAGTGTTCAGTGGTCCGGGCTCACAGGGCGTCGCAGCCGTGGTCGGCAGCCCTGTCGCCTTCGATGCCAGCAAGGCCTGGACCACCACCACCTGCGCCGGCCGCGCCGAAGGTCACGTCATTGGTGCCGAGGAGCGTCGGCACGGTGTCGACGCAGTAGAGCCCGAAGGCGACCCCGCCGGCTCCGCCGCCGCCGTGTCCGCCGCGTCCACCGGTCGCTCCGCCGCCGCCGGCTCCGCCCACGCCGCTGCCAGAGAGCACGATGCCCTGGCGAGCGCCACCAGCGCCGCCGCCCGCACCGGGACCGCCGTCACCACCGGCTCCGCCGTCACCACCGGCTCCGCCGTCATCGCCGTCGATGCGCACGTTCTCGAGGTGGACGCCGGTCGAAGCGACGGCGAAAAGCCCGAACGAGCCGCCGCCGCCGTTTCCTTCTGTCCCGTGCCAGCCGCCGCACCCGCCGGCTCCGCCGCCGCCGCCGCCGCCACCCCGGAAGGGCAGGATCTCGGGGCCGCCACCGCCGCCGCCGCCGCCGCCCATGCCGACGAACCCGACTCCGCCGGGGTCGCCGGGCGTCGGTACCCATCGGTCGTCGACGACTCCGCCGGTCGCCGCGGCGCCCGGGCCATCCGGGCCCGGTGCTCCCGCCGCGGTGCGGGAGCAACCCGGCGCACCCGGTCGCCCCTCGTTGTCCCAGGGTCGCCCGTCTTCACCGCCGAGCCCGCCGCACCCGTTCGGCAGGCCGTTCTCGCCGTACTCGTTCGTGTTGCCGCCGCGCCCCCCGAGCCCGCCGTCCGCGTCGGGACAGGCGGCGTTCCTTCCGGCGCCACCGCCCGCGCCTCCGGCTGAACCGGCCTGTCCGGCCCCACCGGCCGCGCCGCCACCGCCTGCGCTCCCACCGGTGCCGTGGCTGCCGTCTCCACCGCGCCCTGCCTGGATTTCGACGTGCACGAGGGACAGCCCGGTCGCTCCGACCAGGTACGCGCCGTAGGCCGTGATGTCGGCCGGTGCGTCGGCGGTCTCCACCGTGACGAAGGCGATCTCGGTCGCCGTCTCGATCGCGCTGGCGACGAGTCCGGCGAAGCGTCCATCCGCTGCCTCTTCCGTCCGAACGACGGTGCGCCCGCGGTCGTTCCGCGCCCAGCCGGCGGCCGGATCGTAGCCACCCCACACCGAGACGCCGTCGAGCACGACGAGCGGGCCGGCGAAAATCCCCACACCGACCGCGACGCCGTCGATGTCGGGATTGATTGCGGCGGCGACGGTCGCGACCTCCAGCGTCGCGTAAGGCGCCTCTCGCGTTCCATCACCCTCGTCGTCGCCGTCGGTCGCGAGGAAGACCATGCGCTCGGCGTCGCCATCGATGCCGTCGCAGTCGGTGTCGTCGAAGGCCGGGTCCGGCCGGTCCGACTCGCCCGGGTTCACGTCGTCGCGTTCGTCGTTGCAGTCGTCTCCGTTGTCGACGTAGCCGTCGAGCGGCGTGCAGGCGCCGAGGCGTGTCGGGTCTCCGAACCCATCGCCGTCGTCGTCGGGCCAGTATTGCTGCGGCGATCCTCCGGTCGCCTCGCAGACGCAGACCCCGTCGTCGTCCTCCACCCAGCCCGGCAGACACGCGTCGCAGCGTGCAGTGACGTCCATGACGCACTCGCGGCTCTGCGGGGCACAGTCGAGGTCGTCGCAGACCTCGAAGAGCACGCAGGTGCCCGTTCCCGGCAGCTCGACATATCCGTCGACGCAGTCCGCGCAACGCGCCAGTCCGTCGCGGGGATCGCAGGTGCGGAACTGCGTGCCGCAATCGAGATCCTCGCAATCACGACGTTCCACGCACTCCCCGAGGTCGGGGTCGATGAGGAGCCCCTCCAGGCAGTCGCCGCACTCGGCGCCGTCTTCCGTCTCGCGGCACTGTCGGCCGGAAGCCGCGCACTCCTCGACGCGGCTGTAGGGGTCGCTCTCCGGTGCCCCGCACGTTCCGGGGATGCAGTCGCCCTCGAGCTCCGTGAAACCGGGTACACACTCTCCACACTGCGCGAAGCCGGCGACGAGGCGGCACTCGCGACCCTGGCGACGGCACTCTTCGGCCAACGAGTCCTCGGCACCGCGGTCACACGATGTGCCGCCGCTCGGGACGCAGCTGTTGCGTGCCTCCACCCAGTCGAAACCGATCTCGCACGCGCTCACGCACCGCAGCTCCTCGAGCTCACAGAGTTGCAGTGGAACGCAGCCGATGTCGGCGCAGCTCTCCGGCTCGATGCAGAGGTCGCGATCGCAGAAGAGCGGTTCGTCGCACGCGCCCTCGTCGCACGGACACCCGGGTGCATCGGCGGCGCACACGACGCAGGTTCCGTCGTCGCACCGCAGGTCATCGACACAGAAGTCCACGTCGGCGCACGGGCATCCGTCTGTGCCGAGCGGACAGTCGGGAGGGGCGCACAGATCGTCGACGCAGACGAGGTCGTCGATGCAGGCGTCGCCGTCGTCGCACGGACAACCGCGAGTCCCCGGCGCGCACGCCGCGTCGTCTTCGGAGTCGGCGGGCGTGGCGTCTGCGTCGTCCGCGCCGCCGTCATCCGGACCATCAGTGGCCGCGTCGGCGTCGGCACCGCCGTCATCCGTGGCCCCGTCGGCCTCAGCCACATCGACGGCGTCCGTCGGCGCGACATCGACCGCCCCGGTGTCCGCATCCGCAGCGTCGGACTCCGAGGCTGCGGGGGTCGATCCGGCGCAAGCGAACAGCGTGAGAGCGGCGAGCAGCACGACGCTGCCGACGAATGGTGAGCGCGACCACATGACGCCTCCGGTGTTCGAAGCCCTCGTCGCTTGGGCGGGCTTCGGGCAGTGCGGAGGATGTTGGCACAGGCGCCGTCGCGAGTCCAAGACCCACCGAAAGGGCGGGTCTCGCATGCTCGCTTGATGGGTAGTGGCCTGACTTGAACCGTAGTGGCCTACCTTGGCCCCCAAACGCCCGTGTTCCGCGGCATTCTAGCTCCTCACCACAGGAAGGGCGACCACTTCCCGCAACGCGCGCTCGATCGCGATTCGGGCCTGGGGGGTGTCTACGGACCCCCCCACCTTCTTCCGGAGAGCCGCTTTGGGTTTCAGCACGAGGCGGTGACACCAGACCCACGAATCCACCTGGAGAAACGGGTGGTCCGCAGCAGGAAGGAAGGCAATGACGCGGTCGCTTTCTTTCCCCCCTTCGCAGCGATTGAGGCGGTGGCCACGTTCCGGCGCGCGATCATGTAGCGACCCATTCGGCCAACTGTTCTCTGGCCCAGACTTCAAGGTTCAAGGCGTTGTCGTAGGCATGTCGGGTCAACGCCGCGAGAGCCGGCTTTTGCCGGTCCGGCTGGCTCAGCCCTTCCAACACCACTATGAAGGGGAGGTTGGCATGGACCCACCGGTCCGACGGGCAGGGGCTCCAACAGAAGAGTGCCTCCATCTCGATTGACGCCCACAGCGCGTCCGATGCCGCCAATTCCGCGATTTCGTCCGGACCGAGCGTAGCGAGCATCAGTTGAAGCACTATCTCGAAGTGCGCCTGCGTGTGCTCCAGCAAGATGGTCTCGGTCGCGTCCAGAAACTCCGACGCTGAGAGGATCGCTCGGGTTGTTTGGTCAAGAGCGGCATCCAGGAGCTCCTGCATGTCAGCGGTGTCGCGCGACAACACCATCCGGGCGGTCCGCAGGGAGAGAAGGGTTAGACGGCGGCTGGCCGTCGGCGTAAGCCGATGCAACGCCTCGAGTGCCTCTTCACCGGTCGCGCGGGTCACGATTGGGTTCACGTACTATGGTGGGCATTTCGCGCGTTCGCCCGCGCGGGTTGCGCCACCGCGCCCGGGTCAATGGAACGTCGTTGTGG
>PVBE011879190.1_pt1 | contig 13944 bp, 6 predicted proteins | sample 1631181 | NCBI WGS metagenome assembly PVBE01 (sample SAMN08397723, study PRJNA350692) | Marine metagenome, whole genome shotgun sequencing project. | isolation source: water | place: Pacific Ocean | collected 2012-04 | reverse complement strand
TGCATCGCCTCGACCGGCAACGCGCAAGCGCTTTGTCGCGACACTGAGTGCACCGTGCCGTGCGCCACCAACTTGGAATGTGCCAACCTGAGCAACTTCAACTTCGAAGCCTGCATCAACTCGGTTTGCACGTCCCTCGGATGCGAGACCGACGGCGAGTGCCGCGTTCGTCTCGGTGCCTACATGGGCGGAGCGCGCAGCGGCAGCGACGCTGAGTGCCGCGCCACGAACTGACGAACGTTCCAAGCCCAATTCCGCGGCCGCGTTTTGTCGTTTATCGCGACAATTCGGGCCTCTCGGTCGACCCAACAGGCGTTTTTGTCGCGATAAACGACAAAACGCGCGAACGCGCGGCACCTCGCTCGCCCCGCACGACGCTACTTCGAGAGCCCGCTCACGACGGTCTCGATCGCAAAACCCACGCCCGTGAGGCTCTCTCCGAGAATCAGTCCCGCCGCGATAACGATCAAGAAGCGCGCGGTCCACGTCTTGGCAACCCGCCCGCTTATGAGCGCGATGACGCCACCGGCAAAGATACTGATCGAGTAATACGCCGGGATAACGAACGCGAGCCCCATACTGGTCGCGCTGGGGACGTACGCCGCCGCGCGCTTGGGCAGCGAGCGCTCGAGTACCGCCAACACGACGCCAACGACCGAGGCCCAGCCGACCGCACCAAGCGCGCCGGAAGGCATCTTGTCAAAACCATCCTGGAATAGCTCGGCCACCGCCATCCACTGAGCGACAGCCGGCGCCGGCCATTCGTCGGTGAGCAGCATCGTCGAAGGATCGGGCACAAGCAGCAGGTACGCGGCCGTTCCGACGAGAGAGCCCGCGAGCACTCCAAAAACCTGCGCAACGGCCTGAAGCCGCGGCGACGCGCCGAGCAACTGCCCGGTCTTGAGATCGTGCAGCATGTCGCCGGCCTGGCTTGCGGCGCCGCCCGTGACGTTCGCGGCCATCAGATTTGCCGTCGCGTTGCCGGGACTGATCACGCCGAACATGAGCTGCGTCACCTTGCCCATGGGTCCGACGGGCGTAATGCCCGTTTCGCCGGACACACGTGCCGCGACGACGGCGAGAGCGAACGTGAAGACGACCCCAATCGACCCGAGCCACCACGGGATCCCAAAAAACACGACCTGCAAAACAACGGACGCGACCATCACGAAACCGAGCGCCGGGTAAAACCACCGCCTCGGCACCTCGTCCGCACCGCTACGCTGCGACACGGCCGCACGTCGCGCATCCAGAAAACCCCGGACCATTTGCGGACCGGACATCGCAAACGACGTCAGCGACGAGCTCACCATCAGCGCAACGCCCGGCCAGAGCATCCACTTGATGAGGACCCCAAACCACGCCTTGTCCGGAGCACCCGTCGCGGACCAACCGAGCGTCAGTACCTCGGGCGCAATGATCAGCCACGCCAAGATGGCACCTGCGAGCAAGGACGCGCACGCCCGAAAGCCGATCAACGCGCCGACGCCGACGAAAAGCAGGCCCGGGTTAGCGGCGAAGCCAAGGTTCTTCATCGAGGCTGCGGTCACGCCCTTGGTTGCCGCGGCTCCGGAGAGTCCCACGCTGCCTGGAAAGGGCATCGCCTTCAACGACGCCAGCTCCTTGACGAACTTCAGAGCTGCCGCAACCGCAGCGGCCCCCAGCAGCATGTAGACGCGGACCAGGGCTTCCTGGCCGCGCGCGTACATCTCCTTGAGCGTTTCGGCAGAGGCCACGCCGAATGGGAAAGGCAGTTTGTCGCGCTCGAGCATTTGCCGGCGCAGACCGATGGCCACCACAATCCCGACGAGGGTTACGGAAAAGATCCAGATCGAAAGTGACGCCCAGCCGAGAGTCGCGCCCGTTAGGATCGCCAAAGCAGGGATCGGCGCGACGAGGCCGGCCGACGAGACCGAGGCGCCCGCCGAGGCGGCTGTTTGGTTGATATTGCTCTCGAGAATGGAGAAGCCCTTGGCGCCGGGGATCGCCTTTCCCGCGACGGCCCAGGTGCCGTAGCCGAGCAACGCCGCCGTGATCGACATGTTCGTGCTCCAGCCGATCTTGAGGCCCGTGTAGATATTGCAGAGTGAAAGCACTCCTCCGAAGACCATCCCGGAGCTCACGGCGCGCACCGTGAGCTCCGCCGGCGACGCGCCCGTCTGCAGCAGCGCCCGGTCTCGGGGCTCTACCGCGAGCTGCGGGTCGAAGTCGGGTGCCGGTACGGCTGGTACTTCTGTCGGTGGCAGCGGCACGGGTGCCGGCGACGGCGCGATTCCGTGATCCTGCGAGCCGTCTCCGCTACCGCCGGGTCCGTATCCTATGGGGCCGGTCATCAGAGCCCGATGAGCCACCACGCATAGAGCATGCCGCCCGGGATCGGCACCGTGGAGGCCACGGTATCCGGCAACGTCTCGGCGCCGCCATCGGCCCAAACGTGCGCTGTGGTCGGCGGGTTACTGCTCGCCACGATGGTGGGGAACCCGGTGTTCTCGAAGTTCGCAACGATGAAGTAATTCCCGGCGGGCACGAGGCTGGGATTCGTCACGTCGATGCTGTTGGTACCGATCGAAACGTCGACGAACGCCGTCTCCAACATCTTGGTCCCCGGCTTGCCACCGTTGTCGGTGTAGAGGCCGAGGATGACCTTGGAGTCGCTGGCCATATTGATGCCAAACGCGGAGACCGTCGCTTCGCTGGCGAGGGTGACGGCTTGCGCCGAGTAGCTCGCGTCCGTGAGCACCTTGACCTCACCGGTGACGTTGGCGCCAGGCGTGAGCGGCCCGGGTTGCTCCGCCGATGTCGCCAGAGCAATCCCCACAGGACCGTCTAGGTTGCCGTCATTAGGCGTCACCGTGCACTTCCAGTCCGCGGCCAGGAGGGTGTCGGCGGGCGGCACCGTGTCACCGTCCTGCCACTCCCTACTCGGTCCGGTGGCCGTCGGGTAATCGTCGGGATAGACGAGACCGTCAGCCTCCCAGGCAACGGTATAAGTGACCCCGTCGCCGTCGGGGTCGATGCTATCGGCAAAGATGTTGCACTTCACGATATCGACGCCCTCGTCGATGAAGGGCGGCATGATCTTGACCCCCGGCGCGCGCGGCGGCGAGTTGACGATGCTCGTTGTGCCATCCGACGAAACGGGCGTGCCGCTGCCGAGCCCGTCGTAGGGGGTGACCGTGCAGACGACCTTATCGCCGCGAACGAATGCCGGGGCTTGGTTGCTTAGGTTGCGCAGCTTGTTGCCCGTGCCGACCGATTGGTCGTTGACGAACCACTCGAAGGTGGACGCGTCCGCGTCGGAATCTGCATCGCTGTAGCCGCTGTAATCGCACGTCAGCTGGCCCCCGACGTTGACGGACGCGGGCGCGACGGTAACGGTCGTGATTGCGGGCACGGTATTTACGATGGTCAGCGCGTCCGAGTTGACGCCCGCGCCGAAATCGAAGCCGTCGTGAGCCGTGACGATGCAGATGACTTCGTCGCCGCGGATGAAGCCGCCGGTAAGCTCGTTGCCGGTGCCGGCGGAGTTGCCGTTAACCGTCCACGCGTAGCCGCGCTGACCCGAATCGTCGTCGCTGTCGATGTCTGAATAGCCGCTATCGGAGCACGTCAGCGTCTCGCCAATCTTGGGCGTTCCGGAGACGGTGACGGTGCTGACGACGGGTCCCGTATTGAGGATGGTCACATCCGGCGAGACCGTAGGCAGGCCGTCCTCCTTGCCGTCGTTGGGGAGAACGGTGCACGCAACAACGTCGCCCTTCACCCAATTGGTATCGCCGAGGGTCGCGGCGACGGCGCCACCCACCGGCTGGCTGTTGACGGTCCACGAGTACGTGACGGTAACGTTGTCGCCATCGACGTCGAGCACGTCGCCGAGCGTGCACGTGAGCACGTTCCCTTCGCGGGGATCCACGGGTGTGATGGCGACGGTTGCGACCGCCGGCGGGACGTTGGCGCGAATCACGACGTTCACCGTCGCGGTTGCGCAGGCTACGTCCACGCTGTCGTCGCAGATCTCGTACTCAAACGAGTCGCTCGTGGTCATCGTGCGATCGTGCGTGTAGCTGAACGTCCCGTCCGCGTTGAGAACGAGCGCCCCGTTGACGGGCTCGGTGACCGGAGTCGTCGTTACCGTGAGTCCGTCGCCGTCGGGATCGGAGTCGTTGTCGAGGAGGGTCGTCGCGCCACCGTCGAGTTCGGTGCCCGTCGAGCCGTTGCCGACAGTCAGCGCGTCGTCGACCGCAGCGGGTGAGTCGCCGACGGGCGTCACGGTGATGGTGACGGTCGCTAGGGCGGAGTCGAGGCCGCCGTCGTTGGAGCGATAGGTGAACGTATCCTCGCCGTTGAAGTCTTGGGGCGGCGTGTAGGTCAGGGCCGGAGCCGTGCCCGTGAGCGTTCCTTTTGGATCTTCAGCGACGGTGAAGGTGACCGTCTCGCTCTCGGGATCCGCGCCGGTCAGGGTGATCTCGACGGGTTCGTCTTCTTTGGTCTCGACAGCCAGGTCGTCGGCGGTCGGGGGCTCATCGCCCTCAGCTACGGCGATGGTCACGGTTGCGATGTTGGAGTCCGCGGTGCCGTCATTGGCCTGGTAGGTGAACGAGAAGCTGCCCTTCACGTCCGGGCCGGGCGTGTAGACCAGATTGGGGGCATCGCCCGTGAGCTCGCCCTTCTCGGGGCCTTCGAGGACCGCAAAGGTGAACGTGTCGTCCGCGTCCACGTCCTTGGCGGTCAATGTGATCTCGAGCGGCGTGCTCGCACCCGTCGCCAGAGCGAGCCCTTCAACGACGGGAGCATCGTTGACGGGGTTGACCGTAATCGTCGCCGTGGCGATCTGGGAATCGAGTCGGCCGTCGTTTACCAGGTATGTGAAAGTATCACTGCCGTTGAAGTCTGCCTCAGGCGTGTACGTGAGCTTCGGGGCGGTCCCCGAGAGCGTCCCATGCGCCGGATCGGAGGCGACCGTGTAGGTCAACTCGTCGCCGTCAGCGTCAGCGCCGGCTAGATCCACGGCGACGGCATCGTCCTCATCAACGGCGACAGCGACGTCTTCCGCCGCCGGCGCGGCGTTCGTGTCGATGGGAGCGGTGTCCGCGGCGTTGCCCGAGCACGAGAGCTGAGCCACGACGAGGGCGGGCAAGGCGACGAAGCGCAGGCGGTAAAACATATGCGGATGCTGTCACATCACATTGCTGGCCGTGGATCAACGCGTTGCCGTGGCCGGATCCTGCCCCGCGGCCGATCCTTCGCCTTATGCTGTGCTCAAAGGGATTTTCCGCTCTCTCTGATAGAGTCCCGCTCCATGACCAAGCCCGACCTCACGGAACTGGATGCCACCGGGCAGGCCGACTTGGTCTCTCGGGGCGAGATCACCCCCCTCGAATTGGTGGAAACAGCCATCGCTAGAGCGGAGCGGATCAACCCAAAAATCAATGCGATCATCACTCCGCTCTACGACCGAGCGCGGGCCGCCGCGTCGGGAGATCTGCCGAGCGGCCCCTTTCGCGGGGTCCCCTTCCTATTGAAAGACCTCGGCGCCTTCCAAGCCGGCGTTCGCCACACTTCGGGGACCAAGATTCTCAAGGATTGGGTGGCCACTGAGACGTCCGAGCTCGTGCGCCGCTACTGTCGAGCAGGTTTGGTTGTGATGGGGAGAACAAACACGCCCGAGTTCGGGATCCTTCCCAGCACCGAGCCCGAGGCCTTCGGCCCCACGAAAAACCCCTGGGACGTCACGCGCTCGACAAGTGGCTCGAGCGGCGGCGCGGCGGCGGCCGTGGCGGCCCGCATCGTCCCCTTCGCCCACGCGAGCGACGGCGGCGGCTCCATCCGGCACCCCGCGGCCGTCTGCGGGCTATTCGGCCTCAAACCAACGCGCGGACGAAACCCCTTCGGCCCCCAGCTCGGCGACTCACGCAGCGGCCTCGGTGCCGAACACGCCATCACCCTCAGCGTCCGAGACTCGGCGCGCCTGCTCGATTGCACGGCGGGTCACGACCTTGGCGACCCCTACTTCGCCCCCCCTATCGCCCGCCCCTTCATCGAAGAGGTCGGCGCCGATCCTGGCAAGCTACGGATCGCCCTCCAGACCGCGTCCCTCGGCGGCGGGCCGGTGCACGCGGACTGTGTAAGCGCGGCGGAAGACGCCGCACGCCTCTGCGAAGAACTCGGCCACCACGTCGAAGAAGCCGCTCCAGACGTCGGCGATCCGATGGAAGTGTCGGCTGCGTTCGTCACCCTCTGGGCCGCTGGCGTCAAAGAACGCGCCGACGCCGCCGCGCGACGTATCGGCGAGCTTTCGGCGCGCCAAGACATGTTCGAGGCGTGTACCTGGGCGCTGGCGGAAATGGGGCGCACGCGCTCCTCCGCCGACTACCTCGAATCCGTCACGCATCTGCAGCGCGTGAGCCGGCGCGTCGCTCACTTCTTTCAGCGCTACGACGTCCTCATCTCACCAGTGCTTGCGGATCCGCCGCTTCCCCTCGGCACCTTCGCGTCAGATCCCAATTCCCCTCTGATGCCCTTCTTCAAGGCGGGACAACACGCGGCCTTCTGCTCCCTCTTCAACGCCACGGGACAACCCGCGGCCAGCATTCCCCTCTTCTGGAACGACGCAAACCTGCCCATCGGCACCCAACTCGTCACACGCTTCGGTGACGAAGCCACGCTCTTTCGACTCGCGGCTCAACTCGAAACAGCTCGCCCCTGGATGCATCGGCGACCCCCCGTTTGCGCCTAAGTGCAGCCGGGCACATCCGCCGGCGACCCTACGCCGGCATCGTCCCGAAACGCCGACTCCTCGACCGCAACAACGCGGCGTAGGCCCACAAGTGTCCCGATTTCCCGATCTTTCTCCCTAGTGCCGCAGTAAGTCCCAACTTGCGCGGCTTGCGGTAGTATGGCGGCCCGTCCCCCCTTGATTTCCACGCCTAACTGGCTCACGGGCCGACTTCGTTTCAATGACCGCTGATCTCACTCGTACCGCGACGCACCACGGCGAATCGCTCCAGACCGAAGCCTGGCCCGGCCTCGTGATCATCCATCATCCGGACCCGCGCTTTGTCGGCAGTGCGTTCGTCTTTGACAAGGGACAACGGTTGCCGCTCGGTCGCCGTGAGGACGCATTCGTTCCGGGCGCGCTCGATGACGCGCGGATTTCCCGGCGCCACGCCGAAGTGGTGCGACGACGCGACCACCTTACGCTGCACGATCTGGAGAGCCGTAACGGCAGCTTCGTAAACGGTCGCCAGGTCGCCGGCGAGATCATGCTTGAGGCCGGCGACGTACTCGGCATCGGCAAGCTACTCCTTCTGGTCACGCCCCTGAGCGCGACCCATTCCCCCAAGACCCACCCGCGCCTGGTTGGCACCAGCGAAAGACTCCACGACGCACTCGAGCTCATCGACCAATTGGCGGGACGCGACGCCCCCGTCTTGGTGCTCGGCGAGAGCGGCGTCGGCAAAGAGTTGATGGCACGCGAGGTCCACATCCGAAGTGGGCGCCGCGGCGAGCTGGTCTTCGTCAACTGCGCGGCCATTGCGGACGGCGTCGTGCAGAGCGAGCTCTTTGGGCACGTCCGCGGCGCGTTCTCCGGAGCCGAGCGCGCACGTACGGGCCTCGTCGAACAGGCCCGCGGCGGGACCCTCGTCTTGGACGAAATCGGCGACGCGTCTCCGCTCTTTCAAGCAAACCTCCTACGCTTACTCCAGGAGAAAGAAGTCCGCGCCGTCGGTGCTGAGCGCACTTCTCCCGTCGATGTGCGCTTCGTTGCTTCCACCAACCGTCCGCTCGCCGATGACGTCCGCGCCGGACGCTTTCGCGAGGATCTCTACGGGCGCCTGAATCGCGGCGTCGTGCGGATGCCGCCGCTCCGCGAGCGACCTGAAGACATCCTCCCACTGGCGCGCCACTTCGCCGAGCATTTCTCGGGGCGGACCATGAGGCTCAGCCAAGGGCTATCGCTTCGCCTCGTTCGTCACGATTGGCCTGGCAATGTGCGTTCGCTCCAAGGCGTGATGGATCGGCTGATCATGGAGCAGAGCGTCGTTGCAGATCTCGGCGTGCCTCTATGGCTCGACGAGGAACTCGCGCAGCACGCTCGCCAGGCGCCTGAACCCAAGTCCTCGATCCAAGCCGCCGCGTCGCCTTCGTCAAAGCAATTCGCCGGGCTGGCTTCGCCCTTGGAAATCCCGCACACCACTGTGCCGAACACCGCCGCTGCGGCTCCACCACTTCACGACGGGATCCGTCGTCGCCTCCAACTCTCCGCCGACGAGCTCCGCGTGCTTTTGGAGCGCCATTCGGGCAACATCAGCGCGATGGCCGAGGAACTCGGCGTCGGCCGCAACACGCTCTACCGCTGGGTCAAGAAGCAAGGCATCGATCTCGACGACTTGCGCAAGGACTGAGACTCGCGGCGCGTAGTTCACGCGTCGCCAGAACGTCAGCTCGTTAGCTCAGCATCGCAAGCGGCGGCTCGCTCGGTCTGCCCCAAGGTGCGCCATTGGTGGCCCGCAAGCGTGTAGGCATCGTCGGACTTCTTTTTTTGTCCCGCGTCTTTCGCAAGCCGCCCGGCGATGGTCGTAAGGCGGGCGAGATCTGCATACACTTGGCCCGAATCATCGAGCAGTTCGGTCGCGCGGGCGAACCGTTCGTCCCATTCGTCCCAACGTTCTTCGGATGCGGCGCACGCGAGCAACATGAGGTGCGCGGCTCCGAGAAATTGGTGAGCGCCCGTGGCCTGCATCGTCTCGATGACTCCCGATACGGCCGCCTTCGCGCGAGCGTACTGCTCACGCTCGATGAGGATGATGGCTAGGTTGAGCTGGACTACCGCGCTCTTACCGATGGATCCGCAAGCACGGTGGCGGCGAATCGCTTCTTGATAAGAGCGCTCCGCCGCTTTCAGATCGCCGCTCATACGCTCGACCTCTCCCAACATGTTGAACGACACGGCTGCGAGTACGCGCCCACCGAGCCGCTCGCACTCGCTGAGAGCTCCGCGGATGAGTCGACGCGCCTCGTCAAAGTCGCCCCGCGTGAGCGCGACCCATCCGAGCCCGAGCCCACATGAGGCGAGGCTAAGGTAGTCGTTCATCTTCTCGTACCCGCGGCCCGCGCGAACGTAGGCCTCCTTGGCCTCGTCCAAGCGCCCGCGATCGGTGAGCGCCCTGCCCCGCACCTCCAAGCAACGGGCCGCAAACTCGGGCTGTGCGCTGATTTTAGCGAGTTCTTCTCCGGACTCGGAGCGTTCCATTACGGCGTCGAGATCACCGGCGCGGTACGAGGTCAACGCGCCCTCTGTCAGTGCCCGACAGGCCAGGTCTTGCGCGTCGAGATTCTCCGCAATCTCAAGCGCGGCAGTTACGCTGCGCCCGGCAGCGTCAATGCGTCCTTGTTCCCGCGCCAGTTGGACGTCCAGGAGAGCCGCTTCGCCGCGCAGTCGATCCGACGCCGGCAGCTCGGCCTCGTCGAGAGCTCGGGCTATCAGCGACGTCGTGACCTGCGCCTGGCCAAGTTCGCCGAGACCGAGGTGTTGACGCAGGCCCTCGATCAGATGGCGCGCGCCGTCCTTCGCTTGCCCCGCCTCGAGCAGGTGGCGACCAAGACGGGACGGGGCGCCACGCGACGAGCGGCGCGAGAGCGTCTCCGCGACTGCTGCGTGATAGTCGCGCCACGCGCCACGCTCGCGAACGCGGCGTTCCAGGCTCTCGTGCAACATTCCGTGAACGAAGGACCAGCCGCTCTCGCGATCACTTTGGGCCAGGCATTGTTCTTCAAGCACCTGCGAGAGCCCGGCGGTCGAAACGCCGAGCCGTTCGCAAGCCGCGCGCCACTCGTTGTTACGCACGTAACGGCCGAGCACTGCCGCGACGCCGAGCGCGACCTCATCGGCCTCCGGACGGGACGCGAGCAACTGATCGATTCGCTCGCACCAGACGGCGCTCAGACTATCGGGCAACGACGGCTCGACGCCTTCGCGGAGCTGGAAGCCCGACGCCGTGGCCTCGAGCAATCCGCGCTGCACCCATTCGCCGACGAGCTGCACCGCGAAGAGCGGATTGCCCGCGGTGCGCGTCTGGACAAGGGCGGCCAGATCGCCTTGGAGGCCAAGCACCTCCTCCATGAAGCGGGGCTGTGATTCCGCGGGCAAGGGTCCGAGAAGCAGCCTCTGCGCATCGTCCGCTTCCGCGATCGCGTTGAGGCGTTCACGCTCCGCCGCGCGAAAGGCGAGTTCCTCGCTCCGGGCCGTGGTTACGACGAGGATGGGCGTCGGTGTCTGAGCTTGGCATTTCTGGAGGTATTCGACGAATCCGAGCGCGTCCGGCGCCCACGCGACGTCGTCGAGCCACAGAATGAGTGGCCGCTCAACGCAGGCGTCAGCGAGCAGCCGCCGAATCGCCTCGTAACGTTCGTCGGTGTTGTTGGCCCAGACTGATGCCGGAGATCCGACCGTCGATTCGCGAGGACACAGGATGTCGACCAATGTCGGGCCGGCGTCCTGGCTCGTACTCTCGAAAAGCCGCGGATGCTTTCGTTCGAGCCGAGCGCGGACTTCATTTCGCGACGTGCCCGAACATTCGAGGGCGCGCAGAAACATCGGCACCAGGCCGTCCGCCGCGCTCGCCGTCGCACCGTGGACCGCGGAAAAGAACTTCGCAACGCCGAGTTCGTGGCTGCGTTCGCAAAGCCAGCGCGCGAGTCGCGACTTGCCTGTTCCCGCCGGGCCCTCGAGGGAGATCACATGAGCGCGAGCCCTATCGGTAACGCGGCCGACCGCGTCCCAGAGCCGATCCCGCTCCGCTTCGCGCGCGACCAAGGGGATCGTGCGCAATTGGTACAGACTCAGTCCGGCGCCGGTAAGTCTGAGGCGCGTTGTTTCCGCCTCAGGCGACGACCATGTCGCTGGAACGGGACGCGACCGCCACTCGTTGTCGTTCGCACGGAGTTCGTCAGCTGCGGTGAAGGCATCGAGGGGAGGCTGCGCGTCTGAACTCGCGTCGCGGCATGAGCCCGCTTCGTCTGACTCATCCAACGGAGCGTCGTCCCACGGAGCCGCCGGCAACGGAGTGTCTGCGAAGAGGCTCGGAACGGTGTCGATACTTGCGGTGTCGATGGTGTCGCCGACCGTGCGTGGATCTGCGATGGCACCCTGCGGCGCTGCCTCGCGCTCGGCTGTCGCCACCGCAGTGGAGACCGCAGTGGACGCCGAGCCCGCCACGGGATCCCCGAGCGATTCGAGGGCCCACGCCGCATCTGCCGCCATTCGAAAACGAACCCTCGCATCCTTGGCCATCAGTCGGTGGATCCAACTCTCTAGACCGTTGGGCACGGCAACCACGGGGCGCAAAGGCGGACAAGGCCATGTGGAGTGCGCTTGATGCATCGCTCGAAAGCTGCCGCGCAGCTCGAAGGGCCGCACTCCGCAGACCAGTTCGTAGGCGACGCAGCCGAGCGCGTAGAGATCCGTCCACGGACCGAACTCGCCATCGACACCCCTAAATTGTTCCGGGGCCATGTAAGCCGGAGTGCCCACCACGCCCTTCGAAGACGCCCAAGGTTCTTCGTCTCGGAATGTGCGCGAAACGCCAAAGTCCGCCAGCTTCGTTTGCGCACCTAGCCCGCTCGCGCCGTTGCCACGGGCTGCGCCGCCGGCGCCGCTCGCCACCGCCGCCGCGCCGGGCCCCAGCGCAGCGCCGCCGAAGAGGATATTGCTCGGCTTGATATCTCGGTGGATGACGCCGCGGGCGTGTGCGTGAGCCAGGGCGTCGAGCACCTGCAGCAAGATTCTCCGGGCCGTCGCCCAGTCAACGTCCCCGCAGCGTCTGGTCAAGTTCCCATGACGAGCGAGTTCCATCGCGAGCCACGGGCTCTTCGCAACAAGCTCGCCCCCAGACGCAGCCGCCGCTTCATCGGATACCTCACCGTAGTCGAGCACAACGAGGACGTTCGGATGGTTCAGTCGGGCAATGGCGCGGACCTCCCGACGGAATGCCTCGATGTACGTCGGGTTGCGCGCTCGCTCCGCGGTCATCACCTTCACCGCCACGTCCGCCGACGTGGCATCCGCGCTCAAACCGAGACCGGGACCGAGGAATCTCGCGCGCCACACGCGACCCATACCGCCCTTGCCAATGAGCGCATCTAGTTGGAACGGGGTGACCTCAAGCACGGCGGGAGTATAGCTATCTGAACGCGCGGCGAACGCCGGACTTGCAGGAATCCTGCACTGAAGCCGCAGCATTCCACCGAGACTTGAGCGTCTGTGGCGCTGAGGTGGCGTGACCCGGATCACATCGCTGTTCCAGAACGCAAACGGAACGTTCCAAACGGAACACTCGACCCCTTTCGCGCCGACCTGCACCTGTGCGTGACACCCGCGACAAAGGGCTTTTTTCCAGGGAAACACGCGCCGCGGGTCTCGCGGCCGTTTCGGCACACGGCTTGCTGTAGGGCCCAACGTGTCGTTCAGTCGCAGTCGCACGCCCCCACTCGCTCACATCTCGCCACGCTCCGGCTGGCTCTGCGCCGCGTTCTTCCTCGTCGCGTGCGGCGCCTGCACCAAGAACGAGAACGCGAACTCGGCCATCGCGAGCACGCCCGAAGACAACCTCGGTGGCGCCGCCGCGAACGCCGGAACGTCGAACGCGTCGGGTGCATCCGCGGGTGATGCCGGCGTCGCGGCGAACGCCGGAACGTCGAACCAATCAGGTGGATCCGCCGGTGATCCCGGCAGCGGCGGCGACGGCGGCACCGGTGGCGACGGCGGCACCGCGAATACGGCGGACGACTCGCTCGCTACGGAAGAACTCTACGTCGACCACGACGGCCTGCGCCACTACGTGCGGGTCCGCGGCAAGGGCCCGCACGCCCTCTTCGTACTCAACGGAGGTCCAGGCCAGTCTCACCACTACTGTCGAAGCACGGACGTGCTCGCATCGAGCGAACTGCGCGTCGTGACCTACGACCAGCGCGGAAGCGGACAAACCGCTCACCCCGCTGATCGCGACTACAGCCACGACGCCTACGCCGACGATCTCGACGCCATCCGTCGCCATCTCGGTTTGGAACGGATTCATCTCCTCGGGCACTCAAACGGCGGGCTCCTCGCCCTCGCCTACACGGCACGCCACACCGACCAGGTTGCAAGCCTGCAGCTCTACGGGAGTTCGCCTGCAACCGGCGCCGAAGCCGATTCCGAAGAGTTCGAAACCCGAGTCGCCCGCGTCGAAGCCGAAGGCGCCTTTCCTCCCGGATACGATCAATTCGGCAACTCGACGGATTGTGCTCCCTACTTCCAGACCATTTGGCCTGTGTACTTGCACGACTCTCAGTGGCCAGCACCCGAACTGGTCCAGCAAACGGCCTGCGACTTGCGCGCCTTCAGCGGTTCGAGTCGCTCCAACGGCGAGCAGTGGGACGTCACGAACGGACTGAAAGCGTTCACGGGTCCCGTCACTATCTATTACGGCGAGTCCGATCCTTTCCGGAACGAATCGGAGACGATCGCCGCGCACTTTACGAACACGGAACCAGCCATCACGCCGATGCCAGCGTGCGGTCACTACTGGGAGGAATGCGCCGACGCGTTCTTCCCGCAAGCGGCCGCCTTCATCGCGGACCACCTCTGAACTCAGCCAGATCGCGCATTCGCAACACTGGCCCCATTTCAAACCGACCGAACTGAATACCCCGAGGAACGATCATGAAAACCACCCATAACGCGATGCTGCTGATTGCCGCTTTGAGCTTTACTGCTGGCTGCGAATCCGACACCGAAGAAAACACAGGCGCGGCGACCGCCGGAACGGACGCCGGCGGCGGTGCCGGCACGAACAGCGGTGGGTCCGGCGGAACCAGCGCCGGCGGCACCGAAGCAGGCGGCACGGCGGGCGACGGCGGTTCGGGCGGCACCGAAGCAGGCGGCACGGCGGGCGACGGCGGTTC
>PVBE012203976.1_pt1 | contig 13946 bp, 10 predicted proteins | sample 1631181 | NCBI WGS metagenome assembly PVBE01 (sample SAMN08397723, study PRJNA350692) | Marine metagenome, whole genome shotgun sequencing project. | isolation source: water | place: Pacific Ocean | collected 2012-04 | reverse complement strand
GCTCCATCTAGGAACAGGTCTAGCTCTCTTAGCTGCGCTTTGGTCTGACTGGCGATGGCTGATTTTGGGAATGCTAGGCAACGGGCCTGACGTGGTGGTCGCCCGTCGGTTATCCCTGTCTATTATTGGATCAACCCTCTTAATCGGAGTAATCGCGATACCACTAAGAGATGTGTTTATTGGTCTTCGTGACCCTATGTTGGCGGCTACTTTACTTGTTGTGTTTGGTGTTGTTCTCGCGTTGGCGGATCGATTCGGGCACCACGCCAGTAGCTTGAGATCGACATCTCTCTCGGTTTGGCTTCTTGTTGGTGCGGCCCAGATTGTTTCGTTGATTCCTGGGGTGTCTCGGTCGGGTATAGCGATGACTGTAGGTCGAAGTCTCGGTGTTGATCGAGCCGCTGCGGCCCGATTTTCGCTCTTGCTCATGGGTCCAGCCGTCGCTGGTGCCGGGCTCATGCAACTTATCGACGCGCTGCAGACCGATGAGATGATAGGTAATGTTTGGTTGCTTGTGGTCGGAACTCTTGTAGCGGCGGTCGTTGGCACGCTGACGGTTCGGTGGCTATTAGGCTTTGTGGAGCGCCATAGTCTTGGCCTGTTTGCGGTGTATCGCGTGGTGGTGGGCGTAGTGGTTCTGGTGGTTTTGACGTGGACAGGCACGTAAAAACAGCCGCTCGAAACGAGTTTTCGCTCATATAATCACCTTCGTAGGCGAGGTGTGTATGCGTATTGGCATTCTTAACGCGACCGGATATTCGGGCGCTGAACTTGTACGGTTTCTATCCACGCATCCCGAGTTCGAGATCTCCGGCGTAACAGCACGGAGCCATGCTGGAGAACTTCTGGGTGATGTTTTCCCGTGGCTTAGAGCCATTGGTCGTCCTGAGTACGCGGAATTGCCTCTACATCAGGAATTGGATCAGGCTCCGGACATCGTCATTTCATGTTTGCCTCATACGGTATCTGCCGAAACCCTGAAGCCTTTTCTGGACAGCCAGATACGTTGTATTGACGTGAGCGCGGATTTTCGCTTGCCTGATTCCAAAATGTATTTACGCTGTCACGGTCAGGAACACGCGGCTCCCGAGTGGCTGGATTCTGCGGTATATGGACTGACCGAGTTTCATCGTGAGGAGCTTCGTGTGGCCCAATTGGTGGCTAATCCTGGGTGTCATGCGGGTGCCGCAATTCTTGCGCTTGGGCCTGCTGCACGGGCCGGTTTGCTGTCTGGTCACGTTATGGTTGACTCCAAAACGGGGGTGTCGGGTGCTGGGCGGTCTGCCTCGGTTGCATATGGATTTTCCGAAGTCGATGAGAATGCAATGGCGTATGGAGTTGCGAATCACTACCAAAGCCCAGAAATTTCTCAGCAACTCTCAGAATTGGGAAGGCAGGGGATCCAGATCACTTTTGTTCCGCATTTGGTCCCGATGACTCGAGGAATTCTGATCACCGCTTATGCGCCACTCACCGAAGGCACGACGGCCACGGATGTCCAAGCGGCGTATGGTCAGGCGTATGCGGATGAACCGTTCGTTCATCTGATCGATGAGCCACCGAGGACTAAGTGGACGGCTGGGGGAAATCACGCGTTTGTGCATTGGGTTCTGGACGAGGCCAGTCACACGTTAGTTGCAATGGCTGCGACGGACAATCTTGGCAAGGGCGCGGCGGGAAGTGCGGTCCAAAACGCGAATGCCATGTCTGGAATTGATGAGAGCGTCGGCCTCGAGATTCCACCGAGCTATCCGTAAATGCACGAGCCGCCTGCTGAACTTGAAGGATTCCGTGTGGTTTCTGGAGGAGTACTTGCTCCACGCGGGTTTGTCGGTGGGGCTGTGGCTGCCGGTATAAAGCCCAGCGGGGATCTAGATCTTGGAGCGATTTTAAGTACTCGAACTCCGTGCGTAGCTACTGCAACTTTTACGACTAATCGAGTTCGTGGTGCGTCGGTTGATATCGATCGAGACCGCATAGGGGCTGGGCCTATTCGTGGTGTGGTTTTTAATAGTGGAAACGCCAACACATATACAGGTGATGGTGGTTACGAGGATGCTTTGGCCTTTATTGATGCGTTCGCCCAAAAATTTGATGTGCCACAGGCTGAGATTCTGGTTGCATCTACAGGTGTCATTGGTTTTCGATTGCCGATGGCCAAGGTGTTCGCTGGTATTGAGTCTCTGGAACTAACACGTAACGGTGGTGACGCGGTCGCGCGTGGCATGTTGACGACAGATGCGGGGCCGAAGGCGGTTGCGATTGAGGTCCCGCTATCTACCGGAGTCATTCATATTGGTGGTGTTGCCAAGGGTGCGGGCATGGTGCATCCCAATATGGCGACGATGTTTGCGTTTCTAACCACTGATGTTGAGCTGTCAGACGCGTATGCACGCGGACTATTTCGATCGGCAGTTGCTGCGTCTTTCAACTCGATAAGTGTTGACGGTGATCAGTCAACGAGCGATACCGCATTGTTTCTGGCTAATGGTGAAAGTCGTGTCGGGTTGGCTGATGGCGATGAGCGTGATGCACGACTGTTTGCTAGCGGATTGTTTGCTGTCTGCCGCTGGTTGGCACGTGAATTAGTCCGTGGTGGCGAAGGTGTTACTCGGGTGATAGAGGTGAAAGTGTCAGGAGCGCCTGATGTAGAGGCGGCTCGACAGGCGGCTCGAAAGATTACGTCTTCAAATCTGGTGAAGACGGCGATCCACGGTGGCGATCCTAACTGGGGTCGTGTTGTGATGGCCCTTGGAAACAGTGGAGTGGACTTTGATCCTGACAAGATAGATATATCAATTGGCGATATCCAAGTCGTGGCGGTGGGTGAGCCCACGGAATATGAGGAAGCCTTGGTCGCTGCACATTTTCGAGAGACGGATGTTCGGATTGGTGTGTCACTGAATCATGGTGAAGCTGTCGCGACGGCTTGGGGTGGCGATTTGTCCGCTGAGTACGTTGCTATCAATTCGGAGTACATGACCTGAAAGTTCTTGGAGATGGTTCTGACAAGCGTGGGGTACTTGATGGGGCCTCCGGTGAGTTTGTCATTGTTAAGGTCGGTGGGACGGCTGATATTGCGTCGGGTCGGCTTGGAGCTGACATTCGCGAGTTGGTGGATGACGGAATACGTGTCGTAATCGCACATGGCGGCGGCGACGAGCTCACCAATTGGAGAAAGTCGAGAAGAAGACCCACGGTGTGGCACGACGGTCTCCGTGTGACCGATGATCAAACCCGGGACGATGCGGTGCTCGTGTTTCGGGGAATTGTTGCTCCTGCAATAGTCGGAGTGCTGCAACGTGCGGGCGTGTCGGCTGTGGGACTTAGTGGGCCCGATGGTGGGCTTGTCAGGGTTCGTCGTGCTTCGCCTGCGCTCGGGTGGGTTGGTCGAGTCAGGTCCGTCAATACGAAGATTCTTGAAGACTTGACAGCGGCTGGTCACGTACCGGTTGTGTCGCCGCTGGGTGTCGATGGCAACGGGCAAATCTATAACGTCAATGGTGACGACATTGCTGCGGCAATTGCTTGTGCGACTCAAGCCCGGGCATTGATTTTCCTGACAGATGTTGATGGGGTGCGAAACAAAGCCGGAAAGGTTGTCGGTGATCTCGATCCAATCACAGCACGGGCGATGGTCCGAAGTGGTGTGGTGTCTGGTGGCATGGTGCCAAAGGTGAGAGCTGCGCTTGGTTTGCTTTCAGAAGTTCGTTTTGTATGCATTGTTAATGGAACTCGACCACATGCATTGCGTCGTGCAATGAGTTCTGATGGCTACGGAACGCGAATGAGCGACCGCGTCCCTCTATAATTTGGTTCGGACGGCATCAGGTCGTCCCTGCCACGCCGATGGACGAAATGATGGACTGGAAGGCTCTAGAGTCTCGTTATTACCACCCGGCTTTTCGACGGTTGCCAGTCACGCTTGTCCGTGGCCAAGGCACACGGGTTTGGGACGACGAAGGAAAGTCCTATCTGGATTTTGCTGCAGGTATCGCTGTAACAACGCTAGGTCACGGAGATCCGGAATTGTGTCGTGCTGTAAGTCAGCAGGTCGAAACCCTTGCGCACACCTCAAATCTTTTCTATACCACGCCGCAGCTCGAAGTAGCCCAGCGTCTGGTTGAAAATTCTGAGCTTGACCGAGTGTTTTTTGTAAACAGCGGTGGGGAAGCTGGAGAGACGTGCATCAAGATTGCTCGTAAGTGGGGGAAAGCGAATAGGGCAGGTGCTTACGAGGTCATCACGACGGACCATTCGTTTCATGGTCGAACACTCGCCACAACGGCTGCGACCGGTACGGTTGCTTATCAGGAACCATTTGCGCCGATGCCTGATGGTTTCACTCAAGTACCGTTCAACGATCTCGGTGCCATCGAAGATTCCATCTCGGCCAAAACCGCGGCGGTTATGGTGGAACCGATGCAAGGTGAGGGTGGGATGTGGCCGGCAGATGCGGACTACATTCGTGGGTTGCGACGTCTCTGTGATGCCGAGGGTGTCTTGCTGATGTTTGATGAAGTCCAGACTGGTGTTGGGCGGACCGGGCGCTTGTTCGCGTATGAACAGTTCGACGTTGTGCCGGACGTAATGGCCTTGGCGAAGGGGCTGGGTGGTGGTCTTCCTATTGGGGCTGTATTGAGCTCCGAAGCTGCAAGTGTTTTGGTCCCGGGCGATCATGGATCAACTTTTGGTGGAAATCCTGTGGCGTGTGCTGCGGCCCGCGTGGTTCTTGATCGAGTCACGGATGACAGCTTTCTTCAGGATGTTGTCGCCAAGGGTGAATACGTGATGTCTAGACTTCGCACGAGCGCTTCTAATGGTTTGGGTATCACGGATGTTCGTGGCCTCGGTCTGATGATCGGCTTTGACATGGAATCAGAGGATGCGGCGGATCAGGTTGTGTCTAAGGCCCGCGACAACGGTCTGCTACTTATCAAGGCGGGCGCCGCGACTCTCCGAATTGTTCCGCCGCTTACTGTCACACGCGACGAACTTGAACAAGGGCTTGACGCGATTGATGTGGCTCGGGGTGTGTAGCGGTACTCTGTTCTATCGGATGAGGAGATAACGAGAACCAAATGTGGGGTGGACGTTTCGACAAAGCCCCGGCTGATCGTGCGCGAGCATTTACCCGCTCGTTTCCTATCGACCGGCGAATGTACCGGGAAGATATTGTGGCCAGTCGGGCTCATGCGGCGATGCTTGGTCGCTCTGGCCTACTTCCCAAAGATAGTGTTCGCGCAATTATTGGCGGACTTGATGGTTTGCTCGACGAGCTCGTGGCAGCGGGTGGTCCTCCTCTTACCGATGATGAGGACATTCATAGTTTTGTCGAGAGGGAATTGACTGAGCGCATAGGTGAGGACGGTCGTCGACTTCATTTCGCGCGGAGCCGTAATGATCAAGTGGCGACAGATTTTCGACTCTACTGCAAGGGCTTTAGCCTTCGCCTTGCCGATGCCCTGTTGGATCTTATGGAAGTACTTGTAACTCGCGCGGGTGAGGAGGCGGAAACAGTTGCGCCTGGTTTTACTCATTTGCAGGTTGCTCAGCCCGTCACGCTTGGCCACTATTTTTTAGCGCTAACCGAAATGCACGAGCGTGATCTTTCGGAAGTTTTTCGGGCTTTTTCGGTGGCTGATGTATGTCCGCTCGGTTCTGGTGCGTTAGCTGGCGTTCCCTATGACATCGATCGTGAGGGTGTCGCCGAAGAGCTGGGCTTTAGTCAGATTTCCAGAAACAGTCTTGATGCTGTTGCTGACCGAGATTTTGTCACGGTCATCCTCAACGCCTGTGCTGGACTGGCAGGGCATCTGTCACGGTGGGCAGAGGACCTAGTTGTTTGGGCTTCACCTGGTTATCGGCTCATACGATTTGATGAGGCCTATTCAACAGGCAGCAGTATGCTTCCGCAAAAGCAGAATCCGGATATTGCGGAGCTAATCCGGGCTCGGGCCGCTTCGGTGTTGGGCGTTGCAGTCGGATGGCAGGCGACACTTAAAGGTGTGCCTCTTGCCTATGGAATTGATTTGCAGGAGGACAAACGCGCCGTGTTCGGCGTTGAGGACGACCTTCTGGTTGGACTTTCTGCGATTGCGGGTGCGATAGCGACAGTCACGGTTGATCGTGATCGCATGGCCGATGTGGCCAGCCAAGGATATCCCGAAGCTATTGAGATCGCTGATTTTCTTAGTGAATTGGGCGTCCCATTTCGTGACGCTCACGCTGCTGCAGGACGTCTGGTTCGGCTGGCCGAATCGAAGAATGTTTCTTTGTCAGGCTTGGACGATTCGGATTTCTCCGATGCAGATTCGAGGCTTCCGGGCGAGATAAGACAACGGCTGGATTTACGGGGAATCGTTGATCGACGATCTTCATATGGAGGCACTGCCCCTGCGCTGGTGGTCGATGAAGCGACGCGCGCGCAACAACGTATTGGCTGGAATCGTGATCGGTTGCGGGAACTTGTCGGCGATGGACTGCCCCAACCATTGCGAGGGAATATTGGTGAGTGATGTGTCACAAACTCTAGTGATAGTTCATCGACAATCGTTGGGTTCTTACACGTGAATTGCTCACGTACATTCTGATAGTGGACATGAGTACCCCGGTTAAATTGTCAGTCGTCATTCCTGCATACAACGAAGAAAACCGACTCGGAAAGACGCTTGAGGCTGTGGAGGTATGGGCGTCAGACAGAACTGGCTTGGTTGAGGTGGTCGTGGTTGATGATGGGTCTCGAGATGGCACGTTACGGGTTGCAGAATCCTGGGCGGCGGGCGTTGCATCACGTGACATTTCAGTGCGTCCGATCGTCGTGTCGACGCCGCATCGTGGAAAAGGATCAGCAGTTGCCAAAGGGATATTGAGCGCAAAAGGTGCGGTTCGGGTTTTTATGGATGCGGATCTTGCGATTCCTATGGGATATGTAGATCGGGTTGTAGAAGAAATTCGTCGAGGCGCTGATGTCGTGATCGGTTCACGTGAGATTGAGGGGTCGCAGCGTCGTGGTGAGCCCTGGCTTCGTCATCTGATGGGTCGGTTGTTCAATCGACTTGTGGCTGTAATTGCGGTTCAAGGGATTCGTGATACTCAGTGTGGGCTTAAGGGTTTTTCTGCTGATTCGGCCGAGGACATATTTAACCGTGTGCTTTTATATCCCCCAGAGGCTGAATCGATTGAAAATAGTCGAGTAACGGCCTTTGATGTCGAGGTATTGGCCATAGCTCGTGTTTTAGATAGACCGATTGTGGAAATCCCGGTGGAGTGGCGACATGTTGCTGTGAGCAAAGTTCGCCCGTTACAAGACGCGGTCCTGATGCTTGGAGAGGCTATGTTGGTGCGATGGAATCTTTGGCGAAGGCGCTATGGATGAAATCTGGATTTCTACTGATTTGTGTTCGGGTTCTCTAGAAATCCTAATGTGATCGAAACTGCTTCACGGATGTGCTGGAGAAGTGATCGAGTGGGATTGAAGCGCAGAGTGTGTTCAGCTGGTTCATGACTTGGAGTACTTTGTTGGCCTGGAGATATGCGTCACGTGCGACAAATATTGCTGCGAAAACATGAGGGTGCCAGAGCTTTTTGGTCCACAAGCGACGGCGATCTGTTCCATGACCGGAACCTGAATCGTAGGGTGATTTGACGTGAACATCACGGTGTTTGATGGATGGTTAGAGACTCTTGGTGGCGGTGAGCGGCAAGTGCTCTCTGCCGCAGCGGCGTTGCGAGAAATAGGAACGGTGACGGTTGTATCGCATCGATCCATCGAGTGGTCGTCTGTTACAGAGCGGGCTGGAGTTGATCTTGCTGGGGTGGAATATCGGTGTGTTGCTGAAAGGCCTCATCTTGGTGTGAATGACCTTGGCTCTAACTGCCAATTTTTTGTAAACGGCACGCACCATAGCTTGGTGCGAGGTGATGGCATTCCTTCGGTTCGATTCGTTTATTTTCCTGCTCGGGTTCTAGAGTGGCAGATAAGAGTCGTCGGCGGTTGGGTGCGGCGGCTGGGTTTGGCTATTGGGGCTGCCCAAGAATCGACGGGTTGGTACGGGTCAGAACGTAATGGTGCTGGCCGATACCGGCAGTCGGATGGGATCGGTCATGTTGCTGTTCGTGCTGGAAGCCAGGTCCGATTCTGGTTAAGCGCGATGGGGCCCGATAGTCGGGCATATACGATTACTTCAGCTCACGGGGAAGCTCTCGTAGCAGGCGAGGCTGGAGAAGCCGGGGATTTTTCGCCGACCCCTTGGATTTCGGTGCCAGACGACGATGGGGTAATCGTGAAATCTGATGCATGTGTTTCACCGGCATCAGGAGAGAGTCGCCGACTGGGAGTCGCTCTGGGTTCTATAGAGGAAAGAGGTGGGCCTCTTCGATCATGCTTCCAACGATTAACGCGACGTATTGCTCCATCGCTTGGTGCTTGGTCTGTTGACGACAGTTTCGAGCGATATGGTCAAGCCTTGGCTTCTTATGGCGTTGTAACACCCAACTCTCATTACACAGCAGATTGGCTAAAACGTCGGTGGGGAATAACAGGGCCTGTGATTGAGCCGCCGGTGATTACTGGATCTGGAAGTGTCGGGATCAAGGATCCGTTAATCGTGTCTATCGGAAGGTTTTTTGCAGGTGGCCATAACAAGAAACATCTCGAAATGGTAGAAGCCTTTCGGCAGTTATGTGCTGAAGGATTGGTGGGATGGCGACTAGCGCTCGTAGGAGGTGTGGGGCAGCGAGCTTTGGACAAGACGTACTTTGAACAAGTTCAGGCAGCTGCTCGTGGGCTGCCGATTGACATTTTTCCGGATGCTGGTGAGGAATTGGTGAGCGATCTTCGAGGACGAGCAGCTATAGGATGGCATGCAGCTGGCTACGGAGAATCGAAGCGCAGACATCCGGAAAGATTCGAGCATTTTGGTATGGCTGTCGCAGAGTTAATGGCCGCCGGGGCTGCGCCGGTGGTATATGACGGCGGAGGTTTACGAGAGATTGTTGAGCACGGATATAGCGGATTCCGATGGAACTCGCTTGATGAACTCAGGCGTTGGACTTTGAATCTCATTCGTAACGCGCGAGAACGGAAAATAATTGCATCCCGGGCGCAAGAGCGGGCATCGACGTGGTCGCTTTCTGTTTATCAAAGTCGAATTCTCAAGCTCGCCTACCAGTTGATCGAGGACAAATCCCCGACTCAGACAATTGGTTAAGCAGCGGTTGGCGCGTTTGCGTACTGCTTACTCCAGCGATAATGGGTTTTGGTTGCTAGCATCGCATCGATCGATTCATGTTGTTGGTGTTCTGTGACGCTTATCGTGCAAAAGTTTGGTGGATCTTCACTCGCGACACGCGAGCGAATTCGTGCTGTTGCAGATAGGATTCATGACTCGTTGAGTGCCGGCGATAGGCTGGCCGTAGTGGTGTCGGCGATGGGGGACACTACTGATGATTTAACCGAGGCGGCAGCTCGGATAAGCGCACGGCCACCTGTGAGAGAGATGGATGTTCTCCTGTCGACAGGTGAACTAGCTGCGGCTGCTCTAATGTCGATGGCGCTCAATGAGCTTGGTCGAGATGCTGTGGCGCTATCCGGACCACAGGCGGGTATTCGAACTGACGGCCGGTACGGCCGTGCACGTATTACTGAGATTCTTCCTGGAAGACTGTTGCAGGAAATTGATGCGGGTCGAGTGCCCGTGGTAGCAGGTTTTCAGGGTCTTGGGCTTGACGGTGACCTTGTCACATTAGCCCGAGGTACCTCTGATACTTCAGCAGTCGCGCTCGCCGTGGCGTTGGGTGTGGACAAGTGTGAAATTTATACCGATGTGGAGGGGATCTTCACGGCTGATCCACGCATTGTGTCTTGTGCCCAGAAGCTTGACGTCATTGTTTATGAAGAAATGCTTGAAATGGCTAAGCTAGGGGCGCGTGTTATGCACCCCCGTGCCGTTGAGATAGCAGAACACTTTTCTCTGCCAGTGATGGTACGGTCGAGCTTCAGCGATAGCGTAGGGACAGAGATCGTGGAAGAGTCGGCAATACAAATTGAAACAATGCAACGTGTTCGAGCAATTGCCCACGACATGGATGTTGCCCGTGTGACGGTTCGAGGTGTGAGCGATAGGCCAGGACTAGCCAAGGCGTTATTTGAGCCACTGGCTGCTCGGCATATAAACATTGACGTCATAGTTCAAAATGTTTCAGATGGTGGAACTACCGATATTTCATTCACCGTCTCTGAAGACGATCTTGATGTGACTCTGGATCTTGTTAAGCCCATAGCAGCTGAAATCGGTGCACATGATGTTGTCTCGTCAGCACAACTTGGCAAAGTCAGTATTGTCGGCGTGGGTATTCAGAGCACCCCAGGAATTGCAGCGCGGATGTTCGGGTCGCTCGCTAGCGTTGGAATAAATATTGTGAGCATCACTACGAGCGAGATCCGAATAACTTGCCTCGTAGACAAGGACGATGTGGCTCAGGCGACTGTGGCTCTTCACACAGAGTTCGATTTGGATGAGACCACCACATGATTCCAATGATCGTTGACAGTATTCGTGTGAATCTCATCAATCCAAGCCGCGTAATGTTACTGCGTGAGCAAGATGGTCCAAGATATCTCGCGCTCGTTATTGGAAACGGTGAGGCGGATGCGATAGCTGTGCGACTGCAAAATCAAGAAGTTCCCAGACCACTAACTCATGACCTTCTCAACAAAATGGTTGAAGATTTGGGGGGATCGGTGGTTCGTGTGGCCATTACGGAACTGATGGACACGACGTACTTCGCCACTATTTTTCTTGATATCAATGGGATGCCGTATGAATTAGATGCCCGTCCGAGTGACGCCGTGGCGCTGGCCATTCGTGCAGACGTACCTATTCTTGTACACCCCGAAGTTCTTGATCAAGCAGGGTTCGAGCCGGATCAGGATGGTGAGGAGAGTACTCTTGATGAGGGTGAGATCGTGCCCGAGGAAAAATTAGGCGTGTTTAGAGAATTTATCAATGAGTTGGATCTTGATGACCTCGGAAAGACATAGCTCTTAGTCCATTTTGTCGTGAGCGATCAGCCTAATTCGAATTGGTATTAAGAGGGAGCTTCGATCCGGACAAATTGGGAAGACACACCCGATGGGTTTACGGCAACTATTACCCATGATGCGCCCGATTGTTCTGAGTTGTCCTTTCTCACAAGTGCCTGGTGAAGACCAAAGGCATGTGTTTTGTCTGCGCGTAGCTTGTGGGCTATGCCGGCGTGTATATCGATAGCCCATACGGTTAGGTTTGTTCCGGCTGTTCCAGCACCTATTCGAACAACGTCTTGGCCTTCCTCTACTACAAAAGCAGAGGCTACCAATGGTCGTTCGGTGGTAAGAGGGGTATCAAGGATAAATTCGAAGTGTGTGTTGTTCTTGGTCTCGTGTGTGTGCACGGGGGCAAGTGAAGAACCAAAGTCAGGATGGATTGCAATGAGCTGGACAGGTTCCGATGTCGGGGCTGCGATCGGGTCAGGGATTTTCATTGAGAACGAACCTCTACTATCCGTCCATGCAGATGTTCCTGAGCCGGATCCGGCGGCTATGACAAGAGCTCGTTGTGCTGGAGCGCCTGACTTGGTTCGAACAACACCTGCAATATGTTGTTTTTGATGAGGGCGGGAACTCAGCGCGTTGGCAATGTCGATACGTTCTTGCAACGAGAGATTACGCGCATGTGACACGTCAATATTTGTACGACTCTGTTCCAATAGAGTTCGCGTATTGGCGGTTACACCGAGATGTCCATGGCATTGCGCACATGACGAGCTGTACTTGCTTACGCCGCGTTCCGTCGTCGGAAGCGACGGTAATCCACGGATGGGGTTGGCAATTACAACCAGTCCGTAGGCAGGTAGTGGTAAGTCAACCCCGTTAAACCATCCCTTTCCCCATGGTGTGCTGGCGCTGGTGCTGATGTATTGGCCGGGATCCACACCGTTGATTCGAATTGTCCGCGGCGCATCAGCAAGGTTCACAACAGCAAGCCTGGACCCAGAATGTGAGCGAATTGCAAGCGCATCGAGGTCATTGGTGTGAACTACGACGCGGGCGAGTTGCCCCGTTCCGCCGACAAAGCGTCGGACAAGTTGGAGAGCTTGGAAGACTGGGCCTGGTTCGTCGGTAAGAGAGCTTGACCAGAGCCCAAAATCCGGCTCTCCTCGCGGGGAAAGTCCTGACGGATCACGGGTGCCCTTGTAGACCAGTAAGCCACTTGCTCCCTGGCGTACGGCACGAAATGTCGCCGATGTCAGAAAGGCTCCATTTATTGGTGCGTCGAGTAGCGGATCGACCGCGAGATCGCCATTGAGATTAATCTCCTCTATGTAATTCGGCCTGCCGTCGGCAATCTTTGTCGTGACGTACACGCGATCTTCAAACCATTTAAGTCTGGTAGTGAGTACATCATGTGGCGTTGTTTCGCCTATTTGGAACATGCCGTACCAGTGCCAACTGAAGAAGTCTGGGGCTACTTCCCCGTCAATTGCTCGAAGGTAGGCTTCCCAATCAAGGTCTGGAGCCGTCCCACAGACGGAAGTTCCGGACGGGTTCCGCGTAGCTCCAGAATCAATTGCGTCAATGGAGGGGCCACCAAGAGAGATCACGCCACGGCCAAACCGGGCATCTACAGCTGTTCGCGTCGCCGAGTATATTGCGGAATAGTTTGATCCTTCACCGCACGCATACCGAGCCCCCGCATTCTGGTGGTTGTTGGGCTCATTCCATACCTGGTAAGGCCAGCTCAAGGCGTCATCGCCAAATTTACTCGTTAGTTGTTCTATGGCGTTTGCCACGTAAACGCCAAATTCTCTGTTGCCAATCGAATCTAGCGATTCGCTCTCGTGCTGGGAGCTCGGAATACCGCTGGCAGAAAGAATCCACTGTGGTGGGCTAACGAAGCTAATCAGGGGTTCTGCACCAGCGTCGAGGACTTTTTGGACGAACGTGTGCAGCAATTCCCAATCAATATCATTGGTAGCAGAGCTTCGAACGGCGGTTCCGAGGAACCGATGACCAACCCATACTCGGACAAGATCCGAGCCAAGCTGGCTTGTTCGGTCAATACCGCCATCTCGATACAGATCGAAAATCTCATTGGTTCCGAGCTTGAAATCCAGCTCCTTCGCGAGCCCCGTTGAAGGTCTATCGAAGGCCACGAGAATGTCAGGAGCATTGCTTCCACTGAGCGTTATCGTTAGGACAGTAAGCAGGGCTGCCAATGCAGCGGCACGACACCAATTAGTTCGTTTCCCCGGCACAGCATTGAGCACGCTTGTTACGCGTTACTGATATGTTCGCGTGTGCCTGATGCTGCGGATCGGCGAATCGCTTCTATGACCTGTAGGAGGTGCACACTTTCTTCTGGAGGCGATTCATTGACAGCCTCACCGTTTATTACTGCCAAGAAATGGTTGTCCGGATTTGTCCCCTCGGGCAGATTGGTGACTTCGGAAATAGTTGGCGTTTCGCCTTTTCGTGCGTCGCTTTCTTGCGTGATCACCCCGACGCCCCCGGACGCCCAATCCGCACGAACCGATCCATGTTCAGCAGTGACGGAAAGCCTTTCCCAGAACGTGTGCCCTGAGCCCATGATCGAGAGCGTACCGATTGATCCGTTGTCGAAGAGCAGTGTGGCTGCGCCGTCCACCTCCACTTCTTTCCCATATTCACGCGTCCTGGCGTCAACCTCTGTTACACGCAAGCCCGTAGTCCATAGCAGCATGTCCATCAGGTGACTTCCGGAGTCACTGAGTTGCCCCCCTCCACCAAGAGCCATTGATTGTCGCCATGTGCCTTCAGTGTTTAGGAGCCATTCTTGAGCTTGCGTTGCCTGAATGTGGGTCACGTCGCCAAGCTTTCCGCCAGCTAGTTGTGTGCGCATGTATCTGTAGCCGGGACTAAATCG
>PVBE010775556.1_pt1 | contig 13946 bp, 14 predicted proteins | sample 1631181 | NCBI WGS metagenome assembly PVBE01 (sample SAMN08397723, study PRJNA350692) | Marine metagenome, whole genome shotgun sequencing project. | isolation source: water | place: Pacific Ocean | collected 2012-04 | reverse complement strand
CAGCTTCTGTGGCGTGTTGCGGCCCGCCACCCAGCCTTCCAGCCGCGCCCGATCCTTGGGAGACAGCCAGACGCATGATCCATTCCTCATCCCTCATGACTCGCACATCCACGAGCCAAAGGGAATCCTTCCGTTAGAGATAGAACACTAGGGCACCCCAATATCGCCGATCCGGCTTCGCTCAGCGGCGTCCGGGCCGAGGCGGTCTACCAGGCGATCCGGGGCCAGATTCGCTCCAAATATGCCGCTTCGGGCGATCCCGTCGTCATCGGCTACCAGTCTTGGAAGCGCTACAACAAGACGCCCTATCGCTCCAGCAATCACGGCGAGCGGTTCGTCAATCACTTCGGCAACGAAAAGGCGGCCGGTTACGGCAAGTTCGAGAACCTGGAGCCGTTGCCGGCGGGCTCGATCATCATCAAGGACAGCTTCACGGTCACCCGCAACGGCTCGGTGATGACCGGGCCATTTTTCATGATGGAGAAGATGCCGGCCGGCTTCGCCTCGGGCGCCGGCACGTGGCGGTTCCTCATGCTGCGCCCCGACGGCTCCCTGGTCGGTATGACCGGCGGGCTGGGTTCCAAAAAGGTTGGGTTTTGCGCCGATTGTCACAAGCGGGCCGGGCCGAAGCTCGATTTTCTCTTTTTCATGCCGCGCGAGGCGCGCATCCCGGCTCTGCGCTGACGTTGCCCGCCGCGCTCAGCGCAGGGCCGCGGCAATGTTGCCGCCGTCGACGGTGAGCACCGCGCCGGTGGTCTTCTCGGCCAGCGCGAGGTCGACGAAGGCGCCGGCGACGTCTTCGGCCGTGACCTCGCGGCCGAGCAGGTTTCCCGACATGTAGTCCGATTCCGAAAGACCGCGCGCCCGCGACCGCGTCTCGATCATGTCGTCGGTCAGCAGCCCCGAGCGGATCCGGTCGGCGTTGACCGCGTTGGCGCGGATACCCTCGGCGCCATGATCGAGCGCGTATTGCCGCATCAGGAAAAGTGTCGCCGCCTTGGGCAGCCCGTAAGGGCCGAAATCGGCCCCCGGGTTGACCGCCTGCTTGGAGGTGTTGAACAACAACACGCCGCCGGTCCCTTGCGCCCGCATGATGCGCAGCGCCGCCTGGGCCGCTCTCTGATGGCCGTAAAAGTTGAGCTCGAAGCTCTCGCGCAGCACCAATTCGTCGACCTCGCCGATGCGCCCCTGCCAGGCTGCGCCGGCATTGGACACCAGGATGTCGAGCCCGCCGAAGATCTCCGCGATGCGATCGAAGGCAGCCTCGACCGAGGTCGCGTCGGTCACGTCGCAGGCAACCGCCACGGCGCCGATCGTGGAAGCGGCGTCCTCGGCCGCGCCGGCGTCGCGGTCGAGGATCGCGACCTCGGCGCCTTGGGCGCGGAAAGCCCCGGCGGTCGCGCGGCCGATGCCCGACGCGCCGCCGGTGACGGCAGCGACGTGGCGCGTGAGCGGCTTCTCGGCCGCCTTGCCGAGCTTGGCCTGCTCCAGAGACCAGTACTCGATGTCGAAGATGTCGGCTTCGGGGATGCTCTCGAACCGGCCGATGGCCTCGGCCTGGGCGACGACCCTGGCGGTGGTCTCGGCGAGGTCGGCGGCGACGGCGGCCGCCTTGGCCGAGTTGCCGAGCCCGAATAGCCCAAGCCCCGGCACCAGGATCACCCGGGGCATCGGATCGAGCGCGATCCTGGGCACCGCCTGGCGCGCGTTGTTGCGCTCGAAATAGGCGCGGTAGTCGGCGCCGAACCCATCGAATGCCCGCGCTGCCTCGGCCTTGAAGCCGTCGAGGCCGTCGGCCGCCGGTGTCGGCACGATCAGCGGCTTGGGCTTGGTGCGGATGACGTGGTCGGGCGTCACCGGGCCGGCCTGGGTGTAACGCTCGGCATCGGCTCCGCCGACAAAGTCGAGAACCTCGGGCGTGGCGCGAAAATCGAGGATCATTCGCTTGCCGTCTTCGCCCGCCGCGAGCCCGCGCAGGATCGGCGCCACGCGGCTCGCGGGCGCGAGCGCGCCGGCGGACGTGGCGGCGCTCTTCGCGCGTCCGCGCGTCAGCCGCGCCTCGGCCAGGGTCGTCAGCTCGATCATGCGCTCGTAGGCCTCGCGCGCGGTCTCGCCCATGGAAAAGATGCCGTGCTTGAGGAGGATCAGCCCCTCGACCCCGGGATCGGCGGCGAACACCTCGGCGCATTTCTTGGCCAGCGCGAATCCCGGCATGATGTAGGGGACCAGCGCCACGCGGTCGCCGAAGACGTCTTCGCAAATCGCCGCGCCGTCGGGCTGGTCCGAGATCGCGAGCACGGCATCGGCATGGGTATGATCGACGAACTTGTGCGGCAGGAAGGCGTGCAGCAGCGTCTCGACCGACGGGTTGGGCGCGGTTGAATCCAGCAGGTTGCCGCGTTGGACGTTGACCATGTCCTCGTCCGACAGCGCCTCGAGGCTCAATAGGCGGCGCAGCGGCTCGAGGCGTACGGCGGGCAGGCCGGCCGGCTCGATGTCGCCGAGATCCCAGCCCGATCCCTTGATGCACAGGACCTCGACCTCGTCGCCGGCGATATCGGTCGTGGTGGTCTTGACCGAGGTATTGCCGCCGCCATGCAGCACTAACCTGGGATCGCCGCCGAGCAAGCGCGAGGTATAGACGCGAAGCGCCACGTCGCGTCCGACGCCGTCGGCGGAGTAGGCCTCGACCATCGCTTCGGCGTTGCTATCGGACCATTGGGTTTTCATCGTCATGCTCCGGAAATAGCTGCGCGAGCCCGTCTCGGTTGGGCTTGGCGAGGCCGCGCTCGGTGATCAGCGCGGTGACCAGGCGCGCCGGCGTTACGTCGAAGGCGTAGTTGGCGACGGTGCTGCCGTCGGGTGTGATCGTTACCTCGGTGACGTTGCCGCCCGCGTCGCGCCCCGCAATGGTCGTGACCTCGGCCGCGTCGCGCTGCTCGATCGGGATGGCGGCGCCGTCGTCGAGCGTCCAGTCGATCGATGGTGACGGCGCCGCGACATAGAATGGAACGTTGGTGTCCTTGGCGGCGAGCGCCTTCAGGTACGTTCCGATCTTGTTGCACACGTCGCCGTTGGCGGCCGTCCGGTCGGTGCCGGTGATGCAGAGGTCGACCTCGCCCTGCTGCATCAGATGGCCGCCCGCGTTGTCGACGATCACGGTGTGCGGCACGCCGTGGCCGGCGAGCTCCCAGGCGGTGAGCGCGGCGCCCTGGTTGCGCGGCCGGGTCTCGTCGACCCAGACATGGACCGGGATGCCGGAATCGTGGGCCATATAGATCGGTGCCGTCGCGGTGCCCCAGTCGACGGTAGCGAGCCAGCCCGCGTTGCAGTGGGTGAGGATGTTGATCGTTTGGCCGCGCACTTCCCAGGCGGCGCGGATCAGCTTGACGCCGTGCGCACCCATGGCGCGGCAGATCTCGACGTCCTCGTCGCAAATCTCGCCGGCGCGGCGGTAGGCGGCCTCGATCCGGTTGGCGGGATCGAGCGGAACCAGCACCGCCGCCATCTCGTCGAGCGCCCAGCGCAGGTTGACCGCGGTCGGCCGGGTCTCGATCAGGACCTCGCGTGCGGCGGCGAGCGCTGCATCGGAGGAATCGGCACGCATGGCCAGACAGACCCCATAGGCCGCCGTGGCTCCGATCAACGGCGCCCCCCGGACCTGCATGGTGCGGATCGCTCTCGCCGCGTCCTCGACGGTCTCGAGCCGCATGGTCTCGAACGCGTGCGGAAGGCGCGTCTGGTCGATGATCTCGACCGCCTCGCCGTCGCTCGCGAGCCAGATCGTTCGGTAGGGCGTGCCGTCGACGTTCATCCGCCCAGCACGCGGCCGGCAACCGCGTCGAGCTTGGCCGCGATCGCGGGATCTCGGGCGTCCGGGCCGGTGATGATGGCGTTGTCCAGCGCGGTGTGGCAGCCGGCCGGGCACGGCGTTTCGCGGTCATGCAGCCGGGGTGCGGCGTCGCGGATCATGGCGCGGGCATGCTCGGCGTTCTCCAGCAGCACTGCGATGACGGATTCGACCGTGACATCGTCGTGGTGGGGATGCCAGCAGTCGTAGTCGGTGACCATGGCGACGGTCGCGTAGCACATCTCGGCCTCGCGGGCGAGCTTGGCCTCCGGCATGTTGGTCATGCCGATGACCGAGCAGCCCCAGCTCCGGTAGAGCTCGGATTCGGCCCGGGTCGAGAACTGGGGGCCCTCCATGACCAGGTAGGTCCCGCCCCGCACCACGTCGAGCCCGACCGATCGCGCCGCATCCTCGAGCGCATCGCCGAGCCGGGGACAGACCGGATCGGCCATCGAGACATGCGCCGCCAAGCCGGTCTCGAAGAACGACTTATTGCGCGCGAAGGTGCGGTCGATGAACTGATCGACGATCACGAACGCACCGGGGGCGAGCTCCTCCTTGAGGCTCCCGACGGCCGAGACCGAGACGATCTCGGTGCAGCCGGCGCGCTTCAGCGCATCGATGTTGGCACGGAAGTTGAGCTCGCTCGGCGGTACGCGGTGGCCGCGGCCGTGGCGCGGCAGGAAGACGAGTTGCTGGCCGTCGAGCGTGCCGAACATCAGCTCGTCCGACGGCGCGCCGAACGGTGTCTCGACCGCGCGCCAGGCGATGTCCTCGAGCCCGTCGATCTCGTAGACGCCCGAGCCGCCGATCACCCCGACGACCGGCGGTGTTCCCGAATCCGTCATCTTGCCTCTCCTTCCGCGCCCGATGGTGGCGCGCCTGTCGTGTTTACGGCGAATGGCGGTGCGCGATCAAGCGGCCAGAGCCGCCCGCCATCCCGCCGGAGCCGTCACACCCGCCGCTCGATGAAGCTCGCAGCCGGACGGTCGTGTCCAATTACTGCTTTTCGGTACTCCGGATCGAGCCGAGCTCGACAACCCAGGGCTGGGCGGAGCGAAACCAGATTTGCGCCTTGGGCGGAAGCTCGTTGCGCTGGCGCGCGGTCGATACGCGGATGCGATAAATCTTGGGCCCGTCCTCGACACCAGTGGTGTAGATGTGCGTGCCGCACTCGGGACAGAACGCCTGGATTCGTTTGGCGCCGCTTTCGGCCGTCTTGACGAATATGCTTGGCTCGCCCGAAGTCATCTCGAAGGAATCATCGGCGACCGGGACCCCGATGCGAAACGCCGAGCCCGACAGCGTCTGGCAGTCGGTGCAGTGGCATAGCCCTACTTTTTCCGAATCGATCTCCGCCTCGTAGGCGAGGTTTCCACACAGGCAGCCGCCGTCGATTTTCATGATGTTTCTCCTTGCGATTCGTCGGTCGCATGGTGGCGCGGAACCGATGCGAGTCAATATGCGATCTGGCGTATCGGCTCGAAATATCGTATTCGGATCGACCCCAAGAAAATTGTCGAGGATCTGCCCTCCGATCTGGCATACTCGGCTTGGGTTAACAGTCGGGCGATTGGCGCGCGGCGGCTTCGGCTCTTCGGATCGGGGGAGCGGGCCGATTTTTCGTGAGCCCAACATTCAACCAGGGAGTGGAATTGATGACGAGCCATAGTGCAAACGGCGTGACCGGCGCGGATATTCGCGCCAAGCTCGACCATCCGGTGGTCGATTCGGACGGACACATGATGGAGTGCTCGTTCGCGGTGCTTGATTTCGTCAAGCAGGTCGGCGGGCCGGAGATCGCCCAGCGCTACGAGGAAATCCTGCGCAACGACCAGACCGGTGCGTCGCGTCGCGCAGTATGGGTCGGCAATTCGGGCCCGGCCTCGATCGACCGGGCGACGGCGCTGCTGCCCAAGCTGTACCGCTCCCGCCTCGACGAAGCGGGCTTCGATTTCGCCGTCATCTACGGCACCCATGCGCTCAGCGTCCTCGCCATCGGCGACGACGAGCTGCGCCCGGTGGTCTACCGCGCCATGAACATGCTGTATGCCGACATGTTCAAGGAGGTCTCGGATCGGCTGACGCCGGTGGCGCTGATCCCGATGCACGACCCCGACGAGGCGGTGGCCGAGCTCGACTTTGCGATCGGTGAGCTCGGGCTCAAGGCGATCGTCATGAATGCGATGGTCTCGCGCCCGGCGCCCGAGGTGGTCAAGGAGGCGCCGCATCTCGCCCAGTACACCATGGCGCCGACCTCGCCGGCCATCGACGTCGGCGACAGCTACGATCCGGTATGGGCCAAGTGCATCGAGCTCGGCGTCGCGCCGTCCTGCCACAACTCGTTCCGCGGCCGCGGCTCGACCCACGGCTCGCCCACCAACTACGTCTTCAACTCGCTCGGCAGCTTCGGCCAGGGCAGCGAGTATTTCTGCCGCGCGCTGTTCTTCGGCGGCGTGCCAAAACGGTTTCCGGCACTCAAGTTCGCGTTCCTCGAGGGCGGCGCCGGCTGGGCCTCGCAGCTCTACAACTCCATGTTCGAATACTGGGAGAAGCGCAATCTCCAGGCCCTCAAGCTGAACCTCGACCCGGCCAAGCTCGACGTCGACCTGCTGGTCGAGATGTTCGAAAAGTACGGCAACGACTATCTGACGCCCGATCGCATCCGCGCCGAGCCGCACCAGTCGATCAACTCGAACCTGTTCGTGCCGGCCGAGGAGCTCGACGATTTCAAGCCCACCGGCGTCACCAGGCCCGAGGACATCCGCGACATCTTCGACGCCAACTTCTACTTCGGCTGCGAGGCCGACGACCGCCTCAACGCCGTCGCGTTCGATCCCAAGCTCAACCACTTCGGCACCAAGCTCAACGCCATCCTGGGCTCCGACGTCGGCCACTGGGACGTGCCCGACATGACCAAGGTGATGGTCGAGGCCTACGAGATGGTCGACGACGGGTTCATCGGCGATGCCGATTTTCGCGACTTCAGCTTCGGCAACGTGGTCGAGATGCACACCGGCATGAACCCCGACTTCTTCAAGGGCACCGTCGTCGAGGACGAGGTCGAGAAGTTCAGGGCCGAATCGGCGGCGGTGGCGGCGGAGTAGGGCTCGATCGAAGCAGCTCGCGCACCTTGTCGGCGGCGTCGGGCTCGAAGGGGGCGAAGCGCTCGGCGTCGGCTTCGCTGAACCAGCGCGTAACCGCGACCTCGAAGGACGGCCGGGCGCGGATCCGGTCGTACCAATCCATCACGCGCGGATGGTCGTCGCGCCACGCGTCGAGCAAGCCCAGCATGGCGAGGCGGTTGACGTAGGGCGTCGCCGCCGCGTCGGCGAGCGAATAGATGTCTCCGCCGAGCCACGCGCCGCCGGCCAGCGTCGTCTCCATCTCGCCCAATAGACGATCGAAATCGCCGACCGCATCGATCACCAGGGGCGAATCGATGCCTTGCTCGTAGACCGAGCGCTGGCGGGCGCGCCGGCGCGGGTCGGGGATCTTGGCCATGCGCGCATCGATCGCGTCCGGGGTCCGAAACGCTTTGCGGAACGCGATTGCATGGGTCAGCACGCCGCAGGCGGGATGAATCGGATCGTCGATCATCTTTATCAGCCGGCGCACGCGGTACCGCGCGAGCGGGTCGCGGGGCATCATCGGCGGGTCGGCGAACACGTCATCGAGATAATACTGGATGACAGAGGATTCGAGGATCACCTCTCCGTCGTGCACCAGCGCCGGCACCACGGCGCCCGGATGGATCGCGAGATATTCGGGGTCGAACTGCTCGCCGCGATGGATGTCGACATAGCGGCCCTCGTAATCGATGCCCTTTTCCGCCAGCGTCAGCCGCACCTTGATGACGCAGACCGACGTCGAATGTTCGTAGAGGATGATCATGCCTCAGCATCCCGCAAGGGCGGCGGCCGAACAACGGGATTCCAATCGCGGACAACCGGCATGACAATGGGATACTATGCGCCGGTCTAGCATTTAGAACGACGGCGATTAGAAGGGAGCATCGGATGAGTAAGGACATGAGGACGTTTCTGGGTGAGGCGCGCCAGCTCGGGCGGGACTATTTTGCGTCCGTCTCGCGGCCGGTCGATCCCATGTACGAGCCCTCCATGATCCAGCAGAAGCTCGCGGCGGCGGGGCGCTATCCGGTGATCCGGATGGACAACGTCAACGGCTCAGACCTGCCGCTCACGACCAACATGTTCGGCTCCTACGAGCTGCTGGGCCTCGCGCTCGGCGTCGACCCGGGGACGCCCAAGAGTGAGATCCTCCACCGCTTCCGCTCGCGCATCGCCAATCCGCTGGCGACGGTCGCCGTCGCCCGCGAAGACGCGCCGGTCAAGCAGGTCGTCCAAACCGGCGGCGAAGTCGACCTCACCAAGCTGCCGATCGTACATCATGCCGAGGGCGACTCGGGCAAGTACATATCCGTCGGCTGCCTGGTGGTGCGCGATCCCGACACCGGGATCCTGAACGCGGGCATGTACCGCCACGAGCTGCAGGGCACGGACCGCATCGGCTGCATGTTCAACCCGGCGCACCACGCGGGCTACATCTACCGGCGCTGCAAGGAGCTCGGCAAGCGGATGGAGGCGGTGCTGTTCATCGGCCACCACCCGGCGGCGATCCTCGGCACGCTGGTCCACGGGGCAATGGACGTCGACGAGTTCGAGCTCATGGGCGGGCTGTTGGACGAGCCCTTGGGGGTGGTGCCGGCAGAGACCGTCGACCTGCCGGTGCCGGCGTTCGCCGAGATCGCCATCGAGGGCTATCTCGATCCCGCCGAGGAGACCACGGACGGCCCGTTCGCCGAATACACCGGCTTCTACGGCCCGGCCAAGGACCCGATCGGGCTGATGCAGGTCACCGCCGTCACCATGCGCTCGGACGCGATCTATCACGATCTCGACCCGGCTCATCCCGAGCACAACCTGGCCGGCGTGCTGTCGTTCGGGAACCGGGTCTACGACAGCGTCAAGAACCTGGTGCCGACCGTGACCGGCGTCTACCTGCCGGCTTCCGGCGCGTGCGCTTTCACGGTCTACGTCTCGATCAAGAAGCGGGTGCCGGGCGAGGGCATGTCGGCCGGCCTCGCCGCCATCGCCGCCAACTCGGACATCAAGATCGCCGTCGTGGTCGATGACGACATCGACATCTACGACGAGCAACAGGTGCTGTGGGCGATCGCCACCCATTTCGAGGCCGACAAGGGGCTCGCGGTGATTCCCAACGCCGTTGGGGCGCATCTCAACCCCGCGGCCTACGGCGAGATCCGGACCGAGAAGGGGCCGATGAACACCAAGATGGTGATCGATGCGACGCGCCCGGCGACACTGCCCTTCGCCGAGCGCATCCGCCCCCACCAGGAGACCTGGGACCGCATACGGCTCGAGGACTATATCGACGAGTGATCGGGATGTCCGAGGCGGCATGGGTGGCGATCGGGGGCTCGGCGGGGCTCGCGCCCGGTGCCGTGATGCCGGCCATCGTGCGAGGGACCGAGCTCGCGGTGTGGCGCGACGCGGGCGGCGCGGTCCAAGCCTGGCGCGACCGCTGCCCCCATCGCGGCATGCGCTTGTCAATGGGCTTTGTCGACGGGGAAGGCCGGCTTGCGTGCCGCTATCATGGTTGGCGTTATGGGGCGGGCGGGACGTGCGCGGCGATCCCCGCCCATCCCGACCGGCCCGCGCCCGATGACATCTCGGCTCAGGTATTCGCGAGCCAAGAGCGGGACGGGCTGATCTGGGTCGCCCTCGCCGATACGCCTCCGCTCGGCGAGATCGCCTCGCCCGGCGAGGAGCTGGTGTTTTGCCGCAGCCTGGTGGTGCGCGCCGGCATCGAAGCTGTCATCGACGCCGCCGAGGCGCTTGTCCTCGCCCCCGGCGTAGCTCGGACCGAACGCGCCGGTGCGCCGCTCGTCCTGGCGCTGCAGCCGGTAGATGCGGCGCGCACCGGAATTCATCTCATGGCCGTGGCGAACGGCACCGACGTCGCTGTCCAGCGTCTCGATGCTGCCGTGTGGGGCCGGCGGCTTCGTGGCCGGATCGAAGCCCGGAGCAACGCCGATGACTAGATCGAGCGATCCCGTCGTTCTTGACGACTGGCACGCGATCGGCCGGATCGAGGACATGCCGAGGACCACGCGCCTCCTTGGCCAGGAAATCTCCGCGCGGCGCGGGGCCAACGGAGAGGTACGAGTATTCGCGGACGCCGACGAGCGGCCGGTCCAGCTCCGCTACGGCCACGTCTGGACCACCTTGGGCGAGCCGTCGCGCGGCCTGGTCGAGATGCCCGAGTTCGACGAGCCGAACCGGCGGCTGGTTGCATGCGGGATCGTCACGGTCCGGACCTCGCCGCTCAGGATCGTCGAGAATTTTCTCGATATGGCGCACTTCCCGTATGTCCATGGCGATATCCTCGGCATCGAGGCAAGAGGCGAGGTCGAGGCCTACACCGTCGAGCACCGCCTGCCCGAGGACGAGATCTGGGCGACCGGCTGCCGGTTCTTCCAGCCCAAGGCCGCCAAGGCGGCCACCGATGGACAGATGTCGGAATACATGTACCGCGTGCCGGCCCCGTTCATCGCCGTCCTGTATAAGACCTGCCCTGTGGTCGAGGGCGCCTGGGACCTGATCGGGCTGTTCATCCAGCCGCTCGACGAGGTGACCTGCGACGTCCACTCCTTCGTGCTGGTGATCGACGAGACCAGCACCGACGTCGACCTGTTGCACTTCCAGCAGATGATCTTCCTGCAGGACCGCGGCATTCTCGAGAATCAGGTTCCCGCCCTGATGCCGCTCGATCCGGCCCGCGAATACGCCATCCGCGCCGATGGGACGTCGATGGCCTATCGCCGCTGGCTGCGTGACAAGGGCCTGCGGTTCGGCGTCTTGCCCGAGGGCATCGAGCCGTGATCCGGCTCCATGACTACGTGCTGTCGGGAAGCTGCTACAAGGTGCGCCTGTTTATGAGCCTGATCGGGCTCGACTACACGCCGGTGCCGGTCGACTTTTTCCCCGGCCGCGAGCAGCGGAGCGCGGAGTTCCTGGCGATCAATCCGCTGGGCCAGTTGCCGGTGCTCGACGACGACGGGCTGGTGTTGCGCGACGCCCAGGCAATTTTGGTCTATCTCGCCGGCAAATACGACCGAACCCGCCAATGGTATCCCGAGGACCCTACGGCGCAAGGCACGATCGCCATGTGGCTGTCCTTCGCCGGCGGCGAGATCATGAACGCCTCGGCGGCGCGCCTGCACGACATGCTGAACTACGATTTCGACATCGACCGCGTCCGCCGCGCCGCCCACGACGCATTCCGCGTCCTCGACGACCACCTGACCGATCAGGAAATCCGGGGCACCGAATGGATCGCCGGCGGCACCCACCCCTCGATCGCCGACATCGCCTGCTTCCCCTACGTCGCGCTGGCCGGCGACGGCGGCATCACCATCGAGGACTACCAGGCCATCCGGCGCTGGTTGGAGCGCGTCAGGCGCTTGCCGGGATTTTCCGTCATGCCGGGGATATTTCCGGCTTTGTGATGCGTGGGCAAGGCGGCCGATATCCCGTCGATGACGGGAGGATCGCCTCATCGATTCGTAGGTATGAGACGATCGATCGTGTCGAGAAACGTTCGGATCGAGACCGGCTTGGCAAGATAGGCCGCGCAGCCGCCGGCGCGGGCCGCCGTTTCGTCGCCCGGCTTGAACCGTTCCGACATAGCGACCACGGGAACGGCGGAATGGGCGCAGCGTCGCGCTTCGTCGTCGAGCCAACGGGCGACCTCCAAGCCGGACGGCTCCGCCAGGCGCAGGTTGACGACGGCGATGTCGGGCATGCGATCGCGCATCGCCTCCAGCGCCTCGACACCATCGGCGGCGACGACAACGTCGTGCCCGTCGGTTTCCAGGATGTCGCGATAGAGCTTTCGGCTCAACGCGTCGCCGTCGGCGACGAGCACACGGACCGGCCTCACCCGCCGCTCGGCAACGGGACCGCGACGAGCCGCGGCCCCGCCCAATTCGATCGACGTACGTGGGCTGATCGGGCGGGCAACCTCGGCCGATACCGCGTCGAAGGTGGCGGCACCCCCGAATCCGCGGGCCGTCGCGCGCCCCTTGCGCGCCAGCAGATCGCTGGCTGGCGGAGGCGTCCCGGGCGGTTCGGTCGATTTCCCTAGCGCCAATGCCGGCGTCCCGGGGGCTGCCCGCAAGACCCCATTTCGCCACGGAAACTTGCCATCATCACCTGACGACCATACAGCTCATCTTCTTCCGGCGCAGCTTGCGGCACAGCGCTCGCGCCTCGGTCCGGCTCGATAACGCACCGATCTGCATCCGGTAATAGGTCTTCTTACCAGAATCGGGGCGCAACGGCGAGACCGTCAGTTTCAATCCCGACAACAATTTTTCGTGCGCCCCGCGCAGGCGCCGCCATTCGCGCCGAACCGCGGCATCCGAGGCGAGTGCGTAGAGCTGAACCCGATAGCCGGCCCGCTGCGGAACCCTTGGCCGTTTCTTCGGGCTGGGCGGCATCCGAATTGGCATCGACACCGCAGCGGGCGGCGTCGGCTTGACCGCCGCGTCGGCGGCAGGCGGCGTCGCTGCGGCGTCGGCCCCGGTGTTTGGTTGCAACGAGACGGTTTGCGGGGCGATTTGCGGGGCGGCTTCGCCCTTGGCCGGTTCGCGCGAACGTGCAGGATCGGACGTTTCGGTCATGGCTACGGCGACCGGTGGTGGCGCGGAAATGGTCTCGCTGGTCACGTCGGTATCGGTGGCGATCTCGGTGGCGTTCCGCTCGCCGGAATCATTCACGACCGCAACGGCATGGGGGACCGGCGATGCCGGGCTGGCCGCGGGTTCCAACGCGCCGACCGCCGCTGCGCCGGGGGCCCGCGCGACGTTCGCGGGCGCGACGGAGGGCGCTGATGGGCCTCGGAATATCAGTGCCGCACCGACGAATGAGATAACGCCGACGGAGACTGCGAGCGTCGCAGAAAAGAGCGTCAGGCGCCAACCGTGCGACCAACGCTGGCGTGCCGAGACCCCGTCGGTATCGGCGAACGCGAATCCGTCCGCCGATGCCGCGCCCTTGCGCGCGAGCAGCGTGCCCGTCAACGGGATTGCAGGCTTGTCGGCCACGTCACCGCCGCCGGTGTCGGACTCAGGAATAGGCGATCCGGTCGTCCTGAGTCAGCCGCGCGCCGCGGTGGACGAGCCGGTTCATTCGCACGTTCAAATAGGCCCACAGCTCGATGATCTCGGTCGCCGAGGGCGATTTCCTGGGAATCTCCATCACGGTTCGGCCGTCGATCATGCTGGACGCGAAATCCGAGCGCTGGTGGATGATCGATGGCGCCAGCGTGCCGTGCTGCGAAAGTGCAATGACGGCCTCGGTGGTGATGTTGGCACGCGACGAGGCACCGTTGACGATGAACACCACCGGCTTGTCGAGCCGCTCGGCGAGGTCGACGGTGCGCGCCACCGATCTCAGATCGTGCGGGCTCGGCCGCGTCGAGATCACCACCAGGTCGGAGATGCCGATCACTTCGCTGATCGTCGACGTGATCGCGGGCGGCGTGTCGATGACGAGGAGCTCAATCCCCATGTCACGCAGCCGCTCGACATCGCCGCGCAGGCGCATCAGCGAGGTATGGACGAAGACCGGTGTCTCGGCGGCACGCTCGTTCCACCAATCCGCCAGGCTACCCTGGGGATCGGCGTCGACAAGGGCGACCGGACCCGCGCCAACGCGCTCGGCCTGAACCGCGATATGTCCCGCCAGCGTCGTCTTGCCGGCACCACCCTTCTGTGAAGCGATAGCCATGATTTGCATGGATCAAATCTCCTCGATCAATCGAGCTCATAACCCGTGCGGCGGCGGGGCCGCTGGGTGCTGAGCCGAGTTGCTAAGGACGATCGACCAGGCAAAACCGATGTCATGTCGTCCACTAGAGCGTCGCCCGTTTAGATTTACGCATATCCGGCGTGCCTGAGGTAGTTTCGGCATTCTTCTGGGGTGACGTGGTCGAGGATTTCTCCGATGCGCCACCAGAGATCGTCGATCGAGCGCTCGGCGGCCTTTCT
>PVBE011779369.1_pt1 | contig 13947 bp, 8 predicted proteins | sample 1631181 | NCBI WGS metagenome assembly PVBE01 (sample SAMN08397723, study PRJNA350692) | Marine metagenome, whole genome shotgun sequencing project. | isolation source: water | place: Pacific Ocean | collected 2012-04 | reverse complement strand
CTGGCCAGCCGAAGTACAAGCGCATGCGCAAGTACGTGCTGCAGGGCGCGGATGCCGTCGTCTTGGTCGTCGACAGTCAGCGCAGCCGCCTCGAAGAGAACCGCGAAGCGCTGACCAGTCTGCGGGAGAACCTGTGGTCGAACGGGCTGAACCCGGACACGATTCCGGTCGTGATCCAGTACAACAAGCGCGACCTCGACGACATCCTGACCGAAGAGGAGATGAATCCGCATTTCCTGATTCGCGACGACATCCAGGCGTTTCCGAGCGTCGCGACGGATACGCAGGGGGTGTACGAGACGTTCGTGCACGCGGCTGGTCAACTCGTCGAGCAGAAGATCAGGCAGTACGATCTGGGCAAGGGTGAGATCACCGCGGAAGGAGTCGCGGAGTCGGCGCGCAACAAGCTCTGGTCGCTCTTCGACGTGTGGAGGGAACTGCAGGGAGACGGCCTCGAGCGGAATGTCGCCGAGTTCACCGTCGACGAGGAGAAACAAGTCTGCGACGCAGACTTGGCCAAGACCACGGACTCCGCCAGCAATGACAATAAGGCAGAGGGCGACGCGGGCGCGCATCCCGCGGAGCACAGTGCCCACGACGATTGGAATTCCCTGCTCGACGCCGTGCGGAAGAAAGATGACGATCCGAACACGGAGATCCAGCCTGAGACCCCGCCTGAATCCACCACGAAGACTCAGCCCGAGGATGTACAGGCCGAGACGGTCACGCCAGACGTCGTAGTCGAGCGAGAACAGGAGCCGGTACCGGGTCCGGGTGAGACCACCGTCACAAAACTCGCTGGGATGTCGGGTGCCGCCGAGAGCGCACCGCTTTCGGAACTCTTCTCGGACGAGGAGCTGGACTTCGACCTGAATCAGACATTGGTCGTAGCGGGCACCGAGCCGGTTGCGCCGCTCGATGATGGCGAATCCGGACTGCTGGACATGGCGTTGCAGTCCAACCTCCAGATGGCCGAGGCGTTCGGCGAGCTGGACCAGCACCAGATGGCGTTGCGCCGCAAGAACGAGGAGTTGATCAAGTTCACACAGAACACGATCCACGACCTGAACAAGCCCTTGTTGGCGATCAAGCTGATGCTGACCTCCGTGACCAAGGGCTACTTCGGAGAGACCGAGGGGAGAGTGGGATCGGCGATCGAGAACTCCATGGCGGCAGTCGACATGATGGAGCGGTTGGTCGGCGACTTGATGGACAGCATCGTCTTGGACACGACGTTCGAGATGAAGTTTGCCGAGGTGGATCTCGGCATCTTGATCGGCGAGGTGTTGCGCACGCTGCGCTACAACATCGAGGAATACGACGTAGGGCTTAGAGTCGAGCCGATGCCGGTGATCATGGTCGACGAGTGGGCGCTGACGAAGGCGTTCATGAACTTGATCGGGAACGCGATCCAGTACCGCTCTCCGGACCGGGATCCGCGGATCTGGATCAGTTACGAGGATGAGGGCGAATCTCACGTCATCATCGTGAGCGACAACGGCATCGGCGTGCCCGAAGGGGATCGGCACGATCTGTTCCTGCGCTTCGAGCGGGGGGCAAACACGTCGGGGGTCAGCGGCACGGGTCTCGGTCTTCACATCGTGAAGGAGGCGATCGCAGGGCACGGCGGGACGATCGAACTCGATTCGGAGGAAGGCGTCGGGACGACGTTCACGATTCGGCTGCCGAAGGCGCCGGTCACGGTCCCGCAGTCGGAAATCACCCAGACCGTGGGTGTGTGAAATTCCGAGCGGCGATCGGTATTGCAGGTGGCTTGGACACCAACCCGCAAGATCGACCGAATCGAACCCTCCACGTCGCTGTCCTGGGCGGTGACGGCGTCGGACCCGAGGTGACCGCCGCCGCGGTCGAGGTCGCACAGGAGGCCCTGCAAGGCGGATCCGCCGTCGTCGAGTGGCAGTCCGCGCCGATCGGCCACGGCGCGTTCGTGGGTACCGGGTCGTCGTTCCCCGCGGCGACGGCGAAGCTGTGCGAGGAGACCGACGCGGTCTTGCTCGGGGCGATCGCCGGACCCGAGCAGTCGGGTGTCAAGGAGGCGGAGCCCTGCCTGTTGACGCTCCGACGACAGCTCGAGACCTACGCGAACCTGCGTCCTGTCCGACCGCATCCGGCGTTGGTCGCGGCCTCGCCCTTGCGCCCGGAGAAGCTCGAAGGCGTCGACATTCTGTTCGTGCGGGAGCTGACGGGTGGGATCTACTTCGGGGAGAAGAGCCGGACCGACCACGAAGCGTTCGACCTGTGCATGTACACGGTCGTGGAGATCGAGCGCGTGGTGCGAAAGGCGTGTGAGCTCGCGCAGAATCGTCGCGGCAAGGTGACGATGGTCGACAAGGCCAACGTGTTGGAGACGTCGCGGCTCTGGCGTGACACTTCGGAGCGCCTGACCCGCGAAGAATTCCCTGACATCGAATACGACCACGTGCTGGTCGACGCGATGGCGATGTACCTGTTGGATCGCCCGGCGACGTTCGACGTGATCGTGACGGAGAACATGTTCGGCGACATCCTGACGGACGAGGCCTCGATGTTGGCTGGTTCGATGGGCCTGCTGCCCTCGGCCGCGCTCGGTGATGGAACGAAGGGCCTCTACGAGCCGATCCACGGCACCGCTCCCGACATCGCCGGACAGGGCATCGCCAACCCCTGCGCCGCGATCCTGAGCGCCGCCATGCTCCTGCGCCATTCTCTCGGCCTCGACGCCGCCGCCGACCGCGTCGAACGCGCCGTCGAGCAGACGCTCACCGACCGCATCTGGACTCGCGACCTCGGTGGAGACGCCACGACGGCTGCGTTCACGCGCGCCGTCATCGACCGCTTGTAACTAGCGCAGGCTGGCCAGCCAGGTCTTCAGGTCGGCGTGGAGGGCCTTGTGGTCGAAGTCCGCGAGCGCCGCCTCGTCCTCGACCAGGTGCAGCGAGGATCTCTTCTTGCTGCTGGCCGTGAGCGACAGAGTCCGAGGACGGCAGATCATGGAAACATCTGAGTGTGGAGCCGTGTACTACCTCCCCTTGTCGATCCCTAGCGATCGGGACTTGGGGGTTCAATCGTGTAGGGAATCGCCACAAAAGCCGGACCGCTGTGAGCCGCGATGCCGAGGGAGGTATGATCCGACGTTCCTCTGTGATCTCGGACTTCGCGACCGGATCCTTGCTGCCTGCCCCCCCCAGCAACGACAAACGAACCCCATGGATCCTTGGCGCTTCGCCGGCCTCCTCGCCCTGACCGTCTGTGCAAGCACGACGGCGGTCTCCGCACAAAGGTTGACATGGGATCTCGACGAGTACACGACGGCTGCGTTCACGCGGACGACGACGAGTACCTCGAAAATCGTCGACCCGCCATCGAAGAAACCCGTGGAAGAGATCGAGGGCATGGTCAAGAACGTGCGGAAGCGTCCGCCCCAGGTCAACCTCATCCCGAATCCGTCGTTCGAGAAGGCCAAGAGGGCGGTCCCGGTGTCCTGGGGCAAGAAGCTCTACCGTGGGACGGCGAAGCACACGTTCGCGAAGAAAGGCGGCAAGAAGGGGAAGAGGTGCGTCACCATCTACTCGAAGGACGGTGCGGACGCGACGTGGCATTGCAACGTGGTGGTGAAGGCCAACACGCGTTATCGATTGTCCGGTTGGGTCAAGACGAAGGACATCGGTCGCGGCACCGGCGCGCAGATCAACGTCCACCAGTTCGGTAGCTCTGTATCCACTCCGACGGTGCGAGGGACCGCGGGCTGGAAAGAGGTTCGGGTCGAGTTCAACTCTGGCAAACACAAGGCACTGCGAATCAACTGCATGCTCGGCGGTTTCTACCAAACGCGTGGCCAGGCATGGTTCGACGACATCGTTCTCGTCCAGATTCCCCGCTTCGGTGCCTCGAAACCCCGGAACAGGGTCGACGCCGCGCTCTTTCGCGGCGCCCGCCGCTCGACCCTCCTACGCGGCAAGGACCTGGACCCCAGGAACCAGTACCTGAAGACCCCGCCCCGCGACCTGCGGGATGTGGCGTCGTACCTCGCGTTCGACCTTCGGCACAAGAGTGGGGCCAAGCTCAAGAAGCAGGCGCTCGTGATCGCCGGCGTCGCACCCTCGTGGCTCGAGGTGAGTTTCATGTCCCTCGCGACGGAGGGGACGCAGCGCATCCTGGCACGGATTCGACCGACGCGCGAGGCCAGGAAGTCGCGCAAGTCGAAGAAGCCGAAGAAGCCGAAGAAGCTGCAGTTGATCGCGACGGGGGACATCGTCGTCACGCGGATCATCAGGGATCGAAAGCTCGTGAGCTTCACCACCGAGCTCCGCCTCGACGTCGAGGTGCCGAAGAACTGGCGTGGCCTCCCTGGAGTCCGGAGATGCGCGGTCGACATCCGCGAGAGCTGGGAGCATCAGCGGACGGACTTGCCCGAAGGCGGGATCTTCCAGGCGCGGGTGGACCAGGCGATCCGAAACGGCGCGCGGTACTTGCGCGGAGAACGGGCCGGAAACGGCGGTCGACTGGCACTCGTCGTCCTCACGCTGATCAAGGCGGGGGAGAATCGACGCGATCCCCTGATGAAGCAGCTCCTCACTCGGTTGCGGAAGTCGGTGCTCAGGCGGACGTACGACTGCGCCGTCGGGATCATGGCGCTCGAGGCGCTGTACGCTCCGGCTGACGAGCGTGATCTCCTCATGAGTGGGCGCATCGCGGAACCCATAGCGCGACGTCTGTCTCCGGAAGACCTCGCGATCATGCAGCGCTGGACGGATCAACTGCGAAAGAACATCGATACCCGCGTGCAATCCGGGTACCTCCAGCGATGGAGCTACACGCCGGCGAAGCGTTTCGACAACTCGAACACGCAGTACGCGATGCTCGGGCTATACACCGCTTCGTTGTGTGGAGTGAAGATCCCCGCGACCGTGTGGTTCGCGTCGGCGAACCACTGGCTGACCTGTCAGAGTAATCCGACGAGGGGCGAGGCGGGTGGTGCGGTCAGCCTCGATCTGACCAGCTACCGGGAGGCGAAGGAGAACGAGAAAAAGAAGCGCCGCACGGTCACGCGGAGTGCTGGCGTGCGACCGCGGGGCTGGGGATACACGACCAAGAACCGGGGGGTGAGCGGCAGCATGACCACCGCCGGGATCACCGGTCTCGTGATCTGCGGAGCCGCGTTGCGCGCGTCGAAGAAGGGCACGGGCGAGTTGCGGACCAAGATGAACCTCGCGATCCAGCAAGGGTTCGCGTGGCTGGCTCGCAACTTCTCCGTCACCAACAATCCCGGCGGCTCCCAGGGCTGGCACTACTACTACCTCTACGGCCTCGAGCGCGCCTGCGAACTCAACGGCACGAAACTGCTCAACGGGCGGCGGTGGTATTTCGAAGGCGCGAGCCTGCTGTTGAATCAGCAGAGCAAGGACGGTGTGTGGAAGGACATCGAGAACACGTGCTTCGCGATTCTCTTCCTGAAGAAGGCGGCCCCCCCGGTGATGACCGGTCCACGCTAACCAACTCGCTATCGTACGACCTGGAGGAGGCTCCTTGGTTTCTGAAGAGGAAGTACCAATGATCTGCTTTGGCAGGACGCACACATGACCGAGCGCATCGACCGGCGTTGTTTTCTAGCCGCCTCTGGCGCGAGTCTGGCGCCGTTGGCATTCGGATGTGCGAGCCCCCCGGATGCAATGCCACAGCCGAGACCGAAGCACCGTTCTGGTCCCGCCGGCGACAAGATCGTGATCGGCGCGATCGGCGTCGGGATACGCCTGCGCAGCTTGCTGAAGGGGCGTTTCCTGAAGGACGACCGGGTGCGCGTCGTCGCCGTCTGTGACGTCGTCAAGGATCGGCGCGAGGACGCGAAGGCGTTCGTCGACAAGGCGAACGGAACCAAGGACTGCAAGGCGTACGTCGCCTACCGCGAGCTTCTCGCGCGCGACGACATCGACGCGGTGGTCATCGGGACGCCGGATCACTGGCACACGACGCAGGTCGTGCATGCGGCGATGGCCGGAAAGGACATCTACTGCGAGAAGCCGCTGACGCACACGTTGCGCGAGGGCAAGGTGATCATGGACGCGGTCAACAAGCACGAGCGCGTGTTCCAAACCGGGAGCCAGCAGCGCACCGAGTACGGGCACAAGTTCGTGAAGGCCGCAGAGTACGTCCGCAACGGGCGGATCGGCGATGTGATCACGGTGCACGTGGGCGTCGGCGATCCGGCGCGCCGGTGCGATCTTCCCGGGGAGCCACTTCCCGAAGGCACGGACTGGGATCGGTGGTTGGGTCCCGCAGCAGATCGCGCGTACAACAAGATTCTCTGTCCAGAGGGGCTGCACCGGCACTACCCGAAGTGGCGAGCCTACTGGGAGTTCGCCGGGGGGGGCGTGGCCGACATGGGCGCGCACCACTTCGACATCGCGCAATGGGCGTTGGGCATGGACGACAGCGGCCCGATCGCCGTGTTGCCCCCGGCGCGAAGAGGCAGCAAGCGCGGCGCGTCGTTGCTGTACGAAAACGGGGTCACGATGGTTCACGGTGGGCCAAGCGGCGCGACGTTCATCGGCACGAAGGGGATGATCCACGTCGACCGAGGCCGCATCGCCGCGACGCCGGCGAACATCTTCAAGAAGCCGATCGGCGACGACGAACTCACTCTTCCGCGTCACAAGAACCACTCCGACGATTGGGTCAGTTGCATCCGGTCGCGCAAGGCTCCGATTTGCAGCGCCGAGATCGGCGCCCGCTCCGCGGCGGTCTGCCAGCTCGTGAATCTTGCCTACCGGTACAACCAGAAGATCACGTGGGATCCCAAGGCGTGGAACTTCGCGTCTGGCGAGCCCTCGTCGTGGCTCGATTACGATCGTCGCCAGCCGTTGCCTGAGGGGTAGGTGTGGGGCGATAGGTCGAGGGAGCGGCTACGCCCCTCGAACCACGCCACATCGCTAGCGACCCTTCACGGCGAATTCCGCTGCGGAAGCCCACGGCCCGTCGTTCACTTCGGAAAGCGCCCGCAGCATCACGAACCTCCCCTTCGTCGGTTTGCACTTCGCAGTCTGTGCGACCTTCTTCTTGCCGAACGTCGCCGTCGCCGCAGGTTCACCCTTGCCGATCGTGTCGGCGGAGTCGCCCACGAAGAACTCGCACTTCGCGAACGAACCGTTCCAGCCACCGTCCTGCCGAGCCATGTACACGAACCCCGTCACCTCGCGCACCGCGCCCATGTCGATCACGAGCTCGTGGGGATGTTTCGCCATGTCCTGATCGAACCGCGTGTGCCAATGCGTACGTGGGTCGCCGTCGATCGCGTTCTTCGCGACCTTGCTGATTGTTTCGCTGCTGATGCGGACGAGCTTCCAACCGTCCCTCGAGATGAGGCCCTTCTTCGGCAGTTGTTTCACCTCGCCCTGCGCGCCGCGTCCACGCTTGCCGCGCCTGCCTCGCCCACGATTCCCGCGCCCGCCCTTCGCGCGACGATCCTTCTCGTGCAGCGAGCGGTCTCCCCAATCCCCCTCCTGGACCGGGACGTGTGCCGCCGTCGCGAACGCCTTCATTCTCGCCAACACGTCGGCGTTCGCCGCCGATACATCGTGCGCCTCTGAAACGTCCTTGGTCAGATCGTAGAGCTCCCACGCCCCGTTCGACCGCGGTCGGATCGCCTTCCACGATCCCATGCGCACCGCGGTCTGCCGCCCGAGTTCCCAGTAGAGGTAATCGTGCCGCTTCTGCGTCTCTCCGAGCAACTCCGGGAGAAACGACAGTCCGTCGACATCGTCGGGCGCCTTCGCCCCGGCGATCTCTGCGAACGTCGGCAGAAGATCCGGGAAGTAGCACAGATGGTCGCTGACGCGTCCAGCGCGGATTTGCCCCGGCCAGTACGCGACCATCGGTACCCGCAACCCGCCCTCGTAGAGGTTGCCCTTCTTGCCGCGGAACTCGACGCCCGTCTCGGGATGCACGTTCGCGCCGTGGAATCCCCGCGGGTGATCCTTGTCCTTGAAGTAGTCGGCGCCACCGTTGTCCCCGCCGAACATGACGATCGTGTTGTCCGCCACGCCCAACTCGCGCAGCAACGCCAACACGTCGCCGACCTGCCGATCGAGCATCGTCACCATCGCCGCGTAGCGTCGCGCCGACTCAGGCCAATCCTTGTCCTTGTAGATTTGCCACGCCGGGTCGTCGTCAGGAATGTCGAAGATCCCGTGCGGCGGCGTCACCGGCATGTAGCAGAAGAACGGCTCGTCCTGGTTCGCGCGGATGAACTTCTTCGCCTCCTCGACGATCACGTAGTGGGAGTATGTCTTGCCCCCGCTCCCACCCTTGTTTCCCGCGAGCGGCATCTCCTCGCTGTTGTTCACGATGTAGGCGGGGTAGTACGTATGCGCGTGCACCTGGTCGTAGTAGCCGATGAATGTGTCGAAGCCGTGTTTCTCCGGCACGCCTCTCGAACCCCGACCGCCGCAGCCCCACTTTCCGAAGCCGCCGGTGGCGTAACCAGCGCGTTTCAGCACCGAACCGATGGTCTCCTCTCCGGCGCGCATCGGAGTCCCGCCCCCGTTGCTGCGCACCGACGTGTGTCCGCTGTGTTTGCCTGTCAGCAGGCAGCCACGCGTCGGGGCGCAGAGCGGTGACCCGGCGAGACACTGGGTGAACCGCAACCCGTTCGCCGCCATCTTGTCGATGTTCGGCGTCTTGATGTTCGGGTTCCCCATGCACGACAGTTCGTAGTAGCCGAGCTCGTCCGCCATGATGAACACGATGTTCGGCGGTTTTTTCGAGAGGCTCGAATGCTCGACCGAGGTTGAAACTTCCGCGGTGTGGCATTGCACGAGTGCGAGACAGAGAGGGAGACAGAGCGCGGTAAGGAAAGGAGGTGACATGCCGACACCGTAGCGTTGCGCGGTGGCGTGCGCACGTAGTGGCCGCTGCGGCGACTCAGTGTTGTCGGGTTTCCGCAGCGCTCGGCTGCGATCGGGTCGCGCCAGTGCCCTGGGCCGGCAGTTCGGGTGCCTTGTCCGTCGAGTCACCTTCGAGCAGGTTGGCGCACGCTCCGAGCGTCGGCGACAACTACTGGAAGGAAAGGAAACAAGGCCGACTCCGAAGAGCCGGCCTCTTTGGTACCCCCTCAAGGATTCGAACCTTGGACCTATGGATTAAGAATCCACCGCTCTAACCAACTGAGCTAAGGAGGCACACTGTCACTCGCCGATGGCGAGCGCCGGGAAAGTTAGCGAGGGGGGAACCCTGGATCAAGCGGGGATTCGGCGGGATTCCTCGTCTGGCCGACGCTGCAAACGCCTGGGTGTCGGGAGCGCGAGCGCGGCCGACACGGTTCGCCGGTCAGCCTTGACCCAGAGTTGGGCCATCGGCAAGATACGCCGCCCCACCGACGTGGGACCTCGAAGCCTGGTGGTATTAGCTCAGTTGGTTAGAGCGCCGGATTGTGGTTCCGGAGGTCGGCGGTTCAAGTCCGCTATACCACCCCATTCCCCGGCCTTCTCGCTTTGCGAGAGGGCCGGTTTCGTTTTTGGCGAATCGCTTTGGACCGCGCGCCCGGGACACCCGTAGGAAGCCGGCCGTCGCGGAGTTGCGCGCCGGCCAGGATTGCTGCAAGGTGTGCACCACATGAGCCAGTTCGACGACCCCTCTGGCGCCATGCCACCGCCCGACGATGAGGCGGCGTCCGGCGACGCGCAACCGACACCGGACTCCGAAGCGCAGCCCTCGGAACTCCCCGAGTCGGGCACTGAGTGGAGCGATCCGACCGCCGCGAGCACTCCGGGGGTTTCGCCGCCAGGTCCGACGACAGACCCGAACACGCTCTCGCTGCCCCAAGAACGACTCGACCGCAAGGTCATCGCCTACTGGTTGCTCTCCGGCTTGATGAGCTGGATGTTCGTCGCCGGGATCTTCGGCGGCGGCGCCGCGGTCGTCTACTCGCAGTGGCCCGTGGCCTGGCCGTACGTCCTGCCAGGCGTCGCGACCCTGATCGGCCTGCTGCTGCTCTGGGTCGTGATCTCGCCGTCGCTCGCGTATGCGCGATGGCGCTTCAGCGTCGACACCGAGCTGTTGCTCGCGCGCTACGGCATCCTCTTCATCGAAGAGAAAGCGATCCCGATCTCGCGGCTGCAACACGTCGATCTCTACCGCGGGCTGCTCGAACGGTTCTTCGGGCTGACCACGCTGATCGTGTTCACCGCCGGGACGGAGGGGGCGCACTTCCGCCTGCCCGGCCTGTCGGTCAACCGGGCGCGAGAACTGCGAGACATCATCCTGGCGGCGAGGGGCGATGACGTCATCTGAACCCCCGGGAGGCGAAGGCCCGGCGCCGATCGCCGTGCCCCCGGCAGCGGACGCCGCGCCGGCGCCCGTGCCGCCCGTACCCTACGTGCCGTTGCTCGCCCAGGGACACCTCCATCCGGGCATCCTCTTCCTGCGGCTGGCCACGGCGCTGCGCGGAATGATCATTCCGGTCCTGGTCGCGGTGTTCCTGATGGAAGGGAACTTCCAGCTCGGGATCATCGTGATTTCGATCTTCATGCTGGTGATGAACATGGCGTACGCGCTGATCCGCTTCGTCACGTTCCGCTACTGGCTGACGACAGACGAGTTGGTCACGACGGAGGGGATCTTCAACCGCCAGGAACGGCGCATCCCCGTCAACCGCGTCCAAGATCTGAGCTTCGAGCAGACGCTCGTGCGGCGCTTCTTCGGATTGGTGGTGGTGACCGTCGAGACCGCGTCCGGCGAAGGGGCTGAGGCGCGGCTCGACTCGCTGGGCTTGCGGCCAGCGGCGCAGCTGCGCGAAGCGATGCTGTACATCCGGGCGCAGCGGCCCGTGGCGCCGGTCGTGACCGAGGACGGCGAGCTGTTGCCGCCGGCGAGCGGCGTGCAGGAGCCGGACCAGGTCCTCTTCCGCGTGCGGGCGTGGAACCTGACGATGCGCGGGCTCACCGACAACCGCGCCGGCGCGATCATCATCGGGCTCTTCGTGCTGGCCGAACAGGCGGATCAGGTCGGCGCGCTGTCCTGGCTGACGAACTTCGTCGACCTCGCGCTGAAATACGTCACGAGTCTCGAGCTCACCTCCGCGGTGCTGGTCGGGTTGGCGGCGCTGTCCCTGGTCGTGATTCTCGGGTGGGTCGTGTCGATCGCGGCAGCATTCCTGCTGTTCCACGGATTCACGCTGGTGCGGCGCGGGGAAGTGTTCCAGCGCCGCTACGGGTTGTTGACGACGCGGGTGCGTTCGCTGCCGAAGCGGAAGATCCAGCGCGTGTTGATGGAGCAGAGTCTGGTGCGGAGGCTCTTCCGGCTCGTCATCGTCCGCGCGGATTCGGCGGGGTCGGGGACGAACCAGAAGGAAGAGCTCAAGGGTGGTCTCGACGTCGTCGCGCCGATGACGAAGCTCGCGACGGGGCGGTTGCTCGTGCCGCACCTGCTCCCGGGTATGAATCCGCATGGGCTCATGTGGAGTCGGGTTTCGAGCAAGGTCGTCACGCGGTTGCTCGCGGAGGGGTGCGTGTTGGCCGTGATCGCGTTCTCGGTGGCGTTTCCGTTCCTCGGGTTGCACGCGCTGCTGGCGCTGATGTGGCCGGTGGTCATGCTCGGGACCGGGATCTTGATCTACCACAACCTCGGATACTCACACGTGACCGGGCACTTCGCGATGCGTTGGGGAGTGCTCGGGCGCTATCGGGCGTTCATCCCGCTGCACAAGGTGCAGGCGGTGGCCCTGCGCGCTGGACCGTGGGATCGGATGTTCGGTCTCGCGCGGCTCGTGGTCTACGTCGCGGGCGCGGCGCCGACGACGTTGCAGCATCTGACGCGCGCGGACGCCGAGCGGCTACAGCACGACCTCGCGCTCACCGCCGCGCACTCGAAGTTCGTCTGGTAGGCGCTTCGGGAGAGAGAGTCCCCGCGGGGAAGATCCCGTTCCTGGTGAGGCGGTATGCGTGGAACGTCTGGTTCTGGGCGCCGGCGGTTTTGGAGGTGCGGTCGTCGACGGCCTGGCTGACCCAGATGATGCGGTCGGTGGGGCACATGACCGCCTGGTGCAGGCAGGGATGGCCGGGTGGGTACCGGCGCAGCAGGGCGACCATCGAGGGTGCGTCGAGGGTGCCGCGGTGGGCTTCGAGATACTCCGTGATCCGTTGGTAGCGGAGCCAGGTGCCCTCGCGGTAGTTCTTGGGGTGGTAGTTCTCGCTGCGCCGCGGCTGCGTCTTCGCGATCTCGCGTCCGATGAAGTGATTCGTGCGGCGCACGGCATCGGGCAGGGCGCGGTGCGGCGGAATGTTCTCCGCGGCGTCGCCCATGCCGGAGAGGAAGAAGTGGTTGCGCGTGACTTCGACCGCGGTCGCGAGCCGCTCGTCGCCGCTGCCGACGATGAAGTTGAACCCACACGTCCGCGGACCCTTCCGAAAGATCTCGACGGCCTGCGCGAGCGATCCGCTGCGGCGCAGCACTTCGCGCACGATGAAGATCATCGGCATCCCGTCGAAGCTCTCATCGTTGCTCGCCGAGCCCTTTTCGCCGACCGAGATGCCGGCCTCGTTCATCCCCGTCACCGCGCCGAGGAAGCCGGCCCACGCGGGGACGACGTTCGCCTTGCCGTTGGTCGGGAATCGCGCGATCACCAGCGCGTGGTTCTGCATCCGGTCTGCGCCGCCGATGTTCAGCGCGTAGTCGAGGCTGCGCGAGTGGTAGAGCTTGCCATCCCGGGTCATGCCCCGCGCGGCCGCGGCGCCGCTGCAGTGGAACTTGCTCGGCATGGCGTGCAGCAGGTGGATGTCGTGAAGACTCGCGCCGCTGCCCTCGGCCAGGCCGCGCATCTCGTCGTGGAGGTGCGTGGGGACGTGGCGTTCGAGCTGCTTCCACATCTTGGCCAACGTCTTTCGACTCAGGCCCGCCGCGTTCGTCCAGGTCAGACCCTCGCGCACGATTGTCCGGACCGCGGGCGCGAGCAGTCGTCCGTGCTGCAACCCCATCTCGTAGTGAGTGCCGCGCACTACCAACACGCGCTGACTGCCGTAGCTGTGCAGCGAGCCGTCCGCCGACTGGCCGAGATCGGTGAAACCCGACGGCGTGGACGCACAGCCGGACGCGAAGAGCGCAAGGACCGTGAGTGTCGCGGTGCTAGCGACGGGGGAACATCTCACATCACTGGCTCGATGCCGAGCTCGGCGAAGCCCTTCTCCTCGAAGTTCGTCTTGAACATCGCGCGCAGCTTCTCGGCAGCGGCGTCGTAGGCGTCCTTGTCCTTCCACGTGTTGCGCGGGTCGAGGATCTCGGTCGGGACGTCCGGGCAGTTGTTCGGCATCTTCAGACCGAAGACCGGGTGCTCGGTGTATTCGACCTTGTCCGGATCGAGATCACCTCGCAGCGCCGCGTTCAGCAGGGCGCGGGTGTGGCCGATCGAGATCCGCTCGCCGGTGCCGTAGGAACCGCCGCTCCAGCCGGTGTTCAACAGGATGCACCGCGTTTCGTGGTGGCCCATCTTCTCCGCGAGCAGCTTGGCGTAGACCGACGGGTAGTGGCTCATGAACGGCGCGCCGAAGCACGCGCTGAATGCAGCCTTCGGCTCGGTGATGCCGACCTCGGTGCCCGCGAGCTTCGCCGTGAAGCCGGACACGAAGTGATACATGACTTCCTTCGGCGACAGCACCGCGACCGGTGGCAGCACGCCGAACGCGTCCGCCGTCAGCAGCACGATCGTCTCCGGGTGCGGGCCCTTCGCGCCGTCCATCACGTTCGGGTTGCAGGTCAGCGGGTATGAGAACCGCGTGTTCTCCGTGACCGAATTGTCCGAGAGGTCGAACTCCTGTGGGTCCGTGTCTTCGAGCGCCTTGCCCGGCAGCGCGGGGACGTTCTCGATCACCGTGCCCCGCATCGACAGGGCGTCGGCGATGACCGGCTCGGCGTCCTTGTTGAGGTCGATCAGCTTCGCGTAGCAGCCGTCCTCCAGGTTGG
>PVBE012873753.1_pt1 | contig 13949 bp, 12 predicted proteins | sample 1631181 | NCBI WGS metagenome assembly PVBE01 (sample SAMN08397723, study PRJNA350692) | Marine metagenome, whole genome shotgun sequencing project. | isolation source: water | place: Pacific Ocean | collected 2012-04 | reverse complement strand
TAGCATAATCATAAAGTTTTTTCCCTTTTAATTTAATTGCTGAAAAAATGGGAGGGGATTGTTTAGATGTTCCTAAGAACTTTTTTGATGTTTGAATCAATTTTTTTTATCAATATTTTTTATTGAATAAGTTGAATCAATTTCAGTTTCTAGATCAAAAGATGGAGTAGTTGCTCCAATAAAAAAAGTTCCAGAATAAGACTTTTTTTTATTTTGATATTCAACTATATTTTTTGTTAATTTTCCAGTACATACAATTAATAAACCTTGTGCAAGGGGATCTAGTGTGCCTGCATGTCCAACTTTAATTTTTTTTATTTTATAATTTGATTTTATAAGCCATCTAATTTTATTTACTACCTGAAAAGATGTCCAATTAATAGGCTTGTTTATTAAAAGTAATTTTCCATTAATAAAAGATTCTCTACTAAAGTCCATTGTATAGAGAATAAAAAATAATTATTGACCCTACAACTAAACAATAAATTGAAAAGAAATATAATTTACTTTTTTTAACTAGAAGAATCATCCATTTACATGCAAAAAGGCCTGTAACAAATGCTGATATGAAACCTAATGACAGAGAAATTAGATCAAAATTTTCAAAACTTAAACCATGATCTAATAATGATTTAATCATACTCCCAAAAATTATAGGTATCACCATTATAAAAGAAAATCTAGCAGCCTTTTCTCTGTCAATACCAATCATAATAGCAGAAGCTATAGTTGCTCCGCTTCTGGATATACCTGGCAAGATTGCAATTGCTTGAGCTAAACCAATAAAAAAACTGTTTTTGAAATTAATTTCTTTTTGTTTCCATTTCAAAAAATCAGATGCAAATAATAAAATTGCGGTAATATAAAGCATGCATCCTACCAATATTAAATTCCCATCAAATAAAGAATTTATTTTTTCTTCAAATAATAACCCAACCAAAACTGCAGGAATCATTGAAATGATAATTAAAACAGAGAAATTATGTGAATTATTATATTTTGTATTTAATAAACCAGAAAAAATATCCAAAAGATCTTTTCTGAAGTAAAAAATAGTGCTAAAAGCAGTAGCAGAATGTAGAACAATGGTAAATAGTAAACTTTCTTTATTTGAAAGGTTATTTCCTAAAATTACTTTTGAAATTTCTAAATGTCCACTGGATGAAATAGGTAAAAATTCGGTTAAACCTTGAACAATCCCAAGAAGAATGGATTCTAAATAATCCATTTATTTTTTTCTTGGATTAAGTAAAATAGCATATACCTGTATTCCAAAACCAATCAAAACCAGTGTTGGAGCTAATCTAATTCTTCTAAAATTATAAATTTCTTCATTGAAAATATTTGGATCTTCACTTCCTCCTCCAGACATTAAAATAAATCCAATGGCAATAAATAAAATTCCAACTAACATTACTATGTAGTTTTTCTTTTTAAAAATAAAATCTTTGGATGGTTGTTTGTTTTTTTTCATTAGTAAAGTTGTTCAATTTTTAATTTCAGAAATCTTTGAGTTGCAAAATAAGTACATATCGATGTAATAATTATACTAAAAATAAGTATACATAAAAATAATGTAAATATTAACTTAAAATCAGCCATCAGATTCAATCCAACAATAGAACTTTCTAAATAATATATTGAAACACTCAATAGTGAAATGGCTATTATAGAACTGACTATCCCCAATTTAATATGAGTATTAATAAAAGGTTTTCTAATGAATCTTTTAGTTGCCCCAACTAGTTGCATTGTCTTAATGATCATTCTGTTGGAGTATATTGATAATCTGATAGAACTATTAATAATTAAGATAGAAATTAATAGAAAAAATGAAGCAAAAACTAGAACCCAAAATTTGATCTTTTTTAGATTTTCATTAATTAATGAAACCAATGGAGCATCATATCTGACTTCATCTACGAAGCTTATTTCACTAAATTCTTTTGAAATGTTATCTAAAATATCTGACTTAACGAAATCTGATTTTAAATAAATATCAATAGAATTTAAAATGGGATTTGTTCCTAGAAATTCTAAGAAATTTTCTTCAATCTCTTCAATTAGTATTTCAGCTCCTTTCTCTTTAGAAATGTAATTGATGGATTTGGTATAATCTTTTAAATTTATCTTTTTTTGAAGTTGAACTAATTCTATTTTTTTAGCAATATCCTTTAAATATATAGTAACAGGAATTTTTTCTTTAAAATCATTTGAAATTTTCTTTGCATTAAATGCTAATAAAAAAAAGGCCCCCATTATATATAGAACCAGGGATATACTAATCGTAACAAAGAAATAGGATGAAAGTAGTCTTCTATTTTTGTTTTTTGACAATGAAATATATTTTGATAAATGTAAAAATAAGAAACCTTTTTAATTGTTACGTTAGAGCGTTTAAACTTTTCCTATTCAGACAATAAACGTATTTTTGTTTTTTTAATTTAGTTTATGGCCTACGATTTTAGGGAAATTGAATCAAAGTGGCAAAAATATTGGTCTACAAATCAAATTTTTAAAGCGGATAATAATAGTAAATTACCAAAATATTATGTGATGGATATGTTTCCATATCCATCTGGAGCTGGCCTTCATGTTGGACATCCATTAGGTTATATTGCTAGTGACATATATTCTAGATTTAAAAGACAAAAAGGTTTTAATGTATTACATCCTCAAGGTTACGATTCATTTGGTTTGCCTGCTGAACAATATGCTATTCAAACTGGAAGACATCCATCAAAAACTACAGATGAAAATATTGATAGATATAGAGAACAATTGGATAGATTAGGTTTCTCGTTTGATTGGTCTAGAGAAATAAGAACCTCTAATAAAGAATATTATAAGTGGACACAATGGATGTTTATAAAACTATTTAATTCTTGGTATGATATTGAAAAAGATAAATCTGTTTGCATTAAAGAATTGATTAAAATTCTTCAAAAAAAAGGAAATAAAAATATTAGTGCTTATGAAAGTGATTCTACTGAAAAATTTTCAGCTAATCAATGGAATAATTTTTCTGAATTAAAAAAGGCAAAAATTCTACTATGTTATAGATTAGCATTTCTTTCAGAGATAGATGTTAATTGGTGTCCAAAATTAGGCACTGTTCTAGCAAATGATGAAATTATTGATGGATTATCAGAAAGAGGAGGGTACGAAGTTGTTAGAAAAAAAATGACACAATGGAGTATCAGAATATCCCCATTTTCAGAAAGATTATTAAAAGGGCTTGATAATATAGATTGGCCAGAGCCATTAAAAGAAATGCAAAGAAATTGGATTGGGAAATCTGAAGGATCGTTGGTAAAATTTGATGTTAAGGATTTTAATGAACAAATAGAAGCTTTTACAACTAGAACAGACACAATTTATGGCGTTACCTTTATTACTCTAGCACCAGAACACCCTTTTGTTAAATATATAACAACAAAAAAAAATAAAGATTCAGTTAATAAATATATAATTCAATCATCAAAAAAAACAGAAAGAGATAGGATTGCAGATGTAAAAACAATTAGTGGAGTTTTTACAGGGGCCTATGCTTTTCACCCTTTAACCAATAAAGAACTTCCTATTTGGATTTCAGATTATGTTTTAGCTAGTTATGGAACTGGTGCTGTAATGGCAGTTCCATGTGGTGATCAAAGAGATTATAATTTTGCGAAGTTTTTTAAATTACCGATTAATAATATTTTTAAAGACATTGACATCTCTAAAGAAGCTTTTCAAGCTAAGGAAGGTTTTAAGTTGATAAACTCAGATTTTTTAGACGGATTAGATTTTAAAAATGGATTTTTAAAAGCAGTTGAGGGTCTGAAAAAAGTAGGTAAAGGAATACACAAAATAAATTATAAATTAAGGGATGCAGTATTTAGTAGACAGAGATATTGGGGAGAACCCTTTCCAGTTTATTATAAAGATGGTTTACCTATAATGATAGATGAAAAATATTTACCAATAATTTTGCCTGATATTGATAAATATCTTCCAACAGAAGAGGGGAAGCCTCCATTGGGAAATTCAAAAATTTGGGCATGGGATAGTATAAACAATATCATAGTTAAAAATGAATTGATTGATAATGAAAATGTTTTTCCAATGGAACTCAACACAATGCCTGGTTGGGCTGGAAGTTCTTGGTATTTTAATAGATACATGGATCCAAAAAATGACAAGTTTTTTGCATCAAAAGAGTCATTAGAGTATTGGAAAGAAGTAGATTTATATGTAGGTGGAAGCGAACATGCAACAGGACATTTATTATATTCTAGATTTTGGCAATATTTTTTATATGATCATGACTTAGTACCAGTGCCTGATTATGCCAAAAAACTAATCAATCAAGGTATGATTCTTGGAAATAGCGCATACATACATAGATTAAATGGTTCAAATATCTATTTATCAAATGGGCTTATTGAAGGAAAGAATGTTCAAGCTGTTCATGTTGATGTCAAATTTGTTAATGTAAATAATGAATTGAATATTAAAGAATTAAAAAAATGGCAACCTCAATTTTCAAAATCAGATTTTAAACTTGAAAATAAGAAGTTTTATGTAAAAAGGGAGGTTGAAAAAATGTCAAAATCTAAATATAATGTTGTAAATCCTGACGAGATATGTGATAAATATGGAGCAGACACTTTAAGATTATATGAAATGTTTCTTGGACCAATTGATCAGGCAAAACCATGGAATACAGCTGGTATTACTGGAACATTTTCATTTTTGAATAAATTTTGGAATTTATTTCATATTAATGAAAAATTTATTGTTATTGATGGTAAGCCAACTGATGAAGCTTTTAAAATACTTCATAAAACAATTAAAAAAGTTAGTGAGGATATAGAGAATTTTTCATTTAATACATCAGTTAGTGCATTTATGATCTGTGTCAATGAATTAAATTCTTTGAAATGTAATAATAGATTAATTTTAGAAGATCTTTGTGTTTTGTTGTCTCCTTTTGCTCCTCATATTTGTGAAGAAATATGGAACAAATTAGGTAATACTAAATCTATTTCAAATGTAAAGTATCCAGTTTATAACCCTGATTTTCTGAAGGAGAATATGATTGATTATCCAGTATCTTTTAATGGAAAATTAAGATTTAAAATTAATTTACAGACTTCTTTAACAGTTGACGAAATTAAAAAAGAAGTTATAAAACATGAGAAAACAGAAAAATATTTGAATCTAAAAGAAATTAAGAAAGTAATAATAGTCCCTAATAAAATAATAAATATTGTTTGTTAAATGATTGATAAAATTGAACTTATAGGTTTGTTAGCAGCTATCTTAACAACTACAGCCTTTATTCCTCAAGTATTTAAAGTAATGAAAGCGGAATCTTCAGAAGGGTTATCCCTAACTACCTATTTAATTTTTATTACAGGAGTTTCTTTATGGTTAATTTATGGAATATTTAAGATGAGTCTTTCTATGATCCTAGGAAATGGAATAACCGTTTTATTAGCTTCAATAATTATCTATTATATTTTAAAAAACAAAAATTCTAATTAATTGAAATTTGTCTATCTATTTGTTGTTCAAGAGAAATAAATGTTTCGGTCCTTGAAACCCCTTCAATAGATTGTATTTGTTTGTTTAAAAGAGTCATTAGGTGCTCATTATTTTTACATATAATTTTAATTAGCACACTCCAATTTCCTGTTGTATAATGACATTCAAGAATTTCAGGAATTGTTTTCATTTTTTTAATAGCATCAGAGTTTCTTTCAGCCTTATCAAAATATACTCCAATAAAAGCTAATGTAGAATAACCTAAAACCTTTGGATTAATTTTTAATTGATGGCCTGCTATTAATCCAGAATCATTTAATTTTTTAATTCTTTGATGAATTGCAGCACCAGAAATGCCAATTTTTCTAGAAATTTCTAAAATAGGAGTCCTTGAATTGGTTGTTAATTCTATTAAAATTTGCTTATCTATTCCGTCTATTTTCAAGATTTATTAATTTAAAACAATGTCTTTAGCAACTCTTTCGCTTGAGCCTGATGATCCTAATAATGAAATTAATTTATCATATTTTGATATTAAATTATGTCTTTTTTCTAAATCTAAAACTTTTTTTAATTCTTTAATTATATTTTGTTTTGAACATTTACTTTGTATAAGTTCTTTAATGACTTCTTCATCCATTATTAAGTTAACCAATGATATGAACTTAATTTTTACAAATATTTTAGCCAAAAAATAACTTATAAAGCTAGTTTTATAGCATACCACTTGAGGAATTCTAAAAATAGATGCTTCTAATGTAGCAGTTCCGCTTGTAACTAAAGATGCCCTAGAATTAGAAAGTAATGCATAGGTTTCATTATTAATTACAGATACATTTTTATTTTTTATTAAATTTTGATAAAAATTCAAATTTATATTAGGAGCACCAGCTATTACAAATTGATAATTTGGGAAATGGTCCATTACTTTCAACATTGTTCCCAAAATTTTTTTAATTTCTTGTTTTCTGCTTCCAGGTAAAATTGATATAATCTCTTTTTTATTACTTAATTTATGTTTTGTAAAAAAATCTTCTTTTTCACTTTTTTTATATTGCTCAATACTATCTAAAAGAGGATGCCCTAAAAATTTAACAGGAAAATTATGTTTCTGTTCAAAATATTTTTTTTCAAATGGAAGTATTACATATAGATTATCAATATTATTTTTAATATTATTAATTCTTTTTTCATTCCATGCCCATATTTGTGGAGCTATGTAATAATTTGTATTGAATTTGTTTTTTTTTGCCCATTTTGCAATCCTCATATTAAAACCAGGATAGTCAATAAAAATAATTTTGTCTGGTTTAAAATTTAATATGTCTTTTTTACAGAATTCAATATTTTTTAAAATAGCATTTAAATTTTTTAACACTTCATAGAATCCCATAAAAGATAATTCTTTGTAATGTTTTACAATTTTTGCACCAGCATTTTGCATTTTATCACCTCCCCAAGCTTTTATATTAGCATTTGAATCTAATTTATAAATTTCCTTTATTAAATTAGATCCATGTAAATCACCAGAAGCTTCACCTGCTATAATATAATACCTCATTAATCTATTTTAGAATTTCCAATTATTTAATCTTTTAATATTATTGTGGTCAGTCATATCAAATTTTACAGGAACTATAGAAATATATCCGTTATTTAAAGCCCATTCATCAGTATTAATTCCATCATCTTCATTAATAAACTTACCCGTTAACCAATAATATTCTTTTCCTTGAGGATTTGTTCTTTTATCAAATTCTTCAACCCAATAAGCTTTAGCTTGTCTACAAATTTTTATTCCTTTTATTTCCTTTTCTTCTAATTTGGGAAAATTCACATTCAAGGCATTTCCTTTAGGTATACCTTCTTTTAGAGCTGTTTTTGTAATTCTTTCTATATATTTTTTTAATGAATCAAAATTGGCTTCCCATCTATAATCTAAAAGAGAAAATCCAATTGCAGGAATTCCTTCAATGCTAGCTTCTAATGCAGCACTCATCGTCCCAGAATAAATGACGTTAATTGAAGAATTAGAACCATGGTTAATTCCAGAAACACATATATCAGGTTTTCTTTTTAAGATTTCATTTATACCTAGTTTGATACAGTCTGCAGGAGTTCCTGAGCATGAATATTCTTTTTGTGGACCATTATCAATTTTAATTAAGTTACATTCTAATGTTGAATTTACAGTGATTGCATGTCCCATTGCTGATTGAGGACTATCTGGTGCAACTACAACGACATCTCCTATTGTATTCATTACTTTAATTAATGATCTGATTCCAGGAGCTGATATCCCATCGTCATTAGTTACTAATATTAAGGGCTTTTTAGACATTCATAAAATTTGAGTAAAAATACTGAAAAGAATATAGTTCTTTGAATATATCCAATTCAAGTAATGAAATAATTTTAATATTGATAATATAGCATGATTTTTGACCTAATTTCCTAAATTTACTTTTAAGTAGCCTGAATATTTTTTATGAAACGTAAATTAATTTTAGTTTTTATAGCTTTTTCACTGGTTTTTGCAAGTTGGAAATTAATTAATCCAAAATTTGATAATCCTAATAAAGACAAATTATTAATTGAAATTATTAAGTATGTTTTAGAAAAATATCATTATAATTCAATAGAAATTAATGATGAGTTTTCTGAAAATATGTTTGATACATATATAGATTTATTAGACTCTCAGAAAAAATATTTTTTAGCTTCAGATTATAGAGAATTTAAAAAGTTTAAGTTTCAATTAGACAACCAATTAATTGATTATGACTTGTCTTTTTTTAATTTATCCTATCAAAGGTTAATTCAAAGAATTAAGGAAGTTGAGGAATTTTACCCCTCTTTATTGTCTTCCTCATTTGATTTTTCAATTAATGAGGAAATTAATCTAGATTTTGAAAATATTTCTTTTTCAAAAAACAATAATGAAAGAAGAGATAGATGGAGAAAACAATTAAAGTATTCAGCTTTAGATATATATGATATTAAAATTTCTGAACAAAAATTAAATATCGAAAAGGTTAAAGGTTATAAAATAAAATCAAATGAAGAAATTCTTGAAGAATCGATTGATTTAGTGTCTAAAAGCATTAATAATGTTTTTGATTTAATGAATGATTTACAAAGAAAAGATTGGTTTTCTAATTATCTAAATTCATTTGTTGTTCAGCTAGATCCACATACATTTTATTTTAAACCTGAAGATAAAGAACGTTTTGACATGAATATATCAGGTAAATTTAATGGTATAGGTGCAAGATTATCTAAACAAGAAGGTGGAATAAAAATTGTAGATATTATTTTAGGAGGTCCACTATGGAAAGATAAAAAAATTGAGATAGGAGATGAAATAATTAAGGTTGGTCAGGCAAATCAAGAGCCTGTTGATGTAATTGGAATGAGGTTAGAAGATGCAATTAAATTAATTAAAGGACCAAAAGATACTGAAGTTAGATTGACTGTAAGAAAGAAAATAGATGGTGAAATAAAAGTAATTCCTGTTATAAGAGATTTGATTCAATTAGAAGAAACTTATGCAAAATCTACTATAATTAAAAAAGATAGTAAAAAATATGGCTTAATTAGTTTGCCAAAATTTTATGTTGATTTTGATAATTACAAGACAAGAAATTGCGCTTCAGATGTAAAAAAAGAAATTATTAAATTAAAAAAAGAAGGTGTTGAAGGTTTAGTTTTAGATTTAAGAAATAATGGAGGGGGATCTTTACAAACAGTTGTTGATATGACAGGCCTTTTTATTAAAGAAGGACCAGTTGTTCAGGTAAAATCATTTGGTGATAGAAAACAGGTTGTATTTGACAAAGACCCTTCGATCTTTTGGGAGGGCCCATTGGTAATTTTAGTAAATCAAATGTCTGCATCAGCATCAGAAATATTAGCAGCAGCATTGCAAGATTACAATAGAGCGATAATTGTTGGTAGCACTCAAAGCTTCGGAAAAGGAACTGTTCAAAATGTTATTGATTTGAATAGGTTTTTATCAAATAGTACTTATGATTTAGGAGCATTAAAGATAACAACAGATAAATTCTATAGGATTAATGGTGGATCTGTTCAAGTAGAGGGCGTTAAAAGTGACATTACAATTCCAAATAGACTTTCATTTATTCCAATTGGTGAAAATGATGAAGAAAACCCCTTAGAATGGGATCAAATTGATTCTGCAAATTATAATAAATGGGATGGTTATTTTAATTTAGATCAAGTAATAAAATCAAGTAATGATAGAATTAATAGTAGTCAATTTGTTTCATTAGTAAAAGAAAATGCTAAATGGATAGCTTCAAAACAGAATTCTAAATTATTTTCATTAAACTACTCTAATTTTAAGAAAATACAAGCTGATGACAAAAATTATTTGACAAAGTTTGATGATTTAAAGAATTATAAAAATGATCTAGAATTTGACTTTATTGAAAATGAAGAAGAATCTATTGAAAATTCTAAAGAAATTTTGGAAAGAAGAAAGCGTTGGACAAAAGGTTTACAATCGGATTTTCAGCTAAATGAAGGTTTAAAAGTTTTAGATAATTTAAAATTAAAATTAATTAATAAAAAATCTATTATTGCAAATAAAAATTAATGTTATTTAAAAATAAAAAGTTTATTAATAAACATTTCGGAATTTTTCTTTCATTGACTTTTATTTTTTTTTGTTTCTTAATATCAATTTTTTCGTATTTTATTATTCCAGATGATTCTCAATATTCAAATCAAATGCATTTATCTATTCATTCGATGTCACCTGGATTTAAAACCTATATTTTAGAGATTCCTAATGCCTCCAATTCTAATGAGTCGTATTTTAATATTAAGTTTTTTGGAAAAAAAAATCCAAATAAAGAAATTGTAATAAAAAAATATAATTTATTAAAAGAAGGAATTGAGTATGAAAATTATGACAATGAAAAATTATTTGCTAATTATAATTTATTCCCTTCAAATCTTTCTATAAGCGAAATTGAAGAAAAATATATAAATCAAAGAAAATTTGTATTTGGAACAGATAGTTTTGGAAGAGATGTGTTTGGAAGAATTATACTGGGTACAAGAGTATCTCTTTCAATTGGTTTTATTGCAGTTTTAATTTCTCTAATAATTGGACTATCTATTGGAATGATTGGAGGATATTACGGCGGAATAGTTGATAAAATTGTAATGACAATTATTAATATTTTTTGGTCTATTCCAACATTATTGCTTGTAATTGCTATTTCTATAGCATTAGGAAAAGGATTTTGGCAAGTTTATCTTGCAGTAGGTTTAACTATGTGGGTTGAGGTTGCTAGAGTAGTTAGAGGACAGGTAATTTCAGAAAAAAATAAAGATTATATAGTAGCTACAAAAGTTTTAGGGTATTCTGATATTAGAATTTTTACTAAACATTTATTACCCAATATTATAGGGCCAATCTTAATTATATGCGCAGCTAATTTCGCAGCGGCAATTCTTATTGAAAGTGGTCTTAGTTTTCTAGGCATAGGAACACAGCCACCTATCCCTAGTTGGGGTTCAATGATAAAAGATAATTATCAATTTATTATTTTGGGAAAAGCCTATTTAGCTTTTATCCCAGGCATTTCAATTATGTTATTGGTTACCAGTTTTATGTTTTTAGGAAATAATCTTTCAGATTTATTTAATGTAAAAAAATAGGTTACCATTTGCTAGTTCTTTCTGAATCTAGCCTTATATATATAGATATTAGTAATACAAAACCTAAAAGACTAGACCCTCCATAACTAAAAAAAGGTAATGGAATTCCTATGGTTGGAACTAAACCTAAAACCATTCCAATATTAATAAAGAAATGACTGAAAATTATTGTAGCAGTTGAGTATGAGAAAATTTTACTAAACAAATTTCTTTGTAATTCCGCTTGCCTAGATATCCTTAACATTAAGAACCCAAATAAGCAAATTACTATAGAGGAACCAATAAATCCCCATTCTTCTCCTATTGATGAAAAAACATAATCTGTATGTTGAAAAGGAACAAAATTTCCCCTAGTTTGAGGTCCTTTTAAAAAACCTTCACCAAAAATGCTTCCTGATGCAAATGCAATTTTCGATTGATTAGTATTATACCCTATTCCTCTATTGTCTTCTTGTATACCCATTACTATATTGATTCTGTCTCTATGATGTTGTTCAAAAATATTGTTAAAAATAAAGTCTACAGAAAAAACAAAAGATGATAAAATAAGTGTGTATAGGACAACTTTTCTAATAGATTTTTTCTTTTTTTTCAAATATAAAATTGTCAAAATGGAAATGATTATAATTGGTAAAATGATTATTTCTTTAGAAAAGACAACAGTTAGAAAAAATAATAGAATGAAACTAATAAAGAAATTCATATAAATTGATGGAAGACCAATTTTATAAAAAACGAAAAAGAAACTTAAAAAAATTAAAACGCTTCCTGGATCAGGCTGTAACATAATTAATAAAACAGGAAAAAATATTATTAAAAAAGAGTGAAATTGAGTTTTTATTGTTCTAATATTAGCATTAATATCACTTAAATATTTTGCAAGAGCTAGAGCTGTTATTGGCTTAGCAAATTCACTAGGTTGTAATCCAAATCCAAATATTTGATACCAAGCAGTTGAACCATTAATATTTTTCCCAAAAACAAACAGACCTAGTAATGATAAAATAGATAGCATGTATGCTATGCTTGCAAATTTTTGAAAATACTTATAGGGAATAAGCTGAATACTTAAAAAAAGCAATACAGAAAGTAAAATAAATACAATTTGTTTGCCAAAAGGATTATTCAATAATAATGGAGATTCAAGATTATCAGCGTGTGTTGTAGAATAAATATTTACTGCACCCATAATAATCAATAAAATGACTGTGAACAGTGTAGTTAAATCAATTTTTTTTAAATTAATTTCACTCATTTATCTTAAAATTAGATTTTAAATATGGTTTTTTATACTCTTCGATTAAATTGCCATTAACTATGTATCTTTCCAAATATTTTCTTTTAACTTTTTTATTTAAGTAACTTTCCATCATTAAACTAGCAATTGGAGCAGCCCATCGTGTTCCCCAATATCCATTTTCAATAAAAACAGCAATTGCTATTTTAGGATTATTTTTTGGAGCAAAACCTATGAAAATTGAGTGATCTGTAAGTTGGAGTCTTTTGCCATTAATTTTAATAAAATTTTCAGCTGTTCCTGTTTTTCCAGTTACTTCAATTCCAATTATTTTTGCGTTCTGTGCAGTCCCTTTTTCAATAACATTAAACATGCCTTCAATTATTTTTTCAAAATGAATAGAATCGATTGTAGTGAAGTTTTTTTCAGTATATTTTTCTTTAAGAGATTTCTTTGATATTTCTTTTACTAAATGTGGGGTTTTATACCAACCTCTATTAGCAATAATTGCTGTAAGATTAGCTAACTGAATAGGTGTTGTTAAGATTTCTCCCTGTCCAATCCCATTAGAAATAGTTGTAGCTGCTTTCCATCCTCCATTAGGGTACCATTTATCATAATAATTTGAACCAGGAATTAAACCTGGCCTTCCTATAGGATGATCATAACCTAGATAGTTGCCAAAACCAAAACTTTCTACATGTTTTTTCCAATTATCTATTCCTAACTTTGAATTTGGAAATTTATCTAAAGTTTTTTTATAGATATTAGCAAAAAATGTATTACAGGAGTTGTAAATGGCTTGATTTAAATTATTAATTGTGCCAATTTTACAATGACACCTCATAAATCTATTTTTTGAATAAAAATGTCCTTCATTACATCTAATAGTAGTTTTATTGTTAATAATGTTTTCTTGTAAACCAATTAAACCATTTACTAACTTAAATGTAGAACCTGGAGGATATTGACCTTGTAATCCTCTGTCAAATAATGGTTTTCCAATAGTATCGTTTTTTAACCTTATATAATTTTTTGATCTATTTCTTCCAATTAATAAATTTGGATTAAATGAAGGTGAATTAATTAGAGATAGTATTTCTCCACTAGAAGGTTCAATTGCAATTATACTTCCAAATTTGTTTTTCATTAATGAGTCTCCATATCGTTGTAAAACTATGTCTATGCTTAATCTAATATCATTTGCAGGAACAATAAGTGTATCAAATAAACCATCTTTATATGGATTGGTTATTCTATTAAATTTGTCTTTTTGAAGATATTTTACTCCTTTAATTCCTCTTAGCTCTTTTTCATAAGATTTTTCTAAACCTTGTCTTCCAATAAGTTCTCCAGATTCATAATAACTATTATCATTAATTTCGTAATCATTTACCTCACTTATGTAACCTAAAACATTTGAAGCAGAATTTGTTAAATACTTTCTGTTAGACTTTCTTATAATATAAAATCCATCATATTTCCAAAG
>PVBE010289174.1_pt1 | contig 13950 bp, 11 predicted proteins | sample 1631181 | NCBI WGS metagenome assembly PVBE01 (sample SAMN08397723, study PRJNA350692) | Marine metagenome, whole genome shotgun sequencing project. | isolation source: water | place: Pacific Ocean | collected 2012-04 | reverse complement strand
TCGCCGCGCGGCGTGAAATGCCGGTCGGCGTCGTGGGCGAGGGCGGCCGTGTCGTCTCGGTGCCGGTCGATGCCGGCGACTGGGTAAGTCAGGGCCAGGTGCTTGCCCGGATCGACCGCTCGGTCCAGTCGCAGCAGGTCCAGAGCTTTTCCGCACAGGTCCAGGTCGCGCAGTCCGATGCCGATCTAGCGCAGGCCAATCTCGATCGCGCGTTGCAGCTGGTCGAACGCGGCTTCGTTTCGCAAGCCGATGTCGACCGGTTGACCGCGACCCGCGATGCCGCCGTCGCACGCGTCCGCGTGGCACAGGCGCAGCTGGCCGAACTGCGCGCGCGCAATGCCCGCCTCGACATCCTCGCCCCCGCGGCGGGTTATGTACTCGAACGCAATGTCGAACCCGGCCAGACGGTCAGCGCCGGTTCGCCGCCACTGTTCCGGATCGCCCGCGGGGGCGAAATGGAACTGCTCGCGCGGCTGAACGAGGACGCGCTGGAGTCGATTTCGCCGGGAACGCGTGCGCAGGTGCGCCCGGTCGGCACCGACAAACTGTTCACCGGGCAGGTTTGGCAGGTTTCGCCGATCATCAGCGAGCAGGATCGCCAGGGCACCGCACGCATTGCGCTGAGCTACGCTCCGGGCCTGCGGCCGGGTGGTTTCGCCACTGCAACGATTGCCAGCGGCACGGTCGTCGCGCCGATCCTTCCCGAAAGCGCGGTGCTGTCCGACGAGGACGGCGCTTATGTCCTGATCATCAATGGCGAGGACAAGGCCGAACGCCGCGCGGTGACCACCGGTACGGTCACGTCGAAAGGTATCGTGATCGCCGAAGGGCTGAACGGTTCCGAACGTGTCGTGCTGCGCGCAGGGGGCTTCCTGACCGAAGGTGAAACGGTCCGGACGCAGCTCGCCGAGCTCGACGACTAAGCAGGGGTAACTCGATGAACTTCCGCAACATCTCTGCCTGGTCGATTCGCAACCCGGTCATTCCGCTGGTGGCGTTCACGGCGCTGCTGCTGGCAGGCCTGATCAGCTTCGCCCGGATGGATGTTGTCAACAATCCGGACATCGAGTTTCCCGCCGTCAACGTCTCGATTTCGCAGCCCGGCGCAGCGCCGACCGAAATCGAGAACCAGATCACCCAGCGCGTCGAATCCGCCGTGCGCTCGATCAACGGCGTGAATTCGCTCAATTCGACCGCGCGCGAGGGCAATTCGAACACCTTCATCGAGTTCGAGATCGGCACCGATCCCAACGATGCGGTCGCCGAAGTGAAGAATGCGGTCGACACGGTCCGTGGATCCCTGCCCGACGGAATTCTCGAACCGCGCGTCACCAAGGAGGAAATCTCCGGCGGCTTCCTCGCGATCTATGCGGTCGAAGCCGACGACATGACGATCGAAGGGCTTAGCTGGTTCATCGACGATTCGGTCGCCAAGCAATTGCTCAGCATCGAAGGCATGGCCGAGGTCAATCGCTTCGGCGGGGTCGACCGCGAGATCGAAGTTATCCTCGACCTGCCGCGGATGCAGGCGCTGGGAGTGACAGCCAGCCAGATCAACGGCGTGCTGCGCCAGAGCAATGTCGATGCCGCGGGCGGTATGGCCGAAGTCGGCGGCACGCGCCAATCGGTGCGGGTTCTGGGCAACAGCGAGGATGCCTACGCGCTCAGCCAGCGGCAGATCCAGCTGGGCGGTGGCCGTACGGTCAAGCTGGCCGATGTCGCCACGGTGCGCGATGGCTATTCGGAACGCACATCGATCAGCAAGGTCCGCGACAAGGAAGTCGTCAATTTCGCGATGAGCCGCGCCAAGGGCGCATCGGACGTCACTGTCTATGAAGAAGCGCTCGAGAAGATCGCGCAGATCGAAGCGGAGAATCCGGGCGTCAAGTTCATCCCGCTATTCAACACGGTCAAATACACCAAGGACCAGTACGAAAGCGCGATGGCGGCAATGATCGAGGGTGCCATCCTTGCCGTCGTGGTCGTGTTCTTCTTCCTGCGCGACTGGCGCGCGACTGCGATATCGGCTGTCGCGATCCCGCTGTCCGCGATCCCGACCTTCTGGTTCATGGATCTGCTCGGCTTCAACCTCAACCAGCTGTCCTTGCTGGCGCTGGCGCTGGTCGCAGGCGTGCTGGTCGACGATGCGATCGTCGAGATCGAGAACATCGTGAGGCACATGCGGATGGGCAAGACTGCCTACCAGGCCTCTATCGACGCGGCCGACGAGATCGGCCTGCCAGTGGTCGCCACCAGTTTCTGTATCGTCGCCGTGTTCTTCCCCGTGGGGGCCATGCCGGGGATCTCGGGACAGTTCTTCAAGAACTTCGGCTTCACCGTCGTTGTCGCGGTGCTGATGTCGCTTGCCGTGGCCCGGATGATCACGCCGATGCTGGCCGCCTACTTCCTCAAGGCACACGGCCAGGCCGCGCATGGCGAGGGCCGCATGATGGACCGGTACATGGGTATCCTGCGCTGGTCTCTCGATCGCGGCAAGATGCTGGCGGTCCGGCATGGTATAGAAGGGCCGCGCAGCCGCGGGCTTTACATCGTTGCATTGCTGCTGGTCGTGCTCGGCGCTTTGGCGATTTCGGCCATCGCGACTTTCCAGGCGTCTTCCCTGATCCAGGGACTGGGGCTGCCCGATCTCATCACTGGGGGCGATCCCGATCCGCAGGGCCTGGTCAAGTTCCTCGCCACGCTCGTCGGCTTGGTACAGCTTGCCTTGGCGCTGGCGATCGGCCTGCTCGCCGCCTTGGCATTCTTCCGCATAACCGGGTTCGTCGTCCGCATGTTCGGCGACCATATGGCGCAAGCCTGGCAGTATCTCTATGCGCGCTTTCTCGATCACCGGGTCTGGATGCTCGGGGTCGGCTATTTCGCGCTGTTGCTTACCATTCTCCTGTTCAGCATCGTCCCCGGCCAGTTCCAGCCCAACATCGACGATGAAAACAGCCGGGTTGAAATCGAGATGGTTCCGGGCACCACGCTCGAAACCACCGAGCGCGTGACCGATCAGGTCGCCGACCTCCTCTATGCGCAGCAAGAGGTCGAACTCGCGCTGGAACGCGTTCGTGAAGGGCAGGCAACGCTCTACGTCACGCTCAAGCCCGACCGCGAACGCACCTCGATCGAGTTCGAACGCGCCCTGGCGCCGGAATTCGCCAAGATCGCCGACGCACGGGTGCGCTTCGCCTCGCAGTCGGGCGGGTTCGGTTCGGGCCGCGACGTGACAGTGATGCTGGCCGGTTCGAATCCCGAGCTGCTCAACGACACCGCCGCCACGCTGGTCGAACAGATGAAAGGTATCGACACGCTGGTGGCCCCGCGAATCAGTGCGGACATCAACCGTCCCGAACTGATCATCGAACCGCGCGAGGACCTCGCCGCGGAACTCGGGGTGACGACTCTCGCGATCAGCCAGACGATCCGGATCGCCACCATGGGCGAGATCGAACAGAATGCCGCGAAGTTCTCGCTCTCCGACCGGCAGATCCCGATCCGCGTGAAGCTGCCCGAGCGCTCGCGCGAGGACCTCGAAACGATCCGCAACCTGCCGGTCCAGACCGCCAGCGGCGGATCGGTTCCGCTCTCGCGGGTAGCCGATGTTTCCTTCGGATCAGGCCCGACGACGATCCAGCGCTACAACCAGAACCGCCGGGTGCTGGTGGGGGCTGATCTGGCGCAGGGAGTCGTCAAGGGCGAGGCGCAGGCCGAGATCGACGCGCTGCCGATCCTGCAGGATCTCCCGCAGGGGGTCATCCGCGATGTCGTGGGTGAGGATGAATGGCAGCAGGAACTGATCAGCAGCCTTATGATCGCCATCGTTTCGGGCGTCCTGCTGGTGTTCGCAGTGCTGGTCCTGCTGTACAAGCGACTGATGAGCCCACTGGTCAACATGACCAGCCTGGCGCTCGCTCCGCTGGGCGGCATCCTGCTGGTCTGGCTGTTCGGCCAACCCCAGTCGATGCCGGTGTATATCGGTATCCTGCTGCTGCTCGGGATCGTGTCGAAGAACTCGATCCTGCTGATCGACTTCGCGATCGAGGAGATGGACAAGGGAACCCGCCAGCTGCCCGCGATCATCGACGCCGGTCACAAGCGCGCCCAGCCGATCGTGATGACGACCGTCGCCATGACCGCAGGCATGGTTCCGACCGCGCTTTCGGGTGTCCTGGGGTCCGGTGATGGCGCCTGGCGCGCGCCGATGGGCACGGTGGTGATCGGCGGGCTGATCCTGTCGACCCTGCTCACGCTGCTGATCGTCCCCGCCGGTTTCAGCCTTGCAGACAGCTTCGAGAAGCGCGTCGGGCCGTGGCTGCGCAACCGCCTGCTCACCTACAAGGAGGGCGACGATACGCGCGGCATCATCGGCGATAGCACCGCCGGGCCGGGGGCCGAACCCGCGGAGTGAGCGATCCACTGCCAACGGGCCGGGCGGCTGCCGGCGTACCGATCCCGGCGGATCGCGCACGGATGATGCGGCGCACGGCGACGGGGCTGATCGTCCTCATGGCGGCACTGTTCCTGTGGTCGGGTCGGTATCTGAGCGAGCACCCGGGATGGGGTTATCTCCACGCCTTCGCAGAAGCCGCGATGGTCGGCGGGCTGGCGGACTGGTTCGCGGTGACCGCGCTGTTCCGCCACCCGCTGGGCCTGCCAATCCCGCACACGGCGATCATCCCCGAGAACAAGGACCGCATCGCCGATACGATGGCGGGGTTCCTGCGCGACAATTTCCTGACGCCGGCGGTTGTGGGCCGCCGGATGGGGTCGATGAACCTTGCCGGAGCGATCGGCAGTTACCTCGCCGATCCCAAAGCGACCAAGGATTCGCGGATCCAGGCGGGAGCCGGGGAGCTGGCCGTCGAGGTGCTCGAATCGCTCGATCCAGACCGACTGGGCACGCAGGTGCGCAGCGGGATCAAGACCCAGCTTGGCAAACTCGAGGTCGCCCCGCTGCTCGGGGGCATGCTGGAAGCGATGATCGCCGACGGGCGTCACAAGCCGCTCATCGACAAGATCATCCGCTGGGCAGGTCTGGTGCTCGAAGACAACGAGGCAATGGTACGCGAGATGGTGCACCGGCGCGCCAATGCGGTTCTGCGCTTCACCGGGCTTGACGAGCGACTGGCGAATTCGGTCATCGACGGGCTCTACAAGCTGCTCGCCGAAGTGCTGGTCGATCCCGAGCACCCGCTGCGCAATAAGATCGAGGAAGGGCTGGAGGATCTCGCGCGCGGGCTGCGGGAAGACCCCGTGATGCAGGAGCGGGTCGAGCGGCTGAAGAACGAGCTGCTCGACAATCCTGCGATCGGTGACTGGTGGCAGGGAGTGTGGGAACGGCTGCGCGCCGGGCTGATCAAGAGCATCCGCAATTCCAGCGACGGAACCGGTCCCAGCTATATCGGCGAAACGCTGGCGGAGCTCGGCGCCGCGCTGCGTGACGACCAGCGCCTGCAACGGCAGGTCAATCGCTTCACGCGCCGGACCGCGGTGGGGGTCGCGACCCGCTACGGCGACCAGATCGTCCAGCTCGTGTCCGAAACCGTGCGCCGCTGGGATGCGGTGACGATCACCGACCGGGTGGAAAGCGCTGTGGGCCGCGATCTCCAGTTCATCCGCATCAACGGCACGCTGGTCGGCGGGCTGGTGGGGCTGACGATCCACGCGCTGGATGTCTACGTGATCTGATTTGCACCGCTTTCGCGACAGAGCGAGATCGCTTGGTACCGCGAACGATCCGCTGGGCTGCGCCACCTGAATTGTCCTTGCGGCGATCCGGCGATGCCGTTTGCCTACCAGAATGCGATTCCGGCCGAACGGCGGATGGGGGCAAAGAAAAACCCTCCCGTCGAACATCGACGGGAGGGTTGATTGTCCGGTCGGACTTTGCGCTCAGAGCTTTTCGGTCAGCTCCGGCACTGCCTTGAACAGGTCGGCGACCAAGCCGACATCGGCAACCTGGAAGATCGGCGCGTCCTCGTCCTTGTTGATCGCGATGATGGTCTTGGAATCCTTCATCCCGGCAAGGTGCTGGATCGCACCCGAAATGCCGATAGCGATATAGACTTCGGGAGCCACGATCTTGCCCGTCTGGCCGACCTGGTAGTCGTTGGGGACATAGCCCGCGTCGACTGCCGCCCGGCTTGCGCCAATACCGGCGCCGAGCTTGTCGGCGAGCGGGGTGATGACCTGTTCGAACGTTTCCGAATCCTTCAGTGCGCGGCCGCCCGAGACGATAACCTTGGCACTGGTCAGTTCGGGACGATCGCTTTCGGCGATTTCTTCGCTGACGAAGCTCGAGAGACCTGCATCAGTCGGGCCCGAAACCTCTTCGATCTCGGCCGAACCGCCATCGGCGTTGGCCTTGTCGAAGGCGGTGCCGCGGACGGTAATGACCAGCTTGGGATCGGAGGATTCGACCGTCGCGATGGCGTTGCCGGCGTAAATCGGGCGAGTGAAGGTCTTGTCGCCTTCAACCGAGAGGATGTCCGAGATCTGCATGACGTCGAGCAGCGCGGCGACGCGCGGCGCGATGTTCTTGCCGGTGGTGGTAGCGGGCGCAACGAATGCGTCGTGATGTTCCATCAGCTCGGCCACCAGCGGGGCAACGTTTTCGGCCAGCGCGTTGGCATAGGCTTCATTGTCGGCGATGTGGACCTTGGCGACGCCGGCGATCTTCGCCGCCTGGTCGGCCACTGCGCGGCAGCCCGAACCAGCGACCAGCAGGTGGACTTCGCCCAGTTTTCCGGCGGCGGTAACCGCCGCCAGCGTGGCATCGGCGAGGCTGGCGTTGTCGTGTTCGACCCAAACGAGGGTTTTCATGTCTGTATTCCTTCTCGTCTGTCTGACTTAGGCGATACCGAGCGCTTTGATCTTGGCGACCAGCGCATCGACATCCTCGACCTTCTCGCCTGCCTGGCGAACCGGCGGTTCGGAGACATTCGTGGTCGTCAGGCGGAGTGCGGTATCGACACCGTAATCGGCGGGCGACTTGGTCTCGAGCGGCTTCTTCTTCGCCTTCATGATATTGGGCAGCGAAGCGTAGCGCGGCTCGTTCAGACGCAGGTCGGTGGTGACGATCGCCGGCAGGGTGAGTTTCACCGTCTGCAGACCGCCGTCGACTTCACGCTTAACCGTGACGCTGTCGCCATCGACTTCGACGGTGTTAGCGAAGGTACCCTGCGGACGGCCCATAAGCGCGGCGAGCATCTGGCCGGTCTGGTTCGAATCGTCATCGATCGCTTGCTTGCCCAACATCACCAGGCCGGGCTCTTCCTCAGCGGCGATCGCCTTGAGGATCTTCGCGACTGCCAGCGGTTCGACCGCATCGTCGGTTTCGACCAGGATCGCGCGGTCGGCACCCATCGCGAGCGCCGTGCGCAGCGTTTCCTGCGCCTTTGCCGGGCCGATGCTGACGGCGATGATTTCCTCGGCCTTGCCCGCTTCCTTGAGGCGGATGGCTTCTTCGACGGCAATTTCGTCGAAGGGATTCATGCTCATCTTGACGTTGGCGAGGTCCACGCCCGAACCGTCCGCCTTGACGCGCGGTTTGACGTTGTAATCGATCACCCGTTTCACGGGGACGAGGATTTTCATGCGATACCTTCCTCTCGATAGAAACTGTAGGCACCGCCTAGCTTGCGTTTACGTAAACGTCAAGCAAGCCGGAGTGCCACCATGCGGCGCTTGGGACGATCCCTCGCGTGACCGGCACGGCGGGTCAAGCGGTGCCGGCCTGCAGCTTTACTATGGCTGGCGAGGCGAATAGTTTCGCCTCCTGTCGATGGGAGGAAAGCCATGCGCGTCTGGACGATTGCCGCGGCCGTGGGAGCGCTGATGGCGCCACCGGCGCAGGCGAACGAAACCCGCGTCGCTCCGGAGGGTCACATACCTCCGCCGGCGCAGGTGGAAGCGCTCGACTGGCTGGTCGGCCAATGGCACGGCAGCGGGATCGGCGAAGCGGCGGCATACGAGAGCTGGCTCCCCTCAAGCGGCGGAACCATGGTGGGAAGCTTCGTGCAGGAAACGCCGGCCGGCGGCATCATGTTCACCGAGCACATGTATATTGCCGAAGACGCCGGATCGCTCGTCGTCCGGCTCAAGCATTTCAATCCCGACCTCACTGGCTGGGAGGAGAAGGACGAGATGGTGTCCTTCCCGCTGCTGGCGATCGAGGAATGTGCCGCCTATTTCAGCGCATTGACCTATCGCTGCGATGGCGCGGACGGGCTGCTGGTGGCGGTCCGGGTAAAGGGCGCCGGCGAAGCGGCCGAGGAACTGGTGTTCCGCTTTACCCGCATTCGCTGAAAGCACGCCTGCGAAACCCGCTGTTCGCATGGCCCGACCTGTATTCGGGACCGGGGGATCGGGCCGCCCCGCTCGCACAGGCATGATGCCCGCACGAGCGGAAACGGCAATCCGTTAGGCGCCGATCAGGCTGCCTGCTTCACTTCGGCGACGATCTTCTTCGCTGCGTCGCCCAGATCGTCGGCGCTGACGATCGCGAGACCCGAGTTGTCGAGGATGGCCTTGCCTTCTTCGACATTGGTGCCTTCGAGGCGGACCACCAGCGGCACCGAGAGATTCACGTCCTTCGCGGCCTGGACGATGCCATTGGCGATGACGTCGCACTTCATGATCCCGCCAAAGATGTTGACGAGAATGCCTTCGACCGCGGGATCCTTGAGAATGATCTTGAATGCCGCCGTCACCTTCTCGGTGGTCGCGCCGCCGCCCACGTCGAGGAAGTTGGCAGGGAAGGCGCCATTGAGCTTGATGATGTCCATCGTCGCCATGGCGAGGCCCGCGCCATTGACCATGCAGCCGATGCTGCCGTCGAGCTTGATATAGGCCAGGTCGTATTCGCTGGCCTCGACTTCGGCCGGGTCTTCCTCGGTCTCGTCGCGCAGCGCCTCGACATCCTTGTGGCGGAACAGCGCATTGCCGTCGAAGCTCATCTTGGTGTCGAGCACGAGCAGGTTGCCGTCCTCGGTTTCGACCAAAGGATTGATCTCGAGCATCTCGCAGTCGAGATCCATGAAGGCCGTGTAGAGCTGCTTGGCAAGCTTCTGGGCCTGCTTGTTGAGGTCACCCGTCAGCTTGAGCGCGAAGGCCACCGCGCGGCCGTGGTGCGGCATGAAGCCCTGCGCCGGGTCGATGGTGATGGTGGTGATCTTTTCGGGAGTCGAATGCGCGACTTCCTCGATATCCATCCCGCCTTCGGTCGAAACGATCATGGCGACCCGGCCGGTGGCGCGGTCGACCAGCATCGACAGATAGTATTCCTGCGCGATGTCGACACCGTCGGTCACATAGAGCCGGTTGACCTGCTTGCCGGCATCGCCGGTCTGGACAGTGACCAGCGTGTTGCCGAGCATGTCCTTGGCGTTGGCTTCGACTTCCTCGATGCTCTTCGACAGACGCACGCCGCCCTTGGCGTCGGGGCCGAGTTCCTTGAACGTGCCCTTGCCGCGGCCACCGGCGTGGATCTGCGCTTTCACGACGTAGAGCGGACCGGGCAGCTTCTTGGCGCCTTCCACCGCTTCTTCGACAGTAAGGGCGGCATGGCCGGCGGGGATGCCGATGCCGTATTTCGCAAGCAGTTCCTTGGCCTGGTATTCGTGGATGTTCATGGGAATCCTTCGTCCTTCGCGTGACGCGCGTGGGGGAATAAGAGTCGCACCGGCCATAAGCATGTCTGGGCCCGCTTGAAAAGGCCCGCTTTCGGGTGCAGGGCGCGGACCGATAGCCATGATCGACAGCCAGCGCCTCGAATCCATCGTCTCCGAAGCCGGACGGATCGCTTACGATCTGTGGCCGGGGGCGGGCAATGCGCTGGATGCATGGGAAAAGAAACCGGGTGATCCGGTGTGCGAGGCCGACCTCGCAGTCGATGCCTTCCTCAAGCGCGAGCTTGGCGCGCTGCTGCCTTCCGCGGGGTGGCTGTCCGAAGAAACCGCCGATGATCCGGCGCGTCTCGGCCACGACCTGATCTGGCTGGTGGACCCGGTCGACGGGACCCGCGATTTCATCCGCGGGCGCAGCGGCTGGGCGGTTTCGGTCGCGCTTATCAGCGCTGGCCGACCACTGATCGGCACGCTGTGTGCCCCTGCGCGGGGCGAGACATGGCGAGCGGTTGCGGGGCAGGGCGCGTTCCGCAACGGTACGCGGCTGACTGCTTCCACCCGGCGCGAATTTGCCGGATCGCGCGTGCCTGCGCATGTCTTGCCCAAGACCGACACCGATCTGGTCACGGTCGACCAGCCCAATTCGATCGCCCTGCGAATCGCAATGGTGGCGGCGGACGAAGCGGATCTGGTAGCGACGGTGCGCTGGGGTTTCGAATGGGATATCGCTGCGGCCGGAATGATCGCGCGCGAGGCCGGTGCCGCAGTGAGCGACGCCTATGGCCGCAAGCTCGACTACAACAAGCGCGACCCGCGGGACTTCGGCGTATTGGTCAGCGCGCCCGATATTCACGCCGATGCCGTGGAGCGGCTGGCACGGCGAATGGACAACCCGCCCGAATAACGGCCGGAAGGGCTGCCCGAACGAAATCGGGGCCAGCGCAATGCCGGCCCCGATCGATGATTTGAATGTCGGACTTGCCCGTTACATTCCCTGCGACTGGGCCGCCTGGATGTCCTGCTGGTCGAACGGAATAATCTTGATTTCGACTCGGCGATTGAGCGGTTCATTGACATTGTCGCCGGTGGAAACCTTGGGGCGGGTCTCGCCGAAGCCCATCCAGCGGATGCGCGATGAATCGACGCCGCGCGACGTGAGGTAATTCGCCACTGCCTGCGCGCGCTGTTCGGACAGGCGCTGGTTCGAATCGGCCGAACCGACGGTATCGGTATGGCCATATACGTCGACGAGGCTGTTGGGATATTGCGTCAGGCTCGAGGCCACGCGGTCGAGCAGGTCACGGAAGCCCGGAGTGATGGTGTAGCTGCCGGTGGCGAAGGTCACGCCGTCGGGCAGGTTGACCAGGATCGCTTCGCCGCCATCGGTTTCGCTGACGTCGACGCCCGAACCGGCCGTCTGCTCTTCGAGTTCCTTGATCTGCTGATCCATATTATAGCCGACCACGCCGCCGGCCACGCCGCCAGCTGCCGCGCCGATGATGCGTCCGGTCTTGCCGCCGATCACGCCGCCGAGCAGGCCCCCGGCAAGTGCGCCGCCGGCCGTGCCGAGCACGGTCCGCGAAACCTTGCGTTCGCCGGTGTTGGGGTCGGTTACGCAGGCCGATACGGTCATCATCGATACGGCAGCGAGGCTGGCGGTAAGAATGCGCGATTTTTTCATGTAGTTTTCCTCCTCTGAGGTGGCAGGCGGCCCCAATACGGGCTTGGTGCCAGGCGATATATCCCGGACGCGCCCACCCACGTCACAACCAAGCCAACCGCCCAGCGGCGCGCCTGTTCCGCGCCCGGCGCAGATAAGTCACACGAAACGCTGGCAGCTTGGACCAATTGTGCTAGCCACGCGCGGGTGACACCTTTTCCCTGGACCGACCTGCTGATCATTGCAGGACTGATCGTGCTCAACGGCGTGTTCGCCATGAGCGAACTGGCCATCGTGTCGGCGCGCACCGCCCCGCTGCGTACGGCAGCGCAGCAAGGCAATCGCGGCGCGCAGATCGCGCTTTCGCTGGGCGCGGAACCGGGCAAGTTCCTCTCGACCGTGCAAATCGGCATTACGCTGATCGGGATCGTGGCGGGCGCCTATTCTGGAGCCAGCCTCGGCGGGCCCGTGGGCGAGCGCCTGGCCGTGCTCGGCGTTCCTGCGGACTGGGCGGACCAGGCGGGCTTCGCCACGGTGATCGCGCTGACCACTTACCTCAGCCTTGTGGTTGGCGAGCTCGTGCCCAAGCAGGTGGCTCTCCGCGCTGCGGTGCCAATCGCGATCTACATGGCGCGGCCGATGGCGGTGCTGGCCAAGGTCGCCGCCCCGCTGGTGTGGTTGCTCGACGCCTCGTCCGGTCTGCTGATCCGGCTGCTCGGCGTGCGGCCGGCAGGCCAGAGCGCGGTTACCGCCGAAGAGCTGCACATGCTGTTCGCCGAAGCCACGCGCAGCGGCGTCATCGAACACGAACAGCACCAGATGCTGCAAGGCGTCGTCCGGCTGGCCCAGCGACCCGTGCGCGAGCTGATGACCCCGCGCACGGAAGTCGACTGGATCGATATTGCGGCGGACGAAGCTGCGGTCCGTGCGGTGCTCGACGCCAGCCCCCATTCGCTGTTGCCCGTGGCCGAAGGGTCGCCCGACAGGGTGCTGGGCGTGGTCAAGGTGCGCGATATCCTGTCGCGCCTCATCGCCAACGAGCCGGTCGATATTGCCGCGCTGATGAGCAAGACCGAGGTGGTCCCCGACCAGTTGGACGCGGTCGACGCGCTGCGCGTGCTGCAACAGGCCGAAATCGCCATGGCAATGGTGCATGACGAATACGGCCATCTCGATGGTATCGTGACGCCGGTCGACCTGCTGACTGCGCTGGTCGGCGATTTCGCGAGTGATCAGGACCCGGGCGATTCGCCGGGGGTTACAGAGCGCGCCGATGGCAGCCTGCTGGTATCGGGCTCGCTGTCCGCCGACGTGCTCGCCGATCGGCTGGGCATCGAATATGGCGAAGACCGCGAATTCGGCACCGCGGCGGGGTACGCACTGCATGTGCTCAAGCGGCTGCCCAACGAAGGCGACCATTTCACCGATCAGGGCTGGCGTTTCGAAGTCGTCGATATGGATGGCCGCCGGATCGACAAGCTGCTGGTAAGCAACGAGGCGGACGGGGCAGCGCAGCCTGCCTGACGCGGCGTGGAAATCTGCCGGCACTGGCGCCGGCAGGTTCTTCCAAATAGCTAGGCTCTCAACCCGGGATTACGGCGACGGCATTGGCGCCATCGCCCTCGGGCGCTGCGACGATGTCGCGCGTCACGCTGCCCTTGGCGACGGTGGCGGTCGCCGGATCGCCGACGGCGCTGCGAATCCCGGGGTCTGCGGCTCCCGCGCGTTCGAGCACGCTGGTTTCGACACTGCTGCGCGCCTGTGGACCGCCGAACAGGGCTTCCAGCGTCTGCGCGGCGGCACTGCCCTCGGCCGGACGCGGAGCGCCGGGCTTGGGCGGGACCAGGTTGAAATCGGGCGGCACCACCAGCGGGGCCTGCCGCTGGACGGCGAATTCATCGGGCCGGTCGCGGTTGAGCAGGCCATTGCTGCCGCAGGCTGCGGTCATGGCGCCGAGCCCGGCGATCAGGGCGAAACGGGTGAATTGGTTCATCACTTGCTCTCCGCGGCGTCGGCCGCCTTGCTGTTCATGAGGTCGTCGACCTCTTGCTCGTCCTTGTCGCGCATGAAAAAGGCGCGTGCAAGGACGATGACCACGCCGATGGTGATAGCCGCATCGGCGACGTTGAAAATCAGGAACGGGCGGAAATCGCCGAAATGCAGGTCGGCGAAGTCGACGACATAGCCGAGCTCGTAGCGATCCTTGATGTTGCCCAGCGCCCCGCCGAGAATCAGCGACAGCGCGAGGATGTCGCCCAGCAGCTTTTCGCGCAGCATCCACACGGTCACCACCAGCGCGATGACGGCGGTCACCAGCACCAGGCCCCAGCGCATTTCCGGGCTGGTGGCTTCGAACATGCCCAGCGACACGCCGAAATTGCGCGTGAAACGCAGATCGAAGATCGGCAGCAGTTCCATCGCGTCACCCACCCGGTCGATGCCGAGCGTCTTGGTGACGTAGTTCTTGCTCCACTGGTCGGCCGCGAAAATCAGCAGGGCGATCACGCAGCCGATCAGGCGATTGCGCAGGAGGTGGGTCATGCCGCACCGTCCAGCGTGGCGACCACGTCTTCGCAGCGATCGCACAGATCGCCATCCTCGGCGACACTGGGCAGCAGGCGCCAGCAGCGCCCGCACTTGCTTTCATCTGTCCGCGTA
>PVBE010851408.1_pt1 | contig 13951 bp, 11 predicted proteins | sample 1631181 | NCBI WGS metagenome assembly PVBE01 (sample SAMN08397723, study PRJNA350692) | Marine metagenome, whole genome shotgun sequencing project. | isolation source: water | place: Pacific Ocean | collected 2012-04 | reverse complement strand
TGAAGGACCGAAAATCACTGATTATGAAAATGGCACTCCCGTGCTTAGCGACCCGGCGTACATTGCGCAGCGCTTCTGCCAGGTAGTTCTCTTCTGCTGATTCCTGGCCCTGCTCGAGTGTTTCCCTCGATAACCGATGATTAAAATCATGGATCTCGTTCAACAACCTGAGTACCGAATGTTTGCTGCGTCTTGGCCTTACCTCGCGGTGCTGTGTCTCGGAAAAAACAATACCTCCAACACGATCACCTCTATCCAGTGTCGTCCAGGCGACAAGGGCCGCAGCCTCCGCGGCGGCGACTGATTTAAATGCGAACTTTGAGCCGAAGAACATGGAAGCTGACTGATCCACCAGGATCAGTACCGGACGCTCCTTTTCTTCCTGGAACATTTTTGTGTGTGGTATTTCTGTGCGGGCTGTGACTCGCCAGTCGATCGTACGCACGTCATCGCCTGGCTGATAAACCCTGACCTCGGCAAAATCTGTCCCACGGCCGCGAAAGTTAGAGGTCAGCAATCCGGACAAGGGGTTTATGGATCGCGGTAACGTCAGGGAATCCAGCTCATGGATAGCATAGCGCAACCGGATCAATTCACCGATGGCGGTGTAGGCCCTCGGCTTGTTGCGGACGCGACTGGAAAGATTGTAGCGTTTATTGCTGTCCATGCTGGTTTCAGGCGGTGGCTACTCTTTGCACCAGTGTGTCCAGGATCTGGTCTGCATCTATGCCCATGGCCTCAGCTTCAAAACTGACGATAATCCTGTGACGGAAGACATCATGTACAACAGCCTGAACGTCATCGGGGCTGACAAAATCTTTTCCCAGCAGGTAGGCATTTGCCCTTGCACACAGGTCAAGGGAAATCGTTCCACGTGGAGACGCGCCATAATCCAGCCAGTTCGCGAGGTCTTCACCATAGGTGCCAGGGTTTCTTGTTGCCATGGTGAGTTGAACCATATACTCCTCAACCACGGGTGCCATGTGTAACTGCAGGATCTCCTGCCGAGCGGCGAAGATGCTTTCCTGGGCGACGTTCGGTGGCACACGGCTCTCGTCGACAGAAGACGTCATCGCCTCATTCCGTACCAGTTGCAGTATGTCACGTTCCGCTGCAGCGTCCGGGTAGTCAATAGTCACATGCATCAGGAAGCGGTCCAGTTGTGCTTCGGGTAATGGGTAGGTGCCTTCCTGCTCAATGGGGTTTTGTGTCGCCATCACCAGGAACAGCTCAGGTAATTGAAAAGTCTGGCGACCAAAGCTGACCTGTCGCTCTCCCATGGCCTCAAGCAGTGCTGACTGCACTTTGGCTGGTGCGCGGTTGATCTCGTCCGCCAGGATCAGGTTATGGAATATAGGTCCCTGTTGAAACTTAAAGGTACCCTCCTGGGCGCGATAGATCTCCGTGCCGGTAATATCAGATGGCAGTAGATCCGGCGTAAACTGTATGCGATGGAAGTTTCCTTCGATGCCCTCCGCCAGGATTTTGATCGCCTTGGTTTTGGCCAGGCCAGGTGCGCCTTCCACAAGCAGGTGTCCATCCGCCAGAAGGCCAATCAGTAAACGGTTGACCAGTTTTTCCTGCCCGATGATCTGGCCTGAAAGCCATTTCTCGAGCACCAGAATTGATTCACGATGTTGCATATTTAGGTTTCTTTCTTCGCTGTTAGTACTTGGTTATCAGGGATTCTCTTTGGATATCTCTTGATAGTGAGGATTTATAGACAATTTGTTCGAAACTCAGTTCCCGATCATACGTCATTCCGGCGGAGAACGTTATTTCGGTGCATTCAGGGTCCAGTAGAAATGACAGAATGGCTGTCATCTTGAGCGATCGACCGGGTCGCGATCGACCGGGTCACGACCGACCGGGTCACGACCGACCGTGGTCGCGTACGACGGGGCCGAAAGATCTTGCTCTTCCATTCACAGCCTTCCACAAAAAAGGGCTCCAGTAAGAGCCCTCGTGAAAAAAGTTTGACGTTTAAGTCAGGTGATTCTTACTTACCCCGGCCACCCCCACATAGCCATCCCACTGGTCTTCTCGCCCACTGCGCCAGCCGTTCAGCCAGGCTTGTTTGAAACCATCTTCATGGTAGGGGCAGAGATCGCGGGTCTTTCCGGTAATGCCATTCTGGTAACCACGAATAAAGGCACGACTGGATTTGTCTCTTTTTTGTCTTCGCATACGAACCCTTCTTGTAGAGGTATGGTATCTCCATTTTTACGCAGTCTCCTGGCGCTTGTCGACGACCTTTTTGATCTAAAGGAGCAGCTTAATATCAGTGATAGAAATAAAAAGGCCAAAAGAACCCGTCACCTTGTTACCAGGTAAATGAATCGAGTAGACTTCATATGTTTTGGTTCTCCCATCATCAATAAAAGAAGAGGAATTCACGATGAAGAAACTGCTCACCGCTATGTCTGTCCTGCTGGTGTCGATGATCATTCCCCGGATAGCGCTCGCGGAGGATTCACTCAGTACCGGAAATACCTCCTGGATACTTACCTCAACTGCACTCGTACTGTTTATGACCATCCCAGGGCTATCTCTGTTCTATGGTGGCCTGGTCAGGGTAAAGAATGTACTCAGTGTATTAATGCAGTGCTTCGCTATTACCTGCATGGTATCAGTGTTGTGGCTGGTTGTAGCTTATTCACTGGCCTTTAGTGAGGGCAATGATTTCATCGGTGGTTTTTCCAACGCATTTATGGCCAACGTACAGGAAGGCAGCATGTCAGGGGATATTCCTGAGAGTGTGTTTGCCATGTTTCAACTTACCTTTGCCATTATTACACCAGCACTGATCGTAGGTGGTTTCGCCGAGAGGATGCGGTTTTCGTCGATGCTGTTGTTCTCCGGTATATGGGTACTGGTGGTCTATGCGCCGATTACTCACTGGGTCTGGGGTGGTGGCTGGCTGGGCAATATGGGGTTGCTGGATTTCGCCGGAGGGACGGTGGTTCACATAACCGCTGGTGTGGCTGCACTGGTTTGCGCGCTGGTCATGAAACAACGCAAGGGTTTTCCAACGACACCCATGCCACCACACAACATGACCATGACGATTATGGGTGCCGGTATGCTGTGGGTAGGCTGGTTTGGATTCAACGCTGGTAGTGCGCTCGCTGCCAACGGTGATGCTGGTATGGCTATGCTGGTGACGCATATGTCGGCATCGGCAGGCGCACTTACCTGGATGGTCAGTGAGTGGATCCGGTTCGGCAAACCCAGTGCGCTGGGCGCGGTAACCGGGATGGTAGCAGGTCTCGGAACGATTACACCGGCATCCGGATTTGTTGGTCCGGCGGGTGGGCTGGTCATCGGTATTGCCGCTGGGTTTGTTTGTTTCAATGCCACTGTATTCATGAAGAAGAAATTGGGTGTTGATGATTCCCTGGATGTATTTCCGGTTCACGGCGTCGGTGGTGCATTGGGTACAATTCTGGCGGGTGTATTTGCCAGTGCCAGCCTCGGTGTTTTCAGTGGCCAGGGTTATAACGAAGGGATGACAATGGCATCTCAGGTTGGTGTGCAGGTGATCGGTGTTCTGGCCAGCGCTGGTTACACGGCTATCATGACCTTTGGCATATTGAAACTGGTTGATGCGATCCTTGGCCTTCGTGTTTCTGAAGATGAGGAAACCCAGGGTCTGGACCTGAACCAGCATAATGAGCGTGGCTACGACATGTAACCCGGCCTGGTGATTGCCAGGTTCTCTGGGCCGAAAAAGTGCTTTCCTGCACTTTTTCAGTGTCGCGGGCCTTAAGCCCGCTCGCGACAAATCAACTACTTACGTCGTTGATTTGCGGCCGATACATTCATGTATCGGACTAACAGTCTGCTTTTCAGCAGTCTGCTAGGGATGTCTTGCCGCGGCTCGCTCTACAAGGTGACTGACCAGGCTGGCAAAATCCAGCCCAAAACCAGCGGCACCATCGGGATAAAGACTGGTTGGTGTCATGCCCGGCAGTGTGTTGACTTCCAGCAGGTAACTATCATCCCCGGCGACAATAAAATCTGCCCGGGACAGGTCCCTGCATCCGAGTGACTGATGTGCGGTAACAGCAAAGGCCTGAAGTTCTTTGCTTAGGTTTTCGGGCAGATCCGCCGGCATGATATGTTCACTCAGACCTTCAGTATAGCGGTGCTCAAAGTCGTACCAGCTGCTTTCCGGTGTCTTGATTTCAATAACGGGAAATGCCTCACAGCCCTGGCTCGTGTCAATAATACCGACGGTGATTTCGCGGCCGTCTATCCTCTCTTCTACCAGCAGGCGCCGGTCAAAAGTGAAAGCCAACTCGAGTGCCTCATGTAACTGATTTTCGTCGTCTATCAGCGCCACGCCAAGGGCACTGCCCTGACTTGACGGTTTGACTACAACATAGCTGCCTAATTCTTTAACGATCTGGTCAGCGGCAGCTGCAACGCCTGCTGACTCGTTCACCATGATCTGTCTAGCGAGTGGCAATCCGGCTTCAGCAAAAATATTTTTGGCAATAATCTTGTCCATGGCAAAGGCACTGGCCTGCACATCACTGCCGACATACAGGTAATCAAGGATTTCAAGAAAGCCCTGGAAAGTACCATCTTCTCCGGGTGGTCCGTGTAAGACCGGAAAAACGACGTCAGCCGAGAAGGCCTGCAGGGATGCAGTGATTCGCTGATCCAGCTCAATGCTGGCCACCTGTTCATAATTTTCGCTGAGTGCCTTGACGACTCCCCGTGCACTGGAGCGGGATACATCAGCTTCAGCAGACTGACCACCATTGACCACTGCAATCCTCAAATTCCTGTTGATCACGGTAGTCCGGCCCCGGGAATGGCTACATCGACATATTCGACTCTTGCTGACCTTGCAGCCTTGCATTCATCCGGGTGCGAGGTGGAAGATGTCAGGATGAAGAGCCGTTTCCTGTCTGCGCCACCCAGCATACAGGCAAAGGCCTGGTTTTCTACAGTTATCCTGTCAGTGACACCGCCTCCCTCTTCAACGCGGAGCGCCTCATTGCTGACAGGGGAGGCTACCCATATACCCCCTGCCTCATCGAGGCAGATCCCATCTGGAATGGCTCCTTCGAGCTGTGCCCAGATGCGCCTGTTCGACAGGCCTCCATCAGAATCGATATCAAAGGCAGTCAGACAGCCGGCCATGGTTTCCCCGACGATCATTGTTTTTGAGTCTGATGTAATTACGGTGCCATTGGGGAACGCCATATCCGTTGCCGCGACCTCCGCTTTGCCATCGGGGCGAACCAAAACGAGTTCGGTGGTGTCCGGGTCGGCATTGTTGTGCAGGTCAAAACCAAAATTGCCGACGTAGGATCTGCCTTGCTGGTCGACGACAATATCGTTGCAGTCAAATTTTGACAGGGCATCGATATCCGAGAATTCACTCAACTCACCATCTTCCAGGACCAGCAGTTTGCGGTCCATCATAGAGACGATGAGCAGCCGACCATCTGGCAGCCAGCCAAGACCGGATGGCCTCTGTGGTACATGTGCCATGGTTTCCATGTTGCCGTCCAGATCCGCTGCATAGACCTTGTGATCGTGCATATCGGAAAACCAGAGTCGGTCTTTATGCCAGCGCGGCCCCTCACCAAAACATAATCCGTCAATTAGCGTCTTTGTTTTCATAGCTCCTCGGTCATTAGGGTCAGGTCGGCGATTGCCAATCTTACACGGACCCAAGAAAAGTCTGTACCTTATAGTAAGCTTTAGGGTTTATCATGGTAACAATTGAATACATGCTGCGGTAAGTGCAGGAGAGAACTTATGGGCTATTTGCGAATTGGTGAGCTGGCAAGGTTGACGGATACAAATAATGAAACCCTCAGGTTTTATGAATCCAGGGGGCTGCTTGAGGAGCCCAGGCGCAGCGATTCAGGTTACCGCTTGTATACTCAGGCGGAAGTGCTACGAGTTCACTTCATTCTGCGTGCCAAGCGGATGGGGTTTTCCCTCAAGGAAATAGATGAGTTGCTTTCCCTCAGGGTGGACAAGGAACTGAATACCTGTGGCACCGTGAAGGAACTGGCTGAACACAAGTTGCTGGAAATTGATATGAAAATCAAAGAGTTGAATCGTATGAAAGATGCACTTCAACAAATTACCGATGCCTGCTGTGGTGGAGAAGAGTCTGCGATCCACTGCACGATTCTAAATGCCCTGGATGCGGAGTGATATCGCGTTTGTCGGGTGGCCGGTGTTGACGAGTGCCTGTGGAGTGGAATCAGAAACTGTCGTCGAGTTCCTTCAACTCTCTGGCCCACTGCAATTGCATCTTTGGCTTCTGAAATTTACTCTTGCGTTCCTTATCCTCGGCGATCATGGTTTCAAGCTCAACGATGCGGGTCAGGATATCTTCTTCCGCAAGCGGAACCTGTATCGTGTCAACTCCAGGATCTTCCTTTGTGTTCACAATGTTTCGATCCATGTCGTAGAAAGCCTGCGGGTCGTTAAGTTCGCGCAACTCATGCTGGTCGATAAGGATAAATCGATCGGCAATGATGTCCACAAAGCGCCGATCGTGAGAAGTGATCAGAACGGTTGCATCGGATTCCAGTATCTGTGATTCCAGTTCTTCCTTTCCCTTGATATCAATATGATTAGTCGGTTCATCCAGTACCAGGAAATTTGGCTGGTTCAACTTAATGAGGAGGAACATCAGGCGTGCCTTCTCCCCACCACTTAACACCGCAACTTTCTTGTCCAGATCGAGGTAAGGAAACCCTGCCTTGACGAGCGCGGCCTTGTAGTCGCCAGCCTTGCAGTTATCCTCAAGTGTCTGTGTCATGCTGCGATCGGGATTGAGAAGGTCCAGTTCCTGGTCATAGTAGCCAATATCACACTGGGGGTTGAACTTGATGAAATCCCCAGCCTTATCAGTTTCAAATCGCTGCATGATCAGCTTTATCAAGGTGGTTTTCCCCACGCCATTGTGGCCCAACAATGCCACTCTGTCACCCGGACGGATAAATAGATTATCGATATAAAACAATGGCTTAGGAGTACTGCCAGGTGACAGGATCTGGTGTTCCTCAATCTGCAGCATGCGGTTTGCCTGTGCGTTTTTTACGTCCAGGGTGAGCTTGAGTCCTGAGCCAGGCGAGACGAAGGTTTTATCGTCTTCCATTCGCTCGATACGTTTCTCCATATTCTTGGCTTTTCGGGCCAGCTTCTCATTGTCGTAAACCTTACCCCATATTGCTAACCGCTTTGCGCTGGCGCGTAACTCTCTTATCTTTTTCTCTTCAACCTTCCTGATTGCCTCCGCCGCAGCATCCTGTTCGTCGAGTCGGATGCTGGCTTCGGTGTAGGGCAGGTTGAAGCTGTAGGTGCGATGATCGCGCAGGAAAATAGTTCTATCGGTAACAGCGTCCAGAAAGTGTCTGTCATGGGATATCAGTAAATAGGCGATATCCAACGAGGCGAGTAAATCCTCAAAGAACAAAAGTGTCTGCAGGTCCAGGTGGTTTGTTGGCTCATCAAACAGGATGAGCGATGGGTTGCTGATTACCGCGCGTGCAAACATCAAACGGTTCTGCTGACCACCGCTCAGGTGAGTGACCTTGAACTGGAATTCGGCCTCATTGAAGCCCATTTGCTGAAGCAGCATAGTGACCTTGTAGTCACTGAAATCATGCTCTTCTGCCGGCAGTTTTTCATGCAGCGCCTCGAATAACGTCCGTTCGTTCAGGCGTATGTCAATAAACTGCTCTACAGTCTCAAGCAATAGATCACCGCTGCGAGAAATGTCTCCATCGTCAGGACTTATCTGGCCATTGAGAACGGAAAGCAGTGTCGATTTTCCTGAACCATTGTGACCTACCAGTCCTACTCTGTCTCCGGTATTGATAATCAGATCCAGGTCCTGGAACAGGGGTTTGCTGCCCATCGCGTGAACGAGCCGGTGGCATTGCAGCAGGACACTCATATGCTCAGTTTCATGGTGCGGGCAGACTAAAAAAGCGGCGGGCGTTCTCGGTCGTTTGGCACGCCAGGTCGTTATAGGGGATATCAAGTACGGCTGCAGTAAACTCACATACGCGGGTAAGATAATGTGGCTCATTTCGTCTTGATTTGGGCTTTGGCCTGATGTTTCTTGGCATCAGGTAAGGTGAGTCAGTTTCTAACATCAAACGATCAGAGGGAATGTCTCTTACCAGGTCAGCGAGGTGAAGGCCGCGACGCTCATCGCAGATCCATCCAGTGATGCCGATATAGCAGCCGAGGTCCAGGTAGGCGTGCAACGCTTCTTTTTCTCCGGTAAAGCAATGAACCACTATGTCCTTGACGGAATCCCGGTGGGGTTTGAGCACCTCAGCAAGGGTTGGGTGTGCGTCCCGCTCATGAAGAAACATGGGTAGCCCGAGTTGTGTGGCTAGATCAATATGCTGTTCGAAGGAACGTACCTGGGTATCACGAGGTGAAAAATCCCGGAAGAAATCCAAACCTGTTTCCCCGATGGCCTTGACCTTGTGATCCTGTGACAGTTTTTTGAATCGCTCAAGTGCTTCATTGTTTGTCTGCTGAGCATGATGTGGATGTATGCCGACTGTGGCAAAGAGACATTCATGATGGTTAGCCAGCATAACTGCATCTTCACTGCCATCTATGGAAGCGCCGGTAACAACCATCTGCCTGATGCCCTCGTGAAGCGCACGCTGCAACACCTGTTGTCGATCCTCATCGAAGGAGTCATGGGTCAGGTTCAGGCCTATATCGACGAGTGCTTCCCTGGATGCAGTTGAAGGTATTGTAGAGGGCGTGGACTTGTCATCCGGCAGCGTCAATTTGATTGTCCTTGTCGGATTGCTGATCATTTTCCGCGTCCGACAGATCGGGTTGAGCGCTGTAAAAATCATCATATTCATGGTTGTAGATTAAAGGCTGCCTCTGTTGTAGGCGACGCCCATAGATAGTCGAAAACATCAGAACATTCTGAACGTAGGCACGGGTCTCCGGAAAGGGAATCGTTTCGATCCAGACATCAAAAGGCAGATCCTGATTGACCCATTTACTTACATTTCCCGGCCCGGCGTTGTAGGCCGCTGTTGCCAGAATGCGATTGTTGTTGTACCGGCGCAGCATTTGGCCAAGATATTGTGACCCGAGTTTGATATTGAATGCTGGTTTAGTGAGATCCCTGTTGGATTTGAATGACAGGCCAGTTCGCCGGGCTACGGATTTTGCTGTAGCAGGCATAAGCTGCATCAGGCCATAGGCCCCAACTGGTGATTTCGCGTCGGGCATGAAGGCACTTTCCTGTCGTGCGATGGCGAGGCTCCAGTTGACCGGAATGTCTGCAATGCGCGCATTGCTTATGAACGTATCCAGGTAGGCGATGGGAAATCGGTAGTCCAGCTCATTCCATGCCTCTGCATCAATCAATGATTGAATGGCGGCTTTGTGCCAACCCCACCGGTTGGCCACGCGTGCCGCAATTTGCCTTTCCCTATTGGAGAAATCTTGCGTCGTGAAATACCACTCACGTCTTGCCTTGGTTCGCTCATTCAGTGTCAATAGTTCCAGAGCCCGCTGGATACCGGGAGTTTCCTCAAGGGCAAGTATTTCCTCGGTCGATACATTGGTTGGCTCATCAACAAAGTTGTAGTCCTGATGCAGGCGATCGGCGGCGAGAAAGCCGTAGAAGCTCCGCAATTCTGCTAACCGGGAGAAATTGCCACGCGCGATATCCTGGTCCGCCGGATCAACTGACCCTGCCAGTACCCTTGCTTTCCAGAATTGCCAGCGTGGACTTGATTGAGATTCTTCGGGCAAAAGATTGATGAGGATGAGCACCTGGCCCCAGTTATTCTGTTTCAGCGCCATCCGAATGCGTGCTTCCACTAGATCGGCGTGTTCATGCAGGTTTATGGGCAAATCATCAATCTGATTTTCCCTGTCACCTGAAAGCGCCAACTGCTTAGCAATGTAGATGTAGGTCTCGGCTAGCGCTTCTTGTTCGAACTGATGAATTTCGAGATATTTATTGAGAGTTTCCAGCGCTTCGTCAGGCTGGGTTCTTGACAGGCGCTTTAAGCCATGCAGCACCAGTTCACGAACCCGCTCGTTATCTGCTTTGTACTTGTCAACTCGCTTCACATTTCTAGGTCTTTTATGCACCAGCCTGAAGCTGTTGGCATATTGTTTGTCTTCTCTGGCGAGGAATCTAACGAGGTAAGCAGTAAGTTTATACTCGTTGGAAAGCATGGTGAGTGAATAACGTTGCCAGGCGATATCAGCGGTCAGCCCGTCGTTGTCACGCCATATTTTGAAGATCGGGTCACACTCGTCAGGCTGGGAGAAATCCACGAGCCAGAGTTTTTCTGCCCACTGCATGGCCTCCGCCAGCCTTGATTCCTTATACAGGGCATAGCCATAGAAGCAGGCATTTTTTTCAGCTGCAGTGGAGTGGCTATAGTACTCATTGAAAGTTTCCCATTCCCCTCGCTTGGCCAGATTGTACAGCCAGTTTTGCAACATCTGATTAGCGAGGGGCGTGTCCCTGTACTGATCAATGAATTCAGCAATGGATTCGCTGGACTGTCGTGACAAACGGGAGAGCTTTTCCGAGTATTCAAGGTAGGGGTACAGTGGGTAGGTTTTTAACTGGTCCTTCAATTTCAGGTAGCGACTTCGCTGACCTGACTTTATTAGGTAAAGGGCATCCTTGTATTGCTTGCGCTGTTCAAATCTGGAGGCGTCTGACCTGGGTTTAAATGTGATGCTGCGCGAGAATTCTGCCTGCACCTGGCTGTTAGACAGCATCAGCAACAATAAATACAGGCACAGTCGCGGGAAATGGGTAAAGCGGGTATCGTTCACGTCGTCTAACCAATGGGTGTATTGATTAGGTTATCGAATTTTGTGCGTCTGATGTTAAAAATTTTGTCTGCTTTGATCCTGAATCAAAAATCGGATGGACTTGACCGGGTTCGAGCTAGTCGCCCGCAGCTAAGTTCCCCCAGCTAGGCGCCCCCAGCTAGTCGCCTACACGTACTGCAAGAACATCTACTAATGCGCCATGTAGAACACCGTTTGCGGTCGATCCAAGGAGTAGCGCCAACCCGTGCCTGCCGTGGCTGCCGACCACGATCAGGTCTACCCCTATTTGATTGGCAAGGGAGTGGATTTCGGTTTCCGGGCGACCGAATATGAGATGCTGGTGATCAGGAGCGATGTTAAGGCTTTTCGCAAATTCCTGAAGGTGTGACTTGGCGGTGTCCTGTATCTGCTCCTGGATGCTGGACAGATCCATGGGGATGTCACCGCCGTAGGCGAGACTCAAGGGTTCAATGACGTGAGTACAGCTTAATTCCGCGTCAAAGGCCTTTTGCAGTGAGCAGGCTCGCTTTGAAACATGCCGTGATTCTTCTGTCAGGTCAACCGCTACCAGAATGTGAGTATATTCACCCATTTTTTCCACCTCTGAGTCGTTGTAGTTGAACCCCTGGGGTTCTTTTTTGTTTGATCGATTTCAGTAGTAAATTCAGTCAGCAATGACATTTTAGAGAAATAATTTTGAAATGCCACCTCCAAAGTTTGTGACCTGCGTTAGATAATTCTTACCCTGATCACCCGTATCTACTAACATAGATTCAATGATTTATCTGATTATTGGCTTTGCCCTACTGCTCATTATCGCTCCAATTTTCGCGATCCTCCCCTCTGCGAGACAGAAAGAACAGATGAACATGCGTCGAAAGGCGATGGCGGAAGGGGTAAGCGTTGAACTAACCAGTATTCAGGATCCGGTCCCCAACCAGGACAAATACATCTCAAATACCGGTAAACCCCTGGAACCTGTTCTCGGAGTTGTGGCCTATCGCGTTTCGAGAAAGAAACCAAGGCAGTGGCGGTTGGCACCCCAGATAGACTGGGTGCTGGAGCGAGGTGATCAGCATTCACCAGATTTGCCTGGTACCTGGTGCTGGGTTCAATCGAAGCCCGATGCCCTGCCTGCGGAAATGGAAAAATTCCTGATCCGTGAGCTGGCTTGTATACCGGGCGATGTCGTTAGAATTGACGAGAAGAATTACGTATTGTCAATCTACTGGCATGAAAGCTCAGGAGAGGAGGGGCTTGCTTCAGTATGCAGGTTCCTCAGTGGCTGTATTGAAATTCCCCTCCATTATCTAAAGGACGATCTGGACCCCGATAAACACCGTTCAAGCAATCCCACTTGACAAACCTGTGGCGTTTGAGGCTAAGCTAAAAAAGGAATTCGGGAAGCAGGTTCAAAATAATTTTCTTGAACCACTTCTTGACCTTGGATAAGTAACGCCTTATATATGTCGCCCTTATTGATGGGCAGATTTTGTAAAGATGGGAATAAATGGGTAAATCGTTAGTCATTGTTGAATCACCTGCAAAAGCCAAGACGATAAATCGTTACCTTGGAAACGATTTCATCGTTAAGTCCAGTGTGGGTCATATACGTGATTTGCCCATCAGCGGTAATGGCGCCAAGAGCGATCCTAAAAAGCGCGCACAAGAAGCTGCCAAGACGCGGAAAATGGCACCGGAGAAAAAGGCAGCCTACAAAAAAGAAAAAGCCCACAAGCAACTCGTGGCAAGGATGGGAATAGACCCGGGGGAGGGTTGGCAGGTGCAATATGAGATATTGCCTGGGAAAGAAAAGGTGGTATCCGAACTCAGAAAGCTGGCGAGAGATGCGGATGAAATCTATCTGGCGACTGACCTTGATCGGGAAGGAGAAGCAATTGCCTGGCATCTTCGGGAAGCGATAGGCGGTGATGAGAGGCGCTATCGTCGGGTCGTTTTTAACGAGATTACGAAGAAGGCTATACAGGAAGCATTTGCTGACCCAGGCGACATCAATATGGATATGGTCAATGCCCAGCAGGCGCGGCGGTTTCTTGACCGGGTTGTTGGCTTCATGGTTTCACCTCTGCTATGGGCGAAAATTGCTCGTGGCCTGTCTGCCGGCAGGGTGCAATCTGTCGCGGTTAAGCTGATAGTCGAGAGGGAGCGCGAAATTCGTGCCTTCGTGCCTGAAGAGTACTGGGAAGTATATGCCAACCTGGCTGAAGGTCCGTCTGATTCGAAAGATGGCAACCCAGTAAAGTTCCAGGTAACGAAACAGGCGGGCAAGAATTTCAGGCCGGTAAACAGGTCGCAGACAGACATTGCTCTCGCCACGCTTGAGGGTGCCAGTTTCATTGTCAAGAGTCGTGAAGACAGACCAACACAAAGCAAACCGACGGCTCCCTACATCACATCGACCCTGCAGCAGGCTGCGAGCACTCGCCTTGGGTATGGCGTAAAGAAGACCATGATGATGGCGCAACGGCTATATGAAGCCGGCTATATTACTTATATGAGAACGGATTCGACTAACCTCAGTGCGGAAGCTGTGGCGCAATGCCGGGAGCTGATTTCATCGGAATTCGGAAATAAATACCTGCTGGATTCACCGCGCATCTACTCAAGCAAGGAGGGGGCACAGGAAGCACACGAAGCGATTCGCCCTTCCGATGTGAGCGTGAAAGCTACCTCCTTGGCTGGTATGGAGCGAGATGCTGAACGATTGTATGAATTGATCTGGCGGCAGTTCGTTGCGTGCCAGATGCCAAACGCTGAATACACCAGCACCACAGCCCTCGTTGGGGCGGAGGATTTGGAACTCAGGGTCAATGGCAGAATATTACGTTTTGATGGTTTCACCAGGATCCAGCCGCCTGCTGGTCGCAAGGAAGATGAAGTCCCATTGCCTGACTACAAGGTTGATCAGAAATTAGCGCTGGTTGAGTTACTGCCCTCTCAGCACTTTACCAAACCTTTACCCCGTTATGGTGAGGCCAGCCTGGTCAAGGAGCTTGAAAAACGCGGTATCGGACGACCATCTACCTATGCTTCAATTATTACCACCATCCAGGATCGTGGGTACGTAACGCTGGAGAGTAAACGCTTCCATGCGGAG
>PVBE011403409.1_pt1 | contig 13954 bp, 7 predicted proteins | sample 1631181 | NCBI WGS metagenome assembly PVBE01 (sample SAMN08397723, study PRJNA350692) | Marine metagenome, whole genome shotgun sequencing project. | isolation source: water | place: Pacific Ocean | collected 2012-04 | reverse complement strand
CGCCGCCGGCCCCGGCGGGTGCCCCGCCGCCGGTCGAATAGGGTTCAGGCTCTGCGTCTGGGCAGTTCGCCGGCTTGGAGACGCCGCCAGTAGTCGTCGAGATCCGCCTTTACCTTTCCGGATAGCAGGATCACTCCGACGAGGTTCGGAAAGGCCATGCCCAGGATCATCATGTCGCCAAAGTCGACGACGGCCTTCGCCTGGAAGACAGCGCCCGCCCAGACGAAAACCAGGAAGATCAGCTGGTAGATCCGGATCGAGCCCACTCCGAAGAGCTGGGCCCAGCACTGCTCACCGTAGTAGCTCCACGAGATCATGGTGCTGAAAGCGAAGAGCGTTGCGGTAACCGAAAGCAGCGCCGGAAACCACGGCAGCACCGTGGCAAAGGCGCTGCTCGTCATCCGGATACCCGATCCCGCCTCCGGATCGTTCCAGGCACCGGTTACGACGATCACGAGACCGGTCATCGAGCAGACGATGAGGGTGTCCACGAAGGGCTCGAGCAGCGCGACCATGCCCTCGCGGATCGGCTCGTCCGTTCGCGCGGCCGCGTGGGCGATGGCGGCGGACCCGGTGCCGGCTTCGTTGCTGAACGCGGCGCGTCGGAAGCCCTGGATCAGGATTCCGACGAAGCCGCCGAGGCCCGCCTCGAACGAGAATGCACTCGATACGATGCGGACCAGGCCGGCGGGCACTTCGGCCGCGTGCAGTAGCAGGATTGTGAGGCCGGAGAGCACGTACACGCTGCACATGAGCGGGACGATTCCGGCGGCGACCTCGCCGATGCGGCGGATGCCGCCGACGATCACCACCGCAACGAGCGCCGCGAGCAACAGTCCAAAGGCAGTCGCGCCCCAGGTGCCCGCGAGGAAGGGCAGCACCGACGACACCTGGGTGTAGGCCTGGTTCGACTGGTACATATTGCCGCCGCCGAGCGAGCCTCCGATGCACATCAGGGCGAAAAGCGGCGCCAGGAAGCCGCCGAGTTTCCCGAGGCCCAGCTCGGCGAGACCGTCCTTCAGGTAGTGCATCGGACCGCCGGAGACGCGGCCGTCGGCACGCACGATCTTGTATTTCTGGCCGAGGGTGCACTCGGCAAACTTCGAGCTCATGCCGAGGAAACCGCCGACGATCATCCAGAAGACGGCGCCGGGTCCGCCGATGCCCACGGCGAAGGCGACGCCCGCGATGTTTCCGAGACCCACCGTGGCGGATAGCGCGGCCGAGAGGGCCTGGAAGTGCGAAATCTCTCCACTCTCATCCGGGCGGGAGTAGACGCCGCGCACGGAGTCGATCGCGTGGCGGAAGCCGCGCAGGTTCACGAACTGGAAGCGCAGCGTGAAAAAAGTCGCACCGAGGATGAGCCAGAGCACGACCAGCGGGACCTGAACGTCCGGTCTCCAGAACGCGACGTCGAAGAAGATCACCGTTTCGAGTGGCGCCACGATCCAGTCGACGAAGAGGCTGTTCAGCTGCTGGATGAAGCCTGCGCTCGGTTCCACGGTGTCCCCCCTCGTTGCCTGTCTTCGGCCGGCCGGGGGGTGGGCCAGAGCTTCGGGCCGCCGTAGGATACGTCGTTCGTGCAGCCGAGTCGCACCCTCTCCGAACATGCCTCGAAGCGGCTGCTCGCGAGCTATGGCGTTCCGTGCACGCGGGAGGCGCTGGTTTCGGACGCGGAAGCGGCCGTGGCCGCCGCAGAGGCGATCGGTTTCCCCGTGGTGGTGAAGCTCTGCGGCGACACGATCGCGCACAAGACCGAGCGAGGGCTCGTGCGAGTCGGTCTCTCCGAGGCGGCGGCGGTGCGCAGCGCGGCGGAGGAACTCCTGTCCCGCGCCCGTCCCGAGGACGGGGATGTCGGGTTGCTGGTCGCCGAGATGGTGCACGGCGGCCGCGAACTCATCGCTGGGCTGGCGCGCGACCCCGACTTCGGCCCCTGCGTGATGCTGGGTCTCGGAGGCATCCTGGCCGAGGCGCTCGGTGACGTGGTGTTTGCCGTCGTCCCCATCGACGTCGCGGAGGCGCGGCGTCTCCCGCACCGGCTCGCCGCCGGGCATTGGGTGACGCGTCCTTTCCGGGGCGAGCCGCCGGTAGATTTGGAGGCGTTGGCCGAGGTGCTCGTCGGTCTGTCGCGGCTTGCGGTGGAGCGCCCGGATGTCGCGAGCGTCGATTTGAACCCGCTCATCGTTCGCGGAGGACTTCCCGTCGCGGTCGACGCTCTGGTTGAACTGGGAGTGGCGGCCTCACCCCGCGAGCCCCGGGCGGTGCCCACGGACGTCGATGTGCTCGCGCGCTTCCGCCCGCTCTTCGAGCCCCGTGGTGTCGTGGTGGCTGGCGCTTCGGCGCACCCCGGGAAGTTCGGATACGTGTCGCTCCATAACCTGCTCCGCTTCGGCTACGCGGGAGAGGTGTTTCCGATCAACCGCGATGGGTCGGAGGTGTTGGGGCGTCAGGCGCTGCGCGACGTGACCGAGGTGCCGCAGGGTGCGGCCGACCTGGTCTTCATTTGCACGCCGAACCACGCGAACGTGGACTTGTTGCGCGCCTGCGCGGAGCGCGGAATACGCGCAGCATTCGTCGCCAGCGGGGGCTACGGCGAGGCTGGGGAAGAGGGCCATGTGCTCGAACGCGAACTGGTCCGCGTTGCCGACGAACTGGGCATGCTGCTCGCCGGGCCGAACGGACAGGGGGTAATCTCCACACCGCGTTCGCTGTGTGCCCAGATCGTGGCTCCGTACCCGCCGCCCGGGCCGCTATCGGTGGTGAGCCAGAGCGGCAACCTGGTCTCCTCCTTTCTCAACTATGCCGTCGAGACGGGTGTGGGCGTGGCGCGCGCGGTCTCGTGCGGGAACTCGGCGCAGCAGGGCATCGCGGATTTCCTCGAGTTCTTCGGAGCCGATCCCGAGACGCGGGTGGCGCTGGCGTACCTGGAAGGCGTGGGCGACGGCGCCCGGTTCGTCGAGGTGGCACGGCGTTTTTCGGCGCGCAAGCCGCTGGTTCTGGTGAAGGGCGGCGTCGCCGTCGAGGGTCAGCGGGCCGCGGCGAGTCACACCGGTTCGCTCGCCACCGATGACCGTGTCTTCGATGGTGTGGCGCGTCAGCTCGGGATTCTGCGCGCTCCCAGCATTGAAGAGGCCTTCGAGTGGGCGGCGACGCTGGCCACGCAACCCCTGCCCCGGGGTCGCCGGACGGTGGTCTTCACCACCGCGGGCGGTTGGGGTGTGCTCGCCGCCGACGCCTGCGTGGCAGCGGGCCTCGAAGTGGTGGCTCTGCCCGAAGAGCTGCGCACTCGTATCGATTCGATGGTTCCCTCGCGCTGGAGCCGGCGCAATCCGATCGACCTGGCCGGCGGCGAGACCCGGGACACGATTCCCGAGGCACTCGACCTCGTGTGCGCCCATCCGGATGTCGACGCCGTCATCCAACTCGGAATCGGCATCCAGTCCGCCTCGGCCCAGGTCCTGAAGACGGGTTCCTTCTACCCCGACCACGGTCTCGAGCGCATCGTCGCGTTTCACGAGCGGCAAGACCGCCGCTATGCGGCGGCGGCGCGGGAGGTTTCGGAGCGCTACGGCAAGCCGGTTCTCACCGCCAGCGAACTCGTTCACACCGCACGCGACTACGAGAACCCCGGGTCCCGGGGTGTGCGCGAAGAGGGACGCCTGTGCCATCCGAGTGCCCACCGCGCCGTTCGTGCCCTCAAGGCCCTCGTCGACTATGCCGAATTCCGCCGCGGCCTCGATGGGTAGAGAAGCAGCCCGGCCACACCCCGCTCCACCGTGCTCCCGTCCCTGTGATGGCGGTTACCCGCAGATGGCGGGGTCGGTTACCCGCAGATGGCGGGGTCGGTTGCCCGCAGATCGCGGGGTCGGTTGCCCGCAGATGGCGGGGTCGGTTGCCCGCAGATCGCGGGGTCGAGGTCTACGCCCACGGGGCAGTGGTCGGAGCCTTTGACCTCGGGGTGGATGAAGGCGCCGCGGACGTAGCGCATGGCGGGGGGCGAGGCGAAGACGCAGTCGATGCGCCAGCCGATGTTTTTCGCGCGCACGCCGAAGCGCTGGCTCCACCAGGAATAATGACCCCCGCCGGTCTCGAAGTGGCGGAAGGTGTCGACCCAGCCCGCCGCGGTCCAGCGGTCGATTTCGGCGCGCTCCTCGGGCAGGAAGCCGCTCGTGTTGCGGTTGCCCTTCGGCCGTGCGAGGTCGATCTCGCGATGCGCGGTATTGAAGTCGCCCATCACGAGGACGCGGCGTCCTCCCTTTCGAAGGGCCTGCAGCCGGTCGAAGAGGGCTCGATGGAAATCGAGCTTGTAGGGCACTCGGCTGTTGTCGCGCTGGGTGCCGCTCCCTTTCGGGAAGTAGACGTTTGCGACCCAGAGCCTTCCGAAGCGAGCGAATTGGACGCGTCCCTCTCGATCGAATCGGTTCTCGCCGAGGCTCGTCTCGACGGCGTCCGGTTGTCGCCGGGAATACAGCCCGACCCCGCTGTACCCCGGCCGCTCGGCGTGGACGAAGTGCGTGTGCCAGCCGCGGGGTGCGCGGACGCTGTCGGGAAGCTGGTCTTCACGCGCGCGCACCTCCTGGAGGCCGACGATTTCGGTTCGCGCCCGCGATAGCCAGCGCCCGAAGCCCTTGCGCTCGCACGCCCGCAGCCCGTTCACGTTCCAGGAGACCACGCGCACGGAAGCGGAGTCAGTCGTCCCGGGAAAGGTAGGTGTATTCGCCGAGTCCCTGCTGGTAGCGGCGGCGCATCCGGGCGGACTCTTCGATCGAGATGTCACCGCGACGCAGGGCCATTTCCACGGTTCGGCGCACTTTTTCGATCAGGGCACGGCGCTCGTACTGGACGTAGTGGAGCACGTCGTCCACCGTGTCGCCTTCGACTACGTGGTCGACGCTGTAGCTTCCGTCGTCCTCGAGGCGCACGTGCACAGCGTCGGTGTCTCCGAACAGGTTGTGGAGGTCGCCGAGGATCTCCTGGTAGGCGCCCACCAGGAACATGCCGATGTAATACGGTGCCCCGGTGAAGGGGTGAAGTTCGAGCACGTTCTTCACGTCGCGCTGGTCGATGAAGCGGTCGATCTTGCCGTCGCTGTCGCAGGTCAGGTCCGCGAATACACCGCGCCGGGTGGGTGCTTCGTCGAGCCGGTGTATCGGCATCACGGGGAAGAGCTGCTTCACGGCCCAGTGGTCGGGAACACTCTGGAATACCGAGAGGTTCCCGTAGTAGGTGTCGGCGAGGCCCTGCTCCAGGTCTTCCAGGTCCTCGGGCACGTAGGGCAGCTCCTGCACCACTTTTCGGATCTTTCCGCAGCAGCTCCAGAAGAGCCCCTCCGCGCGGGCGCGCTCTCCGAGATCCAGGTAGCCGAGGGAGAAGAGGGTGGCGGCCTCCTCTCTGAGCTGAAGCAGGTCGTGGTAGGACTCCTGAACGTTTTTCTGGGACACGCCCTCCCAGATCTCGGCCAACTCGCAAAGCACCTTGTGGGCGTCGTCGTCGACCGCCTGGGGCGGCTCGCTCGACCGCACCTCGTGTACGCCGAGGACGTCGAATACGAGCACCGAATGGTGGGCCACCATGGCGCGCCCCGCCTCGGTGACGATGTCCGGATGCGGCACCTTCGCCTCGTCGCAGGCCTCCTGGAGCGTGGCGACCACGTCGTTGGCGTACTCCTGAACCGAGTAGTTCATGGACGAGTGGAAGTTGGTGCTCGAGCCGTCGTAGTCCACGCCCAGTCCGCCGCCTACGTCGACACTGTGCGGGCGGGCGCCCATCTGGTGGAGGCCGACGAAGATGCGGCTCGCTTCGGCGAGGGCGTCCTTGTGCGCGCGAATTGCGGTGATCTGGGAGCCGATGTGGAAGTGGAGCAACTCGAGGCAGTCGAGCATGTCCTCGGCCCGCAGCCGCTCGACGGCGTTCACGATTTCGAGGGCGGAGAGTCCGAACTTGGAACGCGGTCCGGTGGACTCGATCCACTTCCCCGCGCCCTTCGTCGTGAGCCGCGCGCGCACGCCCAGATGCGGCCGGATACCCAGTTCGCGAGCCGTCTTTACCACCAGGTCGATCTCGTGGAAGCGGTCGATCACCACGATCGGCGTCCGCCCGAGCTTCTGGGCCAGTAGCGCCAGTTCGACGTATGCCCGGTCCTTGTACCCGTTGCAGATGATGAGGGCGCCGGGGGTGTCGAGAAGGGCGAGCGCCACCAGCAGCTCGGGTTTGCTCCCCGCTTCGAGGCCCACCCGCGCCGTTGCCCCGTGCGCGACGATCTCCTCCACGACGTGCCGCTGCTGATTCACCTTGATCGGGTAGACCCCGCGGTACTCGCCCGCGTAGCCGTATGCGGACATCGCACCCTGAAAGGCGTTCGCGATGCCCCGGACACGCTCGGCGAGGATGTCGGAGAACCGCACCAGCAACGGGGTCCGCAGGCCGCGGCGCGTCAGGCTGCGGGTGAGCTCGAGAAGGTCGACCGAGGGCTGGTCGCCGCCCCGGGGCCGCACGGCCACATTGCCCTCGGCGTTGATTCCGAAGAAGCCCTCGCCCCAGTTGCCGACGTTGTAGAGCTCCAGACTGTCTCGGACTGTCCAGCCTCGGCGCATGCTCCGCTCCCTGCCAATGCCATCTCAGGCGCACGCATACTTAAGCACGAATTCCCGGTATTGCACCGAGAAAGTGCCCGCGCCTGTCAGGCACACGCCTACTTGAGCACGAATTCCCGGTATTGCACCGAGAAAGTGCCCGCGCCTGTCAGGCACACGCCTACTTGAGCACGAATTCCCGGTATTGCACCGAGAAAGTGCGCCCGCGCCTCAAGTAGACAGCCGGTGTTCGCTCTGGTCCCCGGTCTCGAGGTCCCGCACCACGGCGATGCCGCGGGCGACCTCGTCGGGTCCCAGCAGGTAGACGCGGCGGGCTCCGGCCCGGTCCGCATCTGCAAGTGCGCGCTTGAGCTTCGCATTGGCCAGAGCGAGCTCGACCGCCTGGCCCTCTGAACGCAACGCGGCGGCCAGGCGGATCGCCTGGGAGCGTTCGGCGTCGCCGAACGCGAAGACCACGGCATCGAGGTTCCTCCGCAGCTCGGGCACCCGCTCCAGGTCCTCGAGCAGGTCGAGGATCACGATGTCCCCGAAGCCGAAGCCCACCGCGGGCACGGCGGGTCCGCCCAGCGTCTCGAGCAGGCGGTCGTACCGCCCACCGCCGCAGATCGCCCGCAGGCTGCGTGCGGCATCGAAGGCCTCGAACACGATTCCGGTGTAGTAGGCGAGGCCCCGCACGATCGAGGCGTCGAACTCGACCCGGTCGGCCAGGCCGTAGGCGTCCAGCCAGTCGAAGAGCTCGCGCAGCTCCGCACGCGGTCCGGTGTCTGCGGGCAGGCCCTCGCCCGCCGCATCGATGTCCGCCAGGCTGAGCCAGTCGACCACGCGGATCGCATCGGGTCGGGGCAGGCGCACTTGTCCGCCGGTGTCTGTGAGCAGGTCGATGACCGCGTCTCGGCCGATCTTGTCGAGCTTGTCGATTGCGACGCAGAGCGCCGGGAAGGTCTCGGGCCGGTCGGCGAGCACACTGCTGCGCAGCGAAGCCTCGAGCAGCGAGCGGCTGCTGACGCGCACCTTGACCTCGCCTCCGGCCAGGCCGAGGCGGTCGAGCAGCGAAAAGAGGGCAGCGATCAGCTCGGCCTCTGCCGTGACCCGCGGCTCACCCCACACGTCCATGTTCCACTGGTAGTGCTCGCGGCGCCGGCCGCGCGTCATTCGCTCGTAACGCCAGTTCTGTGTCACGGTGAACCAGCGCAGGGGGAGCCGCAGGCTGCCCGCCCGGCCCATCACCATGCGTGCGATCGAAGGCGTCATTTCGGGCCGCAGGGCCAGGCGGCGGCCGTGCAGCTCGAAGTGGTAGAGCTGGTCGACGATTTCTTCACCCGCCTTCCGGGTGAAGAGGTCCTCGTGTTCCACCACGGGCGCGTCGACCTCTTCGAAACCGTAGGCGTTGGCCACGGTGCGGAAGTGGTCGAAGAGCCAGGTGCGCAGACGCATGTCTTCGGGGTAGAAATCTCGGGTCCCCCGGGGCGGCTGGAGCTTCTGACTCACGTGCCCCGAGATACCAGATTCGCTGTCGATCGCACGCCGACACTGCTACATCAGGGAGCCCGCCCCGGAGGTGCCATGATTGTCCGAGCCAGCATCAACGTCGTATTCGCCGCCGCGGTCCTTGCTTGCGGCACCGAGGAGTCTGCCACCCGCGCTCCCGCATCCGCGCCCAGCGCGGAGCCGCCCGCCGCCGCAGCGCCGCCTGCCGTTTCGGAGCCCGAGGCGTATCCGCAGGGGATCGTACTCGCCCTGGCGCAGTTCGTGACCAAGGACGGCAAGCCGGTTCCGGGCCCCGCGCGGCTCGAATTCCTGACCCGGGAGGGCGGCGAGTGGAAGGTTGCCGTGCTGGAGGATCCGGAGAGCAACGTTTTCCACAAGGCCATGGTGTACGAGGGGGGCGATGCCCCGGTGCTCCTCACTTTGGCCGGAACCGGGGCCGCCGTGAAAACCTGGCGCCCCGGCGACGATGGCCTCATCCCCAGTACGGAGTGGGAGCAGGATTTCGGCGGCCGGTTCAGCCGCATGCGAGATGCCGAGGTCGCGGATCTCTTCGGCGACGGCGGTGCCAGCATCGCCGTCGCGACCCACGACCAGGGTGTCGTCGCCGTGTTGCGGCCTGAGGGCGCTGGCTTCGCAGTGACCGAGATCGACCGGAAGCCCGACACCTTCGTCCACGAGATCGAGATCGGGGACGTCGATGGCGACGGTGTGCTCGAAGTCTACGCCACTCCGAGCGAGCCCAACCGCCTCGATGGCTCTCCTCAGACCGGCGAGGTCGTGCGCTACGTGCCCGCTCGCGGCGAGGGCCCGACGGTGGTGGCCGACCTGGGCGACCGCCACGCCAAGGAGATCCTGGTGGAGGACATCGACGGGGACGGGCGCGATGAACTCTACGTCTCCGTCGAGGGCCACATGGAGAACAAGCAACTCGTCGATCCAGTGGAGATCCGCCGCTACGAAGCGGACACACCTCCCGATGCGGGCGAGGTCATCGCCACCCTCGACGATCGCCTCGGTCGTTTTCTAACGGCTGGCGACGTGGACGGGGACGGCAGCAAGGAATTGGTCGCTGCGCTGTTCAAGCGGGGAATCTGGCTGCTGCGGCCGGGTGCTGACGGCGGTACCTGGGATCTCGAGCAGATTGACGCCGACTCCGGGGGGTTTGAGCACGCCGCTCTTCTCACCGACCTCGACGGCGATGGAAAGGACGAGCTCTACGTCGCCAGCGACGACGACAAGGAGGTTCGGCGCTATCGCTGGAGCGATGGCCGCAGCGCAAGGGACACGATCTACGTGCGTCCCGATGACCGGCCGGTGTTCACCTGGAACCTGATGCCTGTGCCGGTTGAGCTGGTTCCCTGACCGAGGAGCGGGTGTCCTGACGGAATTTCCCGCGGGGTGCCACGGGTGCTCAAGCTCGTGCCAGCACGCCCGAAGCAGAGAGCACGCGGGGCCGATTTGCCAGCCCCGGGAGCCCGGGCTCACGCGGGGCCGATTTGCCAGCTCGGGGAGCCCGGGCTAATTGGGATGGGGTTCCGGTCGCGGCCTCGAGATCTCCCTCGGGGGGAGGAGACCTGTTGGGCAAGTCCCTAGTCATCACCGAGAAGCCGAGTGTCGCGAGTGATATCGCGAGCGCCTTGGGTGGGTTTGAGGACTGCGACGGCTTCTTCGAGAACGACGAATTCGTCGTGACCTTCGCGGTGGGCCACCTCTTCGAGCTCCTTCCGCCCGAGGAGATCGACCCCGAGTACAAGCGCTGGACCCTGGCGAACCTTCCCATCCTTCCCGAGAGCTTCTCCTACAGGCCGAAAAAGGGTCAAAGCGATCGCATCCGCACGATCAAGAAGCTCCTCGACCGCAGTGATATCGATGTGGTCGTGAACGCCTGCGACGCCGGACGGGAGGGCGAACTCATCTTCCGCGAAATCGTGGAGCATTTCGACTCCGACAAGCCGATGCGGCGGCTCTGGCTCCGGTCGATGACGAACCAGGCGATCTTGGACGGTTTTGCGGCGTTGCGGCCCGGCGAAGAGTTCGACGGGCTGGCGGCGGCCGCGGCGTGCCGTGCCCGGTCCGACTGGCTGATCGGGATGAACGCCACCCGGGCCCTCACCAAGCGCCTCAAGAGCCGCAAGGAGAAGACGGCGTGGTCCGCCGGGCGGGTGCAGACGCCGACGCTGGCGCTTCTGGTCGCGCGCGAACTCGAGGTGCTCGCGCACGTTCCGAAGCCCTTCTGGCGCATCGCAGCCACTTTCAATCACGACGGCCGCACTTGGACGGCGGCGTGGTTCGCCCCGGACTTCGAGGCCGGCGCCGACGAGGATGCCCGTGAGGACCGTATTTTTGACGAAGAGCGCGCCCGCGCCATCGTCGCGCGCGTTTCGGGCCAGCAGGGAGAGGCCAGCGAGAAGCGAAAGCCCTCGCGGGAGTCCCCCCCCACGCTCTTCGATCTGACGAGTCTCCAGCGGGAAGCGAATCGCCGCTTCGGATGGTCGGCGCGTCGCGCTCTTTCGGCGGGTCAGCGCTGTTACGAGCGCCACAAGATCTTGACCTATCCACGGACCGCGTCGCGCTGCCTGCCCAATGACTACCGCGCCATCGTCGACGAGGTGCTCGAAACCTTCGCCGGAGTGGGCGCCCGCGAGGACGATGGCTTCGCCGACTACGCGGCGAGCGCAGCCAGGCTCCAGCGTGATGGCCTCGAAAACGAGAAGCGCATTTTCGACGACGCCGGGGTCTCGGACCATTTTGCGATCATCCCGACGGGGACCCTCCCGGCGGAGCCGCTCACGGGAGACGACCGGCGCCTGTTCGACTTGGTGATGCGTCGGTTCCTCGGTGCATTCCATCCGCCGGCGCTCTGGGAGCGCGTCGAACGAATTTGCTTGGTGGATGGGGAGAGCTTTCGAGCCCGAGCGCGGGTGTTGAAGGAGCCGGGTTGGCGCTCGGTGCTTCCGCCGGCCGCTACCGAGAACGAGCAGGAAGAGCTCGTCGCCCTCGCGCCCGGCCAGAGCGAGGTGGAGGGTGTCGATGTCGTGGCTTCGAGCGCCGAGGTCGAGGACGACCACACGCGACCTCCGCCCCGCATCACCGAGGCCCGTCTTCTCTCGTTGATGGAAAATGCGGGGCAGCAGATCGAAGACGAGGACCTCGCCGCGGCGATCGACGAGAAGGGCATCGGGACGCCTGCGACACGAGCAGACGTCATCGAAAACCTGATCGCCAAGGGTTATGTGGTTCGTGCGGACAAGGCGCTTCGGCCGACCGTGAAGGGCATCCGCTTGATCGACACCCTGAACCGGATCCACATCGAGCGACTGACTTCGCCGCGGCTCACCGGAGACATCGAGTACCACCTGGGCGAGGTGGAGCGTGGGGCCCGCAGCGCCGAGGACTTCATGGCGGAGATGTCGACCTACGCCAGCGAGATCGTCGAGACGGCGAAACAATTCGAGTACGACGCTCTGTACGACTTGAACGAGGATCTCGGGGACTGCCCCGCCTGCAAGCGTCCTGTGATCGAGATGGCCTGGTTCTACCGTTGCAAGCCCGAGCCGGACGTGAGTCAGGAGGAGGACTGCCCGGTCCGTTTCTGGAAGGATACGTCCGGCCGGTACCTGGATCGCGGGACTGCTCGCACGCTGATCCAGGAGGGGAAGACGGGAGAGCTCGATGGCTTTACGGCGCGCAACGGGCGCACGTACCGCGGCGTCCTGGAACTCCTCCCCGATGAAGACTGGAAGGTGAAGGTGCGCTCCCTCGGCTATAACGAGGGGGCGGGGGTTTCCGACCAGCCCGAGTACGAGGTGAATCCTGAGCCCCTGGGGCCTTGTCCCCTCGGAGAGGGGTGCCAGGTCTTCGAGTCTCCCACCCAGTTTCTGTGCGAGCGCGCACTGAAGAAGGCCGAGGAGAGCCAGGATTCGGCTGCAGCCGACGAGTCTGCGTCGAAGTCCTGCGGATTCGTATTGCCGCGCACTGTCTGCAAGCGAGAGATCGTCCGGGAGGAGGCCGACGTCTACCTGAAGACGAAGAACACGGGGCTTCTCACCGAGTTCACCTCGCGCTTTGGCCGGCCCTTCTCGGCCACCCTCGTGCTCAAGCCCAATGGGCGCCATGGATTCGAGTTCCAGCCGCGAGCCGGCGGTGGACGCAAGAAAGCTTCGGGTTCCAAGAAGCGGGGCAAGAAGGCCTCGACCAAGAAGGCCACGGCCAAGAAGGCCTCGACCAAGAAGGCCACGGCCAAGAAGGCCTCGACCAAGAAGGCCACGGCCAAGAAGGCCGCGGGCAAGGCCACGGCCAAGAAAGCGGCGCCTGGCGCCGCCGCCGCGAAGACGACCCGGAAAAAGGCTGGGAACTCCGCGGCCTCCTCACGCAAGACCACCGGTAAGAAGGCCTCCTCCGCGCCTTCCGGCGCCGCGGCTGTCGAGAAGCAGAGCGTTCGCGAGAAGCGCCCGAAACCGCCGTCCGACGGGTAGCGCGGCGTTCCTGCGCCGCAGAAAGCCGTTGATTTCCGGATCCATGCCAGAGTAAAAGGGAGCACCCGATCGGTGTGGCGGCTCCTGGCCCGGCGTCTTGCGCCCGGGGCAGATGGCCCATTTGGGGGTTGTGGTCACCGGGGGGGGGAGTGGGATGCTCCTGGGGACAGAGTGCCGGCTGGGCCGGCCAGCAGCCAGTTTCGGGAGGTGTCATGAACGGTTCCGGTACCGGGTGGAGGCTTCTGTGCATTCTCGCGCCTCTCGTCGTCCTTTGGGGCGCCGTTGATCGCGCGGAAGCCCTGGAGGCATTCGACGGACGCATCGAGGCGCACGGCTTCGTCGAAATTCAGGTTCGGGGCCTCGACCGCAGCTTCGAGGAAGAGTTCGACCTCTCCCAGTGGTACAACGTCCTCAACGTCGAGGTCGAGTTGGACATCCTCCCGGACGGCTGGGGGCCTTTCGACCTGCTTCAGGCCTACATTCGTGGCGAGGCACGCTACGACTGTATCTACAGCGGTGGATGCGGGATGTTTCCGAGTGTCAACACCTACGGGAACCGTTCGCGCGATCTGCCCATGCGCCTGCGCGACGCGGTAGATGAAGATTACGCCGGAGTCATCAATGCCAACGAGCAATCCACTCCGAAGCGTCCGCTACTGCGCATCAATCCGAAGACGCGAGATCCCGAAGGCTGGAGCGTGTCTACAGTCGTCGATACGCCGGTCGCCTCTGGCCTGAACCCCCAACGGAACCCCAATACCTACGACGCAACCTGGAGCGCGGATTGCCCCACGACCGGCCTCAACTCGAACCAGAGCGAAAGCCAGGCCGGCTGTGTCGACAATCGTCCCACGACCCAAGAGGTCAGTGACGGCGAGGGCTTCCCGGGCTTTGACACCCTCTTCGACTCGAAGGGGGCCGACAGCGAGATCGGCGCCTACCAGGACTACGCGGCCGTCAACGCGTATTTGGAGCAGGCAGGGGAGACATACACGTTCTACGACCCGTCGATCAAGGACGAGGGTTTCGTCATCCCGGGGTCCGGTGGCATCGAAAAAGTCTACGCCCCGCTCTTCCGCGGCCTCGCTGACGAGCGGGACGATCCGGCCTACTACACGCTCAAGCCGGTGATGGATTGGAAGTTGACGTATACCGACTACCCCGGTGCCGACCCCAGCGGCACGACCCGGATCATGGGACCGTGGCTGCCGAAGAACTTTTTCGAGACTCTCGCGACGCTGGACGACCGGGCCAATCCGATGCGCGGCCGGAGGACGCCGACGTTCTTCGCCGTAAACAAGCAGACCGTGCGTGCAGAAGGCGTTCGCTATCACGAGCTGGACTGCGGCAAGAATACTGGACCCGGCGGGGCGTACGTGCGCTGCCCCGGCGACCCGG
>PVBE012849339.1_pt1 | contig 13956 bp, 10 predicted proteins | sample 1631181 | NCBI WGS metagenome assembly PVBE01 (sample SAMN08397723, study PRJNA350692) | Marine metagenome, whole genome shotgun sequencing project. | isolation source: water | place: Pacific Ocean | collected 2012-04 | reverse complement strand
GTTTTTTACTTCAAAAACTGTGTCTCCAATATTGGGTTTTCTTTTATCAATGCGAAGTAAAACACTTCTCCCAACCATCATTTCTGCAAGTCCATCGACCTCAGGAACAAGGTGCGCAACAGGCCGGACTTCCAATTGTTCCAGACGTTGGGCCCGACAGCACGAATATCAGCGACCGTCAGCACCGCCAACAGGCGCAGCCGTTCCACCGATTTGACTACTTCGACGAAATCCTGAATGGTTTGGGCATTGTCAACGTCGCGTTTGAAGGCGGTATCACTCATCACCAGATGATGGCGCACCAGCCAGGTGACGGTTTCCGTTTCCTCCTCGCTCAGGCCGAGGCGGGGACATAGTTCTAGGGCCACCTCAGCACCCAGCTCCGAGTGGTCGCCGCCCCTGCCCTTGGCAATATCGTGTAGCAAAAGCGCCACATAAAGTGCCCGGCGCGATTGTAGTTCCTTGACCGCCTGGGACATGTTGGGCAACTCATCCTCGTAGTCGCCCTTTTCGATGCGCGACAAGATACCGATGGCCCGGATGGTGTGCTCATCCACAGTATAGGTGTGGTACATGTCGTATTGCATCTGCGCGACAACCCGGCCGAAATCGGGAATGAATTTACCCAGCACCCCGGCCTCGTTCATCCTGGTGAGAGAGATTTCCGGATCTTTGCGGCAGGAAAGGATTTCCACAAACAGGCGATTGGCCTCCGGGTCCAGCCGTAAATCCTTGTTAATCATGCGCAGATTTCTGGTAATCCGGCGCAGCGCTTCGGGATGAATATCGAGATCATGGGCTTGGGCTTCATAAAAAATCCGGATCAGTTTGCGGGGATCCTTGTTGAGGGAACCTCTCTTGCCCAAGTTGATGCGGCCCCGGTCCTCATGGAAACCATCAATCCTAGCGCGCCGGCGCGGCAGCCCGGGCAGGCGGAAAAAAGTGCGCTTTTTCTGTTGCTCCTCGAGAACGGCGCACAGCACCCGCGTTAGATCGCCGACATCCTTAGCGATCAGGAAATAGTGTTTCATGAAGCGCTCAACACCCGACGATCCACTCCGGTCGGCGTAACCCATGAGCTCGCCAATGGTTTTTTGGATGTCGAAGGTAAGGCGTTCCTCCGCGCGGCCGGCGAGGTAATGGAGATGGCACCGGACGGTCCACAGAAAATCGCACGCTTTGCGATAGCGGCGGACATCCTGCTTGGTAAAAACCTTGAGCGGTGCCAGCTCTTCCACCTTATCCACATTGTAAAGATAGCGGGTCAGCCAATAGAGGGTCTGCAGATCCCGCAAGCCCCCCTTGCCTTCTTTTACATTGGGTTCAACCACATAGCGGGTATCACCCATACGATCGTGGCGCTCATCCCTTTCTGCCAGTTTGGCGTCAACGAACTCAGGGCCGGTACCGTTTGAGATTTCCGCCATATAGCGGCGGTGAAGTTCGCGGAACAGTTCCTGATCACCCCACAGCCAGCGGGCATCCAGGATAGCGGTCCGAATGGTCAGATCCTGTCTGGCCAGACGGATGCTGTCATCGACCGAGCGGGTCGAGTGGCCGACCTTAAGGTTCAAATCCCACAGCATATAAAGAATGAACTCAATGACCTGTTCGTTGTGTGGGGTTTCCTTATAGGGAATGAGAAACATCAGATCGACGTCCGAAAAGGGTGCCAATTCGGCTCTGCCATAACCGCCGAGGGCAACCACGCTCATCTCCTCGCCCTTGGTGCGGATGGCGATGGGATAGACCTTGGTGATAGCGAAATCGAAAATGACACGGATCAACTGATCGATCAGAAAAGCGTTACTGTGGAGAACACTGGTGCCGTCGCCACCATCGTTGAAGCGGTTTTGCACCTCTTCCTTGCCAGCCTGGTAGGCCTCTTTAAGGACTTCGACCAACTCCTGGCGCATAGGCGAATCGTAGCGCCGCTCGCCCAAAACGGCGTTTAGCTTCTCATTGACGGTTATCCTGTCGATAATCCGGCGCTGTTTGCTGACCTGATTCATGGTACTTTTTGAGTTCTTGAAAAGTTTGTCGTTCCAGCATCTAATCCTTAACGGAATTTATCCGATTAATACAGAATAATGAATCGCAACTAGCGCCGGACAAGGTTATTGATCGGGGCTACTTATCGGTCAGTACCTTCAATTTATAGATCAGCTCCAGGGCTTCCTTAGGGCTAAGCTCATCGGGCAGGATGGTATCCAGTACCATCTCCACCGGGGACGGCTGAGCGGCGGTTTGAATACCCGATGGCCGGCCGGCGGCGAACAGGGGCAGATCGTCGGCCAGACGGGTCACCGCGCCAGCCTGGTTCTCTTCTTCGAGCGCTTTCAAAACGTCTTCGGCGCGGGCAACCACTTCATCCGGCAATCCGGCCAGTTTGCCTACGTGAACACCATAGGACCGGTCGGCGGCACCGGCGGTGACTTCATGGAGAAACACCACATCACCCTTCCATTCCTTGACCCGCATGGTGTGGCAGGTAAGGCCGGGCAGCTTGGCGGCAAGATTGGTGAGCTCGTGATAGTGAGTTGCGAACAGGGCCCGGGAGCAGTTGATCTCGTACAGGTGCTCGACCACCGCCCAGGCAATGGACAGCCCGTCGAAGGTCGCCGTGCCGCGGCCGATCTCGTCAAGAATGACAAAAGAGCGATCGGTGGCCTGGGCCAGAATAGCCGCCGTCTCGACCATTTCGACCATAAAGGTGGAGCGCCCCCTGGCCAGATCATCGGCGGCGCCGACGCGGGAAAACAGCCGGTCGACCACACCGAGGCGCGCCTTTTCTGCCGGCACGAATGAGCCGATCTGCGCCAAGATGGTGATCAGGGCATTTTGCCGTAAAAAGGTACTTTTGCCCGCCATGTTGGGAGCGGTCAGCAGCCAAAGCTGACTGTCATCGCCATCGACGGCACAGTCATTGGCGACAAAGGGTCCTGATTGACTGCTGGTCAGGGCCTGTTCGACCACCGGATGCCGCCCGGCAATGATGGCAAAATCCCGGCTGTCATCCAGATCGGGTCGGCAGTAGTTCCGGTCAGCGGCCAGTTCGGCCAAGCCAGCCGCAACATCCAAGGTGGCAAGGGCGGTGGCGGCCCGGGCGATTGCCTCAGCCTGATCGGTTACCGCTGCCAATAATTCGTCGAACAATCCCAGTTCCACGGCCAAGGCTTTGTCGGCGGCACTGGCGATCTTGCCTTCCAGTTCGCCTAACTCCACCGTCGAATAGCGGATGGCGTTTTTCATGGTTTGCCGATGGATATATACACTCTCAGCCCCAGCTGGCATGGATTCGGCGTGGCGGGCAGATACTTCGATATAATAGCCAAGTACATTGTTATGTTTGATTTTTAAGTTCTGAATATTGGTGTCCCCGGCATACCTTTCCTGTAATCCGGCAATCAAACGGCGGCTTTCATCGCGCATGGTTTTCAATTCGTCGAACGAAGGTGAAAAACCAGCGGCGATGAATCCGCCATCCCGGGTGTAGAGCGGCAACTCGGCCGCCAGGGATTCGGTCAATTTTAAAACCAGGGCACCGTGGCTGCCGAAATCCTCCAGGGCTTCCCGCACCCCCTGTGACGCCCGGTCGTTGGTCATTAAATCCCTGATATCAGAAGTCAGCGCTAGGCCGTCCCGGATGGCAGCCAGGTCCCGCGGCCCGCCACGGCCAAGCGACAGGCGGGATAGGGCGCGCTCTATATCGGGCGCGCGCTTCAGTTGGCTGCGAAGATTGGATCGAAGGGATTGCTCCCCGGCAAATTGCGAGACCATATCCAAACGGTAATTGATGGCCCCGATATCGGTCAGGGGCGTCGAAATCCATGAGGCCAGCAAGCGCCCGCCCGCTCCAGTTACGGTTTGATCAATCACGTTAAGCAGACTGCCCTTTCGCTCACCACTGAGGGTTTGGGTCAGCTCCAGGTTGCGCCTGGTGGCAGCATCAATTTCCATCACCTCGCCAGCCGCCAGCCGTGTCGGCGGCGCAATCCGGGGTAGCTTGCCCTGCTGGGTCAGTTCCACATAGTCGATCAGCCCGCCGCCCGCCGCCAGTTCCGCACGGGAGAAATGACCATAGGCATCGAGAGTCGCTACCTTGAAAATTTCCATCAGTCTTTTACCGCCGTTTTGCGAATCGAACCGGCTGGCCGGCAGGGGCGTTAAACTATCCCACCAGGGGGCTAATATTTCAGCTAAATCATCCCGTTGCATCAGGCGATCAGCGATCAGCGCTTCGCCCGGATCAAGGCGGGCCAAGGAAGATCCCAGGGTCGCCTGAGACACCGGCTGCATGTGAAACTCGCCCGTTGACATATCAAGCCAGGCCAGACCAAAGCCGCCTTCGGCTTCGGCCACGGCAACCAGATAATTATTTCGGTTGGCATTTAATAAAGTGTCCTCGGTTAAGGTTCCGGCGGTTATTGTGCGCGCCACGGCCCGGTTTACGACCGCTTTAGCGCCCCGTTTTTTCGCTTCCGCCGGGTCCTCGGTCTGCTCGCAGACGGCAACCTTGAAGCCTGTTCTAATGAGCCGGGTCAAATAGGTTTCGTGGCTATGCACCGGCACACCGCACATGGGAATATCTTCCCCCAGGTGCTTGCCCCGCTTGGTCAGCGTGATATCGAGGGCCGCTGCCGCCTCGACGGCGTCGTCAAAAAAGAGTTCGTAAAAATCACCCATGCGGTAGAAGAGAAGGCTGTTGGGATTGTCTCTTTTGATGGCTAGATATTGTGCCATCATGGGCGTCATTTCTTTGGCTCCCGCCTTGGGATTTTCGTCCACGGCGGAATCGTAAGCATCCGATCTGCTGTCTGTTTGTTTGGCTGGCCGCTGATTCACTTGATTTGGCACTTCTCAAATTTCTGACATGGCAATAGGCGGTGATCCATGGCCTGAACGTAACGGCGGGACTTTAACACACTGATTGGGTCAAAGACCATGAAACAGGATGACCGGGCGTCAATTTTCTGCTTTTATTCACCTGTATCCGTTAGAAAAATTCTAGGGAGATTTTAATTGATGACCGACGCCGCCGATGAAAATTTTGACAAACGGCCTGAAATTGTCGGCCTTTTCGCCGATCAAACCCATTTGGATGGCGCTGTCAATGCGCTCCTGGCCGCCGGTTTCGACCGCACGGATATCAGTCTCCTGAGTTCTCACGATTCTCTTGATACCATCGAAGGGAGCGAATCGGCCTGGAAGGATGCCGTAACGGCGCTGGTGGGTGAATATAAAGTCCTTGGTCCTTTGGCCGTTTCCGGCGGGATATTCCTGGCTGGCGGTCCGGTAGCCGGTGCTATCAGCGCCTTGATCGGCGCGGCCGTTAGCGGCCTTGCCGCCAAGGAGGTCATGGCGGAAGTACTAGCCAGGCCTCATGCAGAGCACTACACCCGCGCTCTGGAAGCCGGCAGCATAATTTTGTGGGTGCGCGTCGGTGCCCGGGAACAGGAGAATGCCGCCCGGGATATTCTGGCCACCAACGGCGGAAAAAATATTCACATTAATGCGCGAAGATAACGCAATTCACTAAATTTCGCCCCGAATGTCATAAAACTGAAATAATACTGTAATAAGACTTGCCGCAGACGAACGGCGTGGCCACATAGTGCTCAAGATAAGCTTGGCCGCCTTACTTTTTTATCCTACCGCGGAACCCAGTTCATGGCTCTGAAGTCCAAAGTCGACAAAGACCTAAGAAGAATTTCCCAACTCGAAAAAGCGACGGCAAAAGTTGGCCGGCGCAATGTTAATCTTGGCTTCGGCCTAGTGTTCCTGATCGGTGTCTGGATATACGCCTCCTTCCAATCAGTCGGAATCGAGGGCGGCGCCATCCTCATTGTCGCTGCCGTGATAGGCGGCTACATGGCGATGAATATCGGCGCTAACGACGTCGCCAATAATGTCGGACCGGCGGTTGGTTCTAAGGCGATCACCCTGGTCGGCGCTCTCTTCATCGCAGCCATTTTTGAGGCGGCCGGCGCTATTATTGCCGGCGGCGAAGTGGTCAAAACCATTTCCAAGGGCATCATCGATGCCGACATGGTCGCCAATCGGGAAACATTCATTTGGGCCATGATGTCGGCCTTGCTAGCTGCTGCCGTCTGGGTCAACTTAGCGACCTATGTGGGCGCACCGGTTTCCACCACCCACGCTGTGGTGGGCGGTGTGCTGGGTGCGGGCGTGGCCGCCGCCGGTATCGCTGCCGTCAACTGGCCGGTAATGGCGAAAATTGCTGCTAGCTGGGTCATATCGCCAGTGCTTGGAGGCATCATCGCCGCCGGATTTTTGGCCTTTGCCAAATATTTTATTCTGTACAAAGAGGATAAAATCACCGCCGCCAAAAAATGGGTGCCGGTATTGGTGGCCATACTGGCCAGCACTTTTTCCATCTATCTGGTCATGAAGGGCCTCAAGCGGATCTGGAAGCCGGATATCACAATTATACTAATAATCGGCGCCTGCGTTTTTGCCGTCGCCTATGGCATCGTTAGTCCAATTGTTGCCAAAGCGTCGAAATCTTTAGAAAATAGACGCAAGTCAGTAAGCGATCTTTTCACCATTCCCCTGATTTGCGCAGCTGCCCTGTTATCTTTCGCCCACGGCGCCAATGATGTCGCCAACGCTGTTGGTCCTCTGGCCGCTATTGTCTCCGCCGTCAGCGCGGGAACCGTAGCCGCCAAAGTAACATTACCGATCTGGGTTCTGATTGTCGGCGCCATCGGCATTTCGGTGGGCCTGGCGCTTTACGGGCCCAAAGTCATTGAGATCGTCGGCGAGAAAATCACCAAACTCAATCGGGTCAGGGCATTTTGCATCGCCCTATCGGCCGCCATCACGGTCATCATCGCCTCAGGATTGGGTCTGCCGGTAAGTTCCACTCACATCGCCGTTGGCGCTGTTTTTGGTGTCGGATTTCTACGGGAAATTATCACCAACCGGGAGAAAAAGGCCTCTAGAGCCCTCCCCGCCGGCGCCCAAGTCAGCGGCCTATCAGCAGAATCGTTTGATCGTGAAAAGAATAGGCTGAAAAAGGCACAGAAAAGAAAACTGGTACGACGCAATCACCTTTGGACCATTATCGCCGCCTGGGTCATCACGGTTCCGGCAGCGGCTCTTTTGTCGGGACTAATATTCCTGAGTATAAATGCATTATTCTAGGTCAGGCGCGCCAAGGCCCTTTCATGAGCGGCAACCGAATCAGCGCCAAAGCAGCAAAAAACAACCGCCTGAATTTCATTGTGCGCAGCAACATAGCCGGCCGCTGTATCCGCCGCCCTGCCAGACCGGCCCTACCGTATGAATGACGAACCTGGCCACCAAGTTATAGCCTTTGGTGATCCTGGCCTGGCCGGTGGGACAGCCGCCCAGACCCCGCATTCCGCAAACAGGTCCGGACCGGCGGCCCGGTGAATAGCGCCATCTACACCGCTGCCGCCCAGCAGGGACTCATTGCCGGCGTTGACGATGGCGTCGACGGCCAATGCGGTAATATTCCCCTCGTGGATTTTCATCCGCGCTTTCACGATTAACTCCCGATGGCTTCTTCCGGCAGTACGAAATCGTAATTCAAGTGTTCCGCTACCGCCTGACAGGTGACGCGACCCCGGTGAATATTCAGCCCGGCCAAAAGATGGGGATCGACCTTGAGAGCAACCGCATAACCTTGATCAGCAAGTGACAGGACAAAGGGCAAGGTGGCGTTATTGAGTGCCCGAGCCGAGGTGCGCGCCACGGCGCCCGGCATATTGGTAACGCAGTAATGCACCACCCCATCTACGACATAGGAGGGGTCGGCATGGGTGGTGGGCCGGCTGGTTTCGAAACAGCCGCCCTGATCAATGGCCACATCGACCACCGCGGAACCCCGGGCCATGGCCGTTATCATTTCACGGGTCACCAGCTTTGGCGCGGCGGCGCCCGGAATGAGAACCGCGCCGATCACCAAATCCGCACTGGTCACATAAGTTTCTATGGATTCCATGGTGGCGAATATAGTGTTGAGGGTTGGACCAAACTGCATGTCCAGCTCATAGAGGCGTGGTAGCGATTTATCGATCACCGTGACCGAAGCTTCCAAACCCATGGCCATACGTGCCGCATTAGTGCCTACCACGCCACCGCCCAATATCACCACCCGCCCCACCGGCACGCCCGGTACGCCACCCAGCAAAATGCCTTTGCCGCCCCGTTCCTTTTCCAGACAATGGGCGCCCACCTGGATTGACATGCGGCCGGCGACTTCGCTCATGGGTGCCAGCAACGGTAATCCGTCCCTGGCGTCGGTCACAGTTTCATAGGCAATGGCTATACAGCCCGATTTTACGAGACCCTCTGTCTGCTCCGGCTCGGCTGCCAGGTGAAGGTAGGTGAAGAGAATTTGTCCCTCTCGGAGCATGGGAATTTCCTTCGGCTGGGGCTCTTTGACCTTTACGATCATGTCGGCCCTATCAAAGACCTCCGCCGCCGTTTCGAGAATTTCCGCACCGGCGGAGATATAAGCTGCGTCGTCGAAGCCAACCCCTTCGCCGGCGGACTTTTCAATCTCCACCTGATGGCCGTGATGAACCAGCTCCCGGACGCTAGCTGGTACCAACCCGACGCGGTATTCGTGAACTTTGATTTCCTTAGGGACGCCGACACGCATGGGTTTGCTCCTTTTGATTTTAGTAACTTTGCATACGCTCGCCTCTATGCTACCCCGTTGTGGAACGGGAGCCAACTATTGACAACAGAATTTTCACCAAAAACCATTTTGGTCTATGTCGGCCTGGACCGGGTCGGCGACAGCCTTCTGAAACTGCCCTTTGTGCGCGGATTACGGGATGCCTTCCCGAACGCCCATATCACCTGGCTGGCCGGTAAGGATACCAGTGTTTATGCCAGCTTTATGAGGCCGGTAGTCGCCGGCCTGATCGACGAGGTGATTGAATGCGCCGATATCGGTCTCAGCCCCAAGGAATTGCTGCGCCGGCCGTTGAACGGTCGCCGTTTTGATTTGATTATCGACACTCAGCGCGTCGCCCTGGCTAGCTTTATTCTTTTCCGAATCCGCCACAATAAATTTGTTTCGCCCTTCGGCAACTTTATCCTTTCCAGCCGGAAGCCGCCCCGAGGGTATAAGTTTCCCAAATCCATGCAACGACAATTGTTGGATCTTCTGGAAATCACCAGTGGAGAAAAAATCGCAACGCCGCAAGTGCTCGATCTGGATTTGGACCCAGCCTTGGCCGGAATTGCCGAACGCGTATTACCCAATGTACCCTTATATATAGGTTTGTCGCCGGGGGCGGGCGGATTGCCTAAATGCTGGCCCTTGGAAAATTTTATTAAACTGGCGCGCCTTCAGGTAAAAGCCGGACGCACACCGGTTTTTATCCTCGGTCCCCAAGAGCTGGACTGGCAGGCGGAAATCCAGGAAGCCGTGCCCGAGGCGTTGTTTCCTCTGCAAGCGGAAGGTTTAGGTGACACCCATAACTATTCGCCCCAGCTGACCATAGCGCTTACGAAACGTTTGGTTTTGGCGGTCGCCAATGATTCCGGCACCGGTCATATGTTTGCTGTCGGCGGGACCAAATTAATTTCGCTATTCGGCCGGACGGTGCCGGAAAAATTCACTCCAATGGCCAAAGATCTGATCATTGTAAAGGCCCAGGATTACGGCGGGAGGGAGATGCACTTTATCCCGGTTGATGTGGTCGCCGATGCGGTGGATAGAGTCTTATCATCCACATGAGCAACAACAGTCCCGGCAAAGCCGCCAGGGTCGTCAGTAGAAAAAACGTCACCCAGCCCACATGATCGGCCACCCAACCGGCACCCGACGACATGACCGTCCGTGAAAAGGCCATGAAAGATGTCAAAAGCGCATATTGAGTCGCCGTGTAGGCAATGTTGCAAAGGCTCGAAAGATAGGCGGTGAACGCCACCGTGCCCATGCTGGTAGTAAAGTTCTCAACCGCCACCGTGACCGCCAGCATAGTCCCGTCGTGACCCATCCAGGCCTGGAGGATAAACAGCAGATTCGAAGCGGCCATGAAAATACCGCTGATTAGCAGGCCGCGCATAATTCCGATTTTGGCCAATAATATGCCACCGAAGAGACCGCCCAGGATAATCGGCGGGAATCCGACCAGTTTGGCGATGGTGCCGATTTCTGTATTGCTGAAACCGATTTCAAGGAAGAAGGGAATTTTCATCATCGTCAAAACGGCGTCGCCGAATTTGTAGAGCAAGATGAATAGCAAAATGGCCAGCCAGTGGGGGCGCATCATAAACTCGATAAACGGGCAGGCGACGGCGCCATAAAGCCAGGCACCCGCCCGGGCCAACCAGTCGGGCAGATGACCGTTGCGTTCGAGAAATTCCTCCGCCCTTCTTTCCAGTTCCATCGCTTCTCCGCTTTCGGGCTTGGCCGGTTCCGGATTAAGCAGAATGGTAATTGTGCCGATGAGAACGCCCAATCCCAGACAGAAAAAAACGACGGGCCAGGATACGATATCCGACAGGATCAAGGCGAACGCAGCGCCTCCCCAAGATGCCAGGCGCCAGCCGTTAATGGCCATGGCCGCACCGGCTGCCAGTTGGTCGTCTGCTAGAATTTCCACCCGGTAGGCGTCAACGACGATATCCTGGCTGGCCGATGAAAAAGAAACTGCCAGGGCGAATACCGCCGTCCACCAGAGGCTATCCGCAAGATCGCACAGGCCCATGCGGCAGATGGCGGCGATGAGAAAAATCTGGGTGACCAGTACCCATCCCCGCCGCCGGCCCAAATGGCGCGTAACGACCGGCAGGGGCACCCGGTCCATAATCGGCGCCCAGAGAAATTTCAGGGCATAGGGCAGGCTGATCAGGGCGAACAGACCGATATTGGTTTTACTGACCCCGGCGGATGCCAGCCAAGCGCTTAAGGGTTCCGCCAGAACACCGAATGGCAGGCCCGAGGAAAACCCTAAAAACAGCACCGCCAAAACCCGGCGGTCGAAATAGACCAGAGTAGCTCCGCGCCAATTTTTCATCGACGCTCGCTCTTGTTTAGAAGGCCTTTGACCTTGGCCAGAACCATCGACAAATCGAGACGGGCAACGCAGGGATACATGCCGTTTTCCGGTGGCAAATGGCAATCACCAAGACATCCAGCACACTCCATGTTCTCGAATATGAAATGAACGTTGTCTGGTGATATTTCCGGTGCATAGGGCACAATTTCATTGATGTAGGCGGCACTGGCCAGACAAAGGGTGGGCGTCCCTAGCGCTGCCGCCAGATGCATGGTGGCCGTATCCACCGCCACCACCAGATCAGCGGCGCACAGAACCGGCGCCAGATCTTCAAAGGACGAATCGTCGAAATAGACATTGGCAAGTTTGAGCACCGATTGAAAGGAGGGGTTTTTGGCCAGATCGCCCGGCGCCCCGGCAACGACGAAATCGAAGCCACCGTTACCTTCCAGCACCATATCGATAATACTGACGAACAGTTCAGGGAGGCTTTGCTTCTCCTTGACGGCGGAAAATGGCACAAAAACTATGGTCGGTCGGGGCAGATTCACCGGTTCGGGCTTACTATTGCCGGGTAAACCAAGTTTGTGCAGCGGCTCTTTCCGAACCGTCAACCAATCGGCAAAGCGGGACCAGCGGACGACTTTATCGAGGTGCACCGGCCCGCTATCATACAATCGGTCGTAAATCTCTCTGTTTTGCAGCAAAAGTTTATCATATTTAACCCAGGTGCGCGGTTCCATGGCAATCGTTTCTGATGCGGAACAAGCTTTAGCCAACACTTCATCCAATTTCGGATGGCGCAGATAATCGAGACTGACAACGCACCTGAAATTCCTTTCATACAGGCGTTTACAGGTTTCGTTCCGGTATTTTGCGGATTTCCGGAAACGATCATAATCGACCGCCTCAATATCGATATCGTTGCTGAATAAAAACGACATTTTCGCTGCATCTTTCCGTAACAGTAATGAAATTTTTTCCTGGGAACCGGCAACAGCGCGGAAGCGCTTGAATATTTGCGCCAACAGGACCGTATCACCCAATCCGCCCGATGATATGAAAAGAACTGATGATGCTGGTTCCAATCTCTTCGATGGTTGGCGAAAGAAGGAAAACGGCGCCATGGTCAATCTTCCTGGCGGTGCAGGATGGCGAGGAAATTCGCCGACCAGATTTCCGGGGGCGTCATCAGGACTGAAGACAAGAATTTGTGAAATACCTTATCCAGCATTTGGCGTTTCCGGCTGCCGGAAATCTGGGCAAAGCATTGACGGCATTCGTAGCCGCTGCTAATTGCCAGCTGGCGAATACTGGTTGGGTTATAGGCGGCCTTGTGGGTGAGATCGCCATACTGGTAGGACCCGCCCCAGGGAGACGATAAATTTGGCAGGCGGATGACGATCAAGCCGTCTGGGCGCAGGCATTTCTTCAGATTGACCAGCAGGTCACTGCCATCTTCATGGGAAAAATGTTCCAAAACATCAAATAGAACGATCCGGTCGTACAACTCGGCTCCCGCGGCGGAGTCAAGAAACTCATTGATACCACAGGCTTGAAATTGACCGGCAACAGCCTCGGGTATAAATGCTGTTAGTTTTTCGTTGGCATCGATACCAACAAAATTTCGGACGCCCTTGCGCTGCAAATAAAGCAGAAACTGACCCGTGCCGCAGCCGATTTCCAATACTGCATGGTCCAACGTGCACGCCGTCGGCAACCAGAATTCACGATCAAATTGTTCGACGTGTTTTTCTTTAATCTCCGGCACCGAATAAGATTTGAACTTATCGTACTGCCGATAAAAATCCGTCATGCCGCATCCTTCGCCAATAACTGTTTCGCCATATCCCATACCGTTTCCGGTTCAACAGCGCTGACACAGGGGAAAACATCATATTTTGTTGCCCGTTTGTGGCATCGCCAGAAACAGTGATAGCACGGCATTTCCTCAAAAACGAAGCGGGCATTGGCGGGCCGGACCTCTTCCGGATAGGGCACAAAACTGCCGAAATGGCCGCCGCCGACTATGACAATGGTGGGCGCTCCAAGGGCGATGGATAGATGGGCCGGGCCGGTATCATTGCTGAAAACACAGGCCGCATGTTTGAATGTATCCAGCAACTCGGGCAAACCGGTATGACCGGCGAGGTCTATAATATTGGGATGATCGCCGAATTTTTCTCGGTAATCGCCAGCATGTTCGCCCGGTCCGCCGACCAGGACCACGCGGTAACCGTTGGCCAGCGACCGTCTGGCAATTTCCAAATAGCTATTGAACGGCCAGCGCCGTCCGAACTCGTTGCTCCCTGGGTTCAAAACGACATAGGGCTTACCGTCTTCAACGGGCGGCGGGCGGTCGCGCCATTTTATCGCCGGCAATTTGGGCGCGATGGTGCGGCCGGAATAGCCCGTTAAAAACCGGTAGTGCCGGTTGATTTCGTGGCTTGGATAGGGACCGGTATCGATAATGGCATCCACCTGGCTCAAATAATAATTGAATTCCGGCCGGGTCGGTTCATTGATGAAGGGAAGTGAAACAATGGTTTTCGGGGCCGATGCCAGCCAGACCAGACTGTCAGCCATCATGGCGCGGCGAAAATAGGAATCGCAGACCGTTACTGCCGGCGCCAGACGCCGCACCTGCAGGCCAACCTTGAACCGGTAAAAGGGTTGCCGGGCAAAAGCGTGTTCGTCGATGACCAAAAGCCGGTAGCCGTCGAATACGATATCGGCAATCGGCCCCCAGCTTTTGCACCCCAGAACCGTGATATTTTCGCGGGCCACGTCGAATACATCGGCATAGTCATCAAGCGCACGGCGGAACAAAACCATGTCGCCGATACCATCCATGCGTACCACCAGAAGCCCCGAACGGCGGCCACGCACTGGCCAATGGCGGGCAATCTGGTCAAACAGGCGAAAGAGCCACCAGCGTCGGCGCATG